>Ga0316363_10001857_pt1 | contig 17392 bp, 13 predicted proteins | sample Sb_taG_3_FD_200459 | JGI IMG/M metagenome (GOLD analysis project Ga0316363, IMG submission 200459) | Peat soil microbial communities from Weissenstadt, Germany - Sb_50d_a_PC metaG (v2) (version 2) | ecosystem: Environmental > Terrestrial > Soil > Wetlands > Peat | place: Germany: Weissenstadt...
GCCCCACGGCCTTACTAACGACGACGCGTGCAATGATTTCCGATCCCAAGCTACCCCTTGCCAGCGACTCCACCAGTGTCGGGGAACTCAGATCCCCGGCCAAAACAGCGGTTCCACTGGGTCGAGTTACCGTTTCCAGGCCCTCGCCTTCGGTCGCGCGTCTGTGGCTCCGCCGCATCGGAGTGCTTCTGTTCGTATTCTTGTGCGCGACGCTTGGGGTGATGCTGATGATTCTACCCTGGCGTCCCGAGTGGTCCGACAACCCTCTACTCTTCTCTTATCCCACGTTTCGCGCTGTAGTCGCTAGCGGCTTTGTGCGCGGCGTCGCGACCGGCTTGGGCGTGCTCAATGTGTGGATCGGATTTTGGGAAGCAATTCAATATCAGGAAGAGGAATGAATTATTGAGTCATTGAGTCATTGAATCATTAACCCAATGACCCAATATCAAATGATTAAATGACTCAATGCCACAATGATTCAATGTCTCAATGATTCAATTTATGACCGATCACAGACTCAAGCCCGCTCCGCTGGCGTATCGAAACGAACCATTTCTCAACAGTCCCGACGGCAGAATTCTGCGGCTGTTGTCCGAGTATAGCGAGCCCCTCTCGCGCTTCCGCCGCGAGCAGATCCAGGACACGGTTGTCTTCTTCGGCTCCGCCCGCGTCGACAGCCACAAGAACGCCGCGCACCGGATGACCGAAGTCCGCGGCAACGGCGCTCAGCTCCCGGACGCGCAGCAAGCCAAGGATATGAAGCGCGCCGAGGCGGCGGTTGACATGGCTCGCTACTACGAGGACGCGCGCCGGCTGGCTCGCCTGCTGACCGAATGGTCCACCCATATCCCGGCCAAGCGCCACCGCTTTGTGGTCACCACCGGCGGCGGCCCGGGCATCATGGAAGCGGCGAATCTCGGCGCCCACGAAGCGGGAGGAAAAACCATCGGCCTCAATATCAACCTGCCGTTGGAGCAGAATCCGAATCCTTACATCACGCCTTCGCTCAACTTCGAGTTCCATTACTTTTTCATGCGTAAATTCTGGTTCGCGTACCTGGCAAAAGGGTTGGTGATCTTTCCCGGGGGCTTCGGCACGCTTGACGAACTTTTTGAAATCCTCACCCTCGCGCAGACGGAGAAACTGGCCAAGAAAATTGTCGTTGTCATCTATGGCAGCGCTTACTGGAAGAAGGTCGTCAATTTCGAAGCCATGGTCGACGCCGGCACGATCTCGGCGGGGGACCTCGAACTGTTCAAGATGTCCGATTCGCCGGAGGAAAGTTTCGAGTTCCTGAGAGCAGGACTGACCAAGCACCATCTCGCCCCGCAGCAAGCGAAGCGCAGCGGCGAAGCGGCTGTCCCCGAAATCGCCAAGACGCGACCCTGAACGCCAGCTTAGTGGCCCATGAATTCGCGACATAAGTTTGCGGATAAACCTTTGATCTACGAGGAGACCGCTTGAATCACGACGCAATGCTGCCACCCGCCGAACCAATCCCCAGCGCGCAGCCGTCAGTTGTCCGCAACATCTTCATCGGCAAGGACGGTCTCCGCGCCGGCTGGAGCCTGCTCGTCTTCATCGCCCTACTGGCGGCCGTTCTTATCGCGGCGAACTTCGTCGCCCACAAGATCCACCCACGTAATCCAAGCGCCGTGAAGAACATGTCGGAGATATCCCTCAAGGCGGCGTTCATCAATGAATCCATCCCCTTGGTCATCGTCCTTCTCGTCACCTGGATCATGTCGAAGATCGAGCGCCGTCCCAACTCCGTCTATGGCCTTGGCGGCAGCCGTAAGGTTGCACACTTTTTCGCCGGATTCGCCTGGGGAGTCGTCTGCCTTTCCCTCCTCGTTTTGAGCCTCTGGAAGACCGGTCTTTTGGTCGTCGACAGGCGCCTGCTCTTTGGCGGCGATATTCTTCGTTACGGGGTAATGTGGCTGTTCGGCTTCCTTCTGGTCGGCCTGTTCGAGGAGTTTCTCAACCGCGGCTACCTCCAGTACACCCTCACGCGCGGTCTCGCTGGTTTCTACCGGTGGGCCTCCAGGACACGCAACAGCGAGGCGTTCGGCTTCTGGACTTCCGCCGTGATCTTGGCCGTCCTCTTCGGCCTCGGCCACAGCAAGAATCCAGGCGAATCTCCGATCGGCATGCTCTCTGCCGGCTTGGTCGGCATGGTGTTTTGCCTCAGTCTCTGGCGCACCGGCTCTTTGTGGTGGGCGATCGGCTTCCACACCGCGTGGGACTGGTCTCAGTCCTTCCTCTGGGGAGTCGCCGACAGCGGAACCATGGCGCAGCACCATCTTCTCGCCACCCACCCCGTAGGCAAGCCGATCCTCAGCGGCGGGGCCACCGGCCCGGAAGGCAGCATTTTTATCGTCGCCGTCTTAAGCCTCATTAGCCTCATCATTCTCCTCACTCTGCCTCGCACTCACTATCGTCGCATCCCGGAACCCTCCATTTAACTGCACGCTTTAGCTCCACGCTGGCGAAAACTGAACTCACGCTTCACGTGGCACCCGTTAATGCCGACGAGAGTCGGCGACCTCGTAGTACGCTGAGAGGTGATGGCTGACCGCTGTTTGCTCTACTACATCACCGACCGAAGCCAGTTTCGTGGCGATGAACGCGTCCGCCGCCGCGACCTGCTCGCCAAAGTCGCCGAAGCCGTGCGCGCTCGTGTCGACTACATTCAGCTCCGCGAAAAAGATCTGAGCACGAGAGAACTGGAAATGCTGGCACGGGAGGTGGTCGCGATGGTGCGTGAGAATTCATCGTTGACCCGGCTGTTAATTAACTCCCGCACGGACGTTGCGCTGGCTGCGGGAGCCGATGGTGTTCATCTGCGCGCGGACGATGTCGGGCCTTGTGAGGCGCGACAGGCTGCCCACCGGCCGCTGACCACTGACCAGTTTCTCGTGGCCGCCTCCTGCCATTCGAAGGAGGACGTGATTCGCTCCGACTCCGAGGGTGCCGACTTCGCCGTCTTTGCCCCGGTCTTCGAAAAAAACAATGCTCCAGAAAGGCAACCGACGGGCCTCGACGCCTTGCATGAAGCATGCCGGGCGAAGATCCCCGTCCTCGCTCTCGGCGGCGTCACGATGGAAAATGCCGCAGCGTGCCTGGAGGCTGGAGCGGCTGGGGTCGCCGGCATCCGCCTGTTTCAGGAGAATAAAATCGAAGACGTCGTCCGCGCATTGCGGGCGCTTTGACACCATGGACCCGACGGACCCAACGCAACCGACGCAACTGGTCTCTTCGTCACTTTCTCCGTCCCGAGTTGAAGAATACGTTCCCGCGCTCGTTTGTATCCCCGCGGGATCGTTCCTCATGGGCTGCGACACCGGCCAGGACAACGAAAAACCGGTGCATCGCGCCTGGATTGACGAATTTCTGCTTGACGCTCGCCAAGTTACCAACGCTGAGTACGGGCGCTTCCTGCGCGACACCGCGCCGCTATCCCTGCCGCCGTTCTGGAGCGACCCCGCGTTCAACCATCCCGAGCAGCCCGTTGTCGGAGTATCGTGGTACGAGGCAATCCGCTACTGCGAGTGGCTTAGCGCAAGCACCGTCGGAATCACGACCGGCAGAGTAACGACCGGCAGAAATTTTCGCTTGCCTACTGAGGCCGAGTGGGAGCGTGCCGCGCGCGGAGGCCGCGCGGGCGCACTATTTCCGTGGGGCGATGCGGATCCGCAGTCGCTCCCCGGCTACGCCGATCGCTGCGCCGGTCATTGGAAGACCGGCCCCGAGCCCGTCGGCCGCGCCGAACCGAACGCCTACGGCCTCTACAACATGTGCGACAACGTGCACGAGTGGTGCAGCGATTGGTATGCTCCCGGCTACTATGCGGCGTCGCCCGAGTGCAATCCGCGTGGCCCACAAATCGGCGAGCGGCGTGCTTCCCGCGGCGGCTCCTGGCGTCACCACATCAAGATGTCGCGCTGCGCGGCCCGCTCCAGCATCCCCCCGGAGTTCAAGTACGCGGACTATGGGTTCCGCGTGGCGTGCGACGTACAATTCTAGGTCAGAGGTTAGAGGTCGGATTGCAGAGGTCAAACCTCCCGCAGAAAAAGAACTGCCGAAAGCTAAAGCTCTTACCTCTGCAGTCTGACCTCTGACCTCTGCAATAGGACTTCTATGACTGACCTCGCATCCCACTACCTCGAAGAAATCAAGCGCCAGTTCCGCGGCCACAAGCGCATGGGCGAAGCTGCCATGGCTCAGCTTGAAGACAAGGATTTCTCAGCTACGCTCGATCCGGAATCGAATTCCGTTGCTACCCTGGTCAAGCACATCGCCGGCAACGCGCGTTCACGCTTCACCGACTTCCTCACCAGCGATGGCGAGAAGCCGGATCGGTTTCGCGATCGGGAATTTGAAGTCTCGGCGAAAACAACGCGCGAAGAAGTCTTGCGCCAGTGGGAGCAGGCTTGGGCGCATGTGTTTTCCGCGATGGACTCGCTCAAGCCCGAGGATGTGCAACGCATCGTAACCATTCGCCAGGAACCGCACACGGTCATGCAGGCGCTCAACCGCGCGCTCGCCCACTACGCGCAACACATTGGACAAATCGTCTTCCTCGCCAAACACCTGCGCTCTGCACAATGGCAGACGCTAAGCATTCCGCGGGGCAGATCTGAAGACTACAAAACGGCGAGCCCGAAGACGCATGCTCGCGGAATGTACAAAACGTAAGTACAAAACGTAGCTGTGATCTCGAATCCGGGGCCATCCAGTGCACTCATCCGCATCCCAATGAAAGATTTTTCCGAAGCCATGGCCGTTTAAAAACGGACGAAGCCACCAAGATACGGGTGTATCCAAACGGAACGAAATAGCTGACGGCATATAAAAAATGGAGACGTCGCCAAACTTTAGTAGCCGGAGAGGTGGCCGAGTGGCTGGCGGATTCGGTCTTGAGAAGCCATGCAGTGCTCCTCAGGGCTCGTTTAAACACTTGGAAACTAATGAGGACTTGCGGTTCTCAGGCGCGACAATTGGGACTGTAGTAAAACTGTAGTAGTTCCGGAGAGGTGGCCGAGCGGTTGAAGGCGCCAGTCTTGAAAACTGGAGTACGGGAAACCGTACCGAGGGTTCGAATCCCTCCCTCTCCGCCAGATGTTCCAAACACTTACAGACCGCACCTGCTGTTTCACCTGCCGTTCAACGCTAACGCGGTGACTTCCCACTCGCTACGGCCATGTCGGCCGTCGCCGCAGTCCCATATACGTTCATTGTGGTTCTGATGTCCGCATGACGCATTAGCTTTTGCTGTACGCCGATTGGAGTACCGACCGCATCCAACCATGATGTGCGGGTGTGACGGAACGTATGGGAACTGATGTGACCGATGCCAGCCTTGGCCGCTGCTTTTCGAAGCGCCTGCCACACTCCCGCGTAGGAAATCGGCAAACGTCCGATTTTGACCGGGCTTGCAAACATCCAATCATCGCCAGCGCGGAACTGAGTTGTTTGTTTCCACGTCTTGAGTACATTCAGCATCCCGTTGTCGATGTGCATCGAACGTTGGGACTCTGGCGTCTTTACGTCATCGACTACCTGACGTACGATGCCGCGTTCAACGTTCAGCGTACCGTTCAACCAATCGACATCCGACCAGCACAGAGCTAGGCATTCGCTGATACGCAGACCGAAGCACACACAGACCAGCGCGATAGTGTGGAATGGTCCCTCAAGCTGCTGCGCAAGCTGCTGGAACTCTTCCACGGTGAGGCTACGCGGTTGGCGTATGCGTTTCGGTGCGCCTTTGATCATGACCAGTTCCATCGGATTCCGCTGCATTGGCGCGTCGCCGCGCCACATTGCGAAGTCCCACAGGACGCGGACAAGGCCACGGATGAGATCGCGGTAGGGACAACCATTGCTGATTGCCCCCGCACGGACCCGGACGGGCGCTCATTTAGCGCATCCGGTTCTTATCTCGGATGACTAGCGGCCAAGCGTACAGCTTTTCCGTACACTCGCCCACCCGTGGGACACGCGCAGACCCGCTCTGTGTCGGGTACGTGTCGGATGGAAGAGTGTTCTCCTCGATCAGCAGCCTTCCCTCCCCACTCTCCGCCGACGACCTTTCCGTCTTTGTTCGAGTGATTCATCGGTACTATGCCGCTGTGTGACTCCTCGGAGACGTACACGCGGGCCGTACGGCCTGAGCCTTCTCCCGCCGTCCTACGACTGACTTTCGCCGCAGGCATCCCCGAGGTCTCCCGGTTCTCGTGCATGAAGTTTCTAGGCGTGTCTGGGGTCTTCGACTACGCCGGACTAAGCAGGGACTCGCGCTATCGCCCCTGCTCGTGTTGCCTTCCGCGCATATTCGTGACGAAGCGCGGTCACGCCAAAATTCTCGACTTCGGTCTGGCGAAGGTCAGTCTGGCAGGCAGTTCTTCGAGCAAAATTGCTTCTCTTAACACGCAGACGGTGGACGGGGAGCATCTGACTAGTCCCGGTTCTACGCTCGGCACCGTTGCTTATATGTCGCCGGAGCAGGCGCGGGCAAAGGAACTGGATGCGCGGAGCGATCTGTTCTCGTTTGGAGCCGTCCTCTATGAGATGGCTACTGGGCAGTTGCCCTTCCGTGGAGAAAGTACAGCAACGATTTTCGATTCGATCCTGAACCGGGCACCTGTTCCTGTCGTGCGGCTGAATCCCGACGTACCAGCCGAACTGGAACACATCATCAACCGGGCGCTGGAGAAAGATCGAGAACTCCGTTATCAACACGCCTCCGACATGCGTTCCGAGTTGCAACGGCTGAAGCGAGATGCAGAGACGGGACGAGCCATAGCGGCGAGTTCCGGCACGGTGACGGTCGCACAGGAAAGCAGCTCTCAGGTCGCCCAACCGCCGTCGCCGCCCTCCGGTTCCTCCCCTTGCGCTTACTCCATCTCCGTCAGCGAGCGCGGCGGAGATCGATGTTGCTGTCGCGCGCAGGAAGCTCTGGAAAGTTCTTGTTCCCGCAGCCGTAGTACTTGTAGCGGTTGCAATCGCGGGAGCGTTCTACTTGCACTCGCACCAGACCGCGACCCGCCTCACCGAGAAGGACAGCATCGTCCTCGCCGAGTTCACCAACCCTACCGGCGACCCGATTTTCGACGGCACGCTGCGGCAGGGGCTGTCGGCACAACTGGAGCAGTCGCCGTTTTTGAACTTGCTCTCCGATGAGCGCGTGGCGCAGACCCTGCTCTGATGGCGCAGCCTAAAGACGCACGGCTCACGCGCGAGTTGGCCCGCGAAGTTGAAACGCAAGCCGGTCGCGCTAACTAGGAGCGTTGACACCACTCAGGAAACCACCGAGGTGAGCCGTAAGAGCAACGACGAGTGCCGTCAGGAGTTCCAGCAGCAGGTAGCACGCCGGAAGCGCGGAACCTGGGGTTCGACGCCGCCGAAAATGAATCCAGCCAACCACACAGATCAGAAGACCGGAAGCGGATCCCATCGCGAGGTGGAGCAGCAACAGTCCCTTCAGTTTGTGTCCTGCGAGTTGCCACTGCCAAGCCGCGATGCCGGTTGCAAGAGTCCTGGACAAAGCTGAGTTCGCCCCGGGCGGCCTTTGCGATGCGAGCGGGATCGTCAAGGCCGTAGGACTTCAGCACTCCACCTTCGAGCACGCAGAGGGCTCCCATGCCGGCCAAGCCATGCATTTCAGGAATCCCCGGCGGTCGATTCCGTCGTGGTTGTGGTCGAACAAAATTGCGTCGTGGTTTTTCTGCAGCGGCATATTTTCCTTCCCGCTCTTTCCAAACAAGGTTCGTTCTCGTTTCACCGTGTAGAACCGACGGCACACGCTTTTCTTCCATGGAAATTTATTTTGGCGATGTGGGAATAAAACGATCGCTCGCTGGTTTACCCTTGTGTGCGTGTCGGAAAGGCGCTCGTTATCGGGGTCGTTCGAGGAGCTGGCCATTAGTAGGATGTCGCGTTTCCGATGCTATTTCCGGAGTCGCCGTCCAAGCCGATGGCAAGATTGTGCTGGCAGGTATAAAAAGAGTTCCCTTACTTCAATCCTTCCACGAGATAGAGGTCTGACAGAATACGGTGATAGCCGTATATGCATGACTTGCCGTCCCTCGTGAGAAGAATGGGACCAATGCGGCTTACGCCCGCTGAATCGGAGGGCATGAGCTCTTTCCACAGAGTCTTATGGCCTGTCGACAAATCCAGCCGATAGACTTTGGCTGGCAGATCTCCCGGCTTGTAGACATAGATCGCCTTGGCGTCTGCACTCCATTCCAGGGGTTGCTCTCCAAGCTCTATGCCTGGAACAGCCCGAGGCTCCCCTCCTGCCACCGGGTAAGAATATGCTTTCTCATCTGGCCCGATGCCAACCACCTGCTGACCGTCTGGAGAAAGGACCAGAACAAGAGGGTCGATTCCTTCCGGCGAGATAGGCGTGGGCTTTCCGCCGGACAAATCCTGGAGGTAAATACGCGCAGCGTGACCTGGCTCCTTGCCCGAGAAAAGGAAACGCCGGCCATCAGGAAGCCACTTCGCCTGGCTGTGATTGATGGAGTCGTGAGTGAGAGGCTTGGCCTCGCCGGGCCCGGTCGGAAGAAGAAGAAGCTGGGCCGGAGGGGAAGGCAGACTGGTAATAACCCATCTGCCATCCGGCGACACACTGATCGCCCGTCCGTCTCCCAGGCGGACGGCCGACGTCTCACCGATCTTTCGCTGATAAACAGAATAGTTCGGCCCTCCGCCTTCACCCTCCTCGGTGAAGAGCAATTCCTTGCCGTCGGGCGACAGTTCTGACGGGAACGAGTAGTCGAACCAAGACAGATCGCGTTCCTTTGTCTCACCAGAGGCGAGGCCAATGAGTTCTCGTCGCCAGGTGTCCCGGGCAAGCAGTACGCGCCCATCCTGCCAAATATCGTGTAGCGAGAGAGTATCCGGCACCCGCGCGATTAGCCGCTCGCGCCCGCCCAGGGTCGAAGCGTAGATGGCGCGTTTAGCGCCCAGCCGGCTGGCGGTAAACCATATTTCCTGGCCGTCAGCAGACCAAGCCAGTCCCTGGGTGGTTTGGAACCCAGTAGCCAAGGTCTTGACGTTTCCGCTCAGATCCACGACGCAGAGAGAACCCGCGTCATCGCCGGGCAGAGGATGGTCCAGAAACGCCACCAGGTCACCTTTTCTTGAAACTCGTGGATGGCTGATCCAGCCTGAGGTCTCGTACAGCACTTTCCCGACCGGAAACTCGAGCCGGTTTCGACCACCCACATCCCGCACGATCGCTAGGTTATTTCCATCCGGGGACCAATCCGCCCATTGCACGTTTTCCAGCACTGGGCGCGGAGATCCGCCGTTGAGTGGCACTCTGGCCAGCGTCCCCACCTGGGCATAAGGTCCGGATGGGCGGCTATCCATCGATACCGCCATTTCTCCCGAAGAGGAAATAGCCAAAAGCGCCGTTCCCCCAAGGTTAAGAGAGCGCGATTGAGGGCTTTCGGGACTGGTGATGAACAAATCGATCGCGCTTCCTTCCCAGGCAGCACCATAAACCACGGACTGCCCGTTGGGCGTAAAATGCGCGGACCGAATCGTACCTCGGCGAAAGGTGAGCTGATGGTAGGAAGGCTGGGAGATCGGCATCCAACGGCCACGGAGAAACCAGCCTGCACCCGTGCCCAGAATGAGGAGGGCGCAGACGATCAATCCCGTCCATCCGATGGAACGCGGTTTTCTGGCCACGGCCGGGGCTGACGCCGCAGCTCCGGCTGCGGGTGTCGCTGATACCGTACCCTGCGCCACCGCAATCCGGGTTGAGTCCAAGTCGCGTTTCAAGCGCCTTAATTCGGCCCGCATTTCAGAAGCCGTCTGATAGCGCAGCTCCCGGTCCTTTTCCAGCGCCCGGTCAATGATCCGGTTGAGATCGGGTGGCACGCTGGGGTTGAACTGGGGCGGCGGGGGCGGGACGCGATTAAGGATGGCCTCGAAGACGATCGCGGAAGTGCTGCCGTTAAATGCCACTTTGCCCGTGCACATCTCATACAGGACAGCGCCGAAAGAAAACAGGTCGGTACGCACATCGAGTTCTTCGCCGCGGGCCTGTTCCGGTGACATGTAAGCCACCGTGCCCACGGTGCTGCCAGGGCTTGTGAGTTGTTCTTCCCTAATATCCGCTATCGTTGAGCCGGTCATCGAAGTCGCAAGATTGTGGCTCGAGTTAAGTTTGGCAAGTCCGAAGTCGAGAATCTTCGCCTGTCCGCGGCCGGTGATAAAGATATTGGCTGGCTTGATGTCCCGATGCACGATGCCGCGGTTGTGGGCTGCATCGAGCGCGTCGGCAATCTGAATGCTCAGCTCCAGCAACTCGTCAATCTTGAGCGGTCGGTTCTCGACCTTGTGCTTGAGCGTCTGACCATCCAGAAACTCCATCGCGATGAACGCCTGTCCGTTCTCCTCGCCGATGTCATAGATGGTGCAGATGTGGGCGTGATTCAGGGCCGAGGCGGCCTGCGCCTCGCGACCGAAGCGGACCAAGGCCTGAGCATCTTTGGCCACTTCATCGGGTAGGAACTTAAGAGCGACGAAACGATGGAGCCGCGTGTCCTCGGCCTTGTACACCACACCCATCCCGCCGCCGCCTAACTTCTCGATGACACGGTAGTGGGAGATGGTCTGTCCGATCATTGGGGAGATGCCTGGCTTTCGGGCCGCTTCATTCTACGGACGCGGCATCCACTAGTCAACGAATGACGGCTCTGGCCCGAGCGTGTCGGGCCCGAAGCGCTGAGCACCGCGGCGCAGACGACTGGAAGCACAAGAATATAGCCGTCGACGCCTAGTCGCCGTTCCGGCCCGCCTTTTTGCCGATTGTGTGGACATTGTGCCTATAATGGGCGTTTCCTGAGTAGCATAAGATAGGAATTATGTTTCCTCGCCGCATCCCGTGGTGGACTTGGTTGATTGCGGCATCTTTCAGCGTCTGGTTCGTCATAGGCATGATCTATTTGCCTATCAAGCTTCCTGAAGCCCACGGGATCGATTTCAACTTTTTTGACACCCGGGTAAGGAGTGTGGCGCCGGGAAGCCCAGGCGAAGCAGCAGGAGTGAAGCCGGACGACAGAATCGTCAATATAGATGGGCGAACAGTACAGGGTTTTATTGAGCTCGCAACCGTGTTGAGCAACACCACGTTCGACCATCCGGTTCCCCTGATCGTACTCCGCAGCGGCCATGAAGTTCATTTGCAGCTGACCCTCAAGCAGACAATGATCCGAGGTTGGAACTCGAAAGAGTATCTCGGCTGGTGGGTGGAAACTGCCGTCAGCCTGATTCAGTTGCTGGTCGGACTGGTTGTTCTCTTTAAGCGGCCGCGCGACCTCACCGCCGTCGCCGCCGGCATCTTTCTCTGCTGCCTGGGTACTGGCAGTGGGTGGTTTTTGTCTCCCAACGCTGCCGTGATATGGAGAAGTCTGCCCCTGGCCATTCAGTGGCTCATCTTTCCTGTCGCAGCACTCGGCGCCCAGGCCTTGCCCATCACCATATTGTTGTTTTCGCTCTCATTCCCCAAGCCCCTGCTGCATCGCCGATGGGCATGGATGACGCTGACGCTGCTCGCCGTGCCGGTGCTGAGCCTTGCATACACGGGTAATTACATCTTGCTTTTCGCCCCAAGGCTCGGTGTGGGTAGCAGCCCCCGCTGGCTTATGGCAATTTTGGCGATTGATTGGACTGCTTTTCTGGCCTCCGTGGTCATCCTGGCAGTGAATTACTTGAGGCTGAACGAGGTAAATGAAAGGCGCCGGATACGGCTGGTGATCTTTGGCTTGCTGCTGTTCTTCGTGGATTTGCTTGCAATTTTTCTGTTCTCCTTGTCTCCAAAGACATCCTGGCTTTCTGCGATTGCTAGCTCGCCGCTCGTGTTTGGGCTTGTGCAGGTTCCTTTCACAATTTGTGTTGCGTATGCGGTTCTTAGGCAGCGGTTGTTCCAGGTAAGTTTCATTGTCCGTGAGAGCCTGCAATACGCCGTGGCGCGGGGCGCACTGCTGATTCCCATCCCAATCCTTGCGGGAATCGTAATCTTCGATTTGATTGTGCACAAAGACCAGCCATTCGGAGTTCTGCTCTCCCAACACGGCTGGGTGTATGCGCTCATGGGAGTGGTTGGAATTGTTGCCCACAAGAAACAGTCGCAATGGATGGAGGCGCTGGACCGCCGCTTTTATCGCGAGCACTACAACGCGCAGCACCTGCTACTTCAGACGGTGGATGAGATTCGCGCCTCCTCCAACCTGGCAGACGTTGCGCCCAAGGCGGTTGCCCGCATAGAGCAGGCGCTGCATCCAGAGTTTGTCGCAATCCTGATGCGCGAGGCCACCGAACCACTCTATCGTTGCATCGCCGCGGCGCCCCCTGAAATCTATCCCCGCGGACTGAGCGCCGAGAGCAAGCTCATGGCGGCCTTCCGCCTATTTGCCAAGCCCTTGCAGATATCGCTGGCCGAAAGCGGATGGCTCAAGCAGCAGCTTCCTTCAGAAGATACGAACTTCCTGCGGGATGCGCGCATTGACCTGATGGTACCCATCGCGATTGCGCCCCAGGGTCGCGAGGCGCTTATGGTTCTGGGCCTGAAGAAATCAGAGGAGCCCTATGGCAGCGAGGACCAGGAATTACTCTCTGGTATTGGCAGCGCGCTGGCTTTGCTCTTGGAGCGTCCCGTTACGAGTGCTCTCAGCGGATTTGAAGAGTGTCCCCGTTGCGGTTTGTGCTACGAGAGCGGCAAGGGCCGCTGCCCCAATGAAAACGCGCAACTCACGCGAATGCCTTTTAAGCGGCTGCTGACCTCGCGCTACCGGCTGGAACGAAGGCTGGGGCGGGGCGGAATGGGCACGGTTTACAAGGCCACGGATACATCCTTGGAACGCGCCGTTGCGGTCAAGCTGATACGTGAAGACCTCGTTACCAGTAGCGACGCGGCGGAACGCTTCCGGCGCGAAGCCAAGGCGGCAGCGTCGTTCGCACACCCCAATCTGGTTACCGTGCACGACTTTGGTGTGGATTCGGACACCCGCGTGTTTCTCGTGATGGAGTTACTCGAAGGCTTCACGCTGCGGCAACGATTGGTGCAGCAGAAGAGACTTGCAACGCAACAAATCTTGCAGGTTCTTGGAGGCGTATGCGCCGGTCTTGAAGCGGCACACGAAAACGGCTTAATCCATCGCGATCTGAAGCCGGAGAACATTTTCCTGGCCCATAGCGGCGAGGGTGAAGTGACCAAGATTCTGGATTTCGGTCTAGCGAAGTTTCTGATTTCTCCGACCGACCCGGCCGCGGCTACAGCTGACACCGCTACAGGTGTTCTGGTGGGTACACCGCAGTATATGTCACCGGATCAGCTCAACGGTGAAATCGCATCTGCTGCATGGGATATCTGGGCGCTGGCAGTGATTACTTGCGAGATGCTAACCGGGACGCATCCTTTTCCTGCAACTTCTGTGGGCCAGATGCAATATTCCATAGTCAACGGCCGGTTCACTCCGCTGCCCACTGATTTGCCCAATGCACCTGCTGAATGGCAGCAGTTTTTCGAGCGTGCTCTCAGTCCCAAGACCGCCGTACGGCCGCAGTCAGCAAAAGAATTTGTTTCCACTTTGGGAAAGGCATTTGCCGTTGTCGGGAAGAACACTTCGGAATAGGCCATCCGTACAGGCAACGCAAACAAGAAATAATTCAATTTGCGCAGACCAACCTGTCAAGCGTGTGCGGATAGTCCCGAAGGGGCCACAGGCAGCACGGGCCGACAGGCGGTCTCTTGAAATCGAGAACTTGCTATTATTTGAGAGGAAGGTTTGCGATACGTCCCTCTCTATCGGTAGGCGCGGGCAGCCCTGATTTCTGGTCCGCCCATGCTGCTTAGTTACCGTGTGAGGGCAACTGACACCAAAACTGACACCAGCCAAGGAACAGGCATGAGAGTTTTTCCGGGACTCTAGCGTAAGTATTTGGCAGAGTTACCTTTAACCAGATGTGGGCCCGTAGCTCAAGCGGATAGAGCATCGGATTTCTAATCCGAGGGTTGCAGGTTCGATTCCTGCCGGGCCTACCAACATAGCCCTTTTGAAGTGAATCAGTTGATTGATTCCGGTGGCGGGGCCGGAGTCGATTCTAGTGTCCCATAATGTCCCGAAGCCTCTGACTCTCCGATTTGGGGCAGCATTTCTTCGAGTCTTGCCATCGCGTCGCGCACATCATCGCCGACCGGCGTTTACCGGAACGCGCCCGCGGACGGCCGATTGGCGCCAGTGGAAATGGCCATCAGGAAATTGGCAGCGGAGCGCGAACCGAGATGCGTTGCCCGTTGCACACCCGAATCTCGGCTGAGTTCTATGCCGCGGCGCCCGGGAGCTTGCCGGCCAGCTTGCCGGCCGGCTGGATGTTGGCGTTCAGGTGGAACACATTGTCCGGGTCCCAGGTCGCCTTGATGCTCGCCAATCGGTCGTATTTTTTCGGACCGTACGAGGCCCGGACGCGATCATGCTCAAATTCGGTCATGAAGTTTACATAGCTGCCGACGCTCCCGGAATGGGGCACGAGCGCGTCCCAGAGGTTTCGGACCCATTGGGTGTCTGCCGCCAGCAGGTCGTGGGTTTGGGCGAGGGCTGCCATGTTCACCACGTACCGCGTGGACCGACTGCCACTAAAGGCCGAGTCTCCGTCAGGAATCCGGCTGTAGGCGCCGCCAAGCACAAAGATGGGCATGAAGGACATCGGTGAGGCCTTGCGGGGCAAGTGCTCGGCGATCACATCCGCTGCTTCCGGGCTCATGGTCTCTAGATGGATCGCCCGCTCATAGGCAAGGATCCCCCAAGGCGCAGCAACATCGGCCATCGACTGCAGCTCGGTGTACTTCAGCGTCGTGGCCGATTCGAACAGCGGAGTGGGAAAGGCATCACGCACTGGCGCCAGCGCAGTCCGGTGCGCCTCCGGCGTGGAGAAACCCACCACGACCATGGTGTAGCCCGGGATCTGTCGGTACTCGTCCGGGGCGTGGTGGGGCGGGTGTCCATCCATGAAAGCAGTAACGTCGTCGGGCAGGCCGCGAGTGAAGTCCTCGAACGCCCGCAAAACCTTCGGCCCGTCGTCGAGACCCCAGAAGTACAGCTGCAGGTAAACGGGGCCGACCTCGTGCAGGGCAAACTCGAACGTAGTGACCACGCCGAAGTTGCCGCCTCCCCCGCGTACGGCCCAGAACAGGTCGGGGTTCTCCGTGGCCGAGGCCCGGACCAGATCGCCGGCTGCGGTTACCAGCTCGACGGCGGTGAGGTTGTCGGAGGCCAGCCCGGCCTTGCGGTTGAGCCAACCCAACCCGCCCCCCAACGTGAGACCAGCGACGCCAGTGTGAGTGATAAAGCCGCCTGTGGAGGCCAAGCCGTGGGCGTAGGTGGCGGTGTCGTAGTCGCCCCAGGTCGCCCCTCCGCCGCAGCGGGACCGCTTCGCCTTCGGATCCACGGTGACCTGCCGCATGCGCGTGAGATCCACTGTGAGCCCACGGTTCACGAGAGCGTTGCCCGAGAAGTTGTGTCCGCCTCCCCTCACCGATATCTCGAGTCCGGCGTCACGGCCAAAGTGGATGGCATCCGCCACCTCGGCCGGGTTCGCGCACTGGGCGATCACCGCCGGGCGGCGGTCGATCGCCCCGTTCCAAATGGCGCGCGCCTTGTCGTAACCCGCGTCATCGGGCTCCAGAACGGTGCCGCCAAACCGCTTCCGAAAAGTGTCTACGTTCGCCGCGCGCGCTCCACTCATAACGCCTCCTCGAGAGCAATTGACCCCCAAAAACGGCTGCTATCGTACCCTCAATCCCTGTTCGCGTCAACGTGAAAACGATTTTCACCACTGGAGAGCATTTCTATCGTGGGTTGTTGGCGAATCATCGCGAGTACACTAACAACCGCGCGGGGGCAAGGGAGTTTGCCCGAGAGAACTACTTCCCTGCGGCAAACGCACGCGAATGAAACTTCAACGTTTCCCCGAGGTGTGTCAGAAAATACGCGGCGCCGTGGTTGCCGGGATACAGGTGAAATTCGTGTTGGATGCCTCCGGCTTGGAGTTGCCGGTGGAGATCCGCCGCCCCTTTATCAAATCCAAATTCATCCTCACGGCCGCAATTGAAATAGATAGACAACCCTGGAGTCCGTATCCGTTTACGGTTCCGCTTCGCCAGCACAAAAGGACTGTTCCGGTTCCAGTGCTGAAGGTCAACGGGATTGCCGAACACCGCTCCCAGCAGCCCGCTCAGCGGTGTCCCCGTGGGCATCGTTTCAGTCTGTGGCGGCGATTCTGCGATGAACGCGGCACTCTGTGCACTGACCGACGAGAATAGCTCCGGATAGGCAAAAGCAAATCGAAGCGCACCGTATCCGCCCATCGACACACCGCTGATGGCTCGGGCTGAGCGCTCGCGGCGAATCGAGTAATGCGACTCGATGTAAGGAATGAACTCGCGAATGAAAAAATCGCTGTAACGCACGCGGCCATCGGCGGAGTTGATGTAGAAAGTGCGCTTTCCTTCGGGCGCGATTACCAGAAAATCGGAGATCTGCCCTTGCTTTCGAAGGTCTTCGATCAGGTCCCATCCACCGCCTTTGAACAAAGCCTGTTCGTCATCGCCGAGTCCATGCAAAAAATAAAGCGCTGGATAACGCCGCGGAGAAGGGCCAGCAGTCGCCAGGTCGTAGCCGAGTGGCAACATAACGCAGTAGTGAACGGTTTGACTGAGGATACGACTTTCCAGCGCGTTGCAATCGATGCGGCCTTGGGCGTGGAGTTGGCCCAGCAGGAGCGGAACCAAAAACAGGGTGAGCCATCGCAAACAGCAGCGCATAAGACGAGTTTACAGGCTGCGGAAAAAGTCTGACTTCGCGCCCTAGCGCCTAAAGGGGCGTCTGATTGCGAAAGACTTATGGCATCGCTAAAGCGATGCCCTGATACGTAACGTTAGTTTTTCCACAGCCTCTTTACTCGTAGCGCAGTGCCTGCACGGGATCGAGACGCGCGGCTCGGGCCGCCGGGTAGAGCCCCGACAGCAGACTGACAACGATGGAAAAAGCGATCGCGCTGAGAACGAGCCATAGCGGCACTGACCAGATCTCCGCTGGAGGAAAATGCTGGCGTTCGAGATAAATGTTCATTCCGAAATTGATGAGGCGTCCGAGCGCCCAACCGAACGTGACTCCGACGGCACCGCCGACGAGACCCATGGCGCCGGCTTCGGCGAAGAAGAGGCCGCGCACGTCACCATCACTGGCGCCGAGGGCCTTCATGATTCCGATTTCGCGCCGGCGTTCGAGGATGGCCATGACCAGCGTATTCACGATGCCGATGGAAGCAACGGCCAAGGCCAGGCTTCCGAAGATCGCGAGGAACCCGT
>Ga0316363_10001867_pt1 | contig 17324 bp, 21 predicted proteins | sample Sb_taG_3_FD_200459 | JGI IMG/M metagenome (GOLD analysis project Ga0316363, IMG submission 200459) | Peat soil microbial communities from Weissenstadt, Germany - Sb_50d_a_PC metaG (v2) (version 2) | ecosystem: Environmental > Terrestrial > Soil > Wetlands > Peat | place: Germany: Weissenstadt...
CGAGGCGGCGAGTCAACTGTGTTGGCCCAGCGCGTTTACTGCTCAACCTGGACGACGCTACGGAACTGGCGCAATTCCTCGGAGAGGCAGTTGAAAGCAGGCCTCCGGTGGCCAACATCGAGCACGGAGTACTGGTGTGCGAATGCGGGCACCGAGGTACGCCGCGCCTCGAAGAATCGGGGTACCAAGTCTCTCACGCGCTGGTAGAAATCGTCGGCGACACGATCATAGCGAGCGGTTGGGATGGATCAAGCCGAGCCGTGTCGGAAGATGGCGACGAGTACTGGCTGATGTGCGATGGGTGCGGGAAGCTGCATCCACTACCGGCGGAACTCCATATCGACTGGCGGTAAGGTGCTCCGCATCGTCGTGGCTGGAGTCACGATCACATCCCTCAACTCCTGCAGGTTTCTAAGGCGAAGGCGCGTTCCAGGCATCATGTCCCGGCGCTTCTTCACCGGTGATCGAGCAAGTGGCGGACCGTCCTGGTCCGAAGACGCAGTCGAATATTTCGAACGAAGAGGAGAATTCAATGGCTGAGCGTAGTGTAAACAAAGCGATCCTTGTCGGAAGACTGGGCGCCGATGCAGAAACCAGATTTACCCAAAACGGTACACCTGTTTCGCGGGTGTCGCTGGCGATGAATCGCCAGTGGACGGATTCCGACAAGCAGGTTCACGAAGAGACGGATTGGATGTCGATTGTGATCTGGAACAAGGAGAATTTGGCCACGTACCTTACCAAAGGCTCCAAGCTTTATGTAGAAGGGCGCCTGCAAACGCGCTCCTACGACGACAAGGAAGGCGTGAAGCGGTACGTCACAGAGGTCGTGGCGGAGAACCTCGTGCTGCTCGGTGGGACCGCAAGCAGCAACTCCAACGGCAACGGTGGAGGTGGGAGAGAAAGATCCGCACGTCGTCCGACCCCAGGCAAGCCCTCGAATGGTCACCGCGATCGCGCACCGGAGCCCGCAGAACAGGATCTGCAAGACGACGATGTGCCTTTCTAAAAAGGGTACTCGCGCGCAGGTCGAGTCCGATTATTGGGTTTGAGCGTAGTGGGGAGACTCTCCAATGCGTGTCCGGAGTTCTTTCAGCCATTCGGCCTTGTTCTTTCCATGAACGACGCGGCCAAGGAACCCGAGCGATTCGGCAATATTGTCGCGGTTGAGCCGGATCTCCTGACGGGTCGTCTTAGCATACTGCCACACCCACTGCTTGACATCGTCTGGCTTTGTGAAGACGTAGGTCGCATGACCGGCCTGCGGCACCTCGACGACTACAGATTTCTCTAGATCAAAAATGTATTCGTCACGGAACACGTACATCGCTCGCGTGCGCTTGGTTAGCTGCTCGTGATAGTAGGAATCGTAATCCGGACGCCAGGTGATCTGTGCGACATCAAAGTCGCCGGGCAGACCGAGATTCCAGCAGAGCCGGCTCAATTCGCCTCTCTCCGTAGGAATCTCTTGCACGTGGGCGCGGAGACGATCGATCTGTTGCCAGTACTGACCGAAGCGCGTGTGAGTGCTCCGTGCCTTGAGGATGTCTTCTTCGAGGCCTTCGGGCATTTCCAGGTCGGTTCGGCTGGGGAGCGCGGTTTCCCATTCGATTAGTTTCCACTCGCCGCCGCGTTTGCGATAGCGGCCCGTGTGAATGAAGTCGGCAGATATTTCGACGGTGGCAGTAATGAGATGGCGCCACTGGCTCCAGGTTGGATCCCATCGGAGCGGCAACAACTGGTGGTCGATGAGAACCTCGAGTTTGCGATGACGGTCTCGGAGGATCGCATAATCTTCGAAGTAGTCGAGTTTGCGGAGAGGCACCGGGACGGTACAGCGCCGGCGCTCCGGCATGAACGCCAGAATTCGGTTCGCAAAGAAAACGCCACTCTCCGCAGATCGATCTCCCTGTACCAACAGAGATCCGAAACCGGAGTAGGGGAATGGAACAGGAATCGCCGAATCTTTTATCAGCGCGTCATAGACGCCGCGGATGTCGGGATCGGCCAACATGTTGTAGGCGCGCTCAATCGTGGCCAGCTCAGCTTTGGATGCGTTCTGCTTCTGAAACTCCAGGCGCCGGAGTCGATAGGCGAGGCGTAGTTCCTTGTAAGTCACGTCCTGCGGCAGACGAAGCACGTAGTAGAAAGTAGGCTGGCGTGGCCAAGACGCTCTCCGATTGGCGGAAAAGAAATAGTCCCGAATCACCTGGCACGGAATGTGGATGGCGTTGATGCCAAGTTGGCCTTCCGCGACCTGAACACGCACAAAAGGTTCTTCTCGCTTGTCCAGCTTCGGCAATGCCGCATAACCGGCGTTGAGCTGGTAGACGTCGGCTCTCCGCTGCAAGGGCTTCCGTATGTAGACTTCAGCGTCTGCGGTGGCTGCGGGTGCGAAGAGTTCGTCACCGACCCGCACGTTCGAACCGACGAGCCGGGAGAGCGCGAACTCGCGGCCGTCCGCGCCTACGCAGACCAGTTTCGATTCTTCCGGTCTGATTTCGAGGACGCGAGAAGGTAATTGCGCTTCGGAGTTGGCAGGGGCCGCAACGATCGTGTCCACCACTGAGTTCATGGTTGCCTGAGCATAACCCGGATTCAGAAACCGCGCAAACGAACGCCGACAGAAAGTGTAAGCACATGACAGAGAAAGGCTTATCGGATTCTGGGCGCCGATCGGCTGAATTACGGTACGAGTGGCAGTCATTCCTTGGCTTGCTTCCGGTGCTAAACCTGCGGCCGATGGATCCGGTTCTGTACCAGCGTTGTCTGACGGCCGTTTGGCGGTCACGAAAGAGCGCGATCAGTCGAACGGATTTGCGGCAAGCCGCCGGGCTGGCCTTCCAGGAGGAGACGCTGGATTTTGACTTGCTGGTAGCGCGGCTCGTCCGCGAAGGTATTCTTGAGCCGATCGTATCGAGTCCGTTCCTTTTCCAAATCCGACGCCGGAACTGGACGAATCCGGAGTCGGCCTATGCGGCCGATGACCGCCTGTCCCTGACCGCGATCAGCCGAGAAGAACAGACGGCGCGCTTCCGGATGCTCGGACTGCTGGATGCTCGTATCCTCAACCTCCGCTTGCCGGAGAAGCGAGTTCAACAGATCCGCAAAGAACGGGACGAGTTGGAGCGGATCTACGAGGCTACCTGGCTGGAACTCGAAAACGCCCTCGGCAGCAAAGCGGCCGAAGCGATCCGAAAGAACGTTGAAGAAACGACGGAGGCGGGCGCGGTCCAACTCGATCTGCCGCTGGAGAAGAAGAGAAATTTCGATCTGGAAGGAGAAGCAAGATGCAACCAGTAAACGGGGTTGACCAAGCCCATGAAGCGGCGACAATCTCATCTCCGCCCACGGAACACTCCGAGGATTTGCCGCAGCTCCCGGAGGACCTAAAAGTGAAGCTGAAGGAGCCACTTCCGCGCGAGGCAGTGTCGCCCAACCCGCAGAAGCCGGGGCTCTCGGGAATCAAAGTCATCTACGTTGTCGAACGGTTGAACGATGTGTTCGGACTGAACGGTTGGCATATAGACAATGAAATCGTCGAAACCGGCCGGATGGTGGTGGTGAGAGCGACATTGACGATCCCGAAATATTCCATTGCGATCGAGCAGTTCGGCGGAAACGACAATCCCGATCGCGGTGACGCTTACAAAGGCGCCTGCACCGATGCGCTCTCGAAGTGCGCGAGCTACTTGGGAATCGGCATGGACGTATACAAGGGGCTGCACGATGAGCGCACCCGAGACGGCAGCGGCGCTCACCAGAACGGATCGAGGTCCACGGTGTCACATCCCGCCCCGAGGCCAACATCGATGCCAAACAGCACGCAGAGTCGGAACGCCGCACCCACTGGCCTCACGAGTCGGAACATGGCTGCACGCTTCACCAGCATGCGGAGCGTCTTGGGAGTGCCTGAATACGGCGACATTCTCGGCAGGCACGGCTACCGCGAAGTAACCAACATCCCGAGTCTGGAAAAGGCGCGCGATGTCTACCGGATGTTGCTGGACGCGTTCCGAGTGCACTTCGGAGAGGCAAAGCGAACCCTTGGGAACTCCGAATACGTGAAAATCCTAAGCGAGTTGCGGCTCAACCCCAAGGCGAAGCTCAATCCTGACCAGGCGGTTCGGGTTTTCAACCGCATGGAGGAGACTCTCAATGCCAGACAGTGAAAACGGCTGCGGAGCGGCGGTCGCCGAGATCAAGGCTTCAACAGAACTTGCAAGAGACTTCACGCTATTTCAGATCGAAGAGAGTCTGGTGCTCCTGGCAGAGTCGGCCGAAGAGGAAGGGCTTACACCGGAGATCGAGCGGGCTTTGACCGTTTACCTTGAGGGAGCGGCGGAAAAACGCGACCGCGTGGCCGACTTCATCCACTTCTGCGAAGGGATGGCCGAGTTGGCCAAGGCCGAAGGAAAGAGGCTGCAAGTCCGGCAGAAACACTTCGAAGCGACAGCCGAGCGCGTGAGCGCCATGGTGCTGCGCGTCCTGGACTACCTCGGGGTGAAGAGATTGGAGGGCCGAACAAACACTCTCAAGAAGAGGAAGTGCCCGCCCTCGGTCAAGATCATTGACGACACCAAGGTTCCCGCCGAATTCAAACACATCACCGTAACGCTACCGCTGCCTCGATGGCAAGAACTTCTCGCAGGCAGCGGAGAGGAGGTTCGGAAAGCTGTTCTATCCAGCATCCGCAAGCAGGAGACATCGGTGGAGTTGGAGGCAATCAAGCAGGCGCTGAATCTCGAAAGGACTGTAGAAGGAGCGGACCTCGTTATCAATCGGTTCAAGCTGCAGGTGGTCTGAGCGATTGCGGAATCATCGTAGCAGATGAGCCCGTTCAGCACACGGCCACAGGTACATCCGAGAAAATCTTGAAAAGCGGGCACGGCGTACCGCCCTCGTCGCCGGGCATCTCCGTGTAGTGAACATTTGACACGGCGGTCCTCCCGCCACAACGTGTGTAGGGCAGAAGAACCTGAATCGTTAGAAGAGGAGAATCGAGCATCAGGAAAATGGCTGTGGTGTCGGCCAGAACGTCCCGCTCGTCGGACTCGAACGGTCCCATTCGAACATCCAGCGTAATCATTGCCGCCTGTGGGTTCTTGATCCTCACCAAGGTTCGCAAGTAGTCGAAGCTCCGTACAGTCCTGACGTCAAAGTGTTCCAGGACGGAGGGATCTTGAAACTCAACCTGCTCGATGTGGTCGTCGAAGTACAGCGCGACTAAAGGCTCTATGGCTCCGGTCCCGAGCAGTTGAGTCTTCAGGATTTCGGTCGCCTGGCGAGCCCTCGCTCGCATCGTGTTGGGGTCTGCGTGGTTCATATCTGCCTGGATTATATCCGGTGCCATGAAGCATAACGTTTGGAATTGCTGATGGTTCGAGTTGGTTTCGGGGACCGATCCCCACATTCAAAGAAGGAAGGAGAGTTAACACAGTGTTTACAGAATTGATGCCGCTGCTCAGACAGCGCGCTGTCATGATCACCATTTCGGATGTCGGCGAGGGGCTGCTAAGGGTGAATATCATCCCGCGCAAGCTCGAGGGCAGTTCAGAGGACAATACGGCGCTCACGACGCCGCTCTCGATCACGGGCAAGGCCGAGGAACTGGATAGGGAATTGCCCTGCCAGCTCGCGACCTTTACCGAATCGATCGCCAGGACGGGGTCGAACTTGGATGAACTGAAAACGCAGCACAATGCCGCAGTTAAGGCATTGGAAGCCGAGAACAAGAAGAAGCTGGACGACAGGAAGAAGGGGAACGGTTCAAAGACGGCGAGCACCCCGCCGAATCCGAATCCTCCGACCGAGTTCAAGGACGGCAAACCCGTGTTCGGTAGCAAAACGGTGCCTCCCACGGGCGAAACCAGGAGCTTGTTCGATACGGCAACGGATCAGGCCGACGCCGACCTCGTCGAGCAACCTGTAGAAGACGATGCGACGGCGCCGCCACCGCAACATCCGAGCGCATCCGCAAGTTCTTATCCCGACTGAAAGGAAAGGATGTAAGTTGCCGTGATAGCTGACAATGCGGGTGTTCATTACAAAGGACGACCTGCGGTTCCGTGCCAGGATTGGTGACATTTCTTGCCACGATTGTTGGCAAGATCCTATGTTTTTGTCGCAGTTCGTGGCATAAACCTACACCAGACGTGAGGCCGGGCCGGACGCGGAAGCGCATCTGGCGCTGCCCACATTCGGCTGGACTGGCTCAATGAATTCGGTCCAGAGCGGACTCAGTTAGCTCATGTCACCCGCCAATGGAGTACATCGGACGGGGCGGTGGCACAAACCGCTGGGAGTTGATCTCGTGGCCGATCCATTTGTCAGCAACCGAACCGCGGATCGCGTCCGCGATTGTCGCGTCCGACGCACCGCCGCGCAAGAGCGGCCTTACATCGGTCTCCTCAATTGCGAACAGACAGTACCGAAGGTTCCCATCCGCGGTCAATCGCACGCGATTACAATTTAGGCAAAACGGCCGGCTGACCGACGCGATGAAACCCACGCGGCCGATGCCATCGGCAAAGCGATACACGGTTGCCGGAGCCCGCGGGTCGCGATCCGGAACTTCCTCCAGCGGCCCGATCTCCCGTGCGAGCATCGCCAGTACGTCATCGGCCAGCAGCACCCGGTCTCGCTCCCACAAGCCCTGCGCATCGAGCGGCATGAACTCGATATAGCGTACTTCGATTCCGCGCTCGCGGCCGAACCGAGCGAGAGGAACGATATCGGGTTCCACCAGGTTCTTCACGGCGACCGCATTGATCTTGATCGGACCGAAGCCGAGGCGCTGACAGACCTCGATGCCCTCGAGAACTCGGTTCAGTTCGTCGCGACGCGTGATCTGGAAAAAGCGGTCGCGGTCGAGCGTGTCCACGTGTACATTAATGCGGCGCAGCCCGGCTTCATAAAGTTCCTCTGCTTGCTCGGTCAATAGCACGCCATTGGTGGTGAGCGCCAGGTCTTCGATGCCGTCAATCCTGGCGAGCTTGCGAATCAGCGTGGCGAGATTTTTACGGACCAGGGGCTCGCCCCCGGTGATCCGGAGTTTGCGGACGCCCAGATCCACCGCCACTCGAACAAACCGCTCGATTTCTTCAAAGGTCAGCAGATTCTCGCGCGGTTCAAACTTCACGTTGGTTTCAGGCATGCAGTAGAAGCAGCGAATGTTACAGCGATCCGTGACGCTGATCCGCAGATTGTTGTGCAGACGTCCGAAGCTATCAACAAGGGGAGTCATGCCGGACACGCCATGTGGAGTAGAGACAGCTCATTGTAATGGAATCGTCGCGTACGGAGTGAATCTCTGCTTCGTATCAACATGTGCCTTGTCTCCTCATTTCACAAGACTCAAAAGTCGGGCGGACTCCTTGCTCTCTCCAATGCCATTCTGTTGTTGTTCTTGGATGATCCAAAACAGATCTAAGACATAGGCCGATACGACAGCATCGCCGATAAACATCGCTAACCGGCCAGAGGGCAGGAACTGATCGATAGCCCAAAGAATGAACGAGGCAGCAAGAAGTAAGCGTTTCACCAAGGTCCAGCGGCCCGGTCTCAATCGAAGCTGCAGGACAGCGTAAGCGCCGCCAGCGAGCGCCAGCGGGAGCGAACTGAGCCAGGCGTGAGCCCGCGTTGAGGTGACTTGCAGATTAGAAAGCAAGAGCAACGTTGAGCAAAGCAATGCACACTTCGTGAGAATTCCGACTACTGGTGGGATCTTGTTCATCGCGCTCTTGGTAAAAGTCGGTCCTATGGTTCTTTCGGAATCGAGGGTTTTCCGCCACTGCAAATGTAAAGTACATGGACCCGTTTGTCTCTGGCAAGCGGACATCGTTTTCGTTATACTCGACGCGTGGATACGCCTCATGGCTTTGGATTGTTCGCGGTCACAGTGATGCTGGTGTTCTACGCGCTGGAGCAGCGCAGTCGATGGTTTATTCTTGCATTTGCGGTTGCCTCTGCGGTCGGCGCGATTGACGGATTTCTGCAGAACAGTTGGATCTTGGGCGTCGCCGAGTCCATCTGGTCTGTGCTTGCGCTACGGCGCTGGTGGCTCACTGTTTCGGTCATGGGTTAGTGGGTTCAGGCTCCGCCCGATTGATCATGAAGGTGGACATTCCGTCAAGGAATGTCCGCAGAACTTGCTCGGCCTCGACGGGTAGCGCGGCTTCCGCCAAAGCGTTGTTCATCAACTGCATCCAGCGGTCGCGAGCGGCCTGATTGATACGAAACGGAAAATGCCGCGCGCGGAGGCGGGGATGGCCTCTCTGTTCGATGTATGTCTGCGGCCCTCCGAATCGGTAAATCAGGAAATCCCGGAGGCGCTGCTCGGCGCCTTCGAGATCCCGCGCCGGGTACATGGGTCCAAGGAGGTTGTCCCGAGGAACCTGGCGATAGAAGGCCGACACCAGGCGGGCAAAACCATCCGCGCCAACGATTGAGTAAACTTCGACTTCGTGCATGTTAGACGTGACCGTTCACCTTCTTTTTGTAGCTGTCATCCCGGGCCGTAACTGCGGCGCAAACATGCATTGCAGCGTAGGCGCGCCATGGTCGCCAGTCTTCGGCGATGCGTAAGACCTCTGCCGGTGAAACCGGACTCCCGCCCCTGCCAAGAGCCCTCCGAAGGCCCGGATCGGCAAACGGAAACGCGTCCGGCTCGCCCATGGCCCGCATTGCAATATAGTGCGCCGTGCTTTCCCCAATGCCAGGAATACTGCAGATCCGCGAGATCGTCTCTTCCAGGGTCATCGACGCTGCAAATGTCAACTTCCCGCTGCAGACAGCGCGGGCGAGAGCGTGGAGCGTCGCCGCGCGAGTGCCGCGGATACCCGCTCTCGATAAGTCGGCGTCAACAAGGTCTTTGGGCGCTGGAAACAAATGTGTGAGGCCCTGCATGGAAGTCTGAAGGGGCTCTCCAAACTTCAGCACCAATCGCCCGGCCAATGTCGTCGAATCGGTAACCGTCAGCTCTTGGCCAAGAATGGCGTGTACCGCAAGCTCAAAGCCGTCCCACACGCCGGGGACCCTTAGGCCGGGGCGCAGGTCCAATAGCGGCTTCAGCCGCGCATAACGCGACAGATCCTCTACGATGCGAAGAGGGTCCGCTCCGAGATCGAAAATGCGCCGGACACGATCGACAACTCTCATGAGGAACTGGCACCCAGGCAATTCTATGCGCACTGCCAGCGCGGGTTCGGTCTTGCCTGGCCGTACCTCGATAAAACCCGTCGAGTCACCGACACGGATTGTCCGTCGATAGGCGCTGTCTTGGACCAATTCCACGCCTGGAGTTGCCCGGGGCCTCAAGAACTCCACCAGCGCCGGCCAGTCGAACGGGGGCCGGCAGGCGAGCCGGATCACTAATCCGCTTTGGGATGAAGTGGGGAATTCGCCACGGGCGCGGCGAAGTTCGGTCGGCGATTGGCCGCAGATTAACCGCACCTCGTGGTTGAATTGGCGAATGCTCGTGAAACCGGCAGACAACGCAATCTTGGTGATAGGTACATCGGTCTCTTCTATGAGGTTTCGAGCAAAATGGACCCGATGAGTGATGGCGATTTTGACCGGCGATGATCCTAAATGCTCGACAAAAAGACGCCGTAGCTGACGTGCTCCAACGCCAACCCGACCGGCAAGATCCTCAACGCTGCCTTCATCGAGAGCGCCCTCCGAAATCAACCTGAGAGCACGGGAGACGATCGCCGAGGTGCCTAGCCAAGCCGGCGTGCCCGGAGAAGTGTCCGGGCGGCATCGCCCGCAAGGCCGATATCCAGCCGCCTCGGCAGCAGCCGCACTTGCGAACCAAACGAGGCTATTCGGTCTTGCAAACGGCACAGGGCAAACCGGGCGGCAGTAGATTTTTGTGGTGCCGGCGCCGATAAAGAATCGGCCATCGAATCTTTGATCCCGGCTGTAGAGCGCCTGCCACCAAATCGACGGCTGCAATTCCGCATTGCCCTCCGAATTCCGCGAGGCGAAGGAAGCCCGTAAGGAGGATGGCACGACCCTGCGTGAATGGTGATCGATCTGCGACTCGCCAATGCTCATAAATTCCATATCGTAGAGAAAAGCCGGACAAACACCGGCTTCCACGGGAGCCGGACAGGCTACGTTTTCTGATAATAATCCGCGTTCCTCTGTGTGAAGTGCGCCCACTTCTCGGGCAAGTCTTCGAGGGCGAAAATTGCCGAAACGGGACAGACCGGCACGCAAGCGCCGCAATCAATGCACTCCACGGGATCGATGTACAGCATCTCCGCATCGGCGAATGCGGGTTCGTCCTTCTTAGGATGAATGCAGTCCACGGGGCATGCATCTACGCACGCCGTATCCTTCACGCCGATGCAAGGCTCCGCAATTACGTACGCCATTTCTCTCTCTCCAGGTACACACTACAGGCGCGGGCAGCCTGCGGGCAAGCCTCGCGAAAGTGTTCACCATTTGATTCTAGAGAAATTCGGCCTTGCTGACTGGCAAGTTTCGGACGTGAAGGCTAGATCGACAGCCTTCTCGGTTGCGGGACTAGCAGACCCGAGCTCGGATGCCCGCCATTGAGAGTTCCGTACCTGGGTCGGCGTATTGGACGCGTACGTTGGCGAGGGCCACGGTTTTGCCCATCGCCGGAGAAAATACGGCGCTTGCGATTACGGCTGCCTCGGCTTCGCCGGACTTCAGTTTCTCGCCCGCCGCAGGAACATCGGATGTCTCGATTTCCAGCCGGCGCAGGACGCGGTGGATCTGTGCGCGGCTGCGGACTCGTTCCACAATCTCCTGTCCGACGTAGCAGCCTTTGGTGAAGTGGACCGCATGTAAATGATCGGTCTCCTGGACCAGGTGTCGGTCAGTGATCTCTTCGCCATAACGCTGACGGCCATGTTCAATGCGAACGATACGGGCGTCATTGGGAGAGGCACCGACTGCGCCGGCATCGGAAAGCAGATCAAAAAGGTCCGCTTTCTCTTCTGCCGGCGCAAACAGGAAATAACCATCCGAGCCGGTGGAACTGAGACGCGCAGCAGTCCTTGTGGCCCAGGCTGTTGTCGAATAAGGCGCGTTGGGCAGTGGCCCGCCCAGCCTGGTCAGCACCGTCGCCGCCTCTGGCCCCTCGATTCCAATCGTGCAGATTCGATCCGTTTCGTCTTCAATGGTAACGTCATCGGCAATAATGTAGCGTTCGATGTGGGCGAACAGAGGCTGGCGCGTCTCCGGCTCGGTATCGAGCAGGATGTGGTCTTCGAAACAAAACAGATTCACGTCCCCTAGAATCCGGCCCTGCGCGTTCAGGAAAAACGCATAGCATCCTTGGCCGGGTTTAAGTTGTTCAATGTGGTTGGTGGTCATGGCGTGGAGCAGACGCACGCGGTCGTCACCGGTGACTCGGAGCTTTCCGCGACTCGATAAATCGAGCCACGCTACTCGCTCGCGGAGGGCCAGATAGCCAGTGCTCATTTGACGAGTGCCATCCACTTAGGATCGATCGGGATCGACCGGAGGACGAAGCCAACGATTCCGTTCCGAAAGAACCACAATCCTCACTCTCGGGGGAATAGGCCATTTCGTCGAGCAAGCAAGAGTGCCATCCTGCGCTTCCGAAGGTGCCGCAACGCGTGTCTCCGTCACCTGGCGCATAGCTCGCCCGCAGGATAAATTGTAGCGGAATGACGCCTTTCTGGTGCGGCAACGCTGTACCGGACACCCATCTCGCCAAGCCGCATCCCTACGGATAGCAGGTACGGTCGACGCTCGCTCAGGTCTGACCGATGAACTGTGCCTGCGGCGATGAGCGTTTCTGACGTTGGCTCTAGAACACTGAGCTCGATGGCATCGACGTGAGGCAACCTCTCGAAAAGCCTTATGATCGCCGCTTCTGTGTCCTCCAAGGCTTGTTCAGCAAATGCAGCCTGCCTTTCGTTACTGGGAAGATTGCGATCGCGATCCCACGGGTGAATATCGCGAGCGCGCCAGCGTATCTCCAGGTGATTGCACAGGTTGTCCAGCGTCAGCCCGTCGCTACGAACCTCGCCGCGGCGGTGAAGGGCCAGAGCGTCCCTAACGCTTTGCTGGTACCGCCAGACGTCCAATCTCCGTAAACACCGTTCCAAGAGCTGCCACATATTTGACCTTCCGACAAGCGAATATTCCATCAAATCATCAGCGACGCGATACCCTTTTCACGACGGCGTGAGGTTGTCGCCGTCCCGCCTCACGTACCAACGCCGCAAAGCCGCACAAGCGAATCCCAGTGCTACTAGTCCAAATGGCCAACGGCCCAAAATGAACTGACTGAGGGCAGCAACCACCGATGCCGCGGAAAACCCCAAGGGAGCCAGTTGCGACCGATCCTCAAGCGCGTAGAAAATCACCATCGCGACGAGGGCGACGAACGCCAGAAATGAAGGGGCACTCATTGCTTTACCTCTTGCGCTGAAACACCCGTTCCACCAGTGGTCACGGGCGACCTACCTCCGGGGCGGTTACCTGTGCGGGATCGATTGGCAAAGGCCGCTCGAACATGCCGGGCGCCGGCAATGGGAACAACTGCGAGATTTGCCGCAGATCTGCGTTGTGCCCTTGTGCCATCGCGAGTCCCATAATCCATGGCTTCCGTCCGGAATCAAATTTAACGAGCTCTTCAAAACCGCTTTTCGCCTCCGCGTTCTTACCGAGGGCAAGATCGATCCAGGCCATGGCGGACCAGGCATCGAGCGAATGAGGATTCATGACCAGCGCCCGCTGCCACGCGTCTCTCGCTCTGTATGGGTCATTCAACCACCAGTAGGCCCAGCCGATTCCACTTTGCATATCTGAAAAGTTCGGAGCTAACTTAAGGCCCTTTCGCCAAGCGGCGACTGCTTCGCGCGGTCTTCCGGCTACCAGAAGCGCTCGGCCAAGACCGTTGTATAGTTCCGGACTGCTCGGATCGATGTCTGCAATCCCATCGTTGAACACACGGACAGCCTTACGGGCCTGATCTGGCGAACGTTGGTCAACAAGTTTCCAGCCTCTACCCAGAATCTCCTGCAGATCATGCTGCCCGCTAGAACCATCAACAGCACTGCTGGCGCGAATGTCGGGAGCCAAGTCGCCCCTCACTCCCGACGCGGGAACTGCGGACGCCTGGATGACCTTTTGCATCTCCGCGAGTTGCCGGTCAGTCTCGCGCTGGTGGCGGTAGCCCTGAACGAGAAACAAGACGAGCGCGAAGGATACTCCTACGCTAACCATGACGCGTATTCGCTGCTTCACTTTCACTTCCTTTCGACCCCGCACGATCCAATCGCTTCCTCCACGGTTAGTGCCCACGTGGCGAATCATATCGCCCCTGGCCCGTTGACATCTATCCGTTTTTCCCGGTCAAACTTGCGAGTTTGAGCGGAAGAAGCGGATAGAAGCATCCTCGATCTCCTGCGTAGAATGCTCTTTCGGTGTACGGCTCACCATTTCTCCAATGGAGGTTTTATCGTGACGAATATTTCTCCGAGATCGGGCGAATCAACCCTGAGGACCAGTCTGAGGATCAGATCCAGGATGACTGCCTACGGCACGGTTTTGCTTGCGCTCGCGACGACGGCGCTCATCTGGACCACACGCGCACACGCCCAGCAGCAGCCGGGCGCGGCACCGCCTGCGGCGTCGCAAGCTCCGGTTGCCCCGGCTAATCAGCCTCCCCTTCCGTCGTACTTCAGCGGTCTGAAGGGTCCTGACCCCACCGGGAGCAACTATGGAGTATGGGCAACTCCATCGGGCACACCGAATGCCGACGGCAGTCCCAGCGGTGATATTCCCACCAAGCTCACGATTTCCGACCTCTACGACCGCGTCATGCACAACCAGTACGCTTTGAACATCGTGTGGACCTTGATTGCGGGCGCCCTGGTGTATTTCATGCAGCTCGGTTTCGCGTTTCTCGAAAGCGGTTTTTCGCGCGCCAAAAACGCCAGCCATACCTTCGCGATGACCCTGATGGTTTTTATTATCGGTACTGCGGCGTACTGGGTCTATGGCTTTGCCCTGGGGTGGGGAAACTGGTTCAATGGCCCCGCCGCTCCTGGCTGGTGGCCTTCTCTTGGTCCCGGCCTGTCCGTGTTGTCCCATGGATGGGGTATCGGCGCACACGGAGACGGGACATTCAAATACGGTCTCATTGGCACGGGCGGCTTCTTCCTGACCAAAGGCTTTCATGATGTCGGGCTCCTGGCGCTGTTCTTCTTTGAATCGGTGTTCATGGAAACAGGTATTACTATTCCAACTGGAGCAATGGCCGAGCGTTGGAATTGGGGCAACTTCTGTCTCTACGCCGCATTCGCTCCGTTCATCTACTGTGTGTTCGCTTCGTGGGTTTGGGGTGGCGGCTGGTTGGCACAAGGAGGTGTTAATTGGCACCTGGGGAGCGGTGCGGTTGACTTTGCCGGGTCGGGAGTCGTCCATTGCATAGGGGGCGTCATGGCGCTTGCCGGGTGCATTGCGATGGGCCCACGGATCGGCAAATACGTCAATGGCAGACCCGTACCAATGGCGGCCCACAATGTCCCTGCGATCATGGGTGGTACGCTCCTGTTGGGCTTTGGCTGGCTGGGATTCAACCCCGGCTCAACCCTGTCCGGTACGGATCTTCGAATCAGCTTTATTGTTGTAAATACTGTCCTCGCGTCAGTCGTTGCATCGACTGTGTCCATGATCGAGTTTCGGCGAAAGGCGGGGAAATGGGACCCAGCGATGATGTGCAACGGCTTCCTGGCCGGTCTGGTAGCTATTACCGCGCCCTGCGCGTTTGTCACTCCGATCGGAGCGGCGCTTATCGGTGTCGTTGCGGGCGTGCTCGTCATCTACAGCAGCATTTTCTTCGAGAACAAAGGCGTCGACGATGTGGCGGGCGCCATTTCGGTGCACGGCTCCTGCGGGGCCTGGGGAGTCATTTCCGTCGGCCTCTTCGCGTGCGGCGAGTATGGAGCGGGGTTTAACGGAATTCCCACGCCTGTGACCGGCCTTTTCTACGGCGGCGGAGCGGGTCAATTGCTCATGCAGTTTATCGACGTAGCGGTCTTGATAACTTGGGCGTTCGTCGTCATGTTCGCCTGGATGAAATTCAGCAATTTGATCGTTCCGATCCGTCCAACGAGGGAAGAAGAACTTAAGGGTCTGGATACTTCGCAGATGGGCGGGCCGGCCTATCCGGACTTCCAGCTCGCGGCGAAGGCACCTGAACCAGTCAGTTAAGCGCCCAGCTTCGCGCCCATGCATGAACAGGAGTTGCGAAGGCTGCAAGAAGGCCTTCGCGACCTCCTGATCTGGTCCCGATCGTCTACTCGCGGCGCTGGTTGAACTCCGAACGGCAGCCTGATCAAACTCGACTCGGCGCAGGGTCCCACTTTAGGACATTCCATACCCTGGCTTGGAAGATTCGACCTCTTAAGCTCTCGGGCAGCTTCGAAACCAACGGGTCTTCAGATCGACAAGAATTCACGGCATCCTTCAGTTTGATGGTGGATGCTTCCTGCCCGAAGGATGCGTTCGGAAATTCTCCCCGCAACTCACAAACGAGAAGATCCTCGTCGTCGCCCAACAAAACAGCACAAAGTCCAAATTCCGTCCCTGCCACCAGCGCGCGACCGAACTCCGAATCTGTAATCGAGTAACGAATACAAATCCCCTTACCGCCGCGCTTGTAAGCGGCCGGAGTCATCCCTAGCATTTTCTTCGTGCTTTGATATACGGCTCGACTCGACCCGTAGCCCACCTCATAGCACGCAGTGCTTATGGACTGACCTGCCCTGAGGTGTTGCTTAAAACGAGCGGTCCGCCGCGTGTCGTGAAAAACTTTCGGTGACAAGCCCACAATTTGTCTGAACGTCTCTTGCAAGTGATGTGGACTGAGACCGGAAACCTGGGATAGCGTGTTGAGCGTCATCGTCTGGTCGACATGCGCCTCAATGTAATCGAGGACCGCTCTGATGCTCTGTTCGGCAGGCGTGAGCGAATTCGGATGGCAACGACGGCACGCGACGTAACCTTGCCGCTCTGCCTCTGCCGAGGTCCAGAAAACTAGTGTATTTCGACGCTGTGGACTGCGGGCCGGGCATGAAGGACGGCAGTAGATGCCTGTGGTGACCGCTGCATATACGAACTTCCCGTCGTATCGCCGGTCTTTGGTCAACAGCGCTTCCCAAGCGGCCTCGCTAGTGATGTCCTGCCCGGTCATCGGCTTACCTCTCAACTCATTGCTCGACAGTGCCGAACCATCACGATGCTCTGCTTCTCGGAGTTGTGTCAAGCTTGCAATCATACCACCGAGATACGCCTTCTTTCGATGGAGGCGCCCCGTATGTCCCGGCGTGTACGATGGTGGCCACTGATTCGCTTCAATCATTACGGGCGGTGCCGCCGGCCTCGCGTCTTCCCGCGTCAGCAGCGAGATCAATCTGGATTTGCGTGGAATGTGTGCCAGCCCCGGTTCACTCCGGAATTTCGAGCAACCGGAATCCGGCGGTTCGCCAGACTCTGTCGCGAGTTAGGCGAACTGGCCATCAGCGGACAATCCTCCCCGGGCAGGTGGTGGCGTGTTAACAATCTCCGTCGTCATTGGGTTGGCGAAGTTGTTTTGAACCCGACGAAACCCCCAGGCGCTGCCGTATCGCCATGAGCCCCACGGACGCACGAGGAATTGGAATGGGTGCGTTCATTATCCCGAGTATGCAGGTGCGTGGAAATGCCCATCAGCGCCGACCTCGAATCGAAACGACTTCAGAGGCGGGACCAGTTTTGTCTCGGCGAGCGGCACACCGGCACCTTGCCGGTAGGATTTTGCCATCAATCGTGGCGAGTGTTGTCACATTCTGTGGCAAGAATTGTCAAGTATTCTGTCAACCTACAGGAGGTTTGAAAATCATCATGACCATCGAAACCATGGTCCGAGAATTCCGTTACGACGAGATCCGGCTGCCGGATCCTAACCCACGACTTAGTGTGGACGAAGTCCGGACAGCGTTTTCGGCCACGTATCCGGAGATTGCGACGGCGGCTCTTACCGGCCCGGAGGCTGTAGGCAACAAGCTTGTCTATCACTTCACCAAAGCGATCGGCACCAAGGGATGACCAAGAAGAAGGTCCTAGAAGGGCTTCGGCGAGTGATTGAAGGCAACACCGGTAAGACCAGCGAAGTCGTTCGGGAGTTTAAGCAATGTCCGCAGTTCCAGCAGTGCTGCTACATCCTCTCGCAAGCACTCCAGCACAACACCTACGGCCGAAAGAGGTCGGCCACGAAGGCACCGGCCGGGCTTGTGCCCCCTGGCTAATTGCACGGGGGCGCAGCCTGG
>Ga0316363_10001868_pt1 | contig 17314 bp, 8 predicted proteins | sample Sb_taG_3_FD_200459 | JGI IMG/M metagenome (GOLD analysis project Ga0316363, IMG submission 200459) | Peat soil microbial communities from Weissenstadt, Germany - Sb_50d_a_PC metaG (v2) (version 2) | ecosystem: Environmental > Terrestrial > Soil > Wetlands > Peat | place: Germany: Weissenstadt...
GCGTCCCTGTACCGCGAAAAGCGGAAGACGCTCGAGGAGTGGCTGGAAAATGCGAAACGGAATTAATCTCTTACTGATCTGCTGCTGCACGCTGACCGCGTTCGCGCGCGAGGAATACCGGCGCGACTTCCGCAAGACCGTCGCCTTGCCTGGCGGGCGGAGCGTGCGGATCGAAAATTCCAACGGCAAAGTCAATATCCGCACCCAGAGCAAAGGCGAGGTCGAGATTCAGGCGACCATTCGCTGCTCGGCGGGCACGGCCTCCGAGGCGCGCAGTTTCGCCGAGCAGATTCAGATTGTGGTGAGCGATGCCGGGAGCGTGTCGGTCCGAACCCAGTATCCGTCCCACTACAACAGCCGCAACTTGTCCTACGGGGTGGACTACGACATCACCATACCCGAGACAGCGCCGCTGGAGCTCCGCAACCGCTTCGGCTCGGTGACCGTGACCAATCTGCATGCGCCGGGCACGATCAATAGCGGCAACGGCGGAGTCTATTTTTCCGGCGGCCGAGGGCGCCAGGAGATCGAAAACTCTTTTGGAGACGTGGAGGTTCGCACCAACGATGGCGACCTGGTCGTCCGCAACGGCAACGGCGCGGTGACGGCCAGCGACATCAGCGGCGCCGTGGAGATCACCAACCGGTTCGGCAAGGTGCGGGTAACGAACGCCGGGCGGGGCGTGACGATCCACAGCAACAACGGGGAAATCGAGGCCGCCAACGTGGGGGGCCCGGCGTCGATCTCCAATTCCTTCGGATCGGTAACGGTCACGGATGCCAGGAGCGATGTTATCGTTCAGAATCAGAACGGCGAAGTGCGCGCGGCCGGCGTCACGGGGTCGGCCGAGCTGCACACGACCTTCAGCAAGGTGAGCTTCTCGCGCATCGGAAAGACGCTGACCGTGCGCGCGTCGAACGCCACCATTTCGGGCGATACCGTCGGCGAATCCGCCACCGTGGAAACGTCGTTCGGAGGCGTGGATCTGCGCGGTGTAAAGGGCAGCGCGCGCGTGACCGCTGGCAACAGCTCGATCCGTCTCAGCGGCGTCGGCGGCGAGGTCTACGCGAAGACGTCATTCAACGGGATCACCGTGGCTGACGCGGCTGGACCGGTCACGGCGGAAAACCAGAACGGCTCGGTGACGGTGGAGACGAAGCCCGGCCAGAAATGCCAGCCGATTTCCCTGCACACCAGTTTCGGTCCCATCCGGGTGGCGATCCCTGGCGGCGCCGGCTACAATGTCGCCGCCCGGACGTCTTTCGGCCACATTCACTCCGATGCCGACATGACGGTATTAGGCGACGTCGGGGGAGACGAGTTGAGAGGCAAGATCTCGGGCGGCGGCTGCGAGATGCGCCTCACCAATCAGAACGGCAGCATCGACATCGTGAAGTAGCACAGGCATTGACTCTGTGGCTTGGCTTTGGGGCTGCGGTAGAATAGGAGCGTCGGCTACCAATGAGTCAGGTCACATTTTTCATACCGGATGAGATCCTGCTTGCTTTAAAGGCGACGCCGGAGGTGCTAGCGTCCAGGATTCGTCTTGCTGCGGCCGTGAAACTTTACGAGATGGGCCAGCTTTCATCGGGGGCCGCGGCCCAGCTTGCGGGCGTGCCGAAACCCTATTTCCTCAGCCGCTTGGCAGATTATGGTGTGAACACGTTCGACCTCAGCGAAGAGGAGCTGAGCCACGATCTCAAGAGCGCGTGAGGCGATCTGCGATACGTCGCCGATCCAGTACCTGCACCAGATCGGTTTCCTGCATTTACTGACCGAATTTTACGCCCGGACTCTGATTCCCCCAGCCGTTGCGGATGAGTTAGCGCGCGGCAAAGCGATTGGTGTCGATTTGCCGGACGTCCGCACACTGCCCTGGCTGAAGATTCAGGCCCCGGAAGGGTTGGACAAGGTGCCCACGGCGGCGGACCTGGGTGCCGGGGAGAAGGAAGTGCTGGCGTTAGGAATGCAGATTCCAGGCGCCGTGGTGATCCTGGATGAGCGACTTGGGCGACTTCACGTCGAGGCATTGAAGCTGACCTTCACAGGCACGCTGGGAATCCTCTTGCGCGCGAAAGTGGAAGGCCGGATTCCCAGGATCGAGCCCTTGATCGAACATCTCGGTCGTTTAGGATTTCGCTTATCGGCGAAAACGCTCGCGGCAGTCCTCAGGCAAGCCGGCGAATGAGGTTGGGGCCTTTCTTATCAGGTGACCGCTTTGACGCGCCTTCGGGCCCTATGCATACACCGTCGCCTCACGTATTACGCGCCCCGGTCTCCGACCGCGTGATGTTGTGCTTTGCGGTGACTCCACTCCCTTACGGTCGTGGCTCCGATCGGGGCCGCGCGCGTCAGCCAGCGGTTTTGCGGTAGCACCGAATCTTCGAGTGATCTCCACGCTTGCCCCTACTGCGCCGCGGGCGTCGTCGTGGGAGCCGCCGGCGGCTTCAGATACTTCGCGTACCAGGCCAAATACCGCTCCATGCGATCCTTCTGGTAGCTGGGGCGCGTGATGCCGTGGTTCGAATTGGGATAGACCACCAGTTGCGTGGGCACGCCCAGGCTCGACAGCGCCTGGTACATCTGCTCGCCGCCCACCAGCGGAACGTTGAAGTCCTTTTCGCCGCCCATGAATAACGTGGGCGTCGAGATCTGGTCGGCGTGCAGGAAGCCATACGAAATCCGGATCCACGGATCCAGGCCCACCTTCCACGGTGCGCCGATCTCCTCGTCGTACTGAACGATGTACTGGTCGACTCCGTAGAGCCCCAGCGGGAATGCCGTGCCGGCGCCGCTGGTGGCGGCTTTGAAGCGGTGGTCCTTGGCGATGATGGCATCGGTGAGGATGCCGCCGTAGCTCCAGCCGCCCACGCCCAAACGGCCGGGATCGGCCAACCCGATGGAGACCACGTAATCCATCGCGGCCTGCAAATCCAGCACCTCTTTATTGCCCCAATCGGCGGAGATCGCCACCTGGTATTTTTCGCCGCGGCCCGAGCTGCCCCGGTAATTCACGTTCACCACCACGTAGCCGTTGGCGGCGAACAACTGGCGCTCGAAATTGAAGGCGTGCGCATCCTGTCCGTTGGGACCGCCATGGATGCGCAGCAGCGTCGGGTACTTCCGGCCGGCCTCGAAATCCGGCGGCTTGGTCAATAGGCCGTGCACTTCGTTGCCGTCTTTCGCCTTGCAACTGAACTCTTCGGCGGCGCCCAGTTTCAACTCCGCCATGAGCTTGTCGTTGTGGTGCGTGAGGGGCCGTAGCTCGCCGTTCTCCAGCGCGTGAATCTCGGGATGCGTCGTGTCGCTCCCCGCCAACACGGCCACGCGGCCGTCACGACCCTCGTCAACGCTGGAGATGACGCCCGGCCCTTGGAGCATCCTCCGGACTTCGCCGCCGTTCGCCGGGACCAGCGCGGGGTACTCCCAGCGGTCGTCCGCCACCAGGAAGCGAATGGAGGCGCCGTCGCGCGTGAAGCGCGGCCCCGCGGCCCCGCGATCCAGCTTTTCCGCCAGGATTGCCGGAGCGCCGCCGGCCACCGGCGCCACCGCGATGCGGTTCATGTTGTAGGCGTTTTGCTGCGAGCCGGAGCTTTGCAGATAGACCAGGCGCGTGCCATCCGGACTCCACTCCGCCCGGCCGCGCGATGCCGACGAATGCAGGCCGTCATAGTGCGTGATCTGCCGCGGCGCGGCCCCTGCGCGCGCTTCCATGACATACACGTTCCACGTGTTGTAGCGGTCGGCATCCTTGCCCTCCTTGCCCAGGAAGGCGATCGACCGGCCGTCCGGCGACCACGTGGGCGAGGCCGCCTCGATCGTTTCGGCGGTCAGCGCCTCGGCCTTCTTGGTGGCCACGTCGTACAGATAGAGCCGCGATGGACGCTGCGTCAGGTAGCCCACCACGTCCTGCTTGAACTTGTAGCGGTCGATGACGATGGGCTTGGGGGCGGGAGCGTTGGCGCCCGCGCCGCCGCGTCCGCCAGCGCCCGGTTCGTCGGGCTCGCCCGGATCGCGATCGGCCATCACCAGCAGCAGGCGCTTGGAGTCGGGAGACCAGTCGTAGGACGAGAGCCGGCCCTTGACGTCGGTGAATTGCTGCGCCTCGCCCCCCGTGCGGTCCAGCAGCCATACCTGATTGCCGCGCGCTTTGCCGGGACGGCTGGAAAGAAACGAGAGATAGCGCCCGTCGGGACTCCAGCGCGGAGCGTTCTCGTTCTCCGGGCTGGAAGTGATCCGCACCTGCTGCTGGCCGTCCCAACTGGCCATCCAGATGTCGGTATCGCTCTTGTCGTCCGCCACATCCACGGAGCTGACGCTGTAGGCCACCCATTTGCCATCGGGCGAGATCTGGACGTCACGCACGTCGTGGAAGGCGTGCATGTCGTCGATCTTGATCGGCCGTTTGGCGGGAGTCTGGGCGAACACCACAGACGCCAACATTACGGCTGGAGCCAAACTGCGCAGTATTGTGCTCGTCATGGTATCCGAGTTTAACAAATCGCGTGCCTGCCAGCCCCTGGGAGCGCCAGCCGCGTCCGCCGGTCAGTTGGCCGCGGTCGCAATTTACAAACTTGCGCCGGGACCGATTTGACAGCGGGGCAGGGATCGTGATAATCAAGATCAAATACCTTCGTAGCTATTCGACTTTGGCAAGAGACATCAATGTGTACATTTAGTTGACAGAGCCAGGCCGATTTGTCAATCGATAGACCCTGCGCCATGGGGTCTACCAAAAAGGGGAGAGAAAGTATGCGAAACGGATTTGGCGTGGTCGTAATCGCGTTGCTTTTTGCGGCGGCTGCATTTGGTCAGACGACTTCATTGACCGGTTCGGTTGCCGATCTGAGTGGCGCCCTGGTGCCCGGGGCGAATCTGACGCTTCGCAACGTCGCCACCGGTGTCGAGCGCACGGTCGTATCCGACGCCGGGGGCCGCTACCTCATACCCCTGCTGCCGCCGGGCAAATACAATCTCACTGCGCGGGCGTCAGGCTTCTCCGACGAGGTCGTGACCAGCATCGAGCTCCAGGTGAATGAGCCCGGCACCTTGAACGTGGTCTTCGAGAAGGTGGGAGACACCAAGACGACGATTGCCGTCGAAGCCTCCGCGGTGCTGGTCAACACCACCGACGCTTCACTGGGCAATGTGATCGACAACCAGGCAATCACGGAGCTACCGATGTACGGGCGCAACATCGTGGGATTGCTGGCGGCGCAGCCCGGCGTGACGATTTTTGGCTCGGCCGGCCAGGGAGCCAACGGCACCAACAATCTGGACTACCGCAGCGGCTCGGTGAACGGAAGCAAGTCCGACCAGGCCAATGTCACGCTGGACGGCGCGGACGTCAACGACCAGAACTTGCGCACCGCCTTCACGTCGGTGCTCCGCGTCACCGTCGATTCCGTGGAGGAGTTTCGCTCATCGACATCCAATTTCGACGCGGCTGGCGGGCGCGGCTCCGGCGCCGATGTGGCGCTGGTGACCAAGTCAGGCACCAACGACTTCCACGGATCGCTGTACGAATTCCGGCGCGGCACCGAAACGGCGGCCAACAGCTTCTTCAGCAATCGCTCCGGCGTCCCGAGGGCTCCGCTGTTGATCAACCTTTTTGGAGGCACCGCCGGCGGCGCCATCAAGAAGAACAAGCTGTTCTATTTCATCAACTATGAGGGCCGGCGCGACCGCAGCTCGGCCCAGGTTACACGGACGATTCCCACGGAAACGTTGAAGCAGGGAATCATCCTTTACCACGACGCCAATAAGGTTCTCCAGCAGGTCGGTCCGTCGCAGATCCAGCAGATCGATCCGGCCGGCATTGGAGTCAGTCAAGCTGCCCTGAAGGCCCTGCAGGCCTTCCCGGTGGGAAACGATACGGCGCTGGGCGACGGGCTCAACAGCACCGGCTACCTGTTCAACGCTCCGGTGGCGTCGGACCAAAACACGTATATTGCCAAGTTCGATTACAAGATCGACCAGGCCGGCAAGCATTCCATATTCTGGCGCGGCAACCTCCAGAACGATTCGGCCAACGGCACTCCGCAGTTCCCGGGGCAGCCGCCGAATTCGGTGACCCTCAACAACAGCAAAGGGTTCGCCGCCGGCTATACGGCGGTGCTGAGCCCCTCGGTGGTGAGCAGCTTCCACTACGGTTTGACCCGCTATGGCAATCAGGCGACCGGCGTGCTGACGGCAAATTACGAATGGTTCCGCGGTTACGATACACCGTACGGCACCAGCACCGGTCTCACGCGCATTATCCCCACCCACACGCTGAGCGAAGATCTTTCGTGGAACCACGGGGCCCACGACTTTCGCTTCGGCGGAATCGTCCGCCTGATCTCGAACCAGTCGCAGAGCTATTCCAACTCCTACAGTAACGCGAGCTCCAATCCGTCGTGGCTGAGCGGCTCCGGCAACGATCTCACGGGCACGCTTTCCATCGCCTCGGGCGATCTCAATACCTACGAATACGCCATGGGCGCGCTGCTGGGCCTGGAGGCCGAGGGCAACGCCCATTACAACTACCTGGTGAATGGAACGGTGATTGCGCCCGGAGCTCCGGTCAGCCGCGATTTCGTGAACCACGAAGGCGAGATATACGCGCAGGATACGTGGAGGGCGACCCGTAACCTGACGGTAACGGCGGGGCTCCGCCTGGCGCTCGAGCCGCCGGTCTATGAGGCCAACGGCCAGCAGGCTTCGACCAACATTCCGCTCAACGCATGGCTGGCCGACCGCGCGAACCTCGCGGCGGCCGGCCAGTCGCAGGCGGGTGCGCCGCTGATCCAGTTTATTCCCTACAATGCCTCCGGGGGACGGCCGATGTATCCGTACCACAGGAACTTCTCCCCGCGTTTGGGCATCGCATACTCGCCATCGGGGGACAGCGGGCTTTCCAGGTTCTTCTTCGGCGGTCCGGGCAAGAGCTCGATCCGCGCCGGTGCCGGGATGTACTACGATCTCGTCGGCCAGCCCTTGGCGCAGTCGTTCAGCAGCTCGCAGTTCGGCCTTTCCAGCTCTTTGACCAACCCGGCGAACATCCTGAATTCCGCGCAGGTGCCGCGGTACACCTCGTTCTATGCGCTTCCCCCCGTGCTCCTGCCGTCGGCGCCTCCCGGCGGTCTGCCGGTGACGTATCCCACCAGCGGGACCGGCTCGTTCGCCATCACCAACAGCATTGACGACAATCTGAAGGCGCCCTACTCGATCAACCTGAACTTCAGCATCGGCCGCGAGTTCAGCAAGGGATTCTTCGTCCAGGCTGCCTATGTGGGCCGGCTCTCCCGGCACTCCCTGATTCAACGCGACCTGGCCATGCCAACCGACCTGATGGATCCTAAGAGCGGCCAGGACTATTTCTCGGCCATGACCCAATTGGCGACGGAGCTCGACTACCAGGGAGTGACGGTTTCCAACCTTCAAAAGATTCCGTTCTTCGAGGATATGTGGGCGGGGGCCGGAGGCTCCAATCCGGCGTATCCCGGCCTCGTCTTGAGCCCCACCCAGGCCTGGGCTCTGGACTACCACGGCGATCCGACCAAGGGCATCAAGGCGAACAGCAATCCCGGCGACTTCACCAACACGCTGAACAACGCCGACAACGCCGCCAACTGCAGCACCACCGGCACCAAGTTCAAGTCCACCGGCGCGGTCAGCCAGATGTCTTGCGGCATCTTCGGGCCGTGGATGATCTTCAACCCTCAATTCTCCGCGCTCTCGGCCAACAGCTCCATCGGCAAAGGCGATTATCACGCCATGCAGTTGACGGTCCGGAAACGTATGAATAACGGGCTCCAATTCGATCTGAACTACACGCTGTCGAAGTCCATCGATCTCGCTTCGACAGGCGAGGGCGGCACGTTCACCGGGTTCGTCCAAAACACGTGGAACCCGAGCCAGATGAGGGCCGTATCGAACTACGATACGCTGCAACAGGTGAACGCCAACGTTGTTTATCGGCTCCCGTTCGGCCGCGGCCAGCGGTTCGGAACCAGCGTCAACAAGATCGTGGACGCCTTTATCGGTGGCTGGGAGATCAGCGGCCTTTACCGGCAAACCTCCGGTCTGCCGTTCACCGTCATCAATGGCCAACGCTGGCCGACCAACTGGGAGGTCGACGCCAATGCAACTCCCAACGGCCAGCCCATTCCGGCGGTCGTGAGCACCGGCAACGGGACTGGCATTGCGGGGCCCAATCTGTGGCAGAATCCGGCCGCGGCTTTCGCCGGCTACAACGAGACGATGCCCGGCCAGTCCGGGCTCCGCGACAATCTCCGCGGAAATGGATTGTTCGACATCGACAGCGGCCTCTACAAGAACTTCACGATGCCCTATTCGGAACATCACAAGCTCCAGTTCCGGTGGGAGACTTACAACCTGACGAATTCGGTGCGCTTCGATCCGTTTACGCCCCAAAGCAGCGTTCTGATCGCATCCAGCTTTGGAAAGCTGTCCAGCCAGCTCGGCTCGCAGCGGCAGATGCAGTTCGCGCTTAAGTATATCTGGTAGGGCGTCTGGGAGGAGGCAAGCCTTTCAGGCAAGCACGGGGACGGCCTTCGGGCACGTCCCCTTTTTTCTTTCGAGACCTTCGGGCGCATCAGGAAACCGCTCCCTATGGTCACGGCCCTGAAACGGAGCCGCGCGCGTCAGCAAGCGGTCCCGCGAAACGTTTGGTGAACTGCGGTTTTTCGCCACACGACGTTCGTTCCCCCTGCCAAGATCGGCGAAGTCAAGGCTCAAAAGGACTAGTCGGGGATGGCCCGGATGAGCGCTGTAATGCCGCCCCCATTTGCACCCGCCAGTCGATAATAGAGATAATATCGATTGCTTTGTCTCTCTGATGCGACGACCGCTTTCGGGGACATCGCGAGGCGCGCAACGAAATCCTGCGGGTAGCGACATGAAAGAGCCCAGTCCTCCAACCATGGAGCAAGGTACAATGATTGCGTCTCCAGTGACGGAATCACCAAAACGGCGGCGCTCAGGCGCACGATGGTTGTGGCTGCCGGTTCTTGCCTTATTGGCCACCGGTGCGTGGTATGTCCGGCTGAAGGCCGGCTCGACCCCCTCCACCTCCACCACTGCGCTCTCAACGGGCGGAAAGAAGGGGGGATCGGGTGCTATCCCTGTGGTGGCGGCCAAGGCCCGGCGGGGAGACATCGGGGTTTATATCACCGGCCTCGGCTCGGTGATCCCCATTTATACGGTGACGGTGAAGAGCCGTGTAGACGGGCAGTTGATGAAAATCCACTACAACGAAGGCGACCTGGTAAACGAGGGCGACCTGTTGCTCGAAATCGACCCGCGGCCCTTCCAGGTTCAGTTGGAGCAGGCCGAAGGGCAATTGATACGCGACCAGGCCATGCTCAACAATGCGCGCGTCGATCTCGACCGCTACCAAAAGCTGCTGGCGCAGAACGCGATTCCCGAGCAGCAACTGGCCACCCAGCAGGCGACTGTGGCGCAGTCCGAAGGAGTGGTGAGGACCGACCAGGGACAGATCGACAGCGCCAAGTTGAACCTGGTTTACTGCAACATCCGGGCCCCCATTACCGGCCGGGTCGGGCTGCGGCTGGTGGATCCGGGAAATATTGTGCATGCCACCGACACCAACGGCCTGCTGGTGATCACGCAGATCCAGCCCATCAGCGTCATTTTTACCGTCGCCGAGGACGATCTTCCAGTCGTGCTCCGGAAACTGGCCGCGGGGCAACATTTGCAGGCCGATGCCTACGACCGGGCGAACACCACTAAAATCGGCACTGGGACGCTGGCCACGGTGGACAACCAGATCGATCCAACCACCGGATCGCTCCGCCTGCGCGCCAATTTCGATAACAGCGCCAACCTGCTTTTCCCCAACCAGTTCGTCAACGTGCGCTTGCTGGTGGAGGAAAAACGCGGCGTCACCCTGGTGTCCAGCGCCGTCATCCAACGAACCACCAGTTCCATCTACGTCTACATGGTGAATGCCGACAACACCGTCAGTGTTCGCCAAATCACGGAAGGCGTCACCGATGGCGGTGACACCGAGATCACCAGCGGAGTCGCCCCCGGCGACGTGCTGGTCATGACGGGTGTCGACAAACTGGCGGAAGGGACCTCGGTCACCGTTCAAATAGCCGACGACCAATCTCTTGGCAAATCCCAGGCCGGCGGCAAATCCGGAGGGAAGAAGAAGTGAGTCCCTCCCGGACTTTCATCCTCCGGCCGGTTGCGACATCCCTTCTCATGATTGGCATCCTGCTGGCCGGAGCTGTGGCCTATAAGCAGTTGCCCGTCTCCGCGTTGCCCGAGGTGGACTATCCCACTATCCAGGTCATTACGTTCTATCCCGGCGCCAGCCCGGATGTAATGGCGTCTTCCGTCACCGCGCCCTTGGAGCGGCAGTTCGGCCAGGTGCCGGGGCTGCAGCAGATGACCTCCACTAGCTCCGATGGAAGCTCGGTCATCACCCTGCAATTCAACCTCAGCCTCAGCATCGACGTTGCCGAGCAGGAAGTGCAGCAATCCATCAACGCTTCCGGAACATTTCTTCCGTCGGACCTTCCCATCCCTCCGATTTACGCCAAGACCAACCCGGCCGACACTCCCATTCTGACGCTGGCCCTGACTTCCAAGACCGAACAACTCTCCCACGTCGAGGATCTGGCCGACACCCGCCTGGCCCCCAAAATCTCGCAACTGCCCGGCGTGGGCCTGGTCAGTATCAGCGGTGGACAAAAGCCGGCCGTCCGCATCCAGGTGAACCCCACCCTGCTGGCCTCCTTTGGTCTCAACCTGGAGGACCTTCGCAGCGCCATCGTGGCCGCCAATGTAAACCAAGCCAAGGGCAACTTCGACGGCCTGCACCAGGCCTACCAGATCGGCGCCAACGACCAGTTGCTCTCGTCGGACGACTATCGGCCCATCATCGTGGCTTACCGCAACGGCGCCCCGGTGAAGCTCACCAAGGTCGCCGACGTGATCGACGATGTCGAAAACGTCCGGCAGGCCGCCTGGATGAACGAAGTTCCGGCCGTGATCATGAACATCCAGCGGCAGCCCGGGGCCAATATCATCCAGGTGGTGGACCGCATCAAGCTGTTGCTGCCCCTGCTCACCTCCACGCTGCCGAAATCGATTCAGGTGAGCATTCTGACCGACCGCACCAACACCATCCGCGCGTCGGTGGAGGATGTCCAGTTCGAGCTCATGCTGACGGTGGCCCTGGTGGTCATGGTGATCTTCCTGTTCCTGCGCAATTTTGCGGCGACCATCATCCCCAGCGTGGCCGTTCCGCTTTCTCTCGTGGGCACGTTCGGGGTGATGTACATGCTCGGGTACAGCCTCAACAACCTGACCTTGATGGCGCTCACTATTTCCACCGGTTTCGTGGTGGACGATGCCATCGTGATGATCGAGAACATCGCGCGCTACATCGAACAGGGAGAACCGCCAATGCGGGCGGCGCTGCGTGGCGCCGAGCAAATCGGCTTCACCATCATCTCGCTGACGGTGTCGCTGATCGCCACGCTCATTCCCCTGCTGTTCATGGGCGACATCGTCGGCCGGCTCTTCCGCGAGTTCGCCGTCACCCTGGCCGTCACCATTCTGGTCTCCGCCGTCGTATCCCTCACCTTGACGCCCATGATGTGCTCGAGGCTGCTGAAGCACAAGCCCGAGGCCGAACAGACACGCCTGTACCGCGCCTCGGAACGCGCCTTCGAAGCCGTGATCGCGCTCTACGGCAGGATCCTGCGGTTTGTGCTGCGCTGGCAAACCGCGACCCTGCTGGTGGCCGTCGGCACCCTGGCCCTCACCTGCTACCAGTTCTACGCCATCCCCAAGGGCTTCTTCCCCATCCAGGATACCGGCGTCATTCAGGGCGTTTCGGAAGCCGGGCAGACCGTGTCGTTTCCGGAAATGTCGACGCTCCAGCAGCGCCTCGCCAAGCTGATTCTGACCGACCCCGCGGTCGAGAATCTCTCCTCCTTCATCGGCATCGATGGAACCAACACCACCCTGAACAGCGGCCGCATTCTGATCAATCTCAAACCGCTCGCCGACCGCAAAATCAGTGCCAGTGACGTCATCCGCCGTATTCAGCCGCGCCTGGCGGAAGTGGCCGGCATCACTCTGTTCATGCAACCGGTGCAGGACCTGACCGTGGAAGACCGCGTCAGCCGCACCCAGTTCCAATACACCCTGGAAGACCCCAACGCGGACGAGTTGAACGCCTTTTCGCCGAAGATGTTGGCCAAGCTGAAGGAACTGCCGCAGCTCAGCGATTTGGCCACCGACCAGCAGGTGCAGGGGCTGCGCGCCAGGCTGGTTTTCGACCGCGACACCGCCGCGCGGTTGGGAATTACGCCATCCGCTATCGACCAGACCCTGTACGACGCCTACGGCCAGCGGGAAGTGTCCACCATCTTCACGCAGCTCAACCAGTACCACGTGGTGCTCGAAGTGCAGCCCGCGTTCCGGCAGAATCCGATCGATCTCCGAAACCTGTTTATCCGCACGGGCGCCGGATCCTCCAGTAGCGCGGCAGGCCTCGTGGCGGGCGGTTCGGCCACCTCGGGCATCTCGCAAGGGCCCGCCAACTCGAGCTCCGCCGCCGCCACGGCCGCTAACGCCGCCAACTCGGCCCTCGCCGCCACCGCCATGGGAGGCGGCGCCATCGCATCCGCCGCCGTATTCCCCACCGGAGGCCAGGTTCCGCTCAGCGCCTTTACCCGCGTGGAGTCCGTGGCTGTCCCCATCACCGTCAATCACCAGGGTCAGTTCCCGGTGGTCACGCTATCCTTCAATCTCGCTCCCACAGCTTCGCTGGGCGATGCCGTGAATGCCGTGAATAAGGTCAAGGATGAAATCGGATTGCCGGCCAGCATTCAAGCCGCGTTTCAGGGTACAGCCCAGGCGTTTCAGGCGTCGCTGTCCAACGAGTGGTTGCTGATTCTGGCGGCGCTGTCAACCGAATACATCGTCCTCGGCGTGCTCTACGAGAGCTACATCCATCCCATCACCATTCTGTCCACGCTTCCGTCAGCCGGCGTCGGCGCCCTGCTGGCCCTCAAAGTTACCGGCGCGGATTTCAGCGTGATCTCGCTGATTGGCATCGTCCTGCTCATCGGAATCGTGAACAAGAACGGCGTCATGATGATCGATTTTGCGTTGGATGCCGAGCGCAAGGAGGGCAGGACGCCGATCGACGCCATCTACCAGGCCTGTCTGTTGCGCTTCCGCCCTATCATGATGACCACCATGGCGGCGCTGCTCGGCGCCGTACCGTTGGCTCTCGGCACCGGCACGGGTTCGGAGTTGCGCCGGCCGCTCGGCATCACCATGATCGGCGGCCTGATCATCAGCCAGATGCTGACCCTCTTCACCACGCCCGTGATCTATCTGTTCTTCGACCGGCTGGCCCGGCGCTTCTCGCGGCACAAGCAATCCAATCCCGGCATGGAGCCCCTTCCCGCGGAGTGATGCATGAATATTTCCTCGCCCTTCGTTCACAGGCCGGTCGCCACCACGCTTCTCACGGTCGCCATTGCCCTGGCCGGCGCGGTGGCATTTCGCATTCTCCCGGTATCTCCGCTGCCGCAGGTGGACTTTCCCACCATCTCGGTAAACGCCGGCCTGCCGGGCGCCAGTCCGGAGACTATGGCGTCGGCGGTGGCCACTCCCCTGGAGCGCCAGTTCGGGCGCATCGCCGCCGTCACCGAGATGACGTCTTCGAGCACCCTCGGATCGTGCAGCATCACTCTGCAATTCGATCTGAACCGCAACATCGACGCCGCGGCGCGCGACGTGCAGGCGGCCATCGCCGCCGCCCGCGGCTACCTGCCGACCAATCTTCCCAACAACCCCTCTTACCGTAAGGTGAATCCGGCCGACTCCCCCATCTTCATGATCGCGCTCACCTCCGACGTGCTCAGCAAGGGCCAGATGTACGACGCCGCGTCCACCATCATGGCGCAGAAACTGGCGCAGGTTCAGGGCGTGGGGCAAGTGGGTGTCGGGGGCAGCGCGCTTCCCGGCATTCGTGTCGAGCTGAATCCATCCGCATTGAACAAATACGGTATCGGCCTGGAGCAGGTCCGCTCCGTCCTGGCCTCGGCCAATGCCAACACGCCCAAGGGACACTTCTCCGATGGACGCCAGATGTGGGAGGTGGGCGCCAACGACCAGTTATTCAAGGCCATCGATTACAAACCGCTGCTCATCGCCTATCACAACGGCGCGTCCGTGCGCATCTCCGATGTCGGCGACGTGGTCGATTCCGTCGAGGATCTGCGCAATGCCGGGTACGCCAATGGCAAGCCTTCCGTGCTCGTCATCATCTTCCGCCAGCCGGGCGCCAACATCATCGAAACCGTGGACCGCATCCGCGCCGTGCTGCCGCAGATTCACGCCGACATCCCCGCCTCCATCAATTTGAAAGTGGCCATGGATCAGACCCAGACCATCCGCGCTTCCGTCCACGATGTGGAGCGAACCCTCCTCCTCTCGGTGGGCCTGGTGGTCCTGGTGGTCTTCGTGTTTCTCAAGAATGTCCGAAGCACGTTCATTCCCAGCATCGCGGTTCCGGTCTCCTTGTTGGGAACCTTCGGCGTCATGTACCTGTGCGGCTACAGCCTCGACAACCTCTCGCTGATGGCCCTCACCATCTCCACCGGCTTCGTGGTGGACGACGCCATCGTGGTGATCGAGAATATCACGCGCTACCTCGAAGCCGGCCTCAACCCGTTTGTCGCCGCCCTGAAGGGAGCCAAGGAAATCGGGTCGACCGTGGTCACCATGAGCATTTCGCTGACGGCGGTGTTCATCCCGTTGCTGCTGATGGGAGGGGTTGTAGGCCGCCTCCTCCGCGAATTTGCCGTCACCCTTTCTGTGGCCATCTTAGTCTCCATGGTGGTTTCGCTCACTGCCACCCCCATGATGTGCGCCCACCTCTTGAGGGAGCATGAATCCCATGGGTGGCTCTACCGGACGGTCGAAGACCTCTTCAACTGGAACGTGCGTCTATATGGCAGGCTGCTCTCGGTGGTGCTCCGCCATTCGTTTGTGACCCTGCTCGTTCTCCTGACCACCATTGGCCTGAATGTGTATCTGTTCAATCGCGTGCCCAAGGGATTTTTTCCGCAGCAGGACACCGGGCGCATGAGTGGCCAGATCCTCGCCGACCAGGACACCTCGTTCCAATCCATGGACAAGACCCTCTTGCAGATGGTGAACATCGTCGCCGCCGATCCCGGGGTGGACACCGTCAACGGCTTTACCGGGGGCGGCGGCGGAGGTGGCGGCGGTGCGTCCACCTCCAATCAGGGACGCATGTTCATCTCCCTCAGGCCGCTGGCGGAACGTAAGGTTACGGTCGATTACATCATGCAGCGCCTGCGTCCGAAGCTCGCCAGGATCCCCGGCGCCACCCTCTACTTGCAGCCTTCCCAGGACCTGCGCGTCGGCGGAAGGAACAGCGCCGCACTCTACCAGTTCACCATGCGGGGCGACAACCTCGAGGATCTGATCGCCTACGCTCCCCGCATGTTTCAGCAGTTGAAATCCATCCCCATCATCGTCGACGTCAACAGCGACCAGCAGAACCGCGGGCTGCAATCCTTGGTCACCTACGACCGCGAAACCGCCGCGCGCTTCGGCATCTCGCCCCAGTTGATCGATAATACGCTGTACGATGCTTTTGGCCAGCGCCAGGTGTCGACCATGTATAAATCGCTGAACCAGTATCACGTGGTGATGGAGGCCGCCCCGCGGTACTGGCAAAACCCGCAGGGATTGCGGGATATCTATGTGCGCGCGCCTGGCGGCCAGCAGGTCCCCTTGAGCGCCATCGCCCATTACGGCCCGGCGGTGGCGCCGCTCTCGGTGAACCACCAAGGTTTGTTCCCGTCGGTCACCATCTCGTTCAACCTGCAGCCCGGCGTCGCGCTGGGCGATGCCGAGGACGTCATCGATGCCGCGGCCCGCAAGATTGGTCTTCCGCCCACCATCCAGACCATGTACACCGGCACCGCCCAGGCCTATAAGGATTCGCTCGGCAGCGAGCCCTACCTGATTGCGGCGGCCCTGGCCGCGGTCTACCTCATGCTCGGCATCCTCTACGAAAGCTACATCCATCCCGTTACCATTCTTTCCACGCTCCCCTCGGCGGGCGTGGGCGCGCTGCTGGCGCTCATGCTCACCCACACCGATCTCAGCGTCATCGCCATGATCGGCATCATTCTGCTGATCGGCCTGGTGAAGAAGAACGGCATCCTGATCGTCGATTTCGCCCTGGCCGCCGAGCGTATCGAGCACAAAAGTCCTCGCGACGCCATCTTCGAAGCCAGCCTGCTGCGTTTCCGCCCCATCCTGATGACCACGTTCGCCGCCATGCTCGGCGCTTTACCCCTCGCACTCGGAACCGGTACCGGATCGGAGTTGCGCAGGCCGCTGGGCATCACCATCATCGGCGGACTGTTGATGAGCCAGGCGCTGACCTTGTTCACCACCCCCGTGGTCTACCTTTACTTCGACCGCCTTCAGCATTGGTGGGAGCGTGTGCGCGGCGTCCGGCGCAGGCCCCTCGAGACGGTGGGATCCGAAGGATAAAGCACCCATGCGCCAGAAGATCGGAACCGCCCCGCTCGGCGCCGTGATGTTGTTTTCGCCAGGCTGCCTCAAAGTCCCTCCGTATCAGCGCCCCTCCGCCCCCGTGCCGCAGAACTTCAAGGAACCGCCGCCCACGGGCTGGAAAGAGGCCCAGCCCGGCGATGGCGTGCTCCGCGGCAAGTGGTGGGAGATCTTTGGCGACCCCGCGCTCAACGCCCTCGAGGAGCAGGTGAGCATCTCCAACCAGAACGTGTTGCAGGCCGAGGCGCAGTTCCGCCAAGCCAAGGCCGCCGTGCGTGTGGCCCGCGCCGCTCTGTCCCCCCTGGTCACGGGCTCGCCTTCGGTCACCGGTTCACTGGCCTCCGCGCGGCTTTCCAGCTCCGCAACCCCGCACCCGACGGGTACCTACGACATTCCGGTGAGCGCATCCTACACCTACGACGTCTGGGGAAGCATCCACCGCGGCATCGCGGCCAGCGCGAACACCGCCCAATCCCTCGCCGCACTCTTGGAGAATGCCCGCCTGCTCTATCAGTCCGAGCTCGCCCAGGACTATTTCCAATTGCACGGGCTGGATGGCGACGCCGCGCTGCTCGGGCAGGCTGCCCAATCTTACGAGGAGTACCTGGTGCTCACCCGCAACCGCTTCGCCGGCGGCGTAGCTTCCGATTCCGACGTGGCCCAAGCCGAAACCCAGCTCTACACCACGCAGGCGCAA
>Ga0316363_10001882_pt1 | contig 17251 bp, 15 predicted proteins | sample Sb_taG_3_FD_200459 | JGI IMG/M metagenome (GOLD analysis project Ga0316363, IMG submission 200459) | Peat soil microbial communities from Weissenstadt, Germany - Sb_50d_a_PC metaG (v2) (version 2) | ecosystem: Environmental > Terrestrial > Soil > Wetlands > Peat | place: Germany: Weissenstadt...
CCAACCCCAAGCTGCTTCGGAACCGGGTAGCCAAGTTCGTGCGGGAACTTCGATCCCTGGGCTATCAGGTCATTCCACCCGTCCCTACTGCGGGTGCATCGGTATAGGTTTTCGACCGTGCCCCACAGGGGGGTGAACTTCAGCGGGCGGTGAAGCGCGCCCACCCGCGAGCCGGCATGTCGTGGAGGATGTCGCGCATCCAGGCGAACTCGGGATGCCTGGCCAGGTTCTCCTGGGACTTGTAGCCGATGCCACAGGCATGGCCCAACGCTGCCATCATCGACATCTTTTCGGCGCCCGCGGCGTCCGTGACTTTGTTTTGCACGGCGCCCGCCGGGGCGTAGGGCGCCTGCCAGGTTCCCATGCCGCGCGGCGACAGTTCGATGTGCCCGCACAGGGTCCGCTCGCTGGCGTCGGTCTTCCCTTCGAACGAATCGAAATGGTCCGCCAGGAATTTCTGTCCCGCGGCGACGTCGATCTTGCCCTTGTTCTGCTCCATCAGCTCCAGCCAGCGGGCGTGCCGCGCATTCTCGCTCTTGCTCTTGTCGTTGACGTCGAAATCGGTTTCTTCCCGGACCAGTCTGGGATCCGCCGGGAAATTCGAGCCCACGAAAAAGCCGTCCGTGGTCCTTTGGAGCGTGACGTTCTTCAGCCCCAGCTCCAGGCTGGCCGCCTCGTTGTTCTTGCGGTCCGCCACCAGCCAAGTGTTGGCGTACCCGCCGTTGTTGCCGTCCTTCATGATGCGCGCGAAATCGTCGATCGAAGCCGAGTATTGCATGGCCTTACGCGCGCGCACGAACTCCGGAATCGCGTTGGGATCGAATCCGCTGAACCCGCTGATAGTGGTCTCGGTGATGATGATTCCCGCCGCGTTGATGCCGAAATCGTCGGCGCTGTGGATCAGCCCCGCCGAGCCGTCCATCAGGATGCGGCTGCCCTTCGCCGGCACGATGTCGAACATGATGTTCCACCGCTCGCCCGACGAATAGCTGGTCCAATTGTTGTGCCCGATCACCACGCGCCCGTCTTTGGTGTACTTGCCCGTGGCTACAAACGCGCTGCAATGGTCGCCCGGACCGGCGGCACCCGTGGAGGTGGACGGCGAGCCCTTACTCAGCCACTTGTCGTAATACGGCAGCTCCAGCCACGCATTCATGGCCACGATGTCCCACAGGTCCAGGCGCACGCCGCGGGCGCTCAGGCCGTCCACGATCCCGGTCAATTCGTCGCGGTACTCCTGCTCGATGTGCGGCCAGAAGACTTCGCGCGACGTTTTGCGGAAGAAATCCCATTCTTTTTTCTCGTCGTGCGCCATTTCCGTGGAGATGGCTTTGAAGTTGTCGCGGATCTCGTTGGCCAGCAGGTAGCCGTGCTGGTAACCGATATCGGCCGGCTCGCCCTCCAGGTGAACCTGGATCCACCCGCTGCGCTCCGGCGCGCGGAAGGCTTTGCGCAGGCGCGGATTGGTCTGCGGGTCGCGCGAGACCAGGGTAAGAGCCAGACCTAGAAACAGAACAGGCAACAGGACGAAGATGCGTCGCATCCTCGTATTATAGTTGAGGTGGCACGGCCTGCTGGGCCGTGCCGGTTGTGGCTCCATGCAGGAATCGACCCAAATCCGCAAACTGACCGCCCACGTGAAGGCCGCGGGTTGAGCGTCCAAACTGAGTCCAAAGTTGTTGGACAGGGTGCTCAAAGCCGTGCCCCGCTGGGCCGACGAGAACGTGCTGATCGGGTTTGACACCGCCGACGATGCCGGCGTGTACAAGCTGTCGCCGGACCTCGCCCTGGTGCAGACGGTCGATTTTTTCACCCCCATTGTGGACGACCCCTTCACCTACGGCGCCATCGCCGCGGCCAACTCGCTCAGCGACGTGTACGCCATGGGCGGACGTCCCATCTCGGCGCTCTCCATCGTGGCGTGGCCCCCTGCCGAGGAGATCTCCGACCTCGAAGAAATCCTGAAGGGCGGCGCCGAGAAGATGCGCGAAGCCGGCTGCTCCATCCTGGGCGGCCACTCTATCGCCGACAGCGAGATCAAGTTCGGCTACGCGGTGACCGGCCTGGTCCACCCGGAGCGCGTGAAGCCCAACTCGGGGGCGCGTCCCGGCGATGCCCTGGTGCTGACCAAGCCGCTCGGCACTGGCGTCATCTCGACCGCCCTGAAGCAAGGCATCGCCGAACCGGGGCACGTGGAGGCCTCCATCGAATCGATGCTCACGCTGAACCGGCGCGCCTGCGAGGAGATGCTGCGCTTCGAGGTCCACGGATGCACGGATGTCACCGGGTTTGGGCTTATCGGCCACGCCCGGGAGATGGCGCTGGCCAGCAACGTCACGCTCGAAATCGCGGCCGATCGCGTGCGTTTCCTGCCGGGCGCCCTGGAATACGCGCGGCGCGGCGCGCTTCCCGGCGGCCTGAAGAACAACCGGGAATTTGCGTCCTGCGACGTTGAAAAACCAGGCGCAGGCCTGGCCTCACGGGAACTGGAGGATTTGCTCTACGATCCGCAAACCTCGGGCGGCCTCTTGATTTCGCTGCCCGAACCGGACGCCGGGGCGCTCCAGGGCGCCTGGCGAATCGGCCGCGTTCTCCCGCGCGGCGAGAAACCGATCCGCCTCATATGACGACCAATCCACTGATCGTTGCGCTCGATGTCGAATCCGCCGAAGCGGCCCGCGCTCTCGTGCGGCGCCTGGGCGACCGCGTCGGCTTCTACAAGGTCGGTGCCGAACTCTACGCCGCCGCCGGCATGCCCATCGCAAGGGAACTGCTCGAACAGGGGAAGCGCGTCTTCCTCGACCTGAAGCTCTACGACATTCCGGAGACGGTGAAGCGCGCCGTCGCCCAGGTGTCGCGCAGCGGCGTCCACTTCCTGACCGTACACGCCGTGCCGTCGGTGATGCGCGCCGCGGTGGCGGGCAAGGCGGGCAGCGATCTCGCGCTGCTGGGGGTCACCGTGCTGACGAGCTTCGGCCGCGAAGATTTGGCCGACCTCGGCTACACCTGCGAGATCTCCGAACTGGTGGCGACGCGCACACGCCAGGCGATGGCCGCCGGCTTCGAAGGCGTCGTCTGTTCGCCGCTTGAAGCCGCCACGGTGCGCCGCATCGCCGGCCCCGAGATGATCGTTGTGACCCCGGGGGTCCGCTCCGCCGGCAGCGCCAGGGGCGACCAGCAGCGCGTCGCCACACCGGCCGAAGCTGTGCGCGACGGCGCCAGTTACGTGGTGATGGGCCGCCAGATCACGCGCGCGCCGGATCCCGCCGCCGAAGCCGCCCGGGTGCTCGACGAGATCGCCGAGCGGTGCGCCACATAGGAAACGTCAGAAGTTCACGATCGAAGCGAACGACACGGCGTCGAGGCTGGCGCCGCCCACCAGCGAGCCATCGATTTCCGGTTGGGCCATCAGGGACTTGACGTTGTCGGGCTTGACGCTGCCGCCGTACAGGATCCGCACCGCGTCGGCGGCATCTTTGCCGAATTTCGAGCGGACCTGGGCGCGAATGGCGCGGTGCGCGTCGGCGGCGATCTCGGGCGTGGCGGTCTTGCCGGTTCCGATGGCCCACACGGGTTCGTAGGCGATGACGATGCGGGCGAACTGCTGCTCGGTGAGCCCCGCGATTCCCTTTTGGAACTGCCCGGTCAGGACCGCCTCGGTGCTGCCGCTCTCGCGCTGCTCGAGGCGCTCGCCCACGCAGACGATGGGGGTGAGTCCGAATTCCAGCGCTGCCTGGGTGCGTTTGAGAACGGTCTCGTCCGTCTCGCCGAAGTACTGGCGCCGCTCGCTGTGGCCGATGATCGCGTGGGTGGCGCCCACGGCGTGGATCATGGGTCCGGAAATCTCGCCGGTGAAGGCGCCTTCCTTTGCCCAGCCGAGATTCTGGGCGCCGACCCGGATGTGGGTGCCTTTGGCAGCTTCGACCGCCGCGGCGAGGTTCGTGAAAGGAGGACAGATCACGATCTCGCAGTGTTCCGAATTCGCCACCAGCGGCCGGAACGTTTCGAAAAATCGAATGGTTTCCGCGGGCGTCTTGTACATTTTCCAATTGCCCGCCATGACAGGTTTTCTCATATGATTTGCCGTAAGAAGCTGTCGCCCCGCTCGATCGAGGCGCCGAAATTTTCCGCCACGGTCTGGCCGATGTCGGATAAAGAGCCGCGCAGTCCCAGGTCCACGCCGGGGCGCGCCTCGGGGCCGAACGCCAGCAGCGGAACATACTCGCGCGTATGGTCGGTGCCCGGAACGGTGGGGTCGCAGCCGTGGTCGGCGGTGAAGACCGCCAGATCCCCCGGGTTCAGCCTGCTCTCGAATTCGGGCAGCCACTGGTCGAACTGTTCGAGCGCGGAGCCGTAGCCTTCGATATCGTTGCGGTGGCCGTACTGCTGATCGAAATCCACCAGGTTGACGAAGATCAGTCCCGCATCCACGGTCTCCAGCGCGGCCAGTGTCTTGGCCATGCCGTCTCCGTTATTTTTAGTCTTATCGGATTCGCGGATGCCGCGGCCCAGGAAAACGTCGAAGATCTTGCCCACGGCGTGGACCAGCACGCCGCGCCGCTCCAGACGGTCGAGGAGCATGTCTTCGGGCGGCGGCACGGCGTAATCGTGGCGGTTCGCCGTCCGCGTGAAATGGCCCGGCGCGCCCAGGAACGGGCGCGCGATCACGCGCCCCACCTCGGCGGGTCCGCGCAGAATTTCGCGCGCGGTCTCGCAAATTTTGTAAAGCTCCCAAAGCGGGATCACTTCTTCGTGGGCCGCAACCTGGAAGACGCTGTCGGCCGACGTGTACACGATGGGCGATCCGGTGCGCATGTGTTCGGCGCCCAACTCCTGGATGATCTCGGTTCCCGAAGCCGCCCTGTTGCCGAGCGCGCTGCGGCCGATGCGCCGCTCGAACTCGTCCATGATTTCGGGCGGGAATCCGTCAGGATACAGCGGGAAGGCCCTGGCGAGGTGAATGCCAACCATTTCCCAGTGGCCGGTGGTGGTGTCTTTGCCCGGTGACGCCAGGGTGCATCGGCCGTATGCGCCCGCGGCCGGCTCCGCGGCCGGGATACCGGTGAGAGGCTTGATGTTCCCCAGTCCCAGCCGGGCCATGTGGGGAAGCCGCAACCCGCGCTTTCGCGCGATGTTGCCGAGCGTGTCGCAGCCCGGTGGATCGCCGTACTGCGCCCAGTCCGGCATGGCGCCGATTCCCACGCTGTCCAGGACGATCCAGATTACCCGTTGAAACACAACCTTCGAGGGTAACATGTGGAATCGGGCGGACACGTACACCCATCCACCCGCAATAGCCCTTAAGGGCCAGTAAAATTAACGGAAACGGAGCGCCATTCTGATGTATCTATAAAGCAATGCTCTCTTTGCGACTTGCCGTCGCCGTGGGGTTAGTCTGTGCGGTGTATTGTCCGGCACAGAATGACAACGCGGTCCCGGTTGAAGACAAACGCGTGTTCGGTGTGGTGCCCAACAATCGGACCACAGAAGCCGAATTGCCGTTCGCCAGCATCTCTGCCGAGCGGAAGATGACCATCGCGGCCAAAGACTCCTTCGACTGGCCGGTGTTCCCCACGTCTGCCCTCTTCGCCACGCTGTATCAGCTCGAGAATCAGAACCCTTCGTTTGGGCAGGGCATGCAGGGATATGCCAAGCGTTTCGCAGGGGCCTATGGCGACCAGATGATCGGCAACATGATGACCGAAGGCATCATGCCGGCCATGCTGCACGAGGATCCACGCTATTTCCGGCTGGGCGAGGGGACCATGCGGCACCGCCTGGGATACGCGGTGACCCGGATTTTCGTCACCCGGATGGATTCCGGCCGCAACGGTTTCAACTTCGCGGAGGTGGTGGGCAACTCCGCCGCAGTGGCCCTCTCCAACGCCTGGTATCCGGACACCCGCGACGTGTCCGACAATGTTCAGAAGCTTGCCATCCAGCTTGCGACCGACGCATTCTCGAACGTGCTGAAAGAGATTTGGCCGGACGTCAAGCGCCGTTTGCAGAAGAAGCAACAGCAACCGCGGGACTGACTATTTTCCGGGAGCTTTTCGCTGCAACTCGGCCGGGGCCCTCTGCCGGTCGAGCCCCTCATACCGCACGGTCCACGCCAGCGGCAGCGTTTCGGGAATGTAACAGGTGCGGTCGTCACAGGCTTGATAGCGGAAGGTCCCGTGGATGATCAGTTCGCCCTTCTCGTTCAGAGCCGGTTTCACCTGCGCATCCGTCCCGATGGTGACATCTCGCACAATCTGAAACTTACCTTTGTAAGCGGGCACGGTCTCATGGATGGCCGGCAGGTTGATTTGCTGCGAGGCCGGATAAGTCGCCTCGTGCACCTTGACGGCGGGTGATTCCGCCATCGACCAGTCGACCGCAATGTAGCCCTGAACGCCCGGGGCGTAGACGTGCATACCCGGCTTGAGATCCACGTCCAGCACCAGCGCGATCCGCTGCCCCCACTTGGCCGCGGCCAGGCTGGCGGAGTTGACTAACTTCAGGTGCCGGTTCTCCATCTCGGTTTGCGGGGAACCGGGCGCGGCGCCGAACTGCCGCACCAGGATTTCGGAGGCAGTGTAGCGCTCGCGGAAGTCGCTCTCGAAGAATCTGGACACCACCACGCCGTTCCCGTCCAGAATAAATGTCCCGGGATGAGGGATGCCGAATTGCGGCGTATTCGCGGCCACGTTCTCGTTCAGCATCCCCCATTCCCGAATGACCTTGGAGCCGGTGTCCGAGAGCAAGGGGAAGGTGATGCCGGTGCGGCCGGCAAAGTTCTTCAGCACGGCAGGGCTGTCGTAGCTGATGGCCGCCAGCCCGAGCTGCTGCTCGCGAATCTTCGCCAGGTTAGCCTGCAGCTCCACGAGCTGTGCTTTGCAGTACGGTCACCAGTCCGCGGAGCGGAAGAAGACCAGCATCAGGCCCTTCGGACCACTCAGGCCGGCGCGCGTCTGACGCTGGCCGTTCTGATCGGCGAGGTCGAAATCGGGGGTCCTGGCGCCCACCGCCGGACCCGGGTCGGCGGCTCGCGCGAGGCTGGCCGCGAAGAGCAGGCAGATGGCTAGGGCGCGCATGGCCAACCGCAGGATAACATAACAGGGATATGTCCGAAATTCGCGCCGGGTACCACAAATGGCGGGTTCGGGAACTCGCAGCGACCGCGATCGTCCTGGCGGCCGTCCAGGCGGGCAGGATGCACACGAAGAGCCACGCGGTGACGGTTCATCACGCCGCGGCCTTCGACGTTTCGCCACCTTTGGGGTCGTTGCGCGAAGGCGCGATTGCGGCCGATGGTCCAGGCTGCGCGGTTCGCGGGTGCGGCACATCGCCGCGCGATCCCGGAGGAGAAGCGGACGAGCAGGCCAGCCCACGCAACGAATCCGGGAGCACGCCCGGTGCGGCCGTCGAGCAGAAGCAGCAGGGCGACCGGCCGCCCGCGGCTCTGGTCGAAAGCTTCGACGGACTCGGCGTGGGGTTCGAAGGGCCGCAGGGAGTCTCGACCGGGCGCAACCCTTCGGACAACAGCCTCGCCGTCGGGCCTGACCACGTCGTTCAGATCGTCAACTCGCGGATGGCGGTGTTTACCAAGAAGGGCAAAGTGCTGTACGGCGCAGTCGCCACCAACACCATCTTCAAAGGCTTCGGCGGCCCGTGCGAGGCGCGGAACAACGGCGACGCCGTGGTCCGCTATGACCAACTGGCCAAGCGCTGGCTCTACGTGATGCCGCTCTTCCAGCGGATCCCCGACAGGCCGGACGAGCCGTACTCGGTGTGCTACGCGGTGAGCACCGGCGCCGATCCGCTCGGGCCGTACAACCGCTACGAGTTCCGGCGGAAGCTGTTTCCCGACTACCCGCGGCCCGCGGTGTGGCCCGACGGCTACTACGTGCCGACCTCGACCGGGGACGACGTCATCCAGAAACACGACTGCATCGCCGACCGCGCCAGGATGCTCAAAGGCGCGGACGCCACCGAGCAGTGCATCGTCATCGACGGAGTCAATTTCCTGAACAATGCCGATATTGACGGCTTCGGGCTGCCGCCGTCCGGCGCGCCGAATATCATGATGGCGACCGGCGGCACGCAGCTCCAAGGCAAATTGGAAGACGACGGCATTTACGCGTACAAAGTCCACGTCGATTGGGAGAACCCCGCCAACACGGCCGCCAGCGGGCCGGTGAAGATCGCGGTCGCGCCGTATCATTACCTGTGCGGCGGCCAGCTCACCAACTGCGTACCGCAGCCCGACACCACCCGCAGGCTGGATGCGCAGGGCGACAAGCTCATGCAGCGGCTGGTGTACCGGAACGGGAACGGCCGCGAATCCATCGTGGGGCTGCACTCGGTGGACACCTCGGCGGGCGGAGGAGGCGTCCGCTGGTACGAATTCCGGCTCGACGGGAAGCGCGACCCGTATCTCTTTCAGCAGGGCACCTACGCGCCCGACGCTTTCTACCGCTGGATGGGCAGCATCGGAATCGACCGACAGGGCAATATCGGGATGGGCTACTCGTTTGGGGGGACTCCGAATTTCGCCGGCCAGCGCTTCGCGGCCCGGCTGGCCGGAGATCCGCCGGGCGTGCTGTCGCTGCGCGAGACGGTGCTGGTCGAGGGCGAGGCATCGCAGACCACCGGCAGCCGCTGGGAAGATTACGCCACCACGGCGATGGACCCCAGCGACGACTGCACGTTCTGGTACGTGGGCGACTACCTCAAGAAGGGCGCCGCCAGCTACTCGACGCGCATCGGAGCGTTCCGGCTGCCGGGCTGCCTCGCGCCGCGGTGAGCGGCATGAGCTACTTCGACCGGCCGTCCGAAAAAAGTCTCTAACGTCTTTTTCTGCTAAGATTCGAGCAGATTGGAGGCACTTATGCGACGTCTCCTCGTCTTTGCCGCGCTTTTCTTCAGCGCCTGCGCTCAAACCACCGCGATCTTGAGCGTGGATCAAATCCGGCAGTTGGAAACCACTGTTGCTCAGAACCCCGCGGACCGCCATTCCCAGACCTTGCTCGGCAGGAACTACGCGTTTGTCATCCTCGGCGTCACTGCGCTCGGGCAGGGTGACATGGTCACCGGCGTCGATCCCGCAAAGGCCCACGGCGACTTCGCGCAGCACGCTCGCGATGAGATGGCCAAGACACGGTTTGCGGGCGTCGCGGGAGAGGGCGGGCAAGCGCTGTGGAACCGCGCCATCCAGGTCGATGGTTATCTTGGCTATCAGGTCGTGCAACGCCTGACGGATCAGGTTCCGGTCTCGGATGCGCGCGCGCTGGGCGTGCAGGCTCTCGACAGGGCAATCTCGCTCGAGCCCGATAACCCACAGTGGCGAACCTATCGCATTCCGATAACTGAATCCCGGTCCAATTTCAATAAGGTCATGCCGCTCAGCGCGGGCGATGCATACAGCCTGGTGAAGCAGGATATTTCGGCGCTGAAGGGCACGAGCCGCTACTACGTGCTGGCCGTCGCGGCGAAGCTGGCGGTAAGGGCATCGGCGTTGGACGATGCCCGGGGCTATGGGCAGGAACTGCTCCAGTCGGCCACCGGCCCGAAGGACTGGAACTTCGGCAACGCCGTCTTTTTCGGGAACATGGTGCTTGGCCAGGTTGCGCTGCGTCAGGGCAACATCGATAGCGCGCGATCTTACCTGCTGGCGTCCGGTAAGACACCGGGTTCTCCTCAGTTGAATTCGTTCGGTCCCAACATGTCGCTGGCCAGGGACCTGATCGAGTCCGGCCAGCGCGAAGCGGTGGTGAGCTTTTTCGACGAGTGCCGGGCCTTTTGGAAGTTGGATCGCGGCAAGCTTCAGCAGTGGAGCGAGCAGGTGAACTCCGGCCACGTTCCCGATTTTGGGACGAACCTTCTTTACTGACTCGGGTTCTACTCGTCCAACGCCTGGAACAGTTCCGCGAGCGGGACCTCGATGGGCGGATCTTCCGTGCGGAGGATCAAGTCTTTGGCTTCGTAGATAGCACCGGGTGTGTAGACGTCGGCTTTTCGAGTATTCGGGTCGATGATCCACACGTAAGGGACGCCGAATTCCAGGTAGTCGTCGATCTTCCGGCGGACGCGGCTCATGCGATCTTCGCTGGAGAGAATCTCGATCGCAATAAAAGGTGGCGCGGCAAAGACATCGTCACGCGGCGCCGGGTCCTTGTAGATGGAGAGGTCTGGTACCCGGTAGCGGCCTGCCGCAACGCGAACGCGCTGCACCGGAAAAGCTCGAAGCCCCCACTGCTTCGCACGGCTCCGAAAACAGTAATCGAGTTCGCCCAAAAGAATGCTGTGCTCGCGCTCACCCGCGTTCCTCTCCAGCAGGTGACCATCGACGAGTTCGCAGTCCGGATCGTAGCTCGAGTGCAAGTATTCCTGCTCGGAGATGAGGACCGGTGCATCCATGCTCAGAAGTATACTTCTCTACTGGTGCTTGCCGCCCAGCAGTCCTTTGAGCAGGCCGCCGGCGGCCTTGCCCGCCTCGTTCTTCAGGTTCTTGACCTCCTCTTTGGCCACTGCCTTCAAGTCGGGCCGGAAGACGGGCTCGGAGCATGTGCCGGCCACGAGAAACGGAATGGGCGTGTTGCCGAGGAGGCTCGTCACCCCGCCGGCGTGGACCGCCGCGGTCATCTTGAAGTCGAGCTCGCGCGCCGCACTCACCGTTCCGCCGCCGTTCAGCTCTCCCATGGACGGCACCACCAGCTTCATCTCTTCTGTGCTGATGCCCTCGGGCGCCATCCGCACCTTGGCGCTCAACGTCTCGATCTCCGTATCGGGCGAGGTCTTGATGCCGGCGAGCCGCTCGATGGTGGACATCTTCTTCCCGAGGTCGAAGCCCGCGAGCTTGGTATTCTGAAAGGCCATGGCGCCCGCGATGACCAGGCCATCGACCGGCCCGTTGATGGTGAAGTCGGCGGTCGCGGTTCCTCCCTGAAGCGACGATCCCATGGGAAGCACAATGCCCAGCGGAGGCAGCATCGCGGCCAGCTCGGTGACAGGCATGTTGTGCGCGGCAAGCGTCATCTTCAGCGCCGCGGTTTCGCCCTGCTGGGTGTAGCTCCCGGTAAGCGCGGCCAGCACTTTGCCGATGTGGATGTCGCCGCGCTGCACCAGGCCCGATTGCTTGCGCAGGTCGTGCTGCACTCCGAAATCAAGCTCCAGCGTGCTGCTCGCCGGCGTCCCGTTCCGCACCAGCTTCACTTGTTCGGCCTCGAGCCGTCCGGCCGCCACCGCCACGCCCTCCTTGGATTCGAAGCTCCCGTCGAAAGAGATCAATCCGGCCAGGTCGGGCGTGTCGCCCATCACTCCCGAGTGCGCCAGGTCGAGACGCGCCACCTTCAGGCTGGCCTGGGCCGGCGTCAGGGAAACGTCCGCGTTGTCGATCGGTCCGGCCTTTCCGTCCAGGCGGATGTCGCCTCCGCCCGCCACCTTGGCGGAAAACGAAAACGGGAAGACCGAGGCGGCCGAGAAATCGTGCAACTCCATGTTCACCGCCTCCAGCACGAGCGGCTTCGCGTGGCCGCCCGTTTTTCCCATCGAGAACCGGCCACCGGTGATTTTCACCAGCTTCATCGAAAGATCGAGGTTGCTCTTTTCCGGCGCAGGGTCGGCGGTCTGAGGCCTGGCGGCGGCGGATGATGCTCCCATGCTCGAAAAGTTCCAGCGCCCGGACGCATTCTGGAGCAGCGTGATCTCCGGCTGGTCGATCGCGAGGCCCGTGACGTTCAATTGGCGCGATCGGATCAGCGGCCAAAGCTCCACTTGAAGCTTCAGGGACTTGGCCTTGACGAAGGCGTCCTTGTTGAAAGCGGGATCGTCGCCCACGGCCAGGTCGTTCGCCGTGACCGATCCCGATAGAATAGTCAGTTTCAAATCGCCGAGTTTCACTTCCCGGCCGAGCGCCTTGGAGAGATTGGTTTCCAGCAAGGGCTTGAAGTTATTCGCGTCGATCCAGAACGGCACGCTGAGAACGAGCAACAGCAAGACCGTGACGGTGAGGGCGACCCAACGAACGACACGTTTCATATGCGTTCCTTTTCGAGTGTACTACCGGATCAGCGCCGCGGCTCGTTATCCTGGTAGCCTGATGAAACGCTTCCGCAATCTGCCGGCGATCGGCCTGGCGCTGTCGCTTGCGGCCTGCGTGGCCGGGTGGTTTATCACTCGCGGCGCCGGCGAACACAAGATGGCCGCCTCGCCTTCCAGCGCCGCCAGCCAGGCGTCGCTGATCGATCAGCGGCTGCTCGAGACCGCGCAATCCATGGCCGCGCTTCCGGAAACCGCGCCCGAACAGGACCTGGCGCGCGAAGCGTTGCGTCTCACCGATCACGAACTGGACCAGGCCTTCGCCACCGCGCTGCGGGAAGCCACCGCGCCCACCGTCTCCGCAAGCGGCCCACTCGCGCAACTCAACGCCCGCATCGCGCAAATCAGGGCACGGATGGCGGCAGGCCAGAAGCGAATTGCGCAACTCACCAAGGACGCCGCGGCGAGCGACACGGCGGCCGATCAACTGGAGCTGGCGCGGGCCCAGTCAGCCCTCGATCAGGACGAACTCGACGACGCCCGGCAGGACCTGGCGCGCCAGGGCGGCGACGAGCACGCCCGGCTGGAGCGAGCGCTCCAGGAACACGAAGCGGCCCAGCACCAGGCGGCGCAGCCGGTCCGGTTTCCCGGCCCCGCTCCTGCCGGAACCCTCGGCCAGCAGGCGCGGGCGTGGCTCGAGCTGGGCGGCCTCCGCGGTCAATTGCTCGCGGCCGAGACTCAATCGGGCAGCCAGGCTTCGACGCTGGCGCGAGCGCACGATACGCTGGACCATTCGCTGTCCGGCAAGTCCGGCCCGGACGCCGGCGGCGATGCGGAAGCCGAAGAGACCGCGGTCCTGGTGGCGCGCCTCCAGCACCTCTCCGACCAACGGAAGACCTTGACCGAGCTCGACCACCGCATCCAGGACTGCCAGCAAGTGGCCGACGTGTACCGGCGCTGGAGCGCGATCGTCGAAAGCCGGCGTGTGGGTGTTTTGCACCTCTTGCTCCGGTCGCTTACCACCGTTCTTGCCATTCTGCTGGGCGTTGTCCTGTTGAGCCCTGTCATCCGGCGCACCTTCGCAAAGCAGGCGGACCGCCGGAAGGGCCACCAGTTGCGGGTGATGTCCATGCTGGCGATTCAGGTAGTCGCGGCCATGCTGATCCTGTTCGTGATTTTCGGCCCGCCTACGCAGCTTGCCACCATGATCGGGTTCGCCACCGCCGGCCTCACGGTGGTGCTGAAGGATTTCATCGTGGCCTTCATCGGCTGGTTCGCGCTGATGGGAAAGCACGGTATTCGGGTGGGCGATTTCGTCGAGATCAACGGCGTCGGCGGCGAGGTCATCGAAGTCGGCGTTCTGCGCACGGTGCTGCTCGAGATGGGGAATTGGACGGTGAAGGGCCATCCCACGGGGCGCCGCGTGGCTTTCGTCAACAGCTTCGCGATCGAGGGCCAATATTTCAATTTTTCGACTACGGGCCAGTGGCTTTGGGACGAGTTGATGGTGACGCTCCCCGCCGGCGGCGATCCCTACCAGATGTCCCAGCAGATCCGCGAAGTGGTCGAGCGCGAAACCGCGGATGACGCCGTCGAAGCCGAGCAGGACTGGCAGCGCGTGACGCACCAGTATGGCATGCGCGCGTTTTCCGCCAAGCCCGCCGCGGAGCTGCGGCCGTCGCCCACCGGGCTGGAGGTGGTGGTCCGCTACATCACGCGCGCGCCCGAGCGGCACCACGTCAAGTCGCGGCTATTCGAGCGCATCGTGGAGCTGCTGCATAAGTCGGCCCAGTCGGCTGTGAATACGGCTTAGGGTCCTGTCCGGCGTAATAATTGACAAAAGGTGTGGGGTGGGCAATCCTGCCCGCAGCCGGCTTTCAGCCGGCTGGACCCGCTGGAAAGCGGGTCCGCAGCCAAGAATGGCTGCCCCACATCGGGTTGCGCAGCGTTGTTAATACTTAAGCGAGACACCACATTAGCACGCGTCAGTTCCAATTCTTCACCTGCGGCCATGTCTCGCTCAAAGGCCGATTGAGGCCGCGGCAATAGAACACGTCGAAGTGCTCGTATGGCATGGAGTAGGGGTGATAAACGCTGGCGACCTTTTGGACAAAGGCGAAACGCGATTCGAGGTCCTGCTGCCGTCCTGCCATGACGACGACGCTCTCGCCGGTGTAGCCGCGCGGACCCCAGAGGAAGTAGCTCTGATGTCCGCTGATGGCGGGCGGCAAGCCGTATTTCGGACCGAACAGGTCGATGGCTCCGGCCTGTCCGTAATTCTGGCCGAAGATCGCGGTTTTCGGCCGGACCTCCGGCGGGAGGCCGTTATAGACGCGCGCGACGGTGGCCGCCATGTCCTCCCAGCCGAACTGGTCGGCGAAGATTTGCGGCAGCGGGCCGAGCCGGTGCGTTTCGATCCGGGGCGGGGCCAGATGCAGCGCCTTCGTGTATGCGACATAGGTCGCGGGCGGCAGGACCGGAATCGCGAGCGGGGCGAGGACGACGGCGGTGGCGGCCAGCAAGACTGGCCAGGCGAATTTCCACCAAAAAGCCCGCGGCCGGTCGAGCCAAACCTCCCAGATGACTGCGCCTCCGGCGAACAAAATCGAGAAGGCGGGAAACAGGTAGTAGACGCGCGGGCTTACAGCGACGATCACGGCCGCGGTGAAGACCCATGCCCAGCCCAGCGCGCGAAACGGCTTTCCCCGCGGCGAGAAATAAAACCAGAGGCCTGCCAGCCACAGGGGCAGAGTGAGAGGATGCATGGACAGAATCTCCTGGCCGAAGAATGCCAGCGGCGTGAGCGGCGCGTCGCGCCCGCTGCGGCGGATATTGGCCTGCAGCTCGAGGAAGGGGAAGTGGTGCTGGACATTCCACAGCAGATTCGGCAGGAAGATGAGAAACGCGATTGCGCCGGCGATCCAGAGCCAGGGGCTGGCCAGCACGCGGCGCTGCGGGGTCAGGAGCAGGCCGAACACCATGCCGGCTCCGAAGAGCGCCATGGAGTACTTGTTCTCCAGGCCGAATCCGGCGAGGATGCCGAACCAGATCCAGAGCCTCGGGTTGCCCGTTTTCACGATGCGGATCAGTATCCAGGCGCAGCCCATCCAGAACAGCGGCTCGAACGCGTTCATCGACAGGAAGTTGTCGGTGGCGAGAATACCTGGCGCGGCCAATGCGCCGAGTGCGGCGAGTCCCTGAGCAAACCGCTTGCCGCCGAGTTCCCGTGCGATCAGGGCGGTGAGGGCCACTTCGCACGCTCCGGCCAAGGCGGGCAGGAACCGGATCGCCGGGAGTGAGTCGCCCAGGAGCGACCGCCCGATCCAGGTGATCAACGCAATCAGCGGCGGCTGATCCACGAAGCCCCAATCCAGGTGCCGGCTGCACGCGAGGTAGTACAACTCGTCGACGAAATAGCCGTAGTGCCGGCCGGCGCACAGGTGGACCAGCAGCTTGCAGGCGGAGACGCAGACGATTACGGCGGTGGCGGTTAGGGCCACGCGATTTCTGTGACCGGCGTCCTGCGGCATACTCCTACTGCGAGATTTTCAGAACCCAGGCCGGCTGCTTCATGAGGGCGGCGGGTATTTCCGGCAAGCGCACCGTGAGGCCGCCGCTCGCGGGCCGGAAGCCCAGCGGGGCGCTGTCCCCGAGTAGCGCGGCGCTTTTGACGCGCCGGGCGTCGAGTCCCTTCACCGTGAACTCGCGGCCCGGCCAGCGCGGCAGAATGGCGTACACGGTGCCGCCCTTGGAAGTGAAAAACGCATCGATGGCGGCCTTCCCGCCGGCGGGCGCCTCGGCCATTTTGGCGACGTCGTAAGGCGTCATGAACTCCTGGTTGTATTGCACCTTGGGAAGCTCGCCGGGGCTCCACTGGCGGGTCTCGGTCCACGGCCGGGTGCCGTAGATGGCCTCGCCGTTCACCGCCAGCCAGCTCCCGATTTCGAGCAGGCGCTCCTCCATGATGACCGGGATGCGGCCGTCGCCCGTGGGGCCGATGTCCAGCAGCAGGTTGCCGCCGCGGCTCGACAGGTCCACCAGCATGAGCACCAGTTCCCGCCCGGTGCGGTAGTGCTCCACGCGCTCCACGCGGTTGTAGCCGTAGGAGTAGCCCATGCCGCGGCTCTCCTCCCACGGATGATCGGCGCCGGACATGCCCGCGGTGTACTCGGTGGTGTAATAGCCGCCGTGTTTGTGACGCGTGTCTTTGCCCCAGCGGTCGTCCACCACCACCTCGTCCTTCGCGGGCGACTCGTTGAACAGCCACGCCAGCAGCTCGGGGCTACGCCATTCGGCGGAGGTGAGGTCCCATTCGCCGTCGGAGAAAATCAGCGACGGCTTGTAGCGCGACACTACGTCCTTGAACTGCGGATGCATGTGCTCGGTCACGTAACGGGGCTTATCGGAGAGCCACAATGGGTTGTACCACTCGTAGAGCGAATAGTAGATTCCCATGCGGAGGCCTTTGCGGCGCACGGCATCGGTGAGGTCGCCGAGGAGGTCGCGCTTGGGCCCGGTCTCCACGGCGTTCCACGGACGGCCCCAGGTGCGGCTCGCCTCCTGGCTGGGCCACAGCGCGAAGCCCTCGTGATGCTTTGAGGTGAGGACCACGTAGCGCGCGCCGGATTTGCGGAACGTCTCGGCCCACTGGCCGGGGTCGAAGAGTTCGGCGCGGAAGAGGGGCGCGAACTGCGGGTAATCGAAATCAGGTCCGTAGACGCGCTGGTGGAATTGCCAGGTCGCGCCGCCGGGGGTGGTGCCGTCCGGTCCGGGGACGAGGGCCTTGCCGCGGGTCAGTGAATTCCAATACCACTCGGCGTATTGCTGTTCCTTGGGCACTCCCGCCGCGGCCCAGGAGGGCACCGAGTAGAGGCCCCAGTGAATGAAGATTCCGAACCTGGCGTCCTGGAACCATGCGGGATTGGGGCGGCGGTCGAGCGATTCCCAATTTGGCTGATACGGCTGCGCCAGGATCGCAGGCGCGGCGGCAAGCAGGAGCGCGAGCAACAGCTTCTTCATAGAACTGCCATTTAAGCATAAGTAGAGGCGGTCGCCGGGTTGCGCGGACGGGCGCCGCTGCGCCCGTGCCAATCGGCCCGTGTTTGACCATTGCGGCCTTGGCGGGTTGCCAACCACTCCTGTCCAAAATACTAGCTGGATCAAGGGAGCCGGGCTGCAAACAAAAGGGATAGTTGTGCTGTGAATGGCGGCAGCCGGATCAGGCTGGCGC
>Ga0316363_10001884_pt1 | contig 17243 bp, 15 predicted proteins | sample Sb_taG_3_FD_200459 | JGI IMG/M metagenome (GOLD analysis project Ga0316363, IMG submission 200459) | Peat soil microbial communities from Weissenstadt, Germany - Sb_50d_a_PC metaG (v2) (version 2) | ecosystem: Environmental > Terrestrial > Soil > Wetlands > Peat | place: Germany: Weissenstadt...
CCTCCCTCCAGCTCCGCATGCGTGGTAGACGGCTCCGAAAGGTCAATCGTGACCGGACTGGAAATCTGTTTGCGCGTCCACAGGATGGTCGGCTTCCGCTTCCTTACCGCCTCCTTTGGCTCTCCCTCGTCTTTCTTCGGCTCGGCGGATTGCTCCGAAGGGATGTAGAGCCCGTAACGGAATTCCAGCAGGATGGATTTCGCGACGTCGGTGACGGCAAAGCTGAGACCGATGGATGAGGGCTTGGGGATCCCCGTGATCGGAATGGTCGTCTCGGGCATATCGTCCTCTTCCCCCTCGCCCCCGTCGTTGGCGAAATCATCCTCCTCAGCGGAGACGACCGAGTTGCCGGGGTAGAGGATGCCCACCAGGTAGCGGGACAGCGGGGTGTCACCCTCTCTCGCCTCCTTGTCCTGGCGGAGCACCTCGTCGGGGCTGGAGGGGCCGAGCAGGTCGAGGCGCAGGCGCTCGACGAGTAACTTGCGAACCTGCATCTGGTCGTCGGCCGACATGGTGAAGCCTTTCGTTTCGATCAGGCCGGGACGACCCGGCCGATGCGGTCAATCGGGACGAGCCCGACGTCGAGGGTCAACTGCTCCACGGTCAGAAGTGTGACCGCGTCTTGCAGCCGCCCCATCGTGATGCCGAGCTGCCCAAGGAATGTTTCATCCTTGCTGGAAAGCTCGTGCTCTCCCAGCGCGGCCCTCTGGATGATTTGCGTGGTCCGGCGGCCGAGTACCCTGTGGCCGTTGCGGACGGCGAACAGGGCGCTGCCGACGGCCTGCCAGTTCTTCAGCAGCCATTCCGAGTCAATGACCTCCGCGATACGCCGAATGTCCTGCGGGTCGAGCGGCCCCAGCACCTCGCCTGCGGCCCACTGGCGGACGACCCCCGACGTGGTGCGGCGGGAGCCTCGCTCGCGAATCCGTCGCAGCACCTCGGCGTGGCCGATGCCGAGCCTGTCGATGCTGCGAGACAACTCCTCTTGCCATCGTCGGATGATCCGGTCGGCTGGCTTGTCCCGCTCCTCCTCTCGCCTCGCCGAAAGAACCCGCGAGGCGATGAAGTCGCGTGCCTCGGGGCTGATGACGATCAGGCGGTCCCCGGGCTCCACCGCGTCGGCACGGCCACACACGATGGTGTCGTCACAGCGGATGTAGGTCACCCTGGCGGACGTCTCCAGAAGCACGACGCTGTCACCCTCCAGCCGGACGAGCGAAGCAGGCACCTCCGTCCGCAGATCCCCGTCCGACTCCTCCCCCTCGGTGAGGACGATCCCGTAATCGCCTGCGGGGAGTTCTCCCTCGAACATCCGCATGAGCAGCCGGAAATCCGGGTCCGACGTCAGGGTGGAGGTGCGGGTCTGACGGGTAACCGTCCGGGTCGGGGTTACGCGCTCCACCTGCTGGTAGATGGGTGAAAGAATGGTGGTGTGCGCGGGGTGGTTGGGGACGAGCCTGCGGAGCCGCAGGAATCGCTCCCCGATGAACCTCAGTTCGTTATGCAACAGCACGAACGTGATCCGCCGGGGTTCCACGCGCGCGAGGGCCGAGAGCACGTCGTGCGAGTCGAAAGCGTGGTGGACGACGCAGTCGCGGTCATGCTCGAGCCGGCCGAGGTCCTCCAGGGTGACCGCGGTCACCGTGTTGGCGGACTGCCCCAGGCCGAAGGGTAGCGGGAACTGTGCCGCCCACTTCAGCCCCTCGGCGAGGGCCAGTCCCTTCACCGGGAGGCCGACCTTGCGCCCCTGGGCAAGGCTCTCGTCGATGGCGGCGAGCACTGCCTCTCGCTTCGGGGAGTACACCCGAAGAAGCTCTTCGAGCTTGCGGAAGCCCGCGACGAGTTCAGAGACGATCAGTTCCTCCCATTCGCCGAGCGCACCGACCTCGGGGAGGCGGCTCTCCAAGGCGTTCAGGGGTTCGGTGACCGACCAGGGATACCAGCGGCTCTCCGGGAGGCCGGACGCGACGAGCGCCTGTTCGTAGGTTTCGATGCCAACCGGGAGGCTGAGGAGGACGTTGCGCAGGCGGGATGCCGCGCGGTTCACCTCGGCCAGGACGCGGTCCTTGCGCTCGTCCAGCCTTTGGACTAGGGCCTGCAACGCCCCGTCAACCTCGCAGCACGCGGTCGCCATTTCCTCCGGTTCCTGCGGCTCGACCAGCCGCAGGCTAGCTTCGGTGCAGAATCGCTCAAAGCGGGCATCCGGCAGACAGCAGAGGACCAAGCCATCGCCACCTTGGGCAAGTTCGGGGGCGAAGATGGAATCATGATAGACGAGTGACGGCATATCAGCCCTGGGGTCCGGGATGGCAAGCCCGTGGGCGTCGAAGATGACGAGGAAGGGGTCGAAACGGGCCTGGAGTTCGGGCAAGACGTTTTTCCTCGTAGCCCGGGCGATCACCAGCGCCGGCCCTGAGTTGTCCCCGCGGCCGACATGCTCGCGGCTGGCGATCTGGTGTGTGGGACCGTCCTCGCGCAGGATGAAGTGGGCCGGGAAGTAATTGTGGAGCCGAGTGCGTTTCTCGTTGGGCTTCATGCTCAGCCACAGGTACTCCCACGGTTCCCTCGTCAGGTTCATCACAACGTTTCGCTTCTTGTGTAGTGCCGCGTGCCGCTGGGCGGACCAAGTCCGGATGCTTTTCGCCGGCAGATGCAGGGCCAGGTAGGCTTCGGCGAACCTACCTGGGGTGTCGGTGACGACCAGCAGCGGCCGGCGTCGCACCGGGGGAAGTTCGAGTTCGTCGATCCCGTAGAGCCAGGATTGAAGAACGATCATGGCGGCCAGGCAGGCAAGGTGGTCCGGGTCGGAATGAACTGCGTGGATCGGTATCCCGGACGTCCCCTCGATCGTGACGGGTAGTTCGAGCGCGCCGTCTGTCCCGGGCCTGAACAGCTGGAAGCAGGCGTCCTGCTGGAGAAACTGCTGCGGGAAGAGGCGGATCTTCATGGGCGCGTCCATTCAATCGGGATAAAACCGTTCTAATGTATCGAGAACAGCCGCACGAATCCTCGCCCCCAGGAGCGGCGGGACGGCGTTGCCGACCTGGCGGAACTGCTCGGTCCTCGGCCCCGTGAAGATGAAATCGTCCGGGAACGACTGGAGGCGGGCCGCCTCGCGAACCGTGATCGAGCGGACCTGCCTGGGATGTATGAACATGTGCCCGTCCTTCGCCAAGTGCGCGACGACGGTGGTGCTCGGCGCGTCCCAGACCTGGCGGCGGTACTTGTCGAGGAAGATGTCATTCCGGTAGATCATCAGGTCCGGCCGGTCGTACTTCCGATGCGCGTCTGCCCCGATCTCCCCCGGCTGGAGGGTTTTATACAGTTCGATGTCCCGGTCGTTGTTAGGCCGGGCCACATGGTTGAAGATCAGGTCGGCCCCGTTCCTGAGCACCTGCTGGTACGCAGAGGAGCCTGCCGGCTCTCCGCCGATGCGGTGTCGGCCGAACTCTTCCCCGCCTGACGGCTCGACGGCCGGCAGGTCGGACACGGCGTCGCCGAACGTCGCCGACCAGGGGGCACGATCCAGAGATACGCCTAGGCGCCCGGTCAAGAAGGCCAGGGCTTGCTCCGCAACCTTCGGTTCCTTTCCCTTGAGCACACCAACGATCAGAATCCTGTGCCGCCGCTGCGGGACCCCATGGTCGTGGGCCTCGACATGCACGTCCGTGACGGCGTACAGGTCGGAGAAGTCTTCCAGAATGTCCTCCCGCGCCCGACCGTCGGCGGCCGCGAATAGACCCGGGACGTTCTCCATCACAAAGAAGCGGGTGCGGAGGGCCTTAACGATGTCGCGGAAGGCCGCATAGGTGGGCGGGGAGAAACGCTTCCGCCGTGCCGTCGCCGCCTTTCTGCCGGTGGTCCCGATGAGCGAGACGTTCTGGCAAGGCGGCCCCCCGAAGACGAGGACGAGGTTGGGTTCGGAGGCGATGGCCGCCGTGATACGTTCGCACGCACCATCCGCCGTCAAGTCTGCCTGGAGAATCCTGTCTGTGGGCACCTCGGGGTGGTTCGTGGAGTATGTCTTGTGCGCCCACGGGTCCAGTTCGGCAGCGAGGGCAATCCGCATCGTCGGCGTGGTCTCGGCTCGGGGGTCATGCCCCCATTCGATCGGCCGGGAGATGCCGATGCTCGTGCCGCCAGCACCGGAGAAGAGGTCCACGCAGGACGGGCGCTCGCGGTCGTTTTCCCATTGCTTCGTGGCCCGTCTTCGGTAATCCGCACAGAAGCCCCGGAGGGGGCAGCGGTGACATTGGGGGGAGCCTGACGTGCAGATCTCTTGCCCGTGGCGGACGAGAGTCACATGGAGGCTGAAGGCCATCTCTTGCGGGATGCGACCGTCCATGAGGAGGCGCTGGGCGTTCTTGTGCTGTTCCTGCTTCCCGTATTCGGGAGGTAGCACGCCAAGCCGGGCGAGGACGCGGTTACAATGCACGTCCGAGGGGAAGATGCGGCGGCCGAGCGTATAGAGCATAACGCAGGCGGCCGTCTTGAGGCTGACGCCCGGCAGAGAGGAGAGAAACTCCAGACAGCGGCCGTTGTTCCAGTGCCGCAACCGGTCGAGGGTGATTCGGCCGAAGCGGTCGCGGATCTTGTTCAGGGTGGCGTGGATCTCTTTCGCGCGTGTCTGCCCCAAGCCCAGGGGGGCAAAGCAGATAGCCAACGCCGCGACACCCCGATCCACGAAGGCCCCCCAGTCGGGAGCCTCTTGCCCTTGGCCGGTGAACTGGAGCCGTAGAGACTCGAACAGGCGCTGGGCCTGCCGGATCTGCCCGCGGCGGGTGAGCATCAGGTAAATCAGGTCATCGAGGGGGTCTTCGGGATTCCCGAGCCTCGGGAGTCTCCCATCTGGCTCGCACCACAGAGCGGACAGGATGTTGTTGATGTAAAAGAGGTCTGGATTCCCGGGCGGGGAATACGACGGGACCCACTTTTTAATCCTGGCGTTCTGCATCGAGCGGTCACAAGTGTTACGGAGAAAAAAGGTTGTGGCAAATGCCCGCTCATGTGAGCGGGGGCCGGGCGTTTTCTCGCATCAGGCGCGAAAAGGTGGCAGGAACCGGAAAGACAGAATGTCTTTCCGGTTTCTGCTGCCTCTGTGTGCTCACCCTGGTGCGCTCGGCCTCGACATCCACGATGATGGCCCCAAGGCGGGGCCAATCTCCCAGCCGTGCAGCTGCGCACCGTTGGTCGGTGCTCCCATGCGACTTCCCTCTTACGCCGATGCCCAGTTCTCGACCGTCAGCCCCGGCACGGCGGCCAGGTCGCTGTCGGCGCTGACCACGGTCGTGTTGCCCAGGCTGAGGGCGATGGCGGCGATCATGATGTCTGTCCGACCAATCATTCGTCCCGCCCGCCGAAGTTCGGCAGCGAGGCGGCCGAACTCTTCGGCCGCCCGCTCGGTGAACGGCCAGACGACGAGGTCGGGTAGTACCCGTCGGAGTCGCTCGGCGTTACGGTCTCGGGTGGCGCTATTCTCCACGCCGTACCATAACTCGGCAAGGACCGGCACGCCGATGCCCAGCCGGTCGCCGCGAGCAACGGCCTCCCGGGCGCGCTCATATACCCCCCGGCGACGGGCGACGTAGTCGCCGGCAATGCCCGTGTCGAGGAGGAACCGTCTCATTCCCAGGTCCTCCGCAGCTTCTCCGACCACTCGTTGAAGGTGACCTTCTCGAAATCCTTTTGGGCCTGGAGAGTTGCCTTCCACGCGGTCTCGTCTTCGGAGGACAGCCACCCCGGTTCGAGTTGATCCATCCGGGCCAGCAGGGTGGCGATCCCCTCCGGCGTCGTCGGCCAGTCCTCTTCCCGCATCCCCAGCGCCGGCCGGGTTGCCTCAAGGGGCACCACTTCGACCCGCGCTCCCTCGGGCAGGTCGGCCGCCTCATCGAGGATGACTTGACCATTCTTGACTGTGCCCTTGAGTAGATTCATGGCTGTTCCTCCTTCGGCCTGAGCCGGTTGATCTCGATAAGATTGTAGCCGATGGGGAAGTGTCCTTGCCATGAGGTTCCGTTACCGGCCGGGTCCAGCGACACCCCGCCGCCGCTGCCCCGCGTGACACCTTCTCTCCCGGTGTGGCCAAGCATCGCAAGGTAACGCAAACCGCAGGGGTTGGCTCGATGTTGAAATCCGTGAAGCTTCAAGGCGTCGGCCCGGTCAAAGGCTTGACCGCATCATTCGGGCCGCGCTTGAACATCTTGACGGGCGACAACGGCCTGGGAAAATCGTTCCTGCTCGACGTGGCCTTCTGGTCGCTGACGGGCTCCTGGCCCGCAGGGCGCGTCGCCCTCCCCGAGCCGAACGGCAAGAAAGAGAAGCCGGCCATCACCTACCACGTCAGCGGCAGGAAAGGGCCGACCCGGGCCGAGAAGACCGCCACCTTCGACTATCACACGCAATCGTGGCTGCGCCCGCCGGGCCGCCCCGTCATGCCCGGCCTCGTGGTCTACGCCACCGTGGACGGCGGCTTCGTCGTCTGGGACCCGGCGCGGAACTACTGGCGCGAGTCCCTCTCCGGGCAGGTCGAGCCGGCCGAGCAGCCGCGCGCCTACCAGTTCCGCACACCGGATGACGTGGCCCAGGGGTTGACTGAACAGGGCCGTCCGGTGTGCAACGGCATCGTCATCGACTGGACCAACTGGTACTACCGGCAAGCGAGCGAGCCTGGCGACTCACCCTTCGAGCTGCTCAAGCAGGTCATCGCCCAACTGGCCCATCCCGACGAGCCGATGCGGCCCGGGAAGCCGCGGCGGGTCTACGTGGACGTCGCCCGGGACTATCCGACGATTGAGATGGCCTACGGCGAGGTCGCTTACCCCCACCTCTCGGCGGGGGTCCGCCGGATCGTCAACCTGGCCTACGTCCTGGTCTGGGCCTGGGAGGAGCATAAGCAGGCGGCGGCCTTGCGCAACGAGGAGCCGACGGACCAGTTGGTGCTCCTGGTGGACGAGGTCGAGGCGCACCTGCATCCGAAATGGCAACGTGTCATCCTCCCCGCGCTCCTGCAGGTCGCGGCGGGGCTTCACGCCGAGATCCGCGTGCAGGTGTTGTGCGCGACGCACTCCCCGCTGGTCCTCGCCTCCCTGGAGCCGCTTTTCAATGAGGAGACGGACTGCCTGTACTGGTTCGACCTGGAGAAGAAGGAGGTGCATTTCCGCCTGTTCCCGTGGGCCAAGCAAGGGGACGTCGTCGGCTGGCTGCTCTCACCCCTCTTCGGTCTGAAACAAGCACGGTCACGCGAGGCGGAAACCGCGATCGATGCGGCGGAGGCGTACATGGCGGCCGAACCCGAGAAGCTTCCCCCCGGGCTCAACACCCGCCAAGCGATCGAAAGCGAGATGCGCCGGGTCCTCCCCGGGGACGACCCCATCTGGTCCCGCTGGCCCTTGACAACCGGCTCGCGCCAGGGGTGAAGGCCATGCTGCCCGTCGATCCGCCGCCGGAGCCGGCCCGCTTCCAGGAGCGCTGCCGCGCCCGGGGGAATCGTTGGCTGGCCGAACACGCTCCGACCCCGAACGAGCGGCTGCCGAGCTACTGGCGGGAATTCCTCCCGGACCTCTGTGAGGGCTTCCACCACCGCTGCGGCTACCTGGCGATGCTGGACCTGGACGGCACCGTCGATCACTTCCTGAGCACCGAGTTCCACCGCGACCGGGCCTACGAGTGGACGAACTACCGCTACGCGACGGGTTGGCTCAATAGCAGTAAGCAGACCCTCGATGAGGAAGTTCTTGACCCTTTTGAAGTCCGTGAGGAGTGGTTCGAGATCGATGTCGCCTCGCTCCACCTGCGGCTGACTCCGGCCGTTCCGGCACGCATGCTCCCCCGGGCGCGGCACACCATCGAGCGGCTCGGCCTGAGATACGGCCCCCGGGTGATGCAGAAGCGCCAGTTTTATCTCGGGCGCTACCAGGCCGGGGAGTTCTCGCTCGTTCATCTGGACCGCGTGGCTCCCTTGATCGCCACTGCCGTCCGGCGCCAGCGGCTTCTCGATCACCTGGCGGTGAATCCGCCGGTGTCGGCGGCCGAGGTGGCCACGGTCTGCGAGACGGACCTGGTGCGGGCCAGGCAGCTCGTGCGAATCTGGCGGCTTGCGGGGCACCTTTTCAGTCAAGGCCGAGGGCGTGGCGTGCGTTATCTGCGGTACTGACCGCCGAGGCGGCAGGCCGCGGCCGCCCGCCTCGACGTCGATCCCACGGAACTCGACGCCAGCTTCCGCGTGGTGGAGCGCGGTCAGCGACCGATCGGGCAGGCGTTCCTCTCCGACAAACGGTCGCCGTTTCGTGTCACCTGCGACCCAGCGGCGCCAGGTGCGGGGTCATGATTCGGCGAGGGCTTTCACATACTCTTCGAGCGCCTCGCGCTCCTCCGGGAGAAGGTCGGCGACGGGCCCCGAGCGGGCCGCAAACCGCACGCTCGACACACGCCACAGGGGATCGTTAGAATCGGCGGCACGTTTGTCACACCCGGCAGAGTGCGGCACGCGCTGAGGCGGGGTCGCACCGTCAGACGGCCCAATTCTCGACGCTCAGGCCAGGGACGCGCTGGAAGTCGCGCACGTTGCGGGTGACAACGGTGCTGCCGTGTTCAAGGGCAATAGCCGCAATGCGAAGGTCCATCGCGCGGACGTTGAGGTGCATCGCTTTGAACTGACTGAACCTCGCAATCGCCTGCTGAGAGTAGGGAAGGATCCGCCATTGGGCCAGAAACACAACCGCCTCAGCCAACCGATCCTAAGCACGAGAAACATCCTCGGGCCTGCGGACCTGGCGCGTCAGGGTGTACCAGCCCGTCAGTTGCTCATCGACCGACATCACTGGAATGGCCAGGTCGGCCGGCGGATGAGCGTCAACCCGCTGGCAGACCAGGGCGTCACCCTCCAGGTAGAGGGTGAGGATATCGGTATCCAGGACGAAAAGGCTCATAAGGCATCCGGATCCTCATCGAGCCGCCGGCGGTAGTCTTCCATGGCTTGTTTCCAGGCGTCGAAGAGCGGTTCGTCGCGGAGTGATCCGGCGAACCGCGACCACGGATGCGGCCCGGCAGGGACTTGAAGCGGCCGGATCTCTGCCCCCTTGGCGACCCGGGCCTCGACCAGTTTCCCGAGCTGCTCCAGCGCCTCTTCGCGCGTCGCGCCTTCCGCGCTCAGTCCGACAGTCAGCCCCTCCGTGCCGATCGCTCGGTAACCGTTGCCGGCGACCGGCTCGAGCAAGACGGCAAGTTCCATGATCGATTCTCCTTCGGCCCGCGTTGTCTCCGCCATTATACCCGGCGAGCGCCGCAGCAGGAACTCCTGGACGTTCAGCAGCATGAATGAGGGCCTGCGGGTAAGTCGGGAAAAGCAGGGGCGTCGTCCAGGAACAAAAACGGCGGCCGCATCCGTCCCCAGCTGTGATGAAGAAGCCATTCGGGGTGAGGGGGCATCCTCTCCCGCTCGATGAAGGTGAGCGCCAACCAGGGCGAGACGCGGAGATAGCGGGCCACATCAAGGGGCGTGTACAGCGGCACCTCGACGGGGTTCTGCTGGGCGACAGTCTCGCGCACGGGCATCGACACGGGCATCCCCTCCTCCGGCCAGGTGGACCCCACGTGAAACGATAGCGGAAACGGACTGAGGGTTCAATGGCCTGTCAGATGAGATGGCGTTGCTGTTTCCAGCCGGACGATGACGGGCAACCGATCGTCCAACTTGTGCCGGCGTCCGAACATCTCAAGGATTATCCGCAGCGCGTCGAGGAGATCGTGTCGGCCTTGAGCGTGATCGAGCAGCGACCCGTCGAGGAGATCCTTCGCAACATCGTCACGCCGACGTGCGACCTTCTTCATCTCCGCGTGGACAGCATCGACACGCAGGCCGGCAGAGGGTCCGCATCCTTTGCCATCCGCTGTGGACTGAGGAACATCCCGTCTACCAAACGGCCAAATTGGCAGCAGAGACACAGTTCGTGGGGGCAGCGATCACTCGCATGAACCCGTTCCGGCTGCTGAGGCGGCCGGCAGACTATGTCTGACGAATACTCCGAGAGCGACTGAAAGTCCAGAAGCAGGGGCTGATGCGCGACCTGCGGACCGGGCGGTTGCGCGTCTGAGTCCTCCGGCTGACCTCCCGCTCGATCGTCACACGCGAGCAAACGACACGGCCCGGCGCGGCAAGTTTCCCCGCCGCGCCGGGCCGTCGTGCGAAGCCACAAGCGGCTCTACTTCTCCACAGTCAATTCGACCGGCTTGGCGGTCCCTCGGTTGGCCGGCGTGTAGTACTCGTAGGCCACCGCCGCGGGCGTCTTGGCCTTGATCGGGTACTTCGGCCGCAACGTGTACTCGAACAGCTTCACGTCGCCCGGCTTGACGTCGCCCAGGTACAGCGTCACCTGCCGCGCCGTCATGCTGAACTTCTCGGCCCTCTTCGCGGCCACGATCTCCGCGAAGTCGCCCGGGTCGGCCGTGAACCCCGGCGGGATGCCCAGGTCCACGATGACCATGTACGTCGGCATCGCCCCGTGGTAGCGCAGCGTCGCCTTGGCCTTCAGCAGGTCCGCCGTCGAGAGCTTGGTCCGGTCGTACTCGACGTCGATGTCAATCGCCGGCTTGTCCACCGGCTTGTCGCCCCACGGCGCGTAGTGCCGGCCGACCACCTGGTACATCATGTTGGTGTCGCCCTTGACCTCGATCTCGACGTCGTTCGCCCCGACCTTGGTGACTTCCTTCAGGTCGAAGAGCCGCATCACGTCGGCGTTGTCCTCGGTGACCTCGCCCTTGCCGGCCTCCTTGCCGTTGACGGTGATGACGAACTCGGCCTTGCCCTTCTGCTTGACCCCGCCCAGCCCGGCGACCAGCGCCTTCAGCGACAGGATCGTCGCCTGGGTGCTGCCCCAGGTGCCCGAGGCGTCCTTGCTCTTGACCAGGTACATCAGCGCCTGGTTGGCGCTGGTGGTGTACTGCTTGGTCTTGAGCATGGCCAGGGCGGTCAGGGCCGTCGCCTCGACAGTCACGCTGTCGCCGTGGGCGTAGGACAGCGACACACCGCCGCCGCACGGGAAGCTGGCGGCCTTCCACTCCGGCTTCTCCTTCTTCAAGCCGTCGAGCGTCTTCAGCACCTGCAGCGTGCTGTCGTCGTCCGCGTCCCAGGCGGCCAAAGCGTTCGCCGCCAACGCCAGAACGTAGGGGTTGTCCTTGGCGTCCTTGGTGTGCTCGCGGATGTACTTGACCGACTTCTCCAGCTGCGGTGAGCGCATCCCGCTGTCCACCAGCGACCAGACGACGTAGCTGGTCAGCAGCAGTTTCGGGTCGCCCACGTGTTCGAGGGTGACGCCGTGGGTCATGCCGATCTTGTCCCAGGTGCCGTCGGCCGCGTTCTGCTGGTCCATCAGCCACTTCTGCGTGCGGACGATGACGCCCTTGTCGATCGGGTAGACCTTGGCCATGTCGTTGAACTCCTGCAACCCGTAGGCCGACAGCCAGACCAGCGGCGGGCCGCTGCCCCACCAGTCGAAGCCGCCGCCCGGGCGCTCGAAGGTCAACAACTTCTGGTACCCGACGTTGAGGTACTGCTCGGACTTCATCAGCAACTCAGGAGAGGCCACACGGGCCTTCTTGACGTAATCCACGACCAGGATGTTCGGGTAGGCCGAGGATGACGTTTGCTCCATTCAGCCACCGGGCATGCGCAGCATGCCCTCGGTCCCCTCCAAGACCTGGCTGAAAACGCCGGGATACAGCTTCACGATCAACTTGGACGAATCGGGAATCGCGTCGTCGGGGATCGTCAGCGTCTGCTTGACCTTGCCGGTCAGCTTGTCGCTGACGACCTGCTCGACCTTCTTGCCGTCGGGGACGACCTCGATCGAGCGCTTGATGGCGTCGGACGTCTTGCTGCCCTTGGCCTCGACCGTCAGCGGGTGCTGGCCGATCTTCCTGGCCTTGATGCGGAACTTGACGCCGACCACCTCGTTCGGCTTCAAGTCCAGCGAGCGGACGTTGTCGCCCTCCATCAGCTCGAACCACGACTCGCGCCGCAACTCCAGCTTCACCGTCTGCGGATTCTTGAGGTAGTTATAGACCGCGACGGGGAAGGCGACCTCGTCGTTCTGCGTGAGCGCCACCGGCATGTCCAGGTCCACGAAGAAGTCCTGGAAGACCCGCAGGGGAGTCGTCATGCCGCCGAGGGCGCCGCCCTTGGACGACGCCGACGCGCTCAGGCGCCAGGTCGTGATCGAGTCGGCGAAGTTGAGCGGCATCTCGGCGCGGCCCTTGTCGTCGGTGATCAGGGCCGGCTGCCACAGTAGCGTCTCGGGGAAGTACTCGCGCAGGCGCGTCGGCGCCGCGGCGGCGCCCGCAGCGTCGGTCTTGTTTGCGCCCTTCGGGTCGGCGGCGTGCGGGGCGCCGTCTGCCTTCGCGGGAGCCATCGGAGGCGGGAAACCGCCGGCGCCGCCGGGGGCGCCGGCCATCGGTCCCGGGGCGCCGAAGCGGGCGTCTCCGGCCGCCAACTCCAGCTGCCCGAGGTTGCGCAGCCGGGCCCAGGCCCCCTCACCATTCTGTGCCTGTTCGCCTTCCTTGAACCATTGACCCCGCGCCAGGTGCCATTGGTTCTTCACCGACGAGGTCACGTCGGCGGGCGTGTCGGGCTTGCCGTCCGGTCCGTAAGAGACGATCTCGTGGAAGTCGAACTGGCTGTTACCCATCTGGTGATCGAGCTTCTTGTCGCGTTTCACCAGCTTGATCGGGTTACCCCAGGCGTCCTTCATGAACTTCGCGTCCAGCCCCCATTGCTTGGCGGCATCCGCGAGGACGGACTCGGGAATGTTCCACTGGCCGTCCTTCTGAAACTTTTTCGGGTTCTGGTTGGTGTAGTTCACCAGGGCCGCGCCCAGGTTCATGATGCGGCTGAGGGTAACCGCCCGGCCCAGTCGCTCCGGCGTGAAATCCTTCTCGACCCGGCTCACGCTCTCCAACGACAGCTTCTTGCCGAACACATCGGTGAGCGCGTCCTTGTTCACCTGGCCGGCCTTGACCAGGGCCTCGAGCAGGCCGTCCTTGTAGGTCCAGCGCTTGGCCTTGTTGTCAAACGCCAGGACTTCGTTCCCCTGGGCCGCGTAGTTGAACAGGGCAATGCCGACCTGCTGGACCTGGGCCTCGAACTTCTTCTTGCGCTCGAGGACCGGGTCGATGCTGAGGACCCCCGGCGGCTTGGGCCTCACCGCCGTCAGCAGCACCTCGGCGATCTGCTGCTTTTCCGCGGAGATGTCGTCCTCGCGCACCAGGGCGTCGATCGACGTGTTCGGTTTGAACGGCGCGGGGCCGGCTGCCGCAGCCGGCGCTGGGCCAATGGGAACGGGGACGGGACCGGGCGGGAAGATCGGCCCCGGCCCGACGGCCGGCGCCGCGTTCTGCGCCTGCGGCTTGAGCAGCTCTTCCTGCAAGGTGAAGTACACCTTCTCCAGGCCGGGCTGCATCTCCTGCAGGGCGTACACCGCCTCATCGACGATGATCACGCCCAGGGCCGCCGCCGTCGGCTTGCCGTCGCGGTCGGTCACGGTGAATTCGATATTACCCGACTCACCGGGGAGGTAAACGTCCTTGTTCGCCTTGGCCGCGATCTTCAGGTCGTCGCGCGGGTGGACGTAGACCACGCGGCTGTCGCGAATGATCTCGCCGGAGGCGAGCTGCTGGTAGGCGTGGACCTCCAGGGTGCCGAAGACGCCGGCCGGCAGATCGAGCTTGTAGCTCGCCTTGCCGTCCTTGACGTCGAGCCAGTTGGTCAGCAGCGTCTGGCCGCTCTTGACCACGTCGAGGTAGGTCGTCGGCAGGCCGGCCGAGGTGAGGATGTCAACCTTGATCGAGTCGCCGCCCTTGTAGATGGCCTTGTCCAGGCGCAGCAGGACGTTCTCGCCGAGCGGGTCGCTATTGAGGGCGGCCGCCGCCTTGGCGATGTTGCCCTTGGTGTCCCTGGCTTCCACGGCAACGTCGAGGAGAACGCGCTGTGCCCAGGCCTGCTGGGCGATGCCGCCGGCCATCTCGACGTTGCGCGGCCCCCATTCGCCGGGCCGGAACTCTTCGTTCTTCGGCTTGACCTTCCACTCGGCCAGGCCGGCGTCGTTGGTCTTGACCGCGGTGTGCGGCTTGCCCTTGGCTTCCGTCCCCTTCCAGAACTTGATCTCGCAGCCGGCCGCCGGGCTGCCGTCGGGGTAGATCGCCGCCGCGAAGACGCGATTCTCGACGCCCGGCACCATCCGCCCGCCCTCGGGAATCAGGCTGACCTTGATCGGCTGGTCGGCCACCGGGTAGGTGCGCGTGACGGTTTCGCTGTGGTCGGCGGTGTCGGTGATCTTCACCTCCACCTTGACCAGCGCGTCGCCCTTTTGCAGCGGCTGGCCGACGAAGTAGTCGGGCAGCTTGATCGTGGCCTTGGCGTGGCCGTTGGCGTCGGTCGTGGTGTCGAACGTCTGGAAGTCCTTGAACTGCACGTCAAACGTGCTGGCCGTCACCTTCACCTTACTGTTGGCGACCGGCTTGCCGAAGAAGTAATCGGTCTGCAGGTCCAGCGCAATCGTCTCCTTGGGCAGGTAGAACTTCTTGTCGGCCGTCACGTCCACCTTGAACTTCGGCAGGACGTACTTCTTGACCTCGACCGTCTTCTGCGACTGCTGATCGCCAATCAGGGCTCGGACCTGGTAGGGGCCCATGTTGATCTCGTCGGCGAGCTGGAAATCGACCGAGGCGACGCCGAAGTCGGACGTCGGCTGGGCGCGTTTGAAGACCTTGTTGCCTTTGGGATCCTCGACCTCGAAGGTGAGCTGCGACTCGGCCACGGGGGTCAGGTCGAAGGGCCGCAGGCACAGGGCGCGGATGTGGATCGTCTGACCCGGCTGGTAGAGCGGCTTGTCAGTGACGAGCAGCACCTTCGGCTCGCCCTTGACCTTGACGTTCAGCTCGCGCGTCTCGTCGCCGAGGTTCGAGCGCGTGGCGACGACGAGTTTGTAGTCGCCGGTCGGCAACTTCGGCACTTTCATCTCGGCGCGGGCGAGGCCGTCGTCGCCGGTCTGGCCCTTGTACAGGTCGAATACCTTGCCGTCCTTGGCCCGCAGCTTCACCTCGACGGTGCTGCCGGGGAGAGGGAAGGTTTCGACGACCGACTTGACCGCGTGGACGTCGCAGCGGAGGGCGGCGCTGCTGCCGGAGTACAGTTCGGGGCTGGTCGCGACGGACGTCTCGTGCGCCTTGGCCAGGAGGATCTTCGACAGCTCGGTTTCAAACTTCTCCTTGCCGAAGGAGTAGCGGAGCTTGAGGCCCTCGGTGTCCCGGCCGGCGGCTGGGAACTCGAAGTGATAGCTGGCGCTCTTGTCACCCTGGGCGACGGCCTTCTTCTCGTTGGCGAGCGACCGGCCGTCCTTGTCGAGCAGCTCGACGCGGAGGGTGCCTTCGAGTTTCTTGTCGCCGGCGTTCGTGAGGGTGACGGCGACCCAGAACTTGTTGTCCGTGGTCTTCTGAACGGCGGCGGCTTCCGCCGAGAGGACCGGGGCCGCCTCCGCGGGTGGCGGCTCGTGAACGAGCAGCGCCACGATCGGGAGCACCGCAAAGGCGCTGGCGAGTGCCCCGAAACGGAGGGCGGTCAACCATCGTGACCGACGCTCTGCTGGCATGAGAGAACCTCCCACCCGGTGGATAGATGACGTCGCGCGAAAAGACGCGGGCGAGATCGGCCGTTCCCTGGCCGGATCGCGTGTGCGCAGGATTCCACTGATAAGACGAGGTAGCGGCGGAAGAGTTTGGCGGCCGGTCAGCGCGGCTTCCGAGGGAGCCGCGTTGGCTGCCGAGCAGCCGGTGTCGGCACGTCACCCCCGAAGGGGAGAGACGGCTGGCCGGTGTCGTTCAAAGGAGGAATTGAAGTGGAGCCGACGGGGATCGAACCCGTAACCTCGAGACTGCCAGCCTCGCGCGCTCCCAGTTGCGCCACGGCCCCATTTTCGTACTGCTTGGCCCAACGGATGTGCGTCTTCTGACCGTTCTTCGGCGGTGAGAATCGCAACAAGGCGCCGTTCTCGGGCACGTCTTCGACGGGAACGAGGTAAATCGTTCCGGTAGCGGGGCAGTAAACGCCAAAGGCGTCAATTTCCCCGCGATAACTCCGCCAAACCGTCTTGGGCAGACCCGTTCGACTCGGGGCGTGTATGCTACTGGTCGGGAAAACAATCGCGCCCTTTACCAGACGAGCCGTTTTACACTGCACGCGAACAACTCGGCCGTCATCGTCGAGGTAAATCAAATCGATCCGGTCGCTATCCCCGAAGGGAATGAAGACTCGCTTCCCCCGGTTGACGAGCGCCCAGGCAACCTGATTGACAGTAAGATGGCCGATCTCGCTCTTGTTCATGGCTTCCTGCGAGGGTAAACATCCCCGGCGGAGGCCCCTTCCCTATCTGCCATCACATTAGCGGACGGTGCGGCGCCTGTCAATCGGCCGCGCGGAAGTTTCTCCCGGTAACTCCCCGAATCTCCGCTAGACAGTCGCGCGGTTCCCCGGCAGAATGCCCTCATCCCGCGCCGCGCCGGCACTTCGCCCCGGCCGCGGTTTGAGCCTACAGTTCGGGAGGAGCCCCGATCCTTCCGCCTACAGGAACCGCTGTGAACAAACGCACCCTCCTCAACCTGCTCAAATACGGCCTTGCCATCGGCATGATGGTCTACGTGGTCTGGTCCAACTGGGGCGACGCACGCGGCACAGCCGGGAAGATCATCGTCGGCGCGGCCGACGGCGACGGCGACGTCAGCGGCCAGGTTGTCGCCTACTCCCCCGATGAGTCCATCACCATCCAGGAGAAGGAGCCGTTCGGCCAAAAGAAAGATCCGATCGAACTGGCCCTCAAGCCGAAGGGCAAGACCGAGGTCGTCGGGCCCGGCGACACTCCGCTGCCGGAAGGCGAAACCATCGCGCCAGGCAAGACCGTGACCGCGGCGTCCATCTCGCGCGGCCTGGCCTATGTCTGGCAGCGCCACGCCGTCGATAAAGTGCCTGTTCACTGGGGCTACTTCGCACTGGCCTTCGCGATCGGCTTCGTGTCCATCCTGAGCACGTTCTTCCGCTGGTACGTCCTGGTGCGGGCCGTGGGACTGCCCTTCCGCCTGGCCGACTCGATGCGCCTGGGCTTCATCGGGCTGTTCTTCAACACCTTCCTGCCGGGGTCGGTTGGCGGCGATGCCATCAAGGCCTGGTTCCTCGCCAAGGAGCACAGCCGGCGCACCCTGTC
>Ga0316363_10001889_pt1 | contig 17205 bp, 14 predicted proteins | sample Sb_taG_3_FD_200459 | JGI IMG/M metagenome (GOLD analysis project Ga0316363, IMG submission 200459) | Peat soil microbial communities from Weissenstadt, Germany - Sb_50d_a_PC metaG (v2) (version 2) | ecosystem: Environmental > Terrestrial > Soil > Wetlands > Peat | place: Germany: Weissenstadt...
CGGCCTGAGCTTCAACAAGCCGTTGCAGACGCTGGCACTGTGGACACGACTTCCGTGCGTGCTTGCTCATACAGCTGCATAATAGGAATTAGCAGCTGTAACGTGAATACTATCGTGAACGGGAACACGACCGAACCGGCCATTCCGCCACCAATTCCCCCCGGAAGAAAATTGCCAGAATTACGGATAGGCACAACTAATCATCGTCGGTCAACCGGGATGAAGGACCTCACTGAGAAGATTCTGGAAGCGCGGGTAGACGTGTGCGGGACTTTGAATGTCCTTGGGAGTGAAGCGCGCAGTGGCTGACTTCTTCGTTACTGCATCTGTGATCGTCAGCGTGATAACCGTCCGGCCCTTCTCATCCTCATCGCGATCCCACAGCCCTGTCAGGGTGCGCAGCGAGGTCGCGCACGTTTTGAGGATGTAATTGGAGCACTGCTCTGCGGCGGTAAGTTGCTCACGCGTTTGCAGCAACGCCTCTGAATAGTCGAACGTGATACTATCAATCTCCGTAATCACGACTTCGCTCTTCACGGGCTTCACCCCGGCTTTAGAAGTACGGGCGGGACGCGTGACTTTGCTTCCGGGCCTGGTCCGGAAGGAGAAATCATACCAAAGGTTCACGCATGAGATGATTTGGTCGAGGGCATTCTCATTCAGCGGCCGACAATCAGCCTCCTCCTGCATCTCCAAGGTCATCGTTCCATATTCGTGGCTAACCGGCTCCGACACCCACGTGTACCAGCCCTGAGATTCCATCATGGTGAAGTAGAAGAGCACGGTAGGATACGGGAATGGCCCATAGCGAGCCATGCGCTGCAGGGCCGGCTTGAGCACCTTGTTCGCGGTGCTGACGGTCACAGGAGCATGCGTGGCCTTCAACTCCACGGCAAACTGCCTCACACCCGGTTTCTCCGAACGGAGGGTGACGAGATAGTCGATCCCGTAATCGGCTCCGCTGAGGTCTTGGACCAAGAGATCATCGCGCCCTGAAAGGAGGACGTTGGTCAAGGCACGCGCCCGCATCTCGGTAAACCGGGCTCGTTCGGTAGCATGTTCTGCCATGGCCCGCACCTACATTTGGAACTTAGAATTCTTTAACTTGTGATCCAGAGTCTTCCAGTACGAACGGACCTCGGTCCACAGGTCGGTGAGCGTCGCGGCATCCAAGGGGTACGTCGTGGGTATGGAGGAGATTGCTCCTTTGAGGTTGCCATGCATCGACACGATATACGCTTCAGCAGCGGGCTCGTCCACGCCGATCAGGTAGGCGGGTACAGGGCAACGCACCATCGCTTGCACGTTCCTGGCCTTGACGCCCACCTTCAGTTCAAGCGACTTCTTCGTCATCCCCTTCTTGGTAGCCTTCGCCGAGACTAGGAAGTACGGCGGCGTCTTATCATTCGTCACGAGCTCGACCAGAAAGTCGAAAATCCCACACTTCTCACCGAGTGGGTGTGGGTCGAAAAACGGCAAGGGCCGTCCGCAGAAGTCGATAAGCTTTTCGCCGATGACGAACTCGCCCCGCTTGCCGATGTAGTCCTTCGCGTCGGCCATGCCATTCTACCCGATCGAGAGAGGTGGCGAGAAGGTCCTGCCCGAGAGAGAGAAAACCCTAGCCCCCAGTTGCGTATGCCTGGGGGGGCTCCTGTACCACCGTAGTTGCGAGAAACGACCGCATCAGCATACTTACCGCCGGCCGCTGTCGCAATGAGCTCTCGCGAGATCTTTACCCCGCACGGGGATTAAACCCCCGGAGTTGAGGATCTTGGGTATAACGACACTATCACCCGCCCCTTTGCCCTCCTCATGCAAGGAGTCCGCTCATGTTCCAGCGCTCGGGGGTTGTTCTTTCACTGGCCGTGGTACTTGCTTCCTGGGCATTGCTGATCCAGCCAACGCCGGCTTGTTGCCCGGTCTCTTCCGGTAAGCCGGTCGTTAATGCCGACCAAACGGTCATTCTGATTTGGGATGCGGCTACCCAAACCGAGCGCTTCATCCGCGAAGCAAGGCCGGGGCATCCCAGCCAGACTCGACGCCTGCGGTGGAAACCAATCCCTCAGCAACACGCCCGCCATCCCGCACGGTTGGAACTCGCGAGGACGCGTGCTACAGTAGCGTGCGCGAATTTGGCTCACGACTTTCGTTCGAAACCATGCCCGATTGCGAAAACGCATCTGCAATGACTTGTCGCGTACTGGGTCTGGATATCGGCGGTGCGAATCTCAAAGCTGCGCATTCTGGTGGCTTCTCTTCGCTAATCCCTTTCGAGCTTTGGAAAAACCCTTCGGGATTAGGGGCCGCCTTGAAAGTGCTGCTCGCGGATTCGACTCCCTGCGATGTTATCGCAGTCACCATGACCGGGGAACTCTGCGACTGTTTTGCCACCAAGCGCGAGGGAGTGCTGGCTATCCTGGAGGCGGTCGAAAGCGTCGCCGGGCGCGTGCCGGTGCACGTTTGGCAAACCGACGGCCGGCTGGTGCCGCTCGATGAGGCCCGCTCCGCTCCGCTCCTGGCCGCGGCCGCCAACTGGCTCGCACTGGCAGCCTTCGCGGGACGGTTCATGCCCACGGGACCTGCACTTGTGATCGACATCGGCTCGACGACCACGGATATCATTCCACTCTACGACGGGAGACCCATCCCACGCGGGCGCACCGACCGAGAGCGCCTGGTGTCTCAGGAACTGGTTTACACGGGCGTCCGCCGCACTCCTCTCTGCGCATTGTTGGGGCCTCCACATGCTGCCGAGTTTTTTGCGACCACGCTCGATGCATACCTAATCCTGGAATGCCTCAAGGAAGATGACTCCGACCGCGGCACAGCCGACGGCCGACCGACAACTCGGGAGGCAGCTCATGCACGCTTAGCCAGAATGTTGTGCGCTGATGCAGAGACGTGCACTCCCGACGACACACGCGCACTGGCTCTGCAGACTCGAAACCGCCAAGAAACCCTGATCCGAACGGCCGTTGACAGAGTCCTGTCGAGGCTGCCCGAGGGCGCGATCAGCGCCTTGGTGTCAGGCTCTGGCGAGTTCCTGGCTGCAGACGTACTCGGAGGTTATGAACACGTTCATGTGATCTCGATGGCGCGGCTTTTGAAACCTGAATTGTCCGAAGCCGCATGCGCCTACGCCTTGGCGGTCCTCGCAGCAGAGATGCTTGAACATGCCGGATGATCTGCTCGGACCACCTCTCGTGGTCAAGATAGGTGGCAGTCTATTCGATCTCCCCGATCTGGGTTCCAGGTTAGGGTGCTGGCTGGAAAGGAATGCCGGCGGCACGGTCCTCCTCGTGCCGGGTGGCGGCCCGTTCGCGGAGGCAGTTCGAAACCTTGATCGCCGGCATGGCCTGGACGCTGACACGGCTCATTGGCTGGCCATCCGCGCGATGACATTGAGCGCTCGGCTTCTGCAGGCGCTCCTGGGCAGTAGATCCGCTCTGGCCGAGGAATGGGAAGACTGCCGGCGCATATGGCAGGGCGGAGGCATCCCGATCATCGAGGCATACAACTTCCTGCAAGAAGATGAACGGCACCCCGATCATCTTCCGCATACATGGTCGGTGAGCAGCGATTCCATTGCTGCGCGGATTGCCGTCCTCGCCAAGGCGTCTCGGTTGATCCTTCTCAAGTCGGTCTCCGTTCCCGAAGACATGGATTGGCCCGAGGCGGCCCGGCAGGGTTTCGTGGATGAATACTTCCGAACGCTGGCGCAGAACGGCCTGGAAATCCGCGCTGTCAACTTCCGCGCGTGGCGGCCCTGACAGGTTGCTTGAGCGACTGCACAAGCGTGCGCACTCGGCCAGGGTCGATCGCTGTGTTGCGCATGCCTTTCTTGCAAACGGCGCCGCGCACGGCAATCCAATCGGGTTCGGCAGGCAGAAGGCACGGAATCTGAGCGAGTCCAAGGGAGCCTGCCAGCGCCACGCGGACGCCCGCCTCCTTGCAACACTGGGCCAGCCGGCAAACCTCCGCGGCCCTCAGCCAATCGAGAAGCGTGCTGCCGTCCTTGCGCCAGGTATCGAGAAGAAATACTCCGCCCTCGTGAGCGCAAGCGAAAGCACATACCGCATCCGGCGCTGGAGAATTGGCTCGCTCCCAATCGGCATAAGCCACGGTCACCATCCGGCAGAGCGGCGTAGCTTTCCGAAGAGATGCAGCGGCATTGGTCAAGCATTCCGGCCAATCAATGTGTTGCCCGCATGCCGCCAGGCCCCATTTGACATAGTTCAGCCCCCTGATGGGGAAGGGCAGGGGAGCCTCAAGTAGCTCACCCAGGGCGGCACTTACCGGAACCCGGCCGCCGACGACTTCCACCACAGCTTCGACGACCTGCTGGTCCGCGCGTCCTAATGATCCACGCGCTGGCTCCTTGACATCAATAATCGCCGCCCCGGCATCGAGAGCAGACTCTGCTTCGGAGACAGATCGTACGCTGACGAGCAATTCAGTCATGAATGCATTTATAGTATGGCGGGCAATTCTTCTGTCACAGGAAAAAATCGCATCCAGCCTCGATACGCGCGGAAAGGCAAGACCTGTGGGTGAGTGAAGCTAAAGCCGTACAGAAGGCTGCCGTCGAACCAGGACGGCAGATTCAGGTGGCAGCGTTGGTCGGCGACAAACCGCTCTTTCTGGCGGTAGGCGATGCATCCGCTCAGGTGGGCACTTCCGAGGATGCCTCCCATCAATTTGGCAGCGCCACGCAATTCTGCCGGCACGAGAGCCCAAGCCTCGTCACGCGGGTCGGGAACCCGAGCTGCGTGAATGAACACTCGGCCACGGCGGCTCGTTGGCCAACGGCGCACTTCGATGGTTTTGAGGCCATGGATTAGAAGTGTCGCCCAGGGCTGCTTAATCGAGAGAGCGTAAGCCGGTTCCTGAGGGGATTTGGGAGTATCGGGCATCGGCGTTTCCTGTCGCACGCTATTGTGTGCCGCAAGACATTTGACGAATCGATAAGGGGTCCCCTGGCCAAATGACCGTGTACAAATCGGCTGATACTAACCCGAGGCGTTAGCGAGGTCCTCGCTGACGCTTCGGGCTAGCATCAGCGGAATCGTGCACGGTGATGTAGCAATCTTCTATGTCGCCGTCGCAACGAGCGGCCATTCTACCACCTCTGACGGGTCGATCAATGTCGGTGGCGTGCACGCACGTCAAAGAACGGTCCGTACTCCGCCGGATTTCCGACCCCTTATATCGATCGACTCGGCACAATATGGCTTCCACATATTTGCGACCCGACCGCTTGAGAGCTAACCTTGCTGTGCGGACGCCGTAAATGGCAGGTCACCGGAGATGGTTCGCCCTGCCGGTCGTGTTTGAGTTGTTGAGCCTCTAGGAAAGGCGCTCATGGCGGTCCGAATCGAGAATCAAGCCGAGCCTATCCCTGGCTACAAGCTCATCGAGCGCATCGGCGGGGGAGGATTCGGTGAAGTATGGAAAGCCGAGGCACCCGGCGGTCTCCACAAGGCGATCAAATTCGTCTATGGAGATCTGGAAACCGCCGGCGATGAAGGCATGCGCGCCGAGCAGGAGCTGAAAGCGCTAAGCCGCGTCAAGACGGTACGCCATCCCTACATCCTCTCCCTGGAACGTTTCGACATCATCGACGGCCAGCTGCTCATCGTCATGGAGCTGGCCGACCGAAACCTCTGGGACCGATTTCGCGAATGCCGAACCCAGGGTCTTCCCGGCATCCCACGCGAGGAACTCTTGCGGTACATGGATGAGGCCGCCGAAGCCCTGGACCTGATGAACATCCAGTATCAGCTCCAGCATCTCGACATCAAGCCCCAAAACCTCTTCCTCGTTCACAACCACGCCAAGGTTGCGGACTTCGGGCTCGTCAAAGACCTCGAAGGGATGATGGCTTCCGTAACCGGCGGCGTCACGCCTGTCTATGCAGCTCCCGAAACGTTCGACGGTTGGATTAGCCGATTTTGCGACCAGTACAGCTTGGGAATCGTTTACCAGGAACTGCTCACCGGCCAACGGCCGTTCAACGGCACCAATGTCCGTCAGCTCATTCTGCAACACCTGCAGGCCAGCCCGAACTTGTCCCCCCTGCCTCCTGGAGACCGCGATTCCATTGGCAGGGCCCTAGCCAAGAATCCCGACGATCGCTTTGCGTGCTGCATGGATCTTGTACGCGCGCTACGCGGCAACTCCGCGACCGCGCAAGAAGCGCAGCTCTCCGGCGCCCACGATTCCCGGCCGGAGATTCGGCTCACGCACACCTCCGCGGCAGTGGAAACTCCTTTGCGAACGCCGCCCAGGATGACCGAGACCCAGGATCCCCTTGGGCCCGCCGACGATGATGCCGACATCGTCCAGGGATCTCCCTCGGGCACTGGCGAGGGGTGGATCCGCGTGCAATCGGCTGCCGACCAGGAAAACGCCGCGCCGCCCCCGATCACGTTATTGCCTCCCGAAGTGCGTGGAGACGGCGTGCTCGTGCCCGCGCTCATTATCGGATTGGGTCACCTGGGACTTGGGGTCCTGCAGCGCCTGCGTGCTAACTTGCAGTCTCAATTCGGTTCCCTGGAATCGTTGCCGAACATACGCCTGCTTTACATCGATAGCGACGTCGATGCAGCGCGCCAAGCGGCCCGGGGGCTCTACGGCGCCCCTTTACGACCGCCCGAGATCCTGCAAACCAGGCTGAACCGCCCAAGCCACTACCTCAGGTCCAAGGAAGGACGGGCGCGCATCGACTCCTGGTTCAATCCCAAGATGCTCTACCGCATTCCGCGCAATCTGCAAACCACCGGACTGCGCGCCCTGGGACGACTGGCGTTGCTGGACAACTATGCCGCGCTGACGCGCCGCCTGCGCGAGGAGCTGCTGAAGTGCGCGGATCCCGACACATTGGCGAAGGTCGCGCAACGGGCTGGACTGGGTTTGCGGAGCACTGTTCCGCGCGTCTACGTGGTCACCGGACTGGGGGGCGGAACCGGCAGCGGCATGTTCTTGGATCTTGCCTACGTGGTGAAGCATCTCCTGAAGGAGCTCGGCTGCTCGCAAGCCGAAGTCAACGGCGTCTTCTTCTTGCCGGCGGTGGACCGCCATCCCGGACGTGTGCTTGCGCTTGGCAACGCCTTCGCGGCCTTGACCGAACTCAACCATTTCTCCACTCCAGGCACGACCTTTTCGGCGCGCTACGAGGAAAAGGAAAAACCGCTGAGCGATCCGGAGCCTCCTTATGCCCGCACGCTGATGCTCCAGCTTCCAGAAGGCATCAGCGAGGAAGCGCCGAAGGAGCTATTCGATCTGTCGGCTGATTATATTTTCCGGGAACTCGCCTCGCCGCTCGGGCGCGTGACCGAAGATTACCGTGCCAACATGCCGAGCCCAGGCCGGCAATGCCCGGGCCCGACCTATCAAACGTTCGGCCTCTATCGCATTTCCTGGCCGCGCCAGGCGCTGCTGCGCAACGTGGCGCGCCGGTTGTGCCAGCGGGTCGTGCAACACTGGATGTCCAAGGACGCTGGGCCGGTGCGCGAAGCGGTGCAGGCAGCAGTCGCCGAGGTTTGGCAAAAGCAAGAACTGAGCGGCGAAAACCTGCTGACGCGTTTGCAAGCAGTCTGCAAAGAGGCTCTCGGCGAAAAGCCCGAGACGATCCTCTCCAAGTTGACCGCGCCTTTGGAGGAACTTGATAAGCGCAGCCTCGAAGGTCTTCCGGAAGCGGCGGCTTCCTTGCTCGCCCAGTTCGAACGCCTTCTGGGCCGGCCCGAGACCAGCGTCGGCAATCGGGGCGGCGAGCTGGACGGCCCGCTCAATGCCGCGGCCGATGCCTTGATCGCCACCCACAGCCAGCGGCTGGCGACTTTCGCCGTCCGTCTCGTCGAACATCCCCAGTTCCGCCTGGCCGGGACCGAAGAGGCAATGCGACAGATGATTGCCATCCTCGAACAGTCGCTGCAACATCATGAAGGTCTGTGCAAGGAATTCACGGAGAGAACGACCGAAGCCCACGGGCGGATCTGGTCGATCCTGGCGACGCTTCAGGCGGGCACTCAAACCGAGCGCCGCAAAATCGTCACGACCACCTCGGCATTGATCGAGCTGCTTCGCATCTACCCGAATTGGCGCTACCAAAGCTTGCTGCTCAAGCGCGTCCTGAACATCTACGTCAGTCTGCGCGGCCATCTATCCGACCAGCTTCGCGAGATCAACTATTGCCGCGATCGCCTGGGCGACTTGCGGCGCGGCTTCGAAAACCCGGAAAGAAACGCGCCGATCAACGAGGAAGGTAGCTGTGGCCGCAGCGTCTACCCCTTCGGCTGCCGTAACCTGAATGAAACCGTGAAGCGGCTTCTCGAGGGCATTTCGCCCAGCGAAGCTTACGAACTTGACTGCAAGATCCAGAACGTGATCCGCCAACAATTCACCTCGCTGGTCCATGTGTGCATGACCCCTTCCAATCTGCTGCAGAACCTGGAAATGGCCATGCAGCACGAAGCGGAAGGCTTTGTAGCCACTCGATTGGCCGATATCAACGTGACCGACCTCTACATGGCCCATCACAGCAACGATGAGCAGATCGAGAGCGATCTGGAAGAGATGTTCGAGTCCGCGGCGCCTCAACTGAGCGGCCAGCATATCCCTCCGCAGTCTGAGCTGCGCGTCCTGGCGACTCCTCCCGGTCAAGCCGGCGAGCGCTTTCAGGAACTGGCCCAGGGAGTTGCAAACGGATTGAAGATCATTGCCACCGCGGGTCTCAACGACATCGTCTTCTACCGGGAAAGTCCGCGTCTGGCGCTGGCAGAATTGGGCCAACTGGGTCCGCTGGCCTATGAGGCTTACCGGCAGATGTCCGGCATCGAAAGTTTCACACCCCATAGCCGGACCGACATCAGTGAGTGGCGGGCCGCGGTCGTAAGTTAACCGCAGACGTGCGGACCGGCAAAGCGCCCTTGCAGCGCGTGCGCGCTTCCTGCTATCCTGCCGGCGCCATTTCGCGAAAGGCAGGAGGCCTATGCGCATTTTTCTTTGTGCCGGCGAACCGAGCGGCGATCTGCACGGCGCCAACCTGGTGCAAGCGCTGCGCCGGCTGGACCCGAACGTCGAGTGTGTCGGCTACGGCGGGGACCGCATGGCGCGGGCGGGATGCCGGCTCCTATACCCGCTTTGCCGTCTCGCCGTTATGGGTGTCTTGCACGTCTTTCGCAACGCGGCCGTCTTCCTGGACCTGCTTGTCAAAGCGGATCGATTCTTTCAATACGAGCGGCCCGACGCCGTCATCTTGATCGACTATCCGGGCTTCAATTGGTGGATGGCGCGGCGCGCTCATTTCCGCGGCGTCCCCGTTTTCTACTTTGTGCCGCCGCAGCTTTGGGGTTGGGCCGGCTGGCGCGTCAAGAAGATGCGCCGCTGGGTGGACCACGTACTGTGCAGTCTCCCGTTCGAAGAGGAATGGTATCGCGAGCGGGGCGTGGACGCCCGGTACATCGGCCATCCTTACTTCGATGAACTGACCCAGCAGACCTGGGATCGTGAATTTGTCGACCAGCAAAGGGTCGGAACGGAGAAGATAATCGGCCTGCTGCCCGGCTCGCGCAACCAGGAAGTCGAGCTGAACTTACCCACTCTGGCGCGGGCGGCTGCGCTCGTTCATGCCGCCCGACCCGACACGCGTTTTCTGCTGGCTTGCTATAAGCCAGCGCATGGCCAGTACGCGGAGCAGTATTTACAAGGCCGCGCCATGCCCTATATCAAGCCCTTTGTCGGCCGCACGGCGGAGATCCTCGATCTCGCCACGGCCTGCATTGCAGTCTCCGGTTCCGTAGGCTTGGAGCTGCTCTATCACGGCAAGCCGGCAGTAGTCATTTATCGCATCCGCGCCTATCACACGCCTTTATTTCGCCTGTTGATGAAAGCGCCTTGCATCAGTCTGGTCAACTTGCTTGCCGGCAAGGAGATCTTTCCGGAATTTTTGAGAGACCGGTGTGAGGCCCCGGCTATTGCGGGACATGTGCTGAGCTGGCTGAATGACGGGGCCGCTTATGAAACGGTGCGCGGCCAGCTAGGCGAGCTGCGCGAGCGCTTCGCCAGCCCTGGGGCATGCGAAAGGGCGGCGCGCTACATTTTGGATGCTTGCCAGCAGCGGCCGGCCCGGCGCTCGACGCAAGCGGCGGCATGAGTCGCCGGCGATCTTAGAAGCGCACTCCAAACGTTACCAGAAAGTTGAGCTCTTCCAGGTCGGAATTGTTCTGCGATTGCAGGATGTCCATCCAGTCGTAACGCCACTCCGTTCGAAAGCCCGCCAGGAAGGTGCAGCACCCATAGGGCACTTCCAGGTCGGTGTGCAGACTCACGAAGGCGCCGCCGAGAATGTCATTGCGGTGTTGGATTTCGTGAAACTCCGCTTTAACGCTTCCAATCGTAGCACCGCCATCCAAACCGATGCGCCAACGCGGGCCAGGACCGTTCGCCGGGGCCCAAATATACCACTCGCGGCCAAAGGCGACATTCACATCAGTGAGGTTCAAGTTGCGCAGGGTTACCGGCACCACGTGCGTGGTGGAGCTGGAGTTAAACTCGTTTAAGGGAATTGTGATATCTGAATGCTGTCCCTGAAAGCGGGTGTTGTCCAAGCTTAGATCGATGTTCCAGGCAGCGTCCATCGTGGGGTTGAAGAATAGACTGCGGCCGCCGCCCTCGACCTTCCAGCCGGTTTCCAGGACGTGACCGAAGGTGGCGCCTTCCACCGGCAAGGAGGGGCCGGTGCGTACGAACAGTTCATATTGAATCGGCCCGCTGCCGCCGATGGGCCCGCAGCATTCCGGCCGAGGATAAGCTAACCAACTGGAAAGTGTCGCCGGCGGCCGTGTCTCCGGAGGAGGGGCGGGCTCTGGTTCATTGAATGGCGAACTGTTCTCCGCGATCTGGGTGGGGGGAGGAAGCAGATCCTGGGCGCGCGGGGCGGAGACTGCGACCAGAGCCACCATCAGGGCACAAGAGAAGACCGGCTTCGTGCTCATGCGCTCCTCGCATTTCCAGGATCGCCCCGCCGTTCAGCGGCTAGCGCACTGGGAGAATCCTCTAAAAATGGACCAGTCTATTCTTCGGACGGAAGCGCTGCCGGAGTTGACAGGAATATGGGTAAATCCAAACCTATCGGAAGAAGGGGTTTTACAGGTTACGTGAACTCTGCCGGCTCTGCCTGGTTGCAAGAAGATGGGCGGGGCAAAGAGCTCGGCCGAATTTGAGAATTCTGCGTGGAAGGGAGATGCACAACAAATTGGGTCTCTATGTGCCCTACCCGAGCTGCCGGTTACTGGAGATGCCGTTCACGCAATTGGCGAAGACGTTGGAATGCTGGCTTGAGTTGGCCTTTGGCGTCGATCAATCCACAGTTAGGAAACTGGTGGACGTCGGCGTCCGTGAGATGCGTCCAGTGGACAGCCTGCACAAATGGTTTGCAAACGGTCAAGCCCCCGAATGATTCAGCCCAATCCGCCTGGCTATTCAATGAGAAGCCCTCATGCCAGTGCCCTGCGGCGACGCGCAACTCGGGATCGCACTTGGGATCGGCCGCATTCACCGACGGATAGCCAAGCGTTACGCGCAACGGTACTCCCAGGAGAGCGTACAGATCGAGCATGCGCGAAGTCTCGAGCAGGTCACGACAATAGCTGCCGCGCGGCGCGGCGCACATTACCACTTCCAGATCGAGTGCCGCCAAGTTGAGTTCGGAGCGGATGAGGGTATCGGCGAAGATGAACGGGGAGTGTGTGCGATCCTCCAGCGCCATGTACTCTCCCCAGGGCTGGGTCACGCCGACAATGATTTCGAGGCCCGGGTCCACCTGCTTGGCCGCCTGGACCAACTTGACCGTTAACCAGAGAAGCTCCTCCTCCCCCAGGGAAAGGATCGCGGCGCTGTTGCTGGCGCTGGTCAAATGCCAGCGGCGAATGCGTCTGCGATAGCGCTTCAAAGCCGCGGTGACGTAGGCACACATGAACTTGGCCAAGCTGGTCAGGTCTCGTTCCCACAGCCACAGCCAATCGGGCATCTGCACGGAAGAAAAATCGACGAGCGGCCCTGCCGTTATGGTAAGGCCTGCCTTTTCCGCCCAGTCGAGCAGAGCGTCCAGGTGCTTCCAGTCGTAGCTTCCTTCGGTCGACTCGATGCTGCTCCAGACGAATGGGATGCAAATGCTATTGCAGCTCTCGGCGACGATATTGCCGATCTTTTGATCCAGGGGAGCGTAAACTCGACAGCCCAGTACCGTCTGCAACCGCTGTTCGCGCTGGTGGCGAACCTGGAACACCTGTCCCATATAGACGCGGGCCAGCTCTTCGGCGGCTTGATAGCTCTCGCCCAACACGGTCTGCGCCTGACGCGCGGCCTGATCGAGTGCCGGCTCGATGAGGGCATGCCCCAGCGTGAGGCTCACGGTCCGGATCTCTTCTTCAAGTTTTCGTGGAACGTTGAGCCCGCCCGCCTGCCAGTCGGCCGCCTGGGAGCGGACCTGGTTCACTTTGCCACGCGCCAGCTCCACCTGGAGTTGGTAAGGATGGGACCGTTCCATCAAGGTGGCTGTCGCGCCCATGAGCCGGCCCGCTTGCTGCGTCTCCCAGGGCACAACCAGATAGCCGCTTTCGTCCACGTCGCGGCGCACGGTCAAGTGGCCCGACTCGATCTGAACCTTGGACGGCCAGGGCATGTTGTCCGGGCCGCCGGCTATGCAGGCACGCTCCAACTCTCGAGCAGCTTCTGTGCTCAATCCGGACGGCAAATAGAAGGTCATCGTACCCATAGTCTTTAGAACGAATCCCGACAGCTTTGGCGGTTAGCTCGTTCCTGCATCAGCGCAACTGCAAGCGCAACCATAATAGTATATCGTATTGGCATTTCCGATTCGATCCATTGCCTGCGCGCAGGCAGAGCGTTGGTCCACGCCGCGCGTGCATCCCCCTTCTTGATCATCCTTGAACTATTTGAGACATGCTCGAGTCGCGGGCGCACGAGATGGGGCGTATGAGGGCCGGCGCCACGGCGGCACGCGCCAAAATGCAGCCGCACTCACGAAAGTGCAACGATCGTAATGCCGTACCGATTGGCGAGGGCGACCGTCTTGTCCTGGTCGAGGATAATGGTTTTTGCAGCCTCCACCGCGAGCACGCGACCGCCTGACCGGTGCATCGTCTCGATCGTCGTGCAGCCGATGGTGGGCACGTCGAAGCGCATGTCTTGCTGCGGTTTGGCAACCTTGACCACGACAAAATCGCCGGCGCGGCACAGGGTGCCGGCCCGCGAGATCGCCTGGTCGGTGCCTTCGATCGCCTCGACGGCAAGCACGGCTTTTTCCTTGACGGCCACGCTCTGGCCAACGTCGAGCCGGCCCATCGCCTTGGCTAATTCCCAACCAAAGGCGATGTCCGCTTCTTCGCTCACGGTCGGTTTTCGGTGTGTCAACAAACCCGGGCTCGCGAGCAGCTCCGGGCAGTGATCCAGTGCGGATTCGAAGTGCATGCCGTCCATCCTGAATTCGTCGATCATGCGCAGGAGGAGCGTATCGTCGCGATTGTCGGGCTTGCGGCGATACCAAAAACGAATCGTACGCCAATCCGGCAGCAGAGAGAGCATTCGCCACGGTGTATGCATGACTGCCTTGGTGATCTTGCCGGCCATCACGATGCGTTCGACCTTCTCGCGCTTGAAACAGCGAATCATTCGCCCCATGCGCGCTACGCCGGCCCAGTAAAAACGGTGCACCATGCCGGCGAGTTCCGGGGCGGCCTCATACCGGACGCCGACGCAAACGACGGGTATGCCCAGGCTGCGGGCCTTCTCGGCAAAGACGATCGGAAACCGGCCGCTGCCGGCGAGCAGGCCGATCGCTTGACGATTTTGAGTCGAAATAGAGCGATTCAATGGCAAAGAAACAGGCGTCATGTTGGTTTGTTTGGAAAATGACTCATGATGTCGCCGGCCGCGCATGGCGTCATTCGTCCGTGATTTCCAGGCGTTGCTTGATCTTTTGCACGTCGCGACGAATTTCGGGAAGCCTTTCCAGCGTCATGAGGACGCGCTTCTGCTCCCGCTCCGGAGTGGCTGGCGCGCCTAGCATGCGCAGGCCGGCTGGCACGTCCTTGGTCACCCCCGCCTTGGCGCCAATGATGGCCCGGTCACCGATGTGCACATGATCCACGATCCCAGCCTGTCCGGCAATCACGACATAATCGCCGGTGCTGCTCGAGCCGGCGATGCCGATCTGGCTGACAAACAAGTTGTGGCGGCCGATCCGGCAATTGTGTCCGATTTGCACGAGGTTGTCGATCTTGGTGCCTTCGCCGATCTTGGTGGCCTGGAACGTGCCACGGTCAATCGTCGTGCAGGCTCCAATTTCGACGTCGTCGCCAATCTCGACGTGGCCGAGTTGCGGAACCTTCACGTGCCGGCCGTTCTGCAGCCGATAACCAAATCCGTCAGCCCCGATTACCGCGTTGGCGTGCACGGTGACGCGGTTCCCCAAAATCGTGCCGTCGTAGAGAACGACGTTCGGATATAAAACCACGTCGTCACCCAGGCGACACAGTCGCCCGACGACAGCCCCCCCATGAATCCGGCAGCGGGCGCCGACGCTGCTTTCCGCGCCAATATTCGCGAACGGATAAATGCTGGCGTCTTCTCCAATCGTCGCCGAGAGATCGACAAAAGCTCGTGCGTCGATGCCGTGGCGGGGCGCCTCCGCTTGACCATGCAGATGCCGGACAATGGTCACAAATGCACTCAAGGGATCTGTGACCCGGATCAGCGCCAGGCCATTCCCGGGAAAGGAAGACGGGACCACGGCGGCCGAAGCCCGGCAGCCGTGCAGGAGATGTGCGTGCTGGTCGGTTTCCACGAAGGTAATGTCGCCCTCTTCCGCCGCGCCGACCGGCCGGGCCGCCTTGACGATCAGGTCAGGATCACCCAGAGCTTGCCCCTGGACTAATTCCGCGAGTTCATGAAGGGTGACACTCACGCGCGATCGTCCTTTCTTCCTTGACTGAGACGGTCGGCACTGCGGGGCCCGAAGGCTATTCCCGCGGATTCGGATGATAGCCCTCCCTGACAAATCGAGCAATGCGAATTCTTCACATACTCAGGCCGATTCGGGATGCCAGGCGTGCCTGGGCAATTTAGGCTGAGTGCCTGAGTGGGTTAGATTCCCAATGTCGCCGCCGTCGAAGGGGAAGAACGCTGGAGGTGGAGGGAAACTTGCCACGGCTGACGCGTGGATCAGGCCTTATTCTGCGCGGAGTGCGCCAGTATCCGGCTGGCATTCGTGTGATAGACCTGCTTGAGCACGTCATCCGGAAGATAAAGGCCGCGCAATCGCGGCGTCGGCAGCTCATCAGGGCCAGGGGAGTAATCGGAATCTGCAATGGGGCTACGACCTTCCCAGCTACTTTCCCAAAGGGTGCGCTGGCACCAGTACCGGCTGATGTAGTGCTCCCGCGGCAACCCATGGCGCGTCACCAGGTCGGAGCCGAACAGGAACCGTCGCGGATGACGGCACACGAGGGACCGGATGGCCTCGCGGTGCGCCGAAACTTCACGCACCTGCCATTTCGTTGCGCTGGTGTCGTAATAGAGATGAGGATAACGCTCCAGCAATGCTTCCAGGTGATCGGCATGCTCGGGGTCGCCGCCCATGTGCGCTCCGATCCAGGTCATGTCGGGAAACAATTGCAGCATGCGTTCCAAACCGACATATTGCTCCGGCTTCGTGCCAAACTTGGCGGTATCGGCATAGGTCTTGCGGAACCACACATCGGGATCGCCAACGTGAACCATGACGACGCGCACGCCCGCTGCGCGAGCGCGCCGAGCCGCCTCGATGCGCCATGGGGCGTCGACCAGCAAGCCACGCTCCCTACCGCGCGGCGCCGACCAGAATTTGATGATTTCGACGCCAAGCTCCAAAAATCGATCGAGTGCGCGATAGGCGGTGTCATCCGGCTCGTCCGGTTTCTTCATGATCGAGCCGTTGAAGCCGAGGCGAGCACCGAAACGCTCGCGCAGAGGCGTGATATCGTCCGGATAGCACATCGAGTAGGTCCGGCCGATGCTGAATTCCTGGGCGACCTCGAGCATGAGCGCTGCCTGTTCAAGGCTCGCTCCGGGTCCGGTGCCGGATGGCGGTCCATTAGCAGGGTCGGTGGGCCGTGTTTGCAAGACATGAGCATGGATGTCGATAAGCGGCAGGCCGGTGTAGCGCAGATGCTGCCTGTCGCTGTAATCCACACCCGTGACGTTGTGCTCGACAATTCCGCTTGTGGAAGTCGCTGCAGTCATGGTGGCAGATCGCTGAATGATGAACGGTAGCCGATGGACCGCCTACCATTCATCATTCGACATTCGCTGCATTAAAACAACACAGGCTTACCCAGCTTGCGGCGGACGACAGTGCACTGACCTCCATGCATCAGTGTGTGGTTCGACGTCAGGATCAGCAGCGCTCCGATGGTCGGAGCGAACTGCGACATGGGGGCGGTGGTGGGCTTGTCCAGGTCGGCGTCTGACATCTTCGCTAGCGCTGCCAGCGTTGCCCCGCGGACTTGGTTGAATTGTGCCAGGTACTCGGCTTTGGTTTTGAAACCTTTGGGTGGATTCATGCTAGCGGCGTTCTTGCCATGCTGGTCGTCCCAGCCAGCAGGGAGCGGCGGGTAGGAAGCGCCCGGGAATTGCCGGCCCATGGAGTGCTCGGAGCTGATGAGATGGCCGAGTTGCCACGCGGTGTGGTTCGCAGCCGGGTCGGGGCGAATCAGCAGATCTGCGTCGGAGAGGTCCTCGATGTACTTGGTCATAAGGAACTGGGTCGACGTCAGCGCTGTTTTGATCGCGTCCTTGGCAGTCATGGAGAGACACCTCGCTTCAAGAGTGAGTCCTTGGGGCGCCGAGGCCCGTGCCGGCGGGCGACCCACAAGGTATCTCTGCAATTCTAGGCAGACAGTCAACCCAAGACGAGTCCGCGGTCAAACATTGAACCCGCAGCCGCGGTACTTTGGATGCCCCGGCCTTGAGCCGGGGAGGTTCACGCTCGTTTCTACTTCATGCCGGCCCAGGGTTGATGATAGGGGTAGGGAGGACCGATTGGGTTCGGTCCCCCCTCCCTCCGAACCGGATCTGCGCGCCATAATGCCTCCATTGTCACAAACCAATTGCGCCTGTCTTTTGCAAGCAGGCAGGTGAGCAGTA
>Ga0316363_10001892_pt1 | contig 17182 bp, 16 predicted proteins | sample Sb_taG_3_FD_200459 | JGI IMG/M metagenome (GOLD analysis project Ga0316363, IMG submission 200459) | Peat soil microbial communities from Weissenstadt, Germany - Sb_50d_a_PC metaG (v2) (version 2) | ecosystem: Environmental > Terrestrial > Soil > Wetlands > Peat | place: Germany: Weissenstadt...
ATCAACCTGCTTGAAGACGAGCCAAATTCGACGAGGGGTTAAGCGGCACGCTCGAAGTGAATCTCAACAGCATGGCAATTGACTACGCTGCCTGAATAGTTGCCCTATCGTTTTAAAATCCCTCTTCTACTAGCCGCGCGACACTAAGGGATGAGACGTGAGATTTCTCGCGCGATTCCACCAGGCGTTCTACATATTTTGCGAGGATGTCGCACTCGACGTTCACGGGATCGCCCACCTTCAGGGAAGACAAATTCGTGTGCTCGTACGTGAAGGGGATGATAGCGGTTTCGACGACGCGGTCGTGCCAGCCGGCGACTGTCAGGCTGATGCCGTCGAGTGCGATCGAGCCTTTCATCGCGATGTAACGCGCGAGATCGCTGGGCACTCGGACGCCGAACCACCAGTTCGCGCCTTCCGGTTCGAGGCGCGCGACGCGGCCGACTCCGTCCACGTGGCCCTGCACGAAGTGGCCGCCGAGCTCTTTCATCGCGGTCAGCGGGCGCTCGAGATTGACGCGCGTGCCGGGCTTCATTTCGCCGAGGCTCGTGCGGCGCAGCGTCTCGCCGGAAAGATCGGCGGCGAAAGTTTCTTTCGAGATGTCGACCGCGGTGAGGCAGCAGCCGTTCACGGCGATGCTGCCCGACTTTGCGAGGCCATCGAGGAGAGGACCGGCGTGCACGCGGATGGTTGCGCCGATTTGATCGGGGCGCGTCCCGGCTGAATCCGGGCGGGCGCCTACGTCGCACAGTTCAACGGATTCAATCGCGCCGACGTATTCAACGAGTCCGGTAAACATCGCGGAGATATCCCTCGATTGCGAAATCCGGGCCAAATGGTTCGATGGTGACGCTCTGCAATTCCTGCATGGCCTGAAAACGTGCTGGCGATGAAGCCGCGCCAGGTTTTCTTCCTGCGGCCCCGGCGACTTTGGGCGCGAAGAACACCCGCATTTTATCCACAATCCCGGCGGCCAGGGCGGCGGAATTCAAAATTGCGCCTGATTCGAGGAGGACGCTGAGTATTTCGCGGCGGCCAAGTTCCGCGACGACTTCGACGAGATCGGGTTTCGAGCCGCGGCCGGCGAGGCGCACGACATCAATTCCGGCGCGGCGCAGGGCGCGCGCTTTCGGAGAATTTTCTTTTGCGCGAGTGAAAACGAGTACATCGCCATCCGCTGAGCGCACCAGTTTTGAGCGCAGCGGCAAACGCAAGCGGGAGTCCAACACGACGCGCAACAGTTTGCGGCGGCGCGGCAGGGCCGTGCGGTCGGTGAGGAGCGGGTCGTCGACGAGCACTGTGCCGATGCCGGTGAGCAGAGCGTCGGAGGCGTGGCGCATTTGCTGTACCTCGGCGCGCGATTCGGGCGACGAAATCCAGCGGTCTTTTTGCGAAATGCGGGCGCCCTTGCCCGCGCCTCTTTTCGCATGAGGGAGGACAAGCTGGCCATCGAGAGTGAGCGCGGACTTGAGCGTCACCAAGGGTCTGCGGGAAACGATCCAGCGCGCGAAGGCTTCATTCAAGCGGCGCGCCTCGGCCTCGCGCAGGCCGGTGCTGACTTCGATTCCAGCGGCGCGCAATTGTTTGAAGCCGCGGCCGGACACCGCCGGATTCGGGTCCGGCATCGCCGCCACGACGCGCGCGACGCCCGCCGCAATCAACGCGTGCGTGCATGGTCCGGTGCGGCCCTTGTGGCAGCAGGGCTCCAGGTTGATATACAGCGTCGCGCTGCGCGCAGATTCGCCCGCAGATTCGAGTGCGATGATTTCCGCATGGCGCACGCCGTCGTAGGTGTGGAATCCTTCGCCTACGACGCGCCCATCACGCACAAGGACCGCGCCCACCAATGGGTTGGGGCTTGTAAGCGCAACGCCACGTGCCGCGAGCTCTAACGCGCGGTCCATGAAGACGGCGTCAGCCGCGGCAGCAGTGGCCATACCCGAAGATGCGGATGCGTCCATATCGTTACGAAACAACGGCCTGAGTGAGTTCGTCGGTTTTTGTGGCGCAGGCTTCAGCCTGTGGGTTTTGATCCCGGCAAGGACTAACCCCCACAGGCTGAAGCCTGCGCCACTTAAACCGAAGCCGCTGTACTTCAATCGAAAAGGGAAGATACAAAAGTCTCCGCGTCAAACGGGACCAGGTCTTCCATCGATTCGCCTGTGCCGACGTATTGCACGGGCAGGCCGAGTTCGCGCGTGATGGCCACGACGATGCCGCCCTTGGCCGTGCCGTCGAGCTTGGTCAAGACGATGCCGGTGACGCCTGCGGTCGCGGTGAATTCGCGCGCCTGGGAAAGCCCATTCTGTCCGGTCGTCGCATCCATCACCAGCAAAACCTCATGCGGCGCGCCGGGAATTATTTTTGTGGCCGTGCGTTTCATCTTGTCGAGCTCGGCCATCAGGTTCATTTTGGTGTGCAGGCGTCCCGCCGTGTCCACGATGACGACATCGGCGTTTCGCGCGCGCGCGGAAGCCAGCGCGTCATAGACGACCGCCGCGGGATCGCCGCCGGATTTTGTCTTCACGATTTCCGAGCCGGTGCGCGTGGCCCACACGCCGAGTTGTTCGATGGCGGCGGCACGAAACGTATCGCCGGCGGCGAGGACCACATTCTTGCCGCTCTGGCGCAGGCGGTGCGCGAGCTTGCCGATGGTCGTGGTTTTCCCCGTGCCGTTCACGCCAACGACAAAAATGACGTGAGGACGCGGCTCCTGCGCGGCCGCCGAAGTTCCATTCGGCGACGCCACGGTGCGCAGGGCATACAGCAGCTGGTTTTTCAGCTCCGCCTTGAGGTCCGCGACGCTGCTGAGGGCATGCCGTTCGAGTTTCTGCCGCACCGCTTCCAGAATTTGATGAGTCGTCCGCGGTCCGAGATCGGCGGCGAGAAGAGCGTTCTCAAGCTTCGTGAGCAGCTCGGGATCGATCTTTTTTTCGCCCGAGATCAGGTCTTCGACTTTGGCGGTAATCTGCGTGCGGGTCTTCGTGATCGACTGTTTCAGCCGGTCGAGGAGCGACCCGCCTTCCTTGGGCTTCTTGCGATCGTCATCCTTGTTGAAGATCGAAAACATAAGTGTTTCGCTTCGGTCCGCGGCGAATTCCTTATTCTAGCAGAAGAAAACCATCTCACATGCCGCGCCGGTCGCCGGGAAGCTTTGCCGGGGGCAAACTCGTTGTGTTTGTTGTATGATGGCGCCAACCGGCTGGGTTTCGGGCTGAGCCAGCCCTGCTATTAAATTCAATCCACAGGGGTGCGCGATGATTTCATTTACATCGAAGGCCGGGCTGGCGGTTTTGTTGTTCCTCACCTTTTCCGTCGCAAGTTCCCGGGCGCAGATGGCATCCAACCGGGACGCGGATACCGCCGCAATCAAGCAATTTGTCGCGAATTTTGCGGACGCCTGGAACAGCCACGACGCGCACGCCGTGGCCATGCATTACGTGGAGGACGGCGATTTTTCGAGCGTGAAAGCGGAGCCGAGCCACGGTCGGAAAGAACTCGAAGATCACTACACGACGATCTTCACGACGTTCCTCAAGAACGCGCACACCACCGATACGGTGAGAAGCATCCGCTTTCTCGCGCCGGACCTGGCCAACGTGGATATCGATTGGCTGGTGACGGAGCCGAGCGCGCCGGGCGGCGTTCTCCGAAAGGGATTGCTCACGTGGGTTTTGAGCAAGCGTAACGGCCAATGGATGATTGTGATTTACCACGAGCAATCGTTCTAATCTCTGAAGCGATGACACCGGTTGCAGGGCACCGAGGACCTTTGCGGGAGAGCTCGAAAATCTGGAGGATGCGATGATTTCATCTCGTTTGAAAGTAGCTCTGGCGGTTTCTGTTTTCCTTGCGTTTTCTTCGGCTCCCGCTTGGGCGCAGATGCCGTCCAAGATGGATGCGGATTCGGCCGCCATCAAGCAATGCGTGGCCGCGTGGGAAGATGCCTGGAATCGCCACGACGCGCACGCTACGGCGGCGGCCTACGTGGAAGACGGTGAATTCTCAAGCACGACCGGGATTCCCAGCAAAGGCTCGAAGGACCTGGAAGCCCACTACAATGAAATCTTCACGACGTTTCTCAAGGATGCGCACCGAACGGACTCCGTAAGGAGTATTCGCTTTCTGACTCCGGAGATTGCGTCTGTCGACATCGACTGGCAAATGACCGGTGCGAGGACGCGAGACGGCAAGGATGCTCCCAATCGCAAAGGGCTTCTCACCTGGATCGTGACCAAGCATAGCGGGCAGTGGATGATTACGATTTACCACGAGTCCGTGTTCTAAATTGTGTTTAGCGATTTTGTGGCGCGGGCTTCCAGCCTATGGGGGTTGGTCGGAGCAAGGGCGTCCTTGCTGTAACTAAACCCCACAGGCTGGAAGCCTGCGCCACTTTGTAGGAAGCAAATCCTTCAAACTTCAACCAGGGTGGCGCTCAGGCGGAGTTTTCCGGTGCGGACGGCGCGGTCGAGCGCGTCCACAACGGCGGCGTCGAATTTTGTATTCGCCAGCTCGAGAATGCGGTTCATGGCGAATTCCAGGTCCATGGCGGACTGATAGGGGCGGTTGGTGGTCATGGCGTCGAGCGTGTCGGCGACGGCGATGATGCGCGCCATCAGGGGAATCTCGTCGCCCGACAATCCGTGCGGATAGCCGCGGCCGTCGACGTGTTCGTGGTGCAGCTCGATTCCCGGCAACATTTCCTTCAACTGCGCGACCGGCCGCATGATATTCGCGCCTTTCAAGGGATGCTGCTTCATCAACGCGAACTCTTCGGTAGTCAGCGCGCCGGGCTTTTTTAGCACGCGGTCATCGACTCCGATTTTTCCCACGTCGTGCAGCAAGGCTGAAATCCGGATCTTTTCGAGCTCGGCCGAAACCAGCCCGAGCTGCTGCGCGATGATGATGGAATACTTGGCCACGCGTCCGGAATGGCCGCGCGTGTAGGGATCTTTTTCGTCGATGGCCGCCGCGAGCATGCGAATCGAGCCGAGGAACAGCTCGTGGTTCTGGTCCGCGGCCTGTTTGAGCTGCTCGACGAATTCCTCGAGGTCGCCGGCCATGTGGTTGAAGGTCTCGGCCAACTCGCTGATTTCCGCGGCGCCCTGGACGGGAGTTCGCTGGTGGAATTCTCCGCGGCTGATGGCGAGCGTCGACGCGGCGAGCGCGCGAATCGGGGTGCTGATGCCAACGGCAAACAGATAGCCAAGAATCAATGCTCCAAATGTGACGACGACTACGAACTTGAGCGCCTGCGCATTAAGTTCTGTGACGCCCGCATCCTCGCGCGCCTTGTCCAGGCTGCGCGTCGCCACTACCGCCCAATTCAGGTCCGGAATGGTGCTGTACGTTCCGACCATTTCCGATTTCTTACCATTGTCCGTCGAATCATAGCGGCGAAGCGTTTCGGTCGTGCGCAGCCCTTTCGGCAGCGCAACAACTTGAATGACGACGGGCGAGCTGGGTCTCGCGTCCGAGCCGGGCACGAACTGGCGCATGTCCGGGTGGGCCACGATATGTCCACTGTGGTCTACCACGAACACTACGCGGCCGCGCACGCTGGTGGTCTGAAGCCTCTTGAGAATCCCGTCCAGCGAAACTACTGCGGCAAGCATCCCCGAAAACTGATCGTTCACTTCCAGCGGCACCGCCATCACGAAAGCGGGGCGGTTCTCGGGCCCGATCGCCAGCGGGTCGCTGCGGAACACCAGGGATTGCAGCGTCGTCGTAAACGCCCGCTGCAATGCCTTGGCTACAAAGGGATCCTGGTTCGCCTGAAAATTGCCCGCTCCGCTGCCCTTGGCTTCCTTGCCCACCGCGGTCAGGTACAAAATGTTTGGATTGCTGGCGACGAAATTCTCGAGGACTCGTGACACTTGCGGGGCGCTCTGGGCGCTGTCGACCTTATCGATCAGTCCCGTGAGAGCCAGAATCTGACGTTCGCTGATGAGCTGCTGGTAGAGGTTCGCGTCGAATTGCTGAATTTCTTCGGCCAGGGATCGGGTCACTTCCGTTTGCTGAACGCTCTCCGTGTCGGTCAGCTTTCCCTGGCTAAGTTGAAGAACCTGACGGTGATAGAGCGCAAGGGGCAGCACGCTGACGAGCAGCATGGCGCCCAGCACCAGCCAGAGAATTCTGGGCCGGTGGAAGAGCACGGATTTGAAGTTACTGAGGTCCACGGTAGGGATGGTCCAATTCTATTTTACGGTCCAGACGGGCCGGGCAGAAGGGCGGAAACCTGTAGTGCTACGCATTAGCTAACGGGGTAGGTGAAAAATTACTCTTGTTTGAGGCGGCGTTCCATAAGTTCGCGGATGGCGTCACGCGTCACACGGCCAGCGGTCAGGACGCTGTGGACCTGTTCCGTTATGGGCATTTCGACTTTAGTGCGGCGAGCCAGTTCCAATGTGGCTGCGGCGCTTCCGACTCCTTCGGCGACACTGCGCGTCGAGCCGAGAATTTCCCTCAAGTCTCGGCCCTTGCCAAGTTCGATACCAACGGAGCGATTGCGGCTGAGCTCGCCCGTGGCCGTGAGGATGAGGTCGCCGACGCCTGCGAGGCCGGAAAGGGTTTCGCGGCGTCCGCCGAGAGCGACGGCAAGGCGCGTCATTTCGGCAAGCCCACGCGTGACGAGCGCCGCCACCGCGTTCGTGCCCAATTCCAGGCCCGTGCAGATTCCCGCGGCAATCGCGATTACGTTTTTCACCGCGCCGGCAATTTCCGTGCCGATGACGTCATCGTTGGTGTAGAGCCGGAATCGCGGGCCGGAGAATTCTTCCTGAACTTCGGAGGCGAGCGTCGCGTCGGCGGATGCGAGAACCACCGCCGTGGGGTCTCCGGCGGCGACTTCAAGAGCAAAACTCGGGCCGGAGAGAACGGCGATGCGCGAGGGCGAGTCCATGCCTATTTCTTGGGCGATCACTTCGCTGATGCGCGCGTAGGTGTCTGGTTCGAGGCCCTTGGTCGCGCTGACGAAAATGGAATCTGGTGCGACGTGAGGACGAATCGCGCGATAGAGCGCGCGCGCGTGAGCCGACGGCATCACGCCCAGCACGATGTCGGCGCCGGCGAGGGCCTTTTCGAGGCCGCCAGTGACTTCGACGTCAGCGGGCAACTCAAACCCGGAAAGATAAATCTCGTTGACGCGCCGGGCGCTGAGCATCTCGACGACATCGGCGCTGTGCGCCCACAGAGCCAGGCGGTGCGCGACCGAGGACTGCGTCAACGCAATGGCCAGCGCCGTGCCCCAGGCTCCGCCGCCGATGATGGCAATTTTCTTCATGATTTTTTGCGGCTCATGTCAAAGCGAGGCTCCGTGCCCGCGAGAAGACGCTCGATATTGTCACGATGTTTTACGATGACCACAACCGCAGCCAGCAGCGTGCAAACCGAGACCGCTGTCGGCGGCGCATGGCGGGGCGCGTAAAGCAAGTAGACGAGGAGCGGCAAGGAAGCCGCTGCAGAGATCGATGCCAGCGACACGTACCTCCAGAACAGGGCCACGAGAAGGAAAAGGAAGACGGCCGCGGCGAGGGCCGGCCAGCAGATGGCAAGGAAAACACCCAGCGCAGTGGCCACACCCTTGCCGCCAGTGAATCGGAGCCATACGGGGAAAATGTGTCCAAGGATCGCCGCGAGGCCCGCGTACATCATGAAGCGAATATTTCCTCCCGAGAAATGACCCGTGAGCCAGACGGCCAGGAAACCCTTCGCAGCGTCGAGGGCCAATGTGGCGACGCCGACGGACCAGCCTGACGTTCGCGCGACGTTGGTGGCGCCGATGTTTCCGCTTCCGATGAAACGGATGTCGCCGCCTCCCGTTGCGCGCACGAGCAGATAGCCGAACGGGATTGAGCCCAGGAGATATGCCAGGACAACCAATCCCCAAAGGGACGGGGCGCCGGCCGCGATTTCCAGATTCACTCCGATTTTCTCCCCGCAAACGAAACTGTTGCCAGCCGAGTATATTCCGCCCCGCCGGGTTTCAGAACGCTTTGATAGAGATGAAATTCCTTGGCGGTGGTGACGCCAAATTCAACGGGGCCGGCCTTCTCGATGGCGGCATGGAGGGCATTGAGTCCGCGGGGGGTGTCGAATCGCGCGAGCGTCAGGTGAGGAGAGAACGCTCGCTCTTCGCGCGCAATGCCAAGCGCAGCAAACGCTGTCTCGACGGCTTCGGCAAACGCAGCGAGATCCGTGCTGGCTTCAATCCCGGCCCAGAGCACGCGCGGGCGGCGCTCATTCGGAAAAAATCCAAGGCCACGAAATTCTATCGGGATGGGCGCGCGCGCAGGAATCGACGCCAGGGCCGTCTTGATCATTTCAGTCTTTTCCGCCGAAGTTTCGCCGATAAATTTCAGTGTGACGTGAAGGCCTTCGATTCGCACCCAGCGCGCATTCCGGCATTCTGGGCGCAGCTTGGCCACAATTGCGTGAATGGCGGTGCGCACGTCATCCGGAATGTCCAACGCGACGAATAAGCGCATGGATTAAATCCACATTTATTTCTAGAAGTGAATCTAAATCCTCTGCGCCCGCAAGATTGAATGGCGGCTTTGGTGGCGCAGGCTTCCAGCCTGTGGGGTTTGGTCCTTGCTTGGACTAACCCCCACAGGCTGGAAGCCTGCGCCACCTCGAGTCATACCCCAGATTTGGGTTGTGCTGCGTACAGGAAATATCGCCGCACGAGGTCCAGCGCCGTTTGCGAGGCTTGCCAGCGGATGCGGTCCCGCTCGCCGGGATAGTGGACGCCGCGCTCCTTGCTGCCCGACGCGTCGGCGATGGCCACGTGCACCGTGCCCACGGGTTTTTCCGGAGTGCCTCCGGTGGGGCCGGCCACGCCGGTGATTCCGACGCCCAGCGTGGCGCCGGTGCGGCGGCGGATTCCGTCGGCGAGAGCGATGGCAACTTCGCTGCTGACGGCGCCGCGCGATTCGATAATTTCCGCCGGGACGTCCACCCACGCGGACTTCAGCGTGTTGCTGTAGGAAACGACCCCGCCCAGAAAATACGCGGAGCTTCCCGAGATGCGCGTGAGCCGCTCCGCGAGGAGGCCCCCGGTGCAACTCTCCGCAGTGGCAATCGTCGCCTGGCGCATCGTGAGTTCACGCGCGACAACTTCTTCCATCGATTCGCCTGCGGTGGTGAACACCGCTTCGCCCAGCGCGAGGACGATACTCTCCTGTATTCCCTGGAGCTGGCGCTCGGCGGCGGCCGTGTCCTTAGACCAGATGCGCAGGTGAATTTGAATTTCACCGGGCGCGGTCAGGATCGTTGTCTGCACATCGTCGTGGCGCGTATAAATCGGAGCGATGCGCTGGTCGACGTCGGATTCGCCCATTCCCGCGACGCGCAGTTCGCGTGCCACAAGGCGCAAGCCCGTCGCAAGGCGCGAGAGGCGCGGTTCCACCTGCGCGGCGAACATGGCTTTCAATTCGTGCGGCGGGCCGGGAAGCAGAATGACGATGCGCCCGCTCGATTCAAGCCACAGACCCGGCGCCGTGCCGCGATCGTTTTCTAGAACGATCGCGCCCTCGGGGACCATGGCCTGGCGGGCATTCACTTCGGACATCACGCGGCCAATCTTGCGAAACCGCGCCTCGATCATCTTCATCACCGCGGGATCGCGCGAGAGTTTGCGCCCGAGCAAATCGGCCACGGCGTCGCGCGTGCGATCGTCTTCGGTGGGGCCGAGGCCTCCGCTGGCAATGACGAGTTCGACGCGCTTCGTCGCTTCCTCGAACGCATTGCGCAGAGGCGCGAGATCATCTCCGACTACCGTCTTGCGCGTGACCTCGATGCCGAGCTGATTGAGCCGTGCCGTGAGGAAAAGGGAATTGGTGTCGACCCGGTCCGGGGTCAGCAGTTCCGATCCGACTGCGATGATTTCAGCTTTCATTTTGAGTTAGCGTGGAAGCGGAAGGCCTTCCACTTCCCAATCGACGGTGAAGAGAGCGCTGCTGGTGGCCAGAATGGCGCGGTGGCCGGGCAGCAGCGCGAGGCCGACGAGGCCGCTGCCGCCGAGAACCAGTTCGGCGCGCGCGTCGGGAGAAATTCGCACGATGCCGCGGCGGCCTTGATACGACGCCGTCACGTAGAGATTTCCCTTGCGGTCGAAGGCGAGGCCTTGCGGCCGGCCGAGCCCTCGGAAGAAGGTGCTGACTTCACCCTTCTGGTTGATGCGCAGCACGCGGTCAAAACTCGAAGTGGTCGGGCCGGTAACGAACAATTCGCCGGTGGGGCTGAACGCCAGGTGATATGCCGCGACGGAGGGCTCGAGCGTGGCGAACACGAAAATCTGGCGGTCGGGGCTGATTTTGAAAATCGTGCCGCTGCGGTCTCCCACAAAAAGATTGCCGATGGTATCGAACGCGATTCCGGTCGCAACGCCCATGCCTTCGACCCAAAGCTGCGAGCGGCCGTCCGGCGCAACGCGATGGATGGTTCCGTCATCGCGGCAGGAAACGTAGAGGTATCCTTCGCGGTCCAGCGCCAGGCCTGTGGGATTTACGAGCTCGGTGACGAAAGGCTTTACCGCATAGTTGGGCGTGATTTTGTAGAGCGAGACGGCCACCTTCTGTCCGCGGTGGCCGCTATAGGTGACGTAGATGTTTCCTTCGGTGTCCACCGCAGGATTGGCCACGGGGTGAAGATTGTCGGCGATCTGCACGCCGAGGTGAAACGCGAAGGGTTGGCTCGCCGCCCGAGAAGTTTCCACGCTCACGATGCTGCCCGCCGCGCCTTCGGGCACGCGCGCGATCAGATAATTCTGCGTGGAGATCAGGAGGCTGGCTTCGGTTTCGCCGAAGCGCACATGCGGCCGCGTGTTGGGACGGGGAACGAAGCCCGCGCCGTAAATCGTGACGTCGCCGCCGGGGATGCCTGCACCCGGCTGGATGCGGTCAATGCGCGGTATGCCGTTGGTTTCCAAATTTATTCTCAAATCGTCTGCTAAACCGCGAAAAAAAAGTTTGACCTGACAAACATAGGACCTTCGATCTTCTTGTAGCGCCCGCCTTCAGGCGGGCATTTATGCACAGGCACATGCTCGCCTGAAGGCGAGCGCTACAAAAATGCCTAAAGCCCGAGCGCACGAGCAACCCACAATCCGAGCGCCGCGTAAATTCCCGCGATCCAATCATCCGCCATGATTCCCAAGCCGCCGGGGAGCGATTCGGCTTGCCGCGCGGGGAACGGCTTCCAAATATCGAAGACACGAAAAAGTATAAAGCCCAGCAAGAAACTTTTCCAGTTCAACAGCGTGAACGGCGAGAAGTAGGCGATCATCTGGCCGGAGACTTCATCAATTACGATGAACTGGGGGTCTTTCTTTCCCGCGTACTTTGCGGTGCGGTCCGCGACAAAAATGCCAATGATTCCAATTAATATGACGATTCCATAGTCAAGATAGGAAGGACCCATTCCAACTGTCCAAAAGTTGACATCTCTTTCTATTCGCATTGCTGCGAGGGCATTGCGGGAGCCTAACCACAACAATCCTAGAGAGAGTGCGACACCACCTAGCGAGCCGAATGTTCCCGGTGCCTTTGGAAGGTAGCCGAGGCCAAACGCAGTCGCAATCGCTAGCGAGACGCGCGGCTTGCGCCGATCGGACCCGGGCGAGGGCGCGGCGCTACTCGTCGTCGTTGTCGGAAGATTCGGGCTGGGCTCGCTCATTCGTTTCGGTTTCTTCTGGTTCCGATTCGTCCATCATGGGGACGGCTATTTTGTATTTTCCCATCGCCCAGTTGCCCAGGTCGCGCTCGCGGCAGCGCGCACTGCAGAATGGGAATTCCGCGGTCGTGTCGGAATCAACGGGCTCTTTGCAAATGGGGCACTTTAGTTTCACGGTGGAATCCCAAGTTTGAGTGGAACAGGCTTCAAGCCTGTGGGTGTTTATACTAGCAGGGGCCAAAACCCACAGGCTGAAGCCTGTTCCACTTAAGCCAAAATTCTCAAGGCTGCACCTGTTGCTACACGCTGCACGGGCGCCGTCACCGCGATGTGCGCAGCCGCAGGGCGCGGGACATCCAGGATTTCCACTACGCGGCCGACCAGGTCGTACTCGTGCGTCTCGGTGATTTCCGCGATGACTACGTCGCAGGGACGGCCTGATATCGTGGTCCCTTCCACTTGGATATCGTTCAAGTACAGCTTGCCGTCGATTTCGGGCGCCATGCCTTCCAGGCGCGCTTCCCAGACGAGCGGCGTGTCCTTGGATGGGCCTTCGACGAGAGCGGTCACGCGGTGGCCGCGAAATTTCCGCAGCTTCCGCGCGGAAATTTTTTGCTGAATTTCCATCAGGCGGCTCTGGCGCTGCTTGATCGTGTCCTCGTCCACTTTTTCGTCGAGCGCGAAGCTCGATGCATTGTCGACGTCGGAATACGGGAAGACGCCCATCCAGTCGAATTCGGCGGCCTTCACGAAATCGCACAATTCGCGGAAGTCCGCATCGGTTTCACCGGGGAAGCCGACGATGAACGAAGTCCGCAGCGCCACGCCGGGAATCGTCGCGCGGATGCGGGCGAGCAATTGCAGAAACACGTCGCCATTCGATCCGCGCTTCATGCGCGCGAGGACTTTGCGGCTCGCGTGCTGCAGCGGCATGTCCATGTAGCTGGCGATGCGCGGGTGCGCGGCAATGGTGTCGAGCAGTCGCTGCGTCACGCGATTGGGATAGCAATACAGGGAGCGCACCCATTGCAGGCCTTCGACGCCCGCGAGGCGTTCGAGCAGGAGCGCGAGGCCGTCGCGCAAGCCGAGGTCTTCGCCGTAGGAAGTGGTGTCCTGTCCGATGAGCGTCACTTCGCGGACGCCGGCGGCGGCGAGATTTTCCGCCTCGCGCACCACGGATTCAAACCGCCGGCTACGGAATTTCCCGCGCAACTGAGGGATGATGCAGAACGTGCAGGGATGGTCGCAGCCTTCGGCAATCTTGATGTAGGCGGCGTGTTTCGGCGTCGAGAGAATCCGCGGCGTGAGATCGTGATACAGATATGTCGGAAGCGCCGCCGCACTCGCCGCATCGGATCGCAACTCGCCCTCGACGGCGGCCAAAATATTTTCGAGTTCGCCGGTCCCCACTAACGCATCGACTTCAGGAATCTGCGCGAGGATTTGGTCGCGGTAGCGCTCGACCAGGCATCCGGCCACGATCAATTTTTTGGCCACGCCGAATTTCTTGTACTCGGCCATCTCCAGAATCGTGTCGATCGATTCTTTTTGCGCCGGAGCGATGAAGCTGCACGTATTGACGACGAGGACGTCGGCTTCTTCCGCACGCGGCGTAAATTCGTAGCCGTTGCGCGCGAGGACGCCCATCATCACCTCGCTGTCCACAAGGTTTTTCGGGCAACCCAGGCTGATGAATCCTGCTTTTGGCATAAAAATGCGTCTCGCAAAGGCGGGACGGTCCGATCATTCTAACATGGCGGGAGCAGTGGCGCGGGCCCCGATCGGGTCGGGATCTTCGACTTCAGCCTGCGGGGATTCGACCCTGCAAGGACTAAACCCCACAAGCTGAATCCTGTGCCACTTAACGCGAGTGAAGGAAGGCGTGGATGCGATCGATCAGCGAAGAAGCGTGTTGCGGGTCTGCGGGCTTGCCGCCGTAGCGGGCGGCCTGATAGATCGAGGTCAGCTCGAACACCGGCGCGGCCAGTTTTCCGTCCGGGAGAGACGTAGCGAATTCCATGGGCGTCTGGGCGTCTGTCTTGCGAATTCCACCGCCCGCAAGAACACGCAACATTTCCAGGTACTGTAGCGTCGCCAGGTGCGGCGTCATCTTGCGGGCGGGCAACACCCGTGTGCGCCACATCAGCAGGAGTCTGCGGCGGACCTCCGGACGCAAAATGAGAATGCCAACAACAAATACGCCAAAAATCAGGAAGACTTCCGTCCGGCCGGCTGGACTGCGAGATACCCGGTATTGCCAGAGTTCCAACTGTCTGGTCGCGCGGCGGCGAATACTGGAAAATTCAGCTCGAATCCGCTCCGTCCAGTCGCGCGAGAAGCGGCCCAGGTTTTGCGCCGCGGTAACCTGGTGCCCGAAATCGTAGTTGATGACCCACTCGCTCCACTGCAGCTCGAACCAATCCCAGTAATGCGAGATCCGCGCGAACAATCCGGGGGGCGGTTCATTCGATGGCGGCGTGGGGTCAAACGTGAGCCAGCCGAAGCCCGGAAAATAGGCTTCCACCCAGCTATGCGCGTCGCTGGCGCGCACGACAAGATCGCCTGCGACGTCGTTGTATTCGCCGGTCTGAAATCCGTTGATGTAACGCGACGGGATGTCCAGCGTGCGGAGCATGACCGTCATGGCGGCGGCGAAATATTCGCAATGCCCCGCGCGTTTTTGGAACAGGAAGTAGGCCAGCGGATCGGCCTGCGGAGTCCCGCTGAGGTCCAGCGTGTAGCCGTAGTGCGAGCGCAGATAGCCCTCAATGGAGCGCGCTTTGTCATAGGGAGTATTGTCGCGCGCGGTGATTTGGGCGGCCAAGTCCGGGATGCGGGAATCAAGCGTTGGCAATTGCAAGTACGTGTCGCGAATCGCCGCCGGATAATCCGAGCCGGCCTCGCGGACGGCGGCGGGCGGCGGCGCCGGCACGAGCGACTTCGCTTCGTACTCCATGCGCGTATAGCTGTGGTACGGATTGAAGATGGAACCGGTGAAGTCCTGCAAAAGGTATGTGCGCCGCGAGCCAAACGGCACCCTGCCGGCATCGTCAATGAAATGCCCGCGCACGCTTTCCGCTTCGTTTGCAAAGAACAGGGCTGTGCTGCCGATGGGCTCCAGGAGCACGGTGTAATGGATCCGCCTGCCGGTCATTGGCGCGTGAATGTCTTCGGAGTTGAGGCGAAACCAGCCTCCCTCCGCGGGAGAGGTGAGCGTCGTCGGTTCATGCGCGTCGTTGTACCAGCGCTTGCCGTCGAACTTGGTGAGAGCCACGCCGCGCCAGTGCACGCCTTGCGCCGCGGCGATGCCGCCGTCGACCGTGACGCGCATGACCACCATGCTGCTCTTCTTGATTTCCCCGATTTCGCCGAGTTCCACGTCGTCGCTGAATCCGGTAATCATCGTCGACTGCATGTTGAGCGCGGACATGTAGCCGCCGCTGAAGCGCGGCAGGATTAGAAAAATGATTGCTCCCACCGCGAGAGATCCGAACGCGATTCCGACGGAGGTGATGGCCAGCGCGTTGTGCAATTCAGTTGCGGCGACCGTGCCGGTCTCCATGGGCCGCGTTACCGTTCCCTGCGCGCTCCGCCACATTTCCAGAGCCACGAAGGTCGAAACCGCAAGACCCAGAAAAATAAAGAAGAAGACAAGAAAGACCGTATCGACGGTGAGGATCGCGGAGGCCAGCATGGCCGAGAAACCCATCATGGTCAGGAAAAGATAGTCCCGAGTGGTCGTGGCGCTGTACAGCCGCACAATGGTGGCGAACAACATCAGGTGAATGGTCGCCAGCAGGCCCGCGTAGAGGCTCGGATTCTGAGCGTTGGCCGCCAGCATGCGGGAAATGATCCAAAGATCGAACGGGAAGAAAATAAAATAGGCAATCGTCAGCCAGGTGCCGACTCGGTTGGAAAGTTCCGGCCCCTTGCTGTGCCACCATCGGTAGCCTTTAAACAGCATGGCGGCCGGAAGCACCAGAATCGTCACCAGATCCAGCTTCCCGGTGGAGACCAGCGTCAGCACGCCGGTAAGGAGCAGGAAATATAGGGAAATCTCAAAATGGCGCCGGACGGCGGAGAGATGCACCGGTAGAACTTCGGCGGAAATTTGGCCTGCGGGGTCCATGGTGCGAACTTCCAGTTTACCATCCCGCGGGCCGCGTCGGATTGCGTGCGGCGTATTGGGTAATGGCACGAGCGAACCGGTAGGACAGGCTTCCAGCCTGTCTGCTTTTGCGAGCGGACGAAAGTTAAAACCAGACAGGCTGGAAGCCTGTCCTACTTAAGGTCGGCAATCGCCGCGTCCGCGATTTTTTGCGTGGCGTTGGAGATGGGCAGGCGGCGAATTTGCGTGAGGGCGACGACGCGCGCTCCCGTGACGCGCGGCAAACGAGCGACGTGAATCAGAAACGGTTCCAGACGGATATTGCGGAACGTTACTGCGTGGCGAGCGGTTGCCAGTGGCGTAAAGGCGCCATTCATGGCCACGCCCAATTTTTCGCTGAAATGCCCGGCGAGGGCCGCTGGCGCGCCCGTTCCCGTGGTTTCGATAGCGGGGAACTGCCACATGCGGGAGAACAGCGCGCCATCGCCGTCCAGTTGGCGCACGAGCAGGGTACGCCCGCGCGGATCGAGCAGCACGGCCGCTGCGAGAGTTACTTCAATCGTTGCGCGCTTCTTGCGCGCGGACGGCAACTTTTCCGCGATGCCGAGCTTGCGGGCGCGGCACCATTTTTTGACCGGGCAATCTCCGCACCGCGGCGATTTGGGAGTGCAAACGGTCGCGCCAAGTTCCATCATGGCCTGATTCCAGTCGCCGGGAGCGTTTGCAGCGAGCAAATCCTGCGCCGTGGACTCGAGTTTCCGCCACAGGGAGGGCGCACGCAAATCGCCGCGCAATGCGCCGATCCGCGCGAGCACGCGCGCGACGTTTCCATCCAGCACGGCGCGCGGCGCGGCATAGGCAATGCTCAATACCGCCGCCGCCGTGTAGCGTCCGATGCCCGGAAGCGCCAGCGCGGCTTCGTATTCGCGCGGAAAATTGCCCGCATGGCGCGAGACCATTTCCTTTGCCGCGCGTTGCAAATTTCTCGCGCGGCTGTAATAGCCGAGGCCCGCCCAGTTCGCCAGCACGCGATCGGTTCTCGCGCGCGCCAGCGCTTGCATATTCGGGAAGGCCGAGAGGAATCGTTCGTAGTAGGGAATCACGGCTGCGACGCGAGTCTGCTGCAACATGATTTCCGAAAGCCAGATACGGTAAGGGTCCCGAGTGCGGCGCCAGGGAAGGTCGCGCTTGCGTTCAGCGAACCAGGAAAGCATGCGCCGCCTGAATTTCGGAATTTCCGCCGCGGGAATCTTCAGCAGGCTCACCGGCGCGATTTTCGCACATCGGCGGATCGAACGGAAATGCGGGTGGCGCAGGCTTCAGCCAGTGGAGGTTAGTTCTTGCAAGGACCAAAACCCACAGGCTTGAAGCCTGCGCCACCTGAGATTTGAGTGCTAGAGG
>Ga0316363_10001897_pt1 | contig 17145 bp, 8 predicted proteins | sample Sb_taG_3_FD_200459 | JGI IMG/M metagenome (GOLD analysis project Ga0316363, IMG submission 200459) | Peat soil microbial communities from Weissenstadt, Germany - Sb_50d_a_PC metaG (v2) (version 2) | ecosystem: Environmental > Terrestrial > Soil > Wetlands > Peat | place: Germany: Weissenstadt...
CTACCTGAAGTGGAATCCCCAGGGCGCCAAGAACGAGGAACTGGTCTTCGTGGCCGGCCACCCGGGCAGCACCTCGCGGCTGGACACGCTGGCGCAACTGGAGCTGGAGCGCGATGTGGTCGAACCAAACGTGCTCAAGATCCTGAGGCACCGCATCGACGTCCTGCGGAAGTACTCCGCCCTTGGTTCCGAGCAGGCGCGCCAGGCGGAAAGCGAGATCTTCGATTTGGAGAACAGCGTCAAGGCCGACGATGGCCGTCTCAAGGGACTGCTCGACAAGAACGTGATGGATAAGAAGCGCCAGGATGAAGAGTCGTTCCGCGCCGCGGTGATGGCCAACGCGCGCTGGAAGGACGCTTACGGCGCCGCCTGGGACGAGATCGCCAGGGCCGAGAAGAAGGCCGCTACGCGCCTCAGGGAGCGGTGGTTCCACTCCACCGATTCCGAGCTGTCCGCCCTCGCCAGCCAGATCGTGCAATACGTAGCGGAGGTCAAGAAGCACGACGCGCAGCGCCTCCCCGGCTTCCACGAGGCGCAGCTCGAATCGCTGCGCTACGAGATGTTCTCGCCCGCTCCGATCTATCCCGGGATGGAGTCCGCGCGCATGGCCGGGCAACTCGAGCAGGACGTCGCCGAGATGGGGCCGAACGATCCGTTTCTCAAGATCATTCTGAGCGGACGCAGCCCGAAGGATGCCGCCGAGGCGTTGACGAAGGGCACGAAGCTGTACGACCCCGAGTTCCGCAAGAAGCTGGTGGAAGGCGGCGAGGCGGCGGTAGCGGCGTCCGACGACCCCATGATCGCGCTGACGCGCAAGCTCGATCCCCTGCGGCGCGAGCTCATCAAGTGGATGGAGGACAACGTGCAGAGCGTCGAACAGCGCGCGGGCGAACAACTCGGCAAGGCGCGGTTCGCGGTGTACGGCAAGACCACTTACCCGGACGCCACGTTCACGCTGCGGCTTTCCTACGGCCAGGTGAAGGGTTATCCCATGAACGGCACCCAGGCGCCTTCCAAGACCACGTTCTATGGCCTGTACGACCGCGCCCAGAGCTTCGATTTTCAAGGTCCCTGGTACCTGCCCTCGCGGTACAAAGAAGGCCGGGACAAACTGGATCTCTCGACGCCCCTCGACTTCGTCACAACCAACGACATCATCGGCGGCAACTCCGGCTCCCCGGTGATCAATCGCAACGGCGATATCGTGGGGCTGGTCTTCGATGGCAACATCGAATCGCTGGTCGGCGATTTCGTCTACGAGGGCGAGACCAATCGCACCGTGGCCGTGCACACCGCGGCCATGACCGAAGTGCTGAAGAAGCTCTACAATACACCGGCGCTGGTCGAGGAATTGTTAAGGTAACGCCGGACCCAGAGGGTACCCCCCTTGCCGCCGGTTTTCCCGCCTGGCTCCGTACCATGCCGATCCGAGCCCTTCGCCCCAAGGGCACGAATACCACGTGATACTTGCAGTCCCACTTGGAGTGGGATAGGCTTTGGTAAGCATCCGACATTCGATCCTCCTCTTGTTGGGTCATCAAGCCACTTGAGGAGGATCTTACTCCCGGAACGGTCAAACCTGCTCAAGTCGCACTGGTCGAACCAGTGGCTTACCAAATTCAGTTACTGCGCAGATCAAGGGGCTTGGCCGTCGGAATCAGGAACCGTATACTGTAGAAGCTTGGCGCGCTGTCACAGTCGCCCACCCGGTGGATCTCTCAGCCATCGGCGCGACGATGCTCTCCATCCTCGTGGTTGCGATTGTCATTCTCTTGATTCTCGCGGCACTCGTGTACACCGGCCGCATCACCCAGAAAGGGCCGCACGGGCGCAGACCGAGGTAAAGGATTACACGCGTTCCACAACCTTCAACAGCGCCTTGAGCGACGTCTCCGTCGAGTACATCTTGCCCTTCGGATCGCGCCAGTGCGTCTCCAGCGTGAAGGTCTCCTTGTAACCGTCCTTCAACAGCGCGCGAATCTGGCCCAGGTTGTCGAACTCGCCTTCGCCGACGGCGGTCCACACCACCTTGCCGTCCTGGTGCTTGAAGTCGCGCAGATGCACGTGGAAGACGCGCGCCGGATCGAGCTTGCGATAGCCGACCGGAAACGGCTGCTCGCCCGATTCGGCGGCATTATTCGGGTCCCACGTGATCCCGACGTTGTCCTCTTTCACGCGCTTCAGAAATTCGCCGGACTGGGCCCCGCTCCACACGTGACCGCCGCCGATGTTCTCTACCGCCAGCTTGTACCCTTTGGCGCGCCGCGCCGCTTCGCGCATCAGCTCATCGATGCGCGCGTAGCTCTTCTCCGACGGCGTCTCGCCCTTGCGCAGCATGAACGTGAAGACGCGCAGCTTCGCCGTGCCGAAAGCCTTGGCCCGCTCCAAGGCGGAATCCAGCAGTTTCCACTGCTCATCCAGAATCTTCTGCCCCTCGGGAGTCTCCGGCGGCAGCGGGATCTTGAAGAACCCGGTGCCCTCGATCGATACGCGGATTCCGTTGTCGTCGAAGATCTTGACCGCCTCGCGGATCTTCTCCATGGGTTGCGAGGTGTTGTAAGGTCCCCAGATGTTCCGCACCTCGGCCCATTTCAACCCGTACTGGCGCAGAAATTTGGCGGCGGTCAGCACGTCATCGTCGATCTCGTCGGTGGTGATCCCCAGCTTGATTTGCGCGAGAGGCATGGCGCCCAAGCGGCGGGCAAACAAGGCCAGGGCGGATCCGGCCAGCAATTCACGGCGTGTATGGCGATACATGCTTCGGATTATAGCGTCCTGAATCGCTCACCGGTGCGGGCGGGCGCGCGGTTTGCTATGGTACTCACGGAGATCGGCAATGGACAGCGACGACATACGGCTCCTGCTGCAACGCATTAATGAGACCTGGCTGTGGTATTACCCCGAGCAGTTCGCCGCCATCCTCGGCGAGTGCTTTCACGAGGCGATGGTCATCAAAGGGCCGGGCTTCCAGACCATGTCAGCCGGCAGAGAGGCCTGCATCAAGAGCTACGTGGATTTCGTGGGGCAGGCGGCAGTGAGCGCATGCACTTTGTCCACTCCCGAGGTGGATGTGTGGGGTGACACCGCGGTGGCTACTTACGCCTGGAAGGTGACGTACCAAATGAACGGCGAAGAGCACTGCGATTCCGGTCACGATGTGTTCGCCTTCGTGCGCTCCGGAGACCGATGGCTCGCGGTGTGGCGGGCAGTGCTGCAGGATGAGAGCGTCGTTGGCGGCGGCGAGGAGCCTCAGTTGCCGATGTCCAGCACGTCGAAGTGAAAGCGCTCCGGCGGGAACAGCGCCGGCGTTTGCGGTATCAGGTGCGACCAGGTCTGGTAAGCCGTATCCGCCACCGTCGAATTCAGATAAAACAGGAACTGGTTGGAAAAGCAGTCGATCGGCGGCGGCTGCCGGAAGGTGAGCCGCAGCCCTACGGCCTTCTCCAGCGCCACGCCGCGCGTCGGAACGTGCTTATCCATCAGCAGGGTCACGAAACTCGCGCGGCTGGCGTGCGGCCACACGTCGGGATGCAGCAGCTTGCGCAGCGTCTCCTCGCACTCGAACGTGATCTCGCATTGCCGGATCCATTCCAGAACCGAATCGCCCCACAGCCAATGCGACAGCAAACCTCTGTATTGTTCGGTGAGTTGCAGCGCCAGATCGAACTTGCGCCGCTCCCGGATCTCCTGATCGGCGTCGCTTTCGGCCAGCATGTCCTCGGCCTCGAGCATTACCGACGCCATGCCGTCATCCTCGGGCGCATGCTCCGCGGCCGAATGCACCAGCAACGGAGGGAGCTCGTGTGTCTTGCTCCCGGGAATCTGGATGTAAGCCCTCATACTGGCCTCCCCCTATTCTTATCGACGCAAAAGCGAGTACCTTCTGTTTCAACTTGTAGCACAAGTAGTACCAGCGTGAATTAAGAAACTTTTAATTTGGACCATCAACTGCGCTTATCCAACCGTTAGCAAACAGGCGCGTTGGCTGCCAGAACCCTGTGCTATCATGCCGGTTCATATGATCGAATACGCCATCGGGGTCGACCTGGGCGGGACCAATCTCCGCGCCGCTGCCATTGACCGCTCGGGCAAGATGCTCGACAAGATTTCCGAAGCCACCAGATTCCAGGAAGGCCGGGAAGCGGTGCTACAGGATATCGTGTCGGCGATCCAGAAGATGCGCGACAAACTCGGCCCGGCCGGGCTGGCCGGGATCGGGGTCGGCGTGCCCGGCTTCATCCGCATGAAGGAAGGCTTCATCACCGGCTCGAACAATCTGCCGTACCTCGAGAACTTCCCGGTTCGCGATGAAATCTCGCGCCGCCTGGGCACCCGCGTGATCCTGGAAAACGACGCCAACGCCGCCGCGCTGGGCGAGAAGTGGAGCGGCGCGGGCCGGGAGGTGGACGACCTGGTACTGTTGACGCTGGGCACCGGTATCGGCGGCGGCATCATTTCCGGCGGACGGGTGCTGCGCGGTTTCGTGGGGATGGCCGGCGAGTTGGGCCACACGACCGTGGTCCCCAACGGGAACCCCTGCGGCTGCGGCAACCAGGGCTGCCTGGAGAAGCACGCCGCGGCCACCGCGGTGACCGCCATGGCGCATCTCATGCACCTGGGCGAGGAACTGACCTCGAAAGACGTGGCCGACATGGCCCGGCTGGACACTGAGAACGGCGAAAAGGCGCGCGCCATCTGGCGGGTGGTGGGTGAATCGCTGGGCATCGCGCTGGCGACCCTGGTGAACACGTTCAATTTCCCGCTGTATTTATTGAGTGGCGGCATGCTCCCCGCCTGGGAGTTCTTCGCGCCGCACATGATGCGCACCCTGGAGCAACGCTCGTTTACCTACCGGGTCACCAAGGCCGAAACGCAGATCGCCCAAGCCACGCTGGGCAACGAGGCGGGGCTCTTCGGGGCGGCCTATCTGCCGTGGGTGGAGAAGTAAGTGACCGCGGCGTCCGCCCTCAAGGAGCGATCTTCAGCAGGATTGGTGAGCCGGGAGGCGGCGCCGCTACCAAGGTCAGCAAAAAGTTGCCAGCGTGCCGCCACCAGCCATGGAAGGACTGGCCGCCGGCGTACCGAACTTCGAGCGGACGCCAGTCCTCGGGGGCGTGCTGAACCCAACCGCGAACCGCGTCCGTGGGGCTGACCGCCATGCACCGGGTATCGAGTCGCAGTCCGGTCTGCAAGGCTTTCAGCGCACTCTCCTTGGCGCTCCAGATCAGCGCGATCAGCCGGGGCCGGTCGGCTACGGATGACCGCGAGACCAGCACCTGCTCTTCGGTCGTGAAGTAGTCGGCGGTGAAGGCGTAGCTGCGAGGCTCGATCAACTCCAGGTCGCAACCCAGCGCCGCGTCGGACATCGCCACCGAGCAGACCGCACTGCCGGCTCTATGACTGATCGAAATCCGGACGCCGGCCGGTTGATCCGCCAGGAAGGCCTCGGGCGCGCCGGACGGCGCCGGACGGATTTCCAGGCGCTTGAGGCCCTGGGTATCGGTGGGCAGCTTCAGGCATGCCGCCAAGGCGCGCTTGGCCGTCCATCTTCCCAGACGCCAGTCGGCGCGACGCTTGGGAACCAGCAACCCACTGAGGTGGGCCGCTTCGCTCTCGCTCAGCCAATCGTCTTCGGCTGGAACATTCGCTTCGGTCTGCTCCAGCCAATACACGTCCATCATGCGTGGACCGGCACGGTAACCAAGCCCTGCAACGCTTCGAGCGGCAGGCCCTCGACGCCTCCGGGGACCGCTACCGTGCGGTAGCCGCTCACCTGCAAGTACCGGTTTCCCGCCGCTCCCACGATTTCGGCGTCGAAGCTTTCACCGTCCGGTCCGTATGTGACCACGGCGTACAAGTCTTCGGCCCCATCCGGGACCTGGCACAGCGCAACCCGATCGAGGTGCCGCGGCAGCCCCATCCGGCCTTGCAGGCCCATTTCCCAGAGCCCGGCAGTCTGGAAGCACAACTCGATCAGCCGCGGCGCCATCAGGGTAGGCCGCTCGGGCGGCTGGTGATTGGCGGGCAAGTCAACGGCAAACTGGCCGGCCATGCGGTCCCCGTCGCGCCACGCCCGGTCCACGACCTGGTACGCCGGTCCGTGGAAGTAGATTTTGTAGATATCGGCGGCTTCGACCACGGACGCGGCGGGCGGAGCCGGCGGAGCCGACATTTCCATCTCGCGCGCCTGCCTGGTCATCCGCACGCGAGCCGTGAAGTGAGTGGTGACTTGCGGCTCCGGCTGATTGGGCAGCGACCGGCGGCCGATCAACCGGCAATCGGCGATCACCGCGTCGCCTTGCTGATGGAACATGGCCCGAATGGTGAGGGTACGCGGCTCGTGCCGGTAAAACTTGAACGGCGCCAGGAAGTTCACGTCCTCGACGGCTTCCACGTGCCAGTCCGGAAGCATCGAATGAGCCGCCTCCGCAAAGGCCTCGATGCCCATGACGCCGGGCAGCACCGGCAAGCCATCGATTTGATGGTCGCGCAGGAACGGCTGCACCGCCGGGTCAAGCACCGTCTCGATGGTGAGGCCGTCCTGTATAGTGACGCTCGCGATTTGGCCGATCATCGGTCCGTGCGCGGACCGCTCCGCCGCGGCAATGTCGACTCCGCCGGTCTCGTCCCATTCCTTCAGCAGGAGACCGAGACGCAGTCCGGCGACCATTTCACCGCGCAGCCCGCCTTCGATCAATTCGCGGCGGATCAAAGGAATGCCGGCTTCGGTAGGCAGCATCTCGATTCCGGCCAACTCCATCATCTTGGGGATGGAGCCGCGCGAAGCCATCCCGATACCGCCCCACGCCGTCCAGTCGATGGCGAGCGCGCGGGTGGCGGGACGGGTGGTGCGGAAGCTCGAGGCGATCTTGCACAACAGATCGTTGGCGGCGCTGTAATCGGTCTGCCCGCCGTTACCGAATCGGCCGGCGACGGAGCTGAACGCCACGGTCGCCCCGAGGGGCATATCGCCGATGGCGTGCAGCAGGTTGAACCAGCCGTCGCTCTTGACGTCGAAAACCAGGTCGAATTCGCGCGGGTCCTTGTCGGGCAGAAGATGGCTGCGGTCCAACCCGGCGGCGTGCAGCAATACGTCGATGCGGCCGCTGCGCTCCCGCACCTGCGCGATCACATCGGCAACCGCCTGCGGGTCGGTGAGGTTGACGCTGAAATAGTGGGCGGTGCCGCCGGCGCGCCGCACGGCGTCGATGGCGCTGCGCGCGGCGTGCGCGCGCTCGAGCGCCGCCAGTTCCTTCTCCACCAGGGCCGGCGTGGCCCGCTCGCCGCGCGCCTGGATTCGCGCGAACAGATCGCGCTTGAGACCATCCTTATCGCTGACAAAGCGGTCCAGGTCGGCATTCGCCGGATCGGGCTCGGGCACCAGGTCGAGCAGGTAGAAGACGCCGCTGGAAGCGGCTGCCAAGTCAGCGGTGATGGCGGAGACGATGCTTCCCGCCGCGCCGGTGATCAGAAAAACAGTGTCCGGGCCCAGTGTCAGGGCGGGCAGGCCGCTGGAAGCAGGCTGCTCTTCAAGGCCCACAACCCAGCGCTGCCCACCCTGATGGCCGATTTCGACCGCGCCGGGGTCCGTCAGGGTTTCCTGAATCAGAACCTCGGCGACAGCCGGCGCCTCGCGTGCCGGCTCGAAATCGACCGATTTTACGAGAGCGTCCATCCGCTCCCGCTTGTAAGCTTTGGTGAAGCCCACCACGGCGCCGCCCAGGGGCGCCCAAGCTCCGGCTTCATCGTAGCCGTGCTGTCCGCCAAGCCGTGTGGCCGATACCAGGAACGTGCCCGGCGGCGCAATCTGCGCGTACAGAGCGCGCATGGTGCTGTAGAGCGATTTGAGGCGTACCCGCAGGGCCTCGCGCCAGGTGGCGAGGTCCATCTCGCTCAGGCTGCCCTCGTGATCCAGTGCGGGGAGCCAGTAGATTCCCTGCAACGGAGCGGCAGCCAGAACACCCGCGTCCGGGGAGTCATCCCAGCGAATGACTTCCACGCCCATGGCCGCCAGTTTCTGCTCCAGTGCCTCGGCCACTCCGCCGCGATCCGCCATGATGGCCACGCGGCTGCCGGGTCCGAGCTTCACACCGGTTGATTTACAGATATCGAGCGGTGGGCGCAGGGTCGGGACCGGCACGCGCCGCGGAATGCGATTGGTTGCGTCGAAGCTGGCGGGCTTGGGGCGCTGGGGTGTTACAGGAGTCGCGGCCGGGGTCGCCGCCGGCGCCCCCGGCGCCACAACCTTGCTGGAGCCGCGGTCCCGGGCGAATTGAATCACGTGCGCCAGGGTCGGGAAGTCTCGCAGTTTGAGGGTGTCCTCGCGCGGGATGTTGTACGCCGAGCGCACCGCGGCGAACATCTCCGCCTGCTTGACGGTGTCGATGCCGAGGTCGGCTTCCAGATCAAGATCCAGGTCCAGCATGTCCTTGGGATAACCCGTCTTCTCGGCAACGATCTCGAGGATTTTGTCCTGGATGGTATCGCTCGGAGCCGGCGGGATGGGCTCCGCCTTAGCGGCTTCACTGGCAACGGCGGGAGGGGCAGCCGCCGGAGCAGCCAGGTCGGAACGGCGGTCATAGACGAAGCGGATCACGTGCGCCAGCGTAGGAAAGTCGCGCAGCTTCAGGTTGGGATCGCGCGGAATGTTGTACGTCTCGCGGATGGCCGCGAACAACTCCGCCTGTTTGACGGTGTCCACACCGAGGTCGGCTTCGAGATCCAGGTCGAGGTCGAGCATGTCGGGCGGATATCCGGTCTTTTCCACGACGAGCGCCAGGAGCCGTTCCTTGACAGGGTCGGCGACAGGGGCTGCGGTGGGCGCCGGTGCTACCGGCGGCGCGACGGGCGGAGGAGCGGCCATCGGAACAGCCAGGTCGGGGCGCCGGTCATGGACAAACCGGATCACATGGGTTAGCGTGGGGAAGTCGCGCAGCTTGACGTTCTGATCGCGGGGAATGTCGTAGATCTCGCGGATAGCCGCGAACAACTCCGCCTGTTTCACGGTATCGACGCCCAGGTCGGCTTCGAGATCCAGGTCGAGGTCGAGCATGTCTCGCGGATAGCCGGTCTTTTCCACTACCAGGGCCAGGACCCGCTCCTTGACCGGGTCGGCGACGGGGACGGCGGGTGCTGCAGACGGCGCCGCCGGTACCGCTGCGGCGGGCGGAGGAGCGGCGGCCGGAACGTTCAACTCCGGCCGGCGCTCGTGCACGAAACGGATCACGTGTGCCAGCGTGGGAAAGTCGCGAAGCCGGACTTTGTCGTCGCGCACGATGCCGTACTGTTCGCGGATGGCGGCGAATACTTCCGCTTGCTTGACCGTGTCCACGCCCAAGTCCGCTTCCAGATCCAGATCCACATCCAGCATGTCCATCGGGTAGCCGGTCTTCTCGGCTACCAGGGCCAGGATCCGCTCTTTCACCGGGTCGCCTTTGACGGCAGGCGGCGGGGCTGGGGGCTGCGGAGGTGGGGCGGCCGCCACGGGGGTACCCTCTGGGTCCGGCCGAACTTCCTGAGCCACTTCGACAGCCCGCGCCGGAGCCCCCTGGTCCCGAACGCGCAGCGTCCGCTGCACCACTTCCAGATCCGCGCGGGGACCTCCCGACAGCCGGCTCAGCCATCCGTTCCACGCGGTCCGATCGTCAATCCGATAGTTGTAGCCTAGGGCATTGGGCCCGGGCCGGGCGCCTGCCGGCGCCGTCAATCGCAACAAGGTCATGCTGATCTGGGAACCGAATCCGGCACCCAGCCGCAACGCATACTGGATGGGATAGATGCCGCCCTTCGACAAATTCAGCGAGCCCAACTCGGGATCGACTTCCTTGAAGTTGGCCACCGGCGGCACGCATCCGGTTTCCAGCGCTTTCACCGCGACCACATCCTCGATGCCGGTGCCCATCGCGTGCCCCGTGAGTCCCTTGGTATTGGCGATGACGATCCGATCCGCGGCGTCGCCGAACACGCGGCGCAGGGCGTTGATCTCCGCGGCTGCGCTGCCGCCGCGCGCGGGAGTATACGTCTCGTGGGAGACGAACACCATGTTGGCGGCAAACTGGCGCCGGGAAATTCCGCTTTGGGCTTCGGCCTGCGCCACCAGGCTCTCCATCACCTGGCAGATGTGCTCCACATCCAGGCGCGTGCCGTGGAAGGCGCTATTGGCCGTTACCGCGGCCAGCACCTCGCAGATGGGCCGGATGCCCCGACCACGGGCGCCCTCCGCGCTCTCTACCACCAGGGCCGCGGCGCCCATGCCCATGAGCATGCCGTGGCGCCGGCGGTCGAAGGGGACGGCGCACTCCTCCACCACTGCGTCGGTGGCAGCCGCTCCGCTGGCCAGGAAGCCGGCGCCGAACCATTCGATCAGATTGTCGGTGGTGATGTCGTCGGCCGAGATGACAATCACCCGGCGGCACCTGCCGGCGCGGATCCAGTCCTGGGCCAGCGACACGCCTTGCGTGGTGCTGGAGCAGGCGGCGTTGATCTGCGTGTTGGGTCCGCGGGCGCCGATGTACTCGGCAAACTGCGAATGGCCCATGGACAGAATCCGGAACAGGAAGCGCCGGTCGAAGACATATGGGTCTTTCTCGATGGCGGCGCGCAACTCCTCGATACGCCGGTCCAGTTCCGGCACCAGGACGGAGTGGCCATTGCTCTCCACCATCCGAACGCGCAGGTTTTCCAGCGCATCCAGGTGCTCGCGGCGAACGTGATCCACGCTGTAGCGCGACACCTCCCGCGCGAAGGAGTCGAAGCCCGGGAATACGGAAGCGAAGATGACCCCGGTGTCGTCGCGGAGGGTGTCGGGCAATCCCCAACGGTCCGGCAACTGCGTCCCCTTGCTGGTGGTCTTGTAGCGCATGACCAGGGGAATGCCGGCGTCGCGCAGAGCATCGATGCCCGCCGCCATGGCCAAGGCAGTGGTGCGGTCGAGCGAGGCGCAGCGATCGCCGGAAACGCCGAATTCGCTTTCCAGGTCGAAGGCGCCGCCACGGGCCGCCAGCTTGATTACATCCGCCACGTTTTGGATGCGTTCGAACGTGGGCCCTCCGTTGTCGGTCTTCACCAGGCGCGTGATGTTTTTGTCGAGCATCGCTTGGCGGAACCGGCTGGGGATCACGTCGATGAACTGCTCGCCGCGCAGGATGCGGCCGATGTTGGCGTCGTCGAAGATCCGTCCGTTGCCGGGCAGGCCGATGGCCGCGCCGGTGATGACCACGGGTTGCACGGGCATTTCTGCGCGGGGGACGGCCGACTGGCCGTGGTAAAGCTGCCAGCCGCGGTCGAGAACGTCGGCGAACATGCGGCCCAACTCGTTGTACGATGGCACGGGTGTTTCCTCTTTCGGTGTGACCGCCGGCGGGGAACCGGCGGACACCTGCCCGATTGGCCGCGCCGGGGCCTCGCACGAGGCTTCGGCGTCCCCACGGCCAAGTCCCGCCGCATACAGGCCGCACAGCGCCTGGTTGAATGCGGCAACGTCGCTGAATTTCGGATGGTTGGTGAACAGCGACACCACGTCTCCGCGGTCCCCCAGCACATCCTCGGCGAATCCCTGCAGCGCCTTCTTGGGTCCAACCTCGACAAAGATGCGGGCGCCGGCGTTGTACAGCGTGTGCAAGCCCGCGACGAACTGCACGGGGGAAGCCACCTGGCGGGCCAGGATGTCCAGCATACGCGGCACCACGCCGGGTCCCGTCGGATAGAACTCGCCGTCTACGTTGGCCACGATCGGCACGCGCGGCGATGCCAGGTGCAGGCGCTCCAGCGTGCGGCGCAGCGGCTCGCTGGCCGGAGCCACGATGGATGTATGGAAGGCGTGGCTGACCGTCAACGGGACCGCGTTGTAGCCAGCTTGCAGGAAGTTGGCCACGGCTTGGTCCACCGCCTTGCTGGCGCCGCCGATCACCGCCTGGCGGCTGCTGTTGACGTTGGCGATCACCACATAGCCGTCGACCGTTCGCAGAATCCGCTCGATCTCATCGATCGGGGCAAACACCGCGGCCATCTTCCCGCTGTCCTCCGGGGCGAAACGCGTCATTTCGCGTCCGCGTGCGCTGACGGCTTCGAGCGCATCCGCAAACGGAAGACCGCCCGACGCGACCAGCGCGCCGTACTCGCCCAAGCTGTGTCCCATGGTCACGTCGGGTTGAATGCCGTAAGCGGCCAGCAGCTTGGTCAATGCCATGTCGGTGGCCAGCACGGCGGGCTGCGTGATGGCGGTCTGGCGCAGATCGTCCTCGGCCTTGGCCATGACGGCGGCGTCGGATTCGTCCACGAAAATGAACTGGCTAAGCGGCTTGCCGAGCAGCGGGGTCATCACGCGATCGGCTTCGGCGAAGGTCTCGGCGACGATCGGTTCGGTGGCGCGCAGCGATCGCATCATGTTCACGTACTGCGAGCCTTGGCCGGTATAGAGGAATGCCACCTTGGGCGCGGGACCGTGTCCGCGGAAAATGCCCTGGGCGCGCAGCGCTTTCCAGGTGGCGGGCTGGCTGGCCGCGAGCGCCTTAAGCGCTTTAGCCGCTTTGTCCGCCAGGTCGGCGGCGCCGGTGTAGTCGATCGCCAGTCGTTCGATGGCGCGCAGGTCCGATTCGGACGGCGCGCTCCGGGACGGAGCCCGGCCCGCAACGGCCGATTCCAGTGTGGCGCGCAGACGCTCGGCCAGAGCAGCCTCCGAGGCCGCCCCGATCACCAAAGCGCCCTGCAAGGGAGCTTTGGCGCTGTGCCAACCGCTCCCTGACGGTCGCGGCTCTGAAGGCTCGGAGCCGCGACCGTCAGGGAGCGGTTGCGCCACCGCCACTGACCGCCTGCCGTTGCCGGTCAGCCTGTGGGGAATGTACTCCTCCAACACGGCGTGGAAGTTGGTGCCGCCAAAACCGAACGCGCTCACGCCGGCGCGCCGCACTCCATCCACGGTCGCCGTCCAAGGCCTCAATTCGGTGTTGACGTACAGCGGGCAGTGCGCAAAATCGATATCCGGACTGGGACGCTCGCAGTGCAGACTCGGCGGCAGCACCTTGTCGCGCAGCGCCAGAGTGGCCTTCAGCAATCCGGCGGCTCCTGCGCCGCTCTTGAGGTGTCCGATATTGGATTTCACCGAGCCCAGGGCCACCGACGCGTTAGCCAGAGATCCGTTGAGCACAGCCGCCATGCTCTCGACTTCAACGATATCTCCCACACGGGTGGATGTGCCGTGTCCTTCCATCAACGTCACGGTGGCGGGCGACAGGCCGGCATTCTGCCACGCGCGCTCCATGGCCAGTTTCTGCCCGATCGGGTTGGGCGCCGTAATTCCCTTCCCCTTGCCGTCGCTAGACCCGCCAATGCCGCGCAACACGGCGTGGATTTTGTCGCCGTCACGCTCGGCATCGGCCAGCCGCTTCAGCACGAAGATCGCTGCGCCTTCGCCCATCACAAAGCCGTCCGCCCCCGCAGCGTACGGACGCGAGCCGGTGGCGGAGAGCGCCCCGATCTTGCAGAACTTGACGAAAGACGTCACGCCCATATTGCGGTCTATGCCGCCGGTGATGGCCACGTCGTAGTTGTTCTGCACCAGCCCCTCCACCGCCGCGCTGATGGCCGCCATGGCCGATGCGCACGCCGCATCCGTCACGAAATTGGGGCCGCGGAAGTTGAAGACGTTCGCAATGCGGCCGGCGATGACGTTGGCCAGCTCGCCGGGCATGGTGTCTTCGGTGATTTCGGGGAGACGCTGGTTGATCCGGTTGTGGAATTCACGCGTGATGTCGCTGCGCACCGCCGCCGGCAGCGCTGCGAAACTGGCGCTTTCGGCCAGTTCGTGGGCGTACTCCGGAAAGTAGATGCGCAGGCAGGTGAAATAGTGCTTTTCCCCCGCCATGGCATTGCCCAGGATCACCGCCGTGCGCTCAAGGTCCAGCGGCCGTTTGGGGTAGCCATAGTCTTCCAGCGCTTCGCGCGTGCAGGCAATGCCCCACTTCTGTCCGCCGTCCATGGCATCGGCGACGCGCGGCGGAATCGCCAGGCGCCACTTCAGCGGGTCCCATTCGTACTCGCGCACCCAGCCGCCGATCTTGGAGTACGTCTTATCCGGCGCACTGTGATCGGAATCGTAGTAAAGCGCCGGGTCCCAGCGCTCGGGCGGAACGTCGCTGATGCTATAACGGCCCTTCTTGATGTTTTCCCAAAAGGCAGCTACGTTGGTGGCATCGGGTAGAACTGCTCCCACGCCCACGATCGCGATTGCGCGATAAGCGGTGTCTTGCATGATGGCGCTCCTCACAACACAACAGCCGGTTCCTGGCGACCGCTCCCGACTGACTCGCTCACGCCGAAAGGGCCGTGGGCTTCGCCGCGCGGCCGTACAGTACGTCGGCCACGAAATCCATATCTGCAATCAAGCCCGCCTGCGCCCTGTGGATCGCAGGCATCCCCAAATTCGTCTCGAACGCAGCCATCTCCGCTTCGCTTACGCCGCCCGCGCCGACCACCCAGCGCAAACCTTCTTCGGCCACTTTGAGCGCCGCTTCGCGCGCGAAGATCCGGCTCAACGCGGCCAACTCCGCGGCGTCGAACCGCCGATTGGCCTTTTCGCTCAGCTTGCCTTCCGCCAGCAGAGCGGCCCGCCGCGCGAAGCTGCCCGCGCACTCCGCGTAGGCGATCCACTCGCCCAGCCGCAGCAGAATGTGCTGATAGCGGGTGAGGCGGCCGATGCGCGCCTTTTCCATCAATTCCGCCAGCGCGTGCATGGCCAGCGCGGCCACGTTCGCGCCCACGTCCTTGTGGCTGGCATGCAGCGCTTCAAACTTGCGCGCCTGCTCGTGATAATGCTGGCCGCGCGTCTTCAGGTGAAGCTGCCAGCGGTCGCGGCTGATGGTCATCTCCATGATCTCGGAGGTGCCTTCGTAGATCGTAGTGATGCGCACATCGCGCTTGATCTTTTCCACCATGTACTCGTGGGTGTAGCCGTAGCCGCCCAACGCCTGGATACTAGCGTCGGCAGCCAGGTTGCCGGCCTCCGTCGACATGTACTTGGCGATGGCTCCCTCGGTATTCAGGCTGCCCTCGCCGGCGTCGATGCGCTCGGCGGTCTCTTCAATAAAGGAGCGGCCGGCCTCCAGGCGCGCCACGTTGGGCACGATCAGCTTGTGCGTGTAACCCTGCTTTTCCGAGAGCGGCGCCCCGGCCTGGATCCGCTTGGTGGAATACGGAATCGCCCGGTCCAGCGCGGCCCATCCGGCGCCCAGCCCGAACGCCGCCACCATCAGGCGGGTATATCCGAATACCGCCTGCGCCTGGTTCAATCCCTGGCCCTCGACGCCGCCCACCAACCGGTCCGCATCCACGTAGACGTCGCTCAACGCAAGGGCGGCGGTGTTGCTGGTGCGGATGCCGTGCTTGTCCTCGGGCTCGTCGTGGCTGAAACCCTTCGCGCCCTTTTCCACCACGAACCAGCTCGGACCGGCGGGCGTATTGGCCAGGATCGTATACGCATCGGCAATCCCGCCGTTGCTGATCCACTGCTTGCTGCCGTTGATCTTGTAGCCCACGATGCGGTCGTCTTCCATCACCCGGTCGGCAGTGGTCTGCAAGGCAGCCAGGTCGCTGCCCGCGTCGGGTTCAGTGGCGCCGTAGGCGAACAATATCCCCTCTTCCGCAATACGTGTCAGCCAGAGTTTCTTCTGCTCCGGAGTGGCGCCCATGGTGATGGGATCGCTGCCCAGAAACGTGGCCAGCACGGAGGTGGCAACTCCCAGGTCGATCCGCGCCATCTCTTCGCAGACGAGGTACACATCGAAAGCGCCGCCGCCGAAGCCCCCGAATTCCTCTGGGATGAACAGAAGCTGAATCCCCAGCTTGTCCGGACTGCACATGTGGCGGACGATCTCGATGGGGCATTCGTCGCGCGCATCCAATTCAATGAGAGTCTGGTCCGGCAACCGTTTCTTGGCGAAATCCCTCAGCGATTTCAAGCTCAGTTTCAATGTTTTATTTGCTATCATGGATGCCTCTCCCTACGCGTGCTGCAGTTCCTTTACCCGGTTGGTCATCTCCGGCATAAACTCCAGGATGTCGTCGACGATCCCCACATCCGCTACGCGAAAGATCGGCGCCTTGGGATTCTTGTTGATGGCCACGATGAAGGGATTGCCCTTGATCCCCGCCAAGTGTTGGAACGACCCGCTGATGCCGCACGCCAGGTAGACTTTGGGCTTGACGGTCTGGCCGGACGAGCCCACCTGCCGGGATTTTTCCAGCCACTTGGCATCCACCACGGGCCTTGAGCAACTCACCGCGCCGCCCAGCGCATCGGCCAGTTCCTGGGCAATGGCCACATTCTCCTTCTCCTGGATGCCGCGGCCGATCGAAACCAGAATCTGGTGCTTGGTGATATCGACATCACCGGTCTCCGCGACCACCGTCTCCAGGTAGCGGCGCTTCGCGCCGCCCAGATTGCCCGCGGGCATCTCGGAAATCTGCCCTGCGACCTGCACGCTGTCCACGGGCTTGAATGCCCCTGGACGGATGTTGATGACCGAGCCGGACGAGATATCGCATCGAACGTGCGCGCTCACCTGCCCGCCGAATTCCTGGCGCACGAGTTTAAGGGCCGTTCCTGTCACGCCCTCGATGTCCAGCACATCCGGAACAAAGGCCGCGTTCATATTGACCGAAAGACCCGGCGACAGATCGACTCCGAAGTGATTGTGCGGCACCAACAGGATGCTTCCCTTGGGCACCACATTGAGCAACGCCTTGCGGACCAGTTCGGCATTGGGATAGGCCAAGGCTTCGTGCGCGATCTTCCAAATCTCGGCGTAAGAACTGCGGAGGGCCTCGCAAGCCGCGTCCAGCTCGGTGCCCCATCCGGTGGCCACGGCCGTGGGGGATTGCGCCGCATCGATCCTCCCTGCGGCCGCGAGCAACTCCGCGGCGGAATCGTCCAACACACCTGCTTTGTGTACGATATAAGCAAATATACGAGGCATTACTTTAAACCTCCCTTGGCCCTCACCAACTCGATCAACTGATCGATCCTCTCTTCGCGGCTGCCTTCGAGCATCTCGGCGCCCTTGCCCACCGGGGGCGCGAAATAGTCCACGCGCTTCACTTTCGCCGCGCGCTCGCCCACATGGCCAGCGTCCACGCCGAGGTCCGCAGCGT
>Ga0316363_10001902_pt1 | contig 17121 bp, 18 predicted proteins | sample Sb_taG_3_FD_200459 | JGI IMG/M metagenome (GOLD analysis project Ga0316363, IMG submission 200459) | Peat soil microbial communities from Weissenstadt, Germany - Sb_50d_a_PC metaG (v2) (version 2) | ecosystem: Environmental > Terrestrial > Soil > Wetlands > Peat | place: Germany: Weissenstadt...
CTGGCGTGCATGGCCTGGGACGGTGACCTGCGGCTACGCACGCGCATGGATGTGCTGCCTGTAGATGGCATGCAAGAGGTCCGGAGTTCGAATCTCCGTAGCTCCACGACGATCTGTTCTCGCAGGTCAGATGCCATATACGAAGCTCCATCCGTTGTCTTCGGCGAAGCGTGTGCGGCGTGCTGATACCCGTGCCCGGATCCGGCGTGACGCTGTTCCCGCAGGTCAGGCGCATGCCAGGGCCAGCGAACCAGCGCTTGCGCCGCACGCAAGAGGTCACGATCCAGATCGCGGATCACCGCAGGTCAGCAGGCCAGCCGCCCGGGCTGGTTACCTAACTGGTTACCATCGGCCCGCGGAACCCGCGCAGCGTCGGGGCGGTCTCACGCACATGAACCGGACCACTGGCGTGCAGTTCGCGCAAGCCTGAACTCGCGCGCCCGGACCGTGGCGCCGATCGAGATTGCCCGCCGACATGACTGGCCGCCCGGCGGTCAGCAGGAGCGACCAGCCGGTCCGGTGGCTTGCGACCTCAGCCGAGCGCGGGACCATCGCTGGCGGACCGGCGGCCTGGCGGAGCGCAGCGAGCCGGCGTGCGGTGCGCGGCCGCTGCCCGCCGGCTGGCCCCAGCCGCCTCGGAACACCAGCCCGGCATCCGGACGCGGCAGGCACCCGATCGCCAGGTGACCGAAAGACCTCGTGGCCACGCTCGCGCCGGCCCCGCGCCAGCCCGTGCCCACCTGCCGGGACGGTCACCGCCGCCGGCCCGGTCACCATCGGCACCGCAGGCAAAGGGCCGCGTCAGCGCCAGCATGCGCAGGCACCCCACCGCAGCCCCGGGCCCGCGCGGCTATCAGATACCGCGCTGCGTCCCGAACAGCGGACACAGATAGTGAGCAGGCGCCAAATGCGCAGCTTCCCATAACCGTACATATCGCCGACTCGGTGCACAGGATTGCGTCCTTTGCCCACCAGGCTGCCGTGCGCAGATCACCGTGATCGGGGCGCTCGGCTGGCCGGTCGGCGTCAGGCTTATGCCAGCGGAAGCAATGCGCCGCGCACATGCCGGTTATGCACAATCCGCCCGACGGATCCAAGCGCAGTATTTAGGCCCCTCTGGAGGTGGCGAGCGAGCCAGGTGCAGTCGGCGGCGATCTCCCCGCACTCGCCGAATCGGTCGCCTGTGAGGTGTGGCGCGGGGGCCCAGGTCGACGGCTGATACACGAATTGGCCTTTGTGGTTCACGGAGTGACGCATGGTTAGGTACCTTGCGAAGTGACTACTAGGTGATCCCGCCGTGCTCGCCGGCGACCGTTGGCTGGAGTGCTCGTGAGCGACCAATATGGACCGGGCGAGCTGCCGATCGGCGAAAGCGCGGAGGTTAGGGTTGGCTCCAGAGTCGCCGGCTACCGCGTGGAGAGTCAGGTCGGCCGGGGCGGGATGGCGGTCGTGTTCCGGGGACGCGATGAGCGCCTGGGCAGGACTGTGGCGCTGAAGGTCCTAGCGCCGGCGCTGGCGGCCGATGAGGCTTTCCGGCAGCGGTTCATCCGGGAGTCGAGGGCCGCGGCGGCGGTAGACGACCCGCACATCATTCCCGTATACGAGGCCGGCGATGCAGACGGCGTCTTGTTCATCGCGATGCGGTTCGTTTCCGGCGGGGACCTGCGGACACTGGTTCGCGGCACCGGTCCGCTATCGGCCAGGCGGGCCACGGGCATCGCGTCGCCCGTGGCCTCAGCCTTGGACGCGGCTCATGAGGCGGGGCTAGTGCATCGGGATGTCAAGCCATCGAACATGCTGCTCGACACTCGGCCGGGCCGCCCCGATCACGTGTACTTGTCAGACTTCGGGCTCAGCAAGGGCGCGCTTTCATCGGTTGGGCTGACTGGCTCAGGCTTGTTCCTCGGCACGCCCGATTACATCTCGCCTGAGCAGATCGCTGGCCGGCCTGCGGACGGGCGGGCCGATCAGTACGCGCTGGCCTGCTCGGTGTTCGAGTTGCTGTGCGGAGAACCGCCTTTCTCACGCGATCACGGCATGGCGGTGATCTACGCCCACCTGAATGAGCCACCGCCGACGCTGACGTCGCGGCGCCCGGACCTGCCGGCAGCCGTGGACGAGGTTCTTGCCAGAGCCATGGCGAAGGAACCTGCTGATAGGTATCCCAGCTGCGGCGACTTCGCCGACGCCCTGCGCCTTGCCCTCGATATCCCGGCGTATGAGGGCGAGCCCAGGAGCGGTGAGGACCAGCGACCAGCCACCGTGATTGTGGCTGCGACGCCGACGGCCGAGGCCATTGACGATGCTCCCGCCGACCGAGCGGCCAGGTCGAACAGCGCGTCGACGCTCACTTCGCCAAGCCCAAGCCCGGCTGGAACGGCCGACATGAGCGGCGAGGACACCGCCGGCACCGACGCGGCTGACGGGACTCGTCAACCCATTCCGGCGGCTCCGCTCCCGCTTCCGAGCCGACGGTCGGCAGCGGGAGGGACGAGCCTTATCGGACCTGCGCCAGGCGCCGGGGCAGCCCGAACTCAAGAATCGCCGAAGCTGGCCGACCTGACAAGCGGCCGGACGAGCGGCGGCGGGCGGCGGGCCGCAATGGCGACCGTGGCTACCCTGGCACTGATCGCAGCCGCGGCAGGCATCCTCCTCCCGCGCCTTTCCCACGGCTCGGCGCCAACCCAGCATTCGGACACGCGCGGTCATGGCAAGAAGGTCAAGCCGCCGCCGATCATCTCGATCGCGGGACGGATCAACGCCGTGACCGCCGCGCCAGGCGGCACCGCATGGGCGGTCGGCCAGTCTTGCCCCTCATTCTGCGATTTCGCGCCGACCACCGCCAAGGCGATGATCCTGCGGTGGAATGGCACCAACTGGCTCCGCGTCCCGGCTCCGAGCCCCGGAATGGACGCCAACCTGACCGGGGTCAGCGCGGCGCCGGATGGCACGGCATGGGCGGTCGGCCAATACTGTGCCACGAGCTGCGCCAAATCAAACTCGTCAACGATCGGCACCGCATTCATCCTCCGCTGGGACGGTTCGGCGTGGTCCCGCGTGCCCAGCCCCGCCCCTGGATCCCAGTCCTACCTGAGCGACGTGAGCGTCGCTCCGGACGGCACCGCATGGGCGGTCGGCTCGTGCGAGTGCATTCCATCCCAGGTCTACAGCGGGATGATCCTGCGGTGGAACGGTTCCACCTGGCTCCGCGTCCCCAGCCCGAACCCCGGAACCTTTGATGGCCTAACCGCGGTAGGCCAGGCGCCGGACGGCACCGCCTGGGCAGTGGGCACAACGTGCCCGCTAGGCAATTGCGCCAACAGATCAGGGCAGACTCTGGTAGTGCGCTGGGACGGCACCGCTTGGTCCCAGGTGCCAAGCCCCAGTCCGGGCGCCAACGCCTACCTGGGCGGGTTGGCCGTGAGCCAGGACGGCACCGCGTGGGCCATCGGTCAATCGTGCAAGTCATACTGCCTGCCACCTAAGGATCGGCCCATCATGCTGTTCCTGCACTGGAATGGCTCTGCCTGGATGCGCTCCCCAGTGCCCGTCACCGGGTACATATCCGGCGTGAGCGCCGGGTCAGGTGGCACCGCGTGGGCAGCCGGCCAGATGTGCATTGGGAATTGCTCGACGCTCACCTCCGTGATCCTGCGCTGGACAGGCGCCGCCTGGTCCCGTATCCCGATTCCCCGCCCTCCCCCGGATAACTGGCTTGACACGGTGCTGACCGCGAAGAACGGAACCGCCTGGGCGTTCGGTGAATTCTGTACCGCGCAATGCCAGACGCAATCGCAGACCAGCGACATACTGATCTTGCGTTGGAACGGCACCACCTGGTCGAGATGGTGAATGAGGTGATCACAACGAATTAGGAATGGCTGATCCGAGCAGATCGGTCGTTTCGGGATAGCGCTGCCTGGCTCGTTCCGCTGCCGCTGATGCTCCGTAGCTCCTGAGCATGGTCGGGCTGGACCATGCGTTCTGCAAGGCTCGCGATCCAACCTGCAGATCACCCAATTCGGTGCGCCCGAAAGGGCGAGGCGACCGGCCGAGACGAACGCCAGAACGGCGGATATCGCGTGCTCGCTCAAGAACCGTCCAAGACGCTCCGTGACGTATGAGTGAACGATCATCATCGCGGCAGGAGCAGCGCAGATACTGGCAGGAGATCGGAATTGGCGATTCAGGTGGTTCTATCGGGCGTGTCGGCGGCCGGGTCTTTCCAGTCGTCGGGTGGGATGATCTTGGCTTCGATGCCGGCGTGCTCGGCGAGCAGGTAGAGCAGGTTCGCTCCGTCGATCAGCTCGATCGGCTTGTTCTGGGCGAATTCGAAGCTGGCTTGTCCGTAGCCGGACGTGGTGACGAGGATCCCTTTGCTGGCGCCTTCGTTTTGCAGGGTCCCGAAGAGATCCCGGACGGCTGATACGCCGACCGTGTTCTTGTACCGTTTCGCCTGGATCACTACCTTGCCGCCGAAGATGGGCCGTGGGTCCCAGGCGACGCAGTCAACCCCTCCGTCGCGCGACGGGCGGGTCTGGCGGGATTCCAGGCCCATCTTGGTGAACAGATTCTGGATCAGTGCCTCGAATTCGGTGGGCGTCAGCTCCATGAGATTGGGTCGCTGGTCGAGTTCGGACAGCGCGTCGGTTTCCGCGACGAACCGCGGGTCGACCATGCTGAACTCAAGCACCGGCCGCACGGGCACGAGTTCGGCCGGGCTCTTCGACACCGCGGCCGACAGGTGCCTCAGGCATGCCAGAGGCTCCACGTGCGCCAGGTCCAGCTCGCCGAAGACGCCGCGCGTCGTACGCAGCGTGACCAGGCACGGGCGCACGCGGCGGCCGCTGCCAGGATCGGTCGTGTCCACCACGCCGTTGAAGACCACCGTGTCGACGTGCCCGCCGACATCGGCCTGCAAGAGCTCGTGCACCGTGCGGACCGTGACCTGCGCGACAGCTGAGGCATACAGCGCCTTAACCTGTGCCAGGGGCCGGGCCGTCTCGGAGACGGTGTCAGAGGCCTTGACGTACCGGTAGGCCCTGCCCGCCGGCACCACCGCGGTGGTCGGCAGCTCGTACTCGACGACCAGCTGCCGGGACTCCGGGACATACGCGAGCCTGAACTTCTGCGGGAACCCCTCCGGGTACCGGGAGGCCTCCAGCACCAGGGAGCAGTACGAAATGACCGCGTCGAGGTCGCCGCGGCGGTAGTCGGCCTCAAACGCGTCGATCTCCGCGTGCTGGTTCCTGGCCACGGCGTTCGCGTAGTCCGCGGCAGCCTGCCAGTCAGCGCGGGCCCGATCCAGAGCGGCGGCCCGGCACTCCTCACGCAGCCGGTGCGCCTCCACCGCCTGCGCGTACGCCGCCTGGCCGGCGGCGACGGCCTGTTCCTGCTTGCCTGCGCCGAACATCTTCGACAAGCCAGTCGGCGGAGGCGGCAAGAACGCGTCAGGAACTGGCGGCGGCTCGGGCCGCTCCAGGTATGCGTGCTGCCATGCCGCGATCGCCGCGGCGTGCTTAAGCGAGGGAAAACTGATGCGGCAATCCCTGCCCAGACTGAGGGCCAGCAGTTCCTGCAGCGCCGCCACCTGGGCATCAAGGTCACCATTAGCCGCGGCAACGGACGCCGCCCGGCTCTCGGCATACAGACGCTTGCGTTCCTTCTCATCGGCAGCGCTGGCCCGCAGATATGCGACATGCGCCCGGTCCGCCTCCCGCCGCGCCGCAGCCTCAGCCCGAACCTGCGCCGCGCTGGCTCTCGCAGCTTCCCGCTGCATCTGCGCGAATGCAGATACCAGTGAACGGCGGCGCGCCACCTGCACCTCCTTCGCCACGGACCGTTAGCCAGGTGTACAGGACTGAGATTACTCCCGAACCCAATGCATGAATGGCCGAGAATGACGCATTGTCGGCGTATTCTCGTCCGTCGCCGTCGCGAAGCTGCACTGTCCAGGCCGACTGATGCCGCCCTCGATATCAGCAGTCAGAGCCTCTCCACTCAGCGAGCCACCAACTGGCCATCAGCCGCTGGTCGATGTACAGGGATCGTGGCCGTCTGGACATTCGATTACTAGCGACCTGACCAGGCCGCCGACTCACCAGACGCGGCAGAACGTTCTGTATCACGAAAACCACTAGCGGATCGCCGCGTCTGGGCTCCCAATCAGAGCCGTCGTTGTGCGACCCGAAGCCACGGTAGTTTTGCTGGCGGGCGAGATGGAACCTCTGTGGGCTGAGAAGTGCAGATAGTCCGCGCGGCGGCCAGGCTCGCAGAAGGGGCCTTGCTATGACTGAGCGCCCGAAGATGAACAAGGAGCCGGACTACTTGGCAGCTAAGCTGCGCCGGGTTCACGACCCGGACGTGCGGCCACTCAATGAGCTGGTCGAACGCTGGCGGCAGGAAGGTCGTCAGGTGCCTTATGCCGACCCGGACTCCTGCGGGGTGCGCAGCAGGGTCTTGTTCTTGCACGAATCGCCCGGCCCGCAGGCATCGGCGCACGGCAGCGGGCTGGTCAGTACGGACAACAACGATCCCAGCGCCGAGCGGTTCTGGCGGATGGCCAGCTTGGACGGCGGGTCCATGGCCCAGCTTGGGTTACCACGACGAGCCACCGACCGCGATCAGCCCGGTCGCAACCGACGACATGCTGCTGCTCGGCTGGTACAAGTACGCCCGCTCATCGGCCACGCCCGCATCCGCCGGTCACGGTGGGGTGCCGCGGCGATCAATAGCAACGACGCCGACGCGGCGGCGGACGCTGAACTGCCAATCTCCGGGAACTGCGGTCTGTGCTCCACAGCACTAATGGGCATGTCGGATAGTGCATAAGTATGCACAGGGCTCAATGAAGACCATCAGCAATGTCGCCGGGACAGATGCAGCCGCTCGACCCTAGGCTGTGAGCGGGCCGCAGTCAGAGCGTGGCAAACCGCGACATCAAACCGTCCACCCCGAGCTGTAGGGCCCTGCCGGTCCAGCCCCGCCAGATGCGCTGATGTGCCGGAGATCAGGTGATGTGGTTGCGGCGGTCGAGGCACCCGGCGCTGGTTAGTCTGAAGGAGTTCTTGGTCCGAGATGCCGCGCTGGCGGGCCTAGAGATCCAGCGGGACTTGGTTGGGCAGGGCGCTGGCGTGCGGGTCATGGGCGAGGAGAATGACCTGCGGACAGCCGACAATATCGGCCGGTGCGGGAGGAATTTGCGGTTATGCGTGCGCGCGGCGGCCTGGCTGGGCATGCCTTCATTTCTTATGTTCGTGAGGACTCGCGCCGGGTCGATGAGTTGCAGCGGACGCTTGAGGCTGCTGGTGTGCCGGTGTGGCGGGATACGGCTGATCTGTGGCCGGGTGAAGACTGGCGCGCGAAGATCCGCAGCGCGATCACCGACAATGCCCTGGTATTCATCGCCTGCTTTTCCCAGGCGAGCCGTGCCCGTGGCATGAGCTACCAGAATGAGGAGCTGACGCTGGCGATCGAGCAGCTGCGGCTGCGCCGGCAGATGAGGTGTGGCTCATTCCGGTCCGGTTCGATGAGTGCGAGATCCCGGGCCGCGACATCGGGGCTGGCCGGACCCTGACGTCGATCCAGCGCGCTGACCTGTTCGGTGACCGTTCGGGCGAAGGCGCCGAACGTCTCGTCGCGGCTATCCTGCGGATCCTCGGGCGGCGCGCAGGGGCCGCGCCTCAGCCTGGGCGCCGCCCGGACCGTCGGCAATCGGGCGGGTACCTTCCGCGCGGGATGCGGATCAGTGGCAAGCGCGAGCTGGCAGTCGTGCTGGCCCGGTGGCTGGAGGAGTCCGGTGCTGCGACGATCGGGGACGTCGGCTCTTTCGGCCGTGCGGCGTGCCTGCTGATCGACGTGGGCGGGACTGAGGTCGTGCTCAACGCCGACACCAAGCGAGCCGCGGTGGAAGCCTACGTGCGGGCCAGCGCATCTGACCCGGATCGTCCCTGGCTGGTCGTCACGAGCCGGGGCGGTCACGCCACCAAGGTGCTGCCGAGCCCGGGCGGCGAGCCGGCGCCGGGCTGGTACGCGTACCTGAGGCAGCCGGGTAGGCCGGGAGACCTGATCTGATGCAGGGTGGCGCGATGTTCTTCGTCCAGTTCCCGCACCCCGGTGCCGAGCACAACCCCGCCGGCGCGGTGATGCCGTGGAACACCGGGGAGCACGCTCGGAAGTTCCTGGTGGCTGCGGGCCGGTACCTGGATCCAGCCGACGAGGTGCGGGATGGGGAGCTGGTGTTCTGGGGTGAGTGGGAACCGCCGTCGCAGGTCATCGCCCGCTGGCCGGCCAGCGGCCGGCTCCCGCGTGCCCTGCACCGCCCGTACTGGACCCGCCCGGTGGACGGCGGGTGGCGGCAGAACACCGATCCGTGGGTATGGGGCCCGCAGATGCTGTACAGCAACTGCAAGCAGACCATCCGCCCGGGCCACAGGCCCACCGCGATGCAGCGCCTCACCCCGGGATCGGTGATCTGCTTCGGCTCGGCGATCGGCGGCGAGTTCTGCGTCGACATCGTCCTGGTCGTTGCCGCCGCCGAGCCCTGGACGCCCGCCGATGAGACGATCGGCCAGCGAACCGGGGCAGCGTTCCGGGCCTGCACGGCTGAGTCGCTGGCATCCGGCGACGGCAGCTACGCCATGACCCGGCTCACCCTGTACCGCGGCGCGACCATCGATGATCCGGTCGAGGGGATGTACAGCTTCGTCCCGGCGATGACCACCGGAACACCGATCCCACGGTTCGCGCGGCCGCCTGTCCGGCTGCCCGGGCTGATCAACCCGGCGAGCACCCAGAGCGCCTACGGCTCCAGCCGGCCCCTGCCGGCCCACGTCGTCCGCGACGCCTGGGAGGCGATCCGGCACCAGATCCTCACCGCCGGGCTCGCGCTCGCCGTCCAGCTGGAAACCCCGCCCCAGCGCTCCGCAGGTGCTGACACGCAGGCCGCTGCCCGCAAGGGCCGCTAGATTAACAGGAGAGCCCTGCGAGCATGCCCGGTCGCCCCAACTACAGGTGCTCGCCGCGCTGGCACTCGCCGCCGCCGTGATCCTCTGAGGCCGATGACCTGGCCCGCCGCCTAGATTACAGCCACACTCAGGGAACAATTCCAGAGCCTGCGCGGCGCCACTGCGGACGGTGTCGACGGCCATCGGAATGTGCCCGCTGGCGGCCACGAAGAACTGCCCAGAGGCGGCCAGGTCGGTCACAGAGTGTGACGGCTGAGTGCGCTGAAGCCGCACCTGATCCGCCGTTATCTGTGCGTGCTTTCGCCCCTACCCGCGCTTCCGCTGTCGGGACGCGAGGGGAGATGGCCCCGCTCGATGCGGCAGAACAGCACTCATAGCCGTCGGGCTCGTGCAGCTTCACAGCTGGGATCGCAGCACGGCGACCTCGGGGAACTCCTCGGGCGAGCCGTAGCCGTGCTCGGCCAGCCAGCGGACGTTAGTGAGGCATCGCAACGACCACCATGCGCGGATGAGGTCGCGGTCGACGTCGGTGCCGTAGCCGGCGACGACGTCGCCAAGGTGCTCCTTGTGCCCGAGCGTGAGGATGGCGACGTCGAAGAGCGCGTCGCCCTGGCCCGCCTCGGACCAGTCGACGACGCCGGTGACCTCGTCACCGTCGACGAAGACGTGGTCGACCTGCAGGTCGCCGTGGATGAACACCGGTGTCCACGGCCGGAGCGCAGTCTCGGCGAGCTGGCGGTTGCGGGTGACCAGGTCGGCGGGAAGGACGCCGTTGGCGACGAGCCACTCGCATTCGCCGTCGAGGTCTGATGCGATCTCGTCGAGGCCCGGACCGCGGTCGCCGAAACGACTGGGCCATGGCGGCAGCGGCGCGTCGTGCAGCGTCCGGGCGGCGGCACCCGCCGCGGCCCACGCGGCCGACGACGCGGTAGATGGCTCGCCTAGGTGGCCGAGTGCCGTCCCTGGGAGAGCTGCGAGCGCGAGCGCGGGCGGCTTCCGCCACAGGATCTCCGGGGTCGGGATCGGCGCCATAGCCATCGCCTCGACCTCGACGTCGGTGTTCCTCTGATCAGCGTCGATCTTCAGGAACACGTCGCCGACGCGCAGGGTCGCGCGCTCGTGATGGGCTACGACGATCTTGACCTCTTCCACGTCGGCCAGTATCGCCGGATGACCACCGAATGTCGCCGGGTTTATCGCGTGCGACTGCGCTGCTGACCGCGTCCCGCTGCCCGGCGGCCTAGTGCACGACACCGGCCGCTGACGGGGTCGAGCACTGCCTCGTCCCGCCAGGCCTCGCCACGTGGATCGTGAAGTCCAGGCGGCATGTCGCCGCGGTCGGTGACCGTGACGCGACCGAGGCTGCCGGTCCGATGGCGTCGGGCGAGCGCTGTCGCGGATGACCCGGCTGTGCTCAAGTCGTCCGTTTGCACCCGAATCGGCATTAGGCATCTAACGACGCGAGACTGCAAACCTGATTACTCTCCGTGATACCTATGGCGCTAGCTTCGTGACCGCCATTGGGCAGATTCTGATGGCCGCCAACAGGACGGCGGTTGACTGCCGGTACGACAGTTCGCAGCACCGAGGCGGAAAGGAGCAGCTGCTGATCGCGCGGCAGCTTCTGAGTTCTGACGATCACGCTCCGAAAGCGACGAGTATGTACCCGCTTTCCCTGGTCATGGGATAGCGAAATGGCCAATCCAGCTGATGAGTGGACCGACACCGAGCTCTGCGCAACGGTCGATGACTATCTGGCAATGCTGACTGACGAGACTGCGGGCAGGCCATACTCCAAAACAGATCACCGAACCCTGCCAGTAAAACTGGGCACGGGCCGTATAGAGGGTGCCATCAGCGAGCCGAGCGTAAGTTGCACCCACACCGACCCGCCCTCGATCGATCACTACACAGATCGCACCGATCTGTGTACGTCGTTCGGTGCCGACCCGGTGCCCGTTGCCCGCACCGAACGGCGGCTCGGCGAGCGTTCTCCCAGACCGCCACCGTTACTCGGCGTGATACTGCTGACCGAGCTAGCCCGTGGCCGATTGCGGCACCTCCAGTACGAGCGATCTGCGGGAGGTCTCCGCCGGCCGAGGTTCCCGTCGATCTAGCGTTGCGGTCGGTTGGCGCCACATCATGACGGATCTGATGCACTACATGCGGCATGAGCGGGAAAGCCGTCGAGCCTGAGTAGACCCGGCCTCTCGACCAGCGCCGTTTCCTCCCCGTGCGCGCCTTGACAGCGCGCCCGGTCGGTGGAACACACGCCGATGCTGCGCCGTGGCGCATGCCACGATGGGTTCATGGACGCGGTCAACGTCGACACTGTGCTGGCGCGTTTCGCTGAGCACTGGTCGCCGAGAAAGATTGCCCAGATCAACGACTACGACGTCAGGATCGTGAAGGTTCAGGGCGAGTTCACCTGGCACCAGCACGCCGACACTGATGAGTTCTTCCTGGTCCTGGACGGGGAGCTCACCATCCAGCTGCGCGATCGCGACGTCGTGCTCAAGCCGCGGGAACTCTTCGTAGTACCGCGCGGTGTCGAGCACTGCCCGCGCGCCGATACCGAAACGGCAGTCCTTCTTCTGGAGCCGGGCAGCGTTGTTAACACCGGTGATGCCGGCGGAGAGCTGACCGCCGAGGCCGAGAACCTGACCTGACAACTGCCCGCAACGTCCGCAACCGATCTGCGGCATGAGCGCGCACTCAGGCGCCGGCGGTGGCGGCGCATAAACTTACGTCCTGGCAGCACCAAGCCTACGACCTCCACGTCGTCGGCCGACCGAACGGCGTGCAGATCTGCGCAGGTCCGGTCAGGGCTGGCCCCGAGCAATCCGACCAATCCGCGCGCAACGAAACCCCGCGCCTCGCGCGTGGGCTGCGGCTGTAGCCCTGGGCGCAGCGGGTTCGGGACAACCATGCCTGTGACTGACGCGTCTAGATGCTGGAATCTCAGCGGATTGCACGAAAGGCGTGTGTAAGGCGGCGGTTCCACTTCACCCGTCTGACCGGCGAGGAGAGAAGCGGTGTCGCATGTCTTCCAGAGTGGCGACCGCGTGAGGCTGGCAGTGGAGTTTGTTGGCAATATCTGGCAGGCGGGAGGCGTTCTGCTTGCCGGGGAAGACGAGGGTCCGGATGGAAGGGGCGACCCGATAATATTCCCCGCAGGTAGTACCGGGACAATCGCTCCGGGATATGACGCATCCCGCCAAGCTAGCTACTTTGTCATTATAGATGACGGCAGAATGACGACGCTCTCAGTGCGGGCAGTCAATCTTGAAAGCATCGAAGGACGGGCAAAACTCGTATTCTCAGATGGCGACGTCCTGCGCGTCGTGCCGTTGTTCGATATTCACGATGCCGTGAGGCTTGTCAGGCGCGTGACCGCCCAGGACGGCACGATTTATGAGGCGGGCACGGTGGCCGTCATCCGGCCAGGCGACCTTAGTATGTCGAGTATGCAGAGAATGGAACAATCCTGGGCGACCGACACCTACGATATCTTCATCCCCCGCAATGACACTTTCCTCAGCGTTCCGGCCCGCGTGCTGCAGCTTGACTCGGATTTCCGGCCGTCCGCCCAGGCCAGATTCGACACCGCAGCGAAGCGCGGCGTGTGGTCTTGGATACTCGCTGCCGAGGAAGGCGATCAGGAGGCCGTAGAGGCGATCTCGGCCGCAGGCGATCTCGGGAAGATGCTGGTATACGCGACGGCCCGCCTGCTGGCATATATGCGTGAACTGGGTGACCCGGTGGCCTATGGCCGTTCCATGCTGCAAGCTCTCACGGAGAGGGAAGCTAGCGAGGGGCTTGATGCCGATGATTCGGCTCGGCGGGATATGTGGGCGCTAGTGGTCGCTTTCGGGGAAGCAGACGAAGGGGCTGCGAATGCGGTCTTCGCGAGAACCTATGGGCTGACACTGCGACATACGCTCGCCTTTATTGAGACAAGTCTCCGGAATAAAGGATGGAACGTAGCGGAATATTGCCGTTTGATGATCGAGGCAATCACAGGGGAAATTGCAATGGCAAATGTAAAGGTCACTTGCCCGCATTGTGGGCGTCAGACATGGGTGCGCGAGCACTACAACGATCCATGCCAGCACTGCGGGAAAACCGTCCCTGCCCCCTACGTCAAGTAACTGATCCCGCAGCCAGACCTAGCTCACAACACGAAACCGAGTTTTCGAGCGGGACAACGTCGCGCGGCCTGGCCGCCGGGCGGTGGCCGTCACCGATGTGGCGAACCTTCGCGGTCCGGCGCACGGGATGGTCGAGCTGCCGCTGTGGTTGTTCTGGGCCAGCCCGGGCCGCAGCTTCGACCTGGACATTCCGTTCATGCACCGCTGGCTGTATCACTGCATAAGTGACTGTCACATTCGAGGCCAGGGACAGCCGGGAGATCCTGCGCGCGACCGGCACGTTCTCGACCTATGCCAGTGGCTACCGGCTGCTGCGTTGTGGGCGGCAGTGGCCGGACCGGGTCTGGGCGGTGGAGGGCGCGAATGAGATCGGCGTCCGCTGGCGCAGCGACTGGTCGCCGCCGGGGGGCGGGTGCTGGATTGCCTAACGAGCCGAGTGGGTGCGCCGGTCGTGCGCTGCGGTGGCCTGGTCGGCCCGGTTGCCGCTTGCGGCGTGATCCGGGCTGCGGCAGGCTGCCGGTGATGGAGATCATCCTGGTCAAGGCGTCCGGGCCGGGCGGCCGGGACGCTGCCTGGCTGGCCGGCGGGGGCGTCACCCGCCGGGCGGCGGTGCATCCGGTGCACGACCTGCCGCACCTGGCGGTTGAGTCGGCGTTCGGTATCACCGATGGCCTGTGGGCGGAACTCGCTGCCGGAGCACACTACGAGGCGGGGCGGGCCGCGACGGCGCGGGACACCCGCAGGAACAAGCACGGCCGGATCGTCACCGGCGGCGCAGCCGGAGTTTCGGCCGCGCAGTGGCTAACCGCCGGGCACCGCCGCGCCAAAACCGTCACCAACTGCATTGCCAACAGGTTCGCAGACGGCCCCGACACGCCGTCCGGGGTCCGCGGCCGCGCCGCCGCGTACGACGATCCCGCCGCAGCGGAGCTGCTGAACGGCCTGGACGACGACACCATCGCCCGCGCCATCACCGCCGTCCGCGACCTGCTGCGCCGCTGGGCCGAGGTGCCGCCCGGCGGCACCCTGCCGCTCACCTGGCCCCTCGACCTCCATGCCGCGCAGCACAGCCGGAACGCAACCCGGTCCCGATCACCCAGAGCGACCGGCTGAGCCGGCCAGATCACGCAAACCGCCGATTCTGCGCTTAGGCGATCGCTCCGTCGGCGACGGTGCCCGGCATGCAGAAGGACCGGTTCTTGGACGATGCTCTCGGCGCGGCGTACCGCATCGCGGCAATTGAGGAAGTTCGTCTGCGCCTGATTGCCTACCTCTCACTCATGGCCAAGCCGGATGCGGAGATCGGCGATGAACTGATCGAAACGCTGACGGAGCGCGAGGGAATCTCCCGTCAGTACGGCGTGGCGCCTCGGCACCGACTTGCTCGGTTAGCCCACAGCGCCAGGGAGGCCCGGGGACGATTCATCCCGGGCCTCCTCGCGACCATGCGCGTCTCGGCTGCAACAACCGGAGTTGGCGCCCGAGGCGGCGTCGGCATTTCGTCGATCGCCGGGCGTTAGCTGGAAGGAGCACGTGCTAGCAGGTCAGCAACGAATATTTCCAACGGTGCAGCCATCTGGTGGATCTCCCAGCGTGTTGGTATGGGATGAAGACCATGCATCAGCCGGCGGGCGTGATCCCATTGGACTCGGTCACCGTGATGATGTTCTGGCCGGTGGTGTCGGCTGCCGTTGTACCGGTAATGATTCCGTTCGAGCGGTACGCTGGGCGCTCCGCGCGGCGCTCGCGCGATGGCAGGCCCAATGCGACCAAGTGAGGAGCAGATGACCTCGCAGACGCTGGTCTTCCCACTCCGATCAAACGCCCACTCGCTCGTCAGGGGTGCGCCCGTCGCTTCGGTGCGGCGAAAGCTGAAGACCGCCAGCCTGCTCTACGAGAACGTCATCCTTGAATCCGGTGTCTTAAGGCTTAGCTCTGGTCCGCAGGGCAGCTTCAGCGTCGTCGAGTATAGGCCGCCAGGCGACACGCCTGACTGGGAGACCGCGGTCGCTCGCCGTCAGGCTCAGCAGCATCCGTTCAGCCTCGCGATGGGTCGTGAGGACGTCCCAGGCGTGCCGGCGCAGAACATGACGACGGTCCTCCAGACTGACTCGACCGTCGCGTGGATGGCGACCTTCGAGCCATTCGCCTGGGAGATGCCCGCGATGGTCGACTGGATTGATTTCGGCCGTGCGCCCAGGCTGCCGACCGAACTCGACCGGATGGCCAAGGACTGGACGAAGGCCGATGACCGAAGTGAGGTGCTCAAGCGGGCAGTCCCTGAACAGCGGACTAGGGGTGTGCTGATCGCCAATGCCAACCACGACCTGGCTATGGTGGCCGGCGCTGGTCACGCGGCTGCAGTGGACCCGTGGCACGCGCAGGTCGTCAACCGGCGTCTTGAGGACGACGTCTCCTGGCACGGCGAGGGGTATGCCGTGCAGATAGCACTGCCCCAGGTGGGCGAGCTGGACTGGAAAGACATCCTGGAGATCCGCAAGAACAAGGAGATCAGCCGGTTCCGCGACATGATGAGCGACATCGAGGCCGAGGTCGCTCAGCGAGCGCCCAGTGAAGGCCTGGAAGCATCGGTCCATCGCGTTTACCAACGCGAGCTCGTTAAGGCGGTGGGTGATGTCGAGGGCGTCGCTGCGCCCTTCGGCCGGGCCGTGCAAATCGTTGCGTTCGGCGTCGCTGGAGGACTGGTGACGATGGGCATCGTGGGGCTCGGCGGCCTTACCGCTGGCGCGGCAATCGGAGCCGCGGCCGGCGGCGTATTCGATATCCGCAAGGTGCTGAAGCGCCGCAGGTCATCAGGCTGGGCGACAATCAGTCAGCAAATCACCGGAGGATGAGTAGGGTGTCGGCGCAGGCGCAGGCGCAGGCGCGGGTGCTGGGCACCTCGCGGATTCGCATCCGGCCTGCTTCGAGAGGACTCGTGCCACCGATGCGCCATGTGCGGTTTCCCTGTTACCCGACATGCTCCCGCTGACGCCAGGTGCCGTCGGCCGCCTCATTGTCGAGCCACGCCTACGTCATGGGTTGCCCATGGGACGGGAACAGTAGTACTCGTCATTTGTTCCAAGACACGAAGGTCGCGGTAAGAATTCTCGTAGCCAATGGAATGCAGGATAAGCAGAACAAGATAATGCCTGAGTAGTAGCCACACCTCGACGAGCAGCCCTGGATATTGGTATGCCTCTAGCCTACCGGCCTTGGGATGGATCAGACGGTTCCTCGTCCATGCCACGGCACCAGCGCCGTCCAGGTTCAGCCCATCCGCCTTTTTCGCTCTCGCCAAGTTAGCTATGACAGGCTGAAGGTCAGTGTCAATTCCTGCTGGTATGGAAGCTGCCCTCAATACATCGCGCAGCTTGTTAGCAGCCTCCGCCTGCCGGTAGGCGTCATCGGTGAGCACGCCGGTGAGCACCAGCTGCTGCCACAAGAGATGCTCGATACCAGAGAAGCCGACCATTATCCGGTGCTCTATGAAGCCGGGCGCGTCGACGGCGGTGATCGCAAGAACCATCTGCATCCACAGCCGTTCCCGCCTGTCGGGATCTGTGAAAGCACTTACCAGCAGCTTCAGAAACTCCGACAGCGCAGCTTGGTCCTGCTCATACCACCAGCCGACGCCCGCGAACCGCGCAGGATCGCAGAAAACCGCCCGCCACTCCTCCCAAGCGGCAGCGCCGGTAGCGTCCAGCCCGACCGGAAGCAGCGGCGCTACCCACCGGCCCAGCGCAAAAGACATGCCAATTTGCATTGCTGCGAGTACTGGCTCGGCTTCACGCCCGGTGAAGGCAGACCCGTCCACTCGCCGAATCTCCATGACATGAGTCATGACACGGACATCAGACTTCTGAAGGTCAGTCCAGACAGCCGAGTGATCGTGTCGAACATCCAATGTGATTATCCAGCCTTCAGCCTCCAAGACCCAGCGGCCTCGCCACAGCCGATGTTCCCCGGCCGCGGTGGTCTCCTCCAGTGAGACCGGCCCATGC
>Ga0316363_10001910_pt1 | contig 17041 bp, 13 predicted proteins | sample Sb_taG_3_FD_200459 | JGI IMG/M metagenome (GOLD analysis project Ga0316363, IMG submission 200459) | Peat soil microbial communities from Weissenstadt, Germany - Sb_50d_a_PC metaG (v2) (version 2) | ecosystem: Environmental > Terrestrial > Soil > Wetlands > Peat | place: Germany: Weissenstadt...
AAACTGACCTGCAGATAAAACTGATTGACCGCGCCGCACATGCGACCGAGCGCGAGCAACGGCAGAAGCGCGGCGACGCTCGCCTGAAACTCGGTCCCGAGCAGCGTTCCGGTAACGACGTCGGCGGAAATCGCCAACCAGACCGTGACCGGAGCGATCAGCGCAAGCAGCAGTTCGAGTCCTTCTTTGAGGCGTTCGCGCGCCGCAACCGGTCCGGTTTCGGCAAGGCTGCGAAACGCCATCGGAAACATGACCGCCGCGACGCTCGTCGCCAGAACGCCGGTGAGCTGGCGGGTCATATCCGCCGTGAGCCCATAATAACCCGCCCCGCTTGGGCCGAGCAGATAGGCGACGCCTAGCCGGTCCAGCACGCTGTGCAGCGAAAAAGCCAGCGCGCCGAGTGAAAACGGCAGGCCGTAGCGGACGAATTGCGCCAGATGATCGGCCGACGACAATCGAAGCGGCTTGTCGGCGCTGCGCGGAAAGCTCAGGACATTGGCGAGCAAAAAGCTCGCGCCGATACCGATCAACAGTCCCAGCCCGCCAAATCCGAGTTCGATGGCAAAGTATCCCAGCGCCAAGCCCAACGTGCTGCGCGTGAGCGAAACGGCCGCGAACCGCAGCGGGTTGAGCTGCGCGCGGCTGAATTCCTGACTGATTTCGAACGCGGTGTACGACAACGACAGGAAAATGCTTCCGGCCAAAAAGCCGAAGCCGACGCCCGGACGGATGATAAGAACCGCAATCGGCGTCAGGCAGGCGATAAGCGCGGCCGTGCCGCCATAAGCAACGATGGCCTCAGCGCGGAAGTCGAGCTTGGGGAAACTCGCTTGGTAGCGCAAGACCGATTGACGGACCCAAGCGAAGAATACCGCGGAGACGATTGCGGCAATGCTCGAACCGATCACGTAGATGCCGTATTCGGCCGGCGACAGCAGATGCGTGTACAGGATCAGCGCGACAAAACCGACCAGCGCCGGCACCATGTAAGCGAACAGATAGATCACGGCGTGCGGACTGATCATCCCGCGAAACCTCGATTTTCGGCGCTCCCCTCCACCATGACGAACTCCGTCGCTATTGCGAAATCAACAGATGGAAGCCGACAGCCGACGCATTCTCATCGTGCAGACTTTATCAGCCATTGGGTTAATAACTCGGGTCTGCAGAACGGCTTCGCTCAGTAAGCGCCGTTAAGGTAATGCTGAATCGTATCGGCGATGACCCGATATCCTTCCTTGTTCGGATGCATGTCCGTGTGCGGGTAAGGATCGCGCTCGGCGGCATCCGCCTCCAGCGCGGGCAGCAGGTCGATGGCTTCGATATGATTTTGGTGCAGGAAGCCGGTTAACGTATTCCTTACCGCGTCTTCCTGATGAACCACGTCCGCGAGGCGCGGATATTTGTCGAGATCGCCGGCCCGCTCCAGGAGCTTGGTGTAGACGCGCTGCTTCGTCGGAATCAAAGCGACAATGAGCCGGAATGAGTTCTTGTCGGCCACGCTGCGCATATCCAGCAGGACCTTCTTGGTGATCTCCATCGCGGATTTTATCCGCGGATCGCCCAGGTCGAGAGAGGTGCCCTCGATGAAGACCACATTATGCTTGTCGTCGCGATACGCCATGACCTGGTCACGGTCGCGCGCCGGTCCGTTTCGCAGCTCACGCTCGCGGAAAAAATCGAACACCGGCGTCGTACTCAACAGCCCATACAATACGCTGTGCCTCGCCAGCCAGTCGCGAACGCCTCCGAGGAATTTATCCGACCGCGGCTGATACGCGAGCAGAGGCTTGCTGTCCGAGCCGGCCAGCTGTCCGTACACGCTCCAGTTCTTGTTGAAGCGCACTTCGTTGTACACGTCGATAAGATCGTTGCCGAGGTAAAAGCCGACGATGATCGTGTTCGGATGAAGCTTGATCGCTTCATGCTGCATCAAATACAGATATTGAATCGGGCCGTAGCCGCCGACGCTCATGTTGTAAACGGTCTCGCCGCTGATCCTGCCGAGCACTCTCGGCCATGAATCGCGCGCCTGCGCGGATATGCCGTAGGTCATCGAATCGCCGATGCAGACTATTTCGGCCGACTTGGGCACCTGCGTATTGCGGTAGCCCCAGGCGTCGTGACTACCGGAATTGCCCTCGACCCGGTAAAAGAGGAAATCGTCTTCGACGAGATTGGGAAGCAGATAATACAGCGGGTCGACCACGACGCGCGCCATAAGCTCCGCCGCGAACACTGACACCAACAGCGATGCGGCGACGAGCAGCGAGTTGGTCAAGATACGCACGGCTTGCCTCGACTGTCTTTGGCGACTGTCCCCGCCGATCGCCCGATGGGGCAGCTATCGCTCGGCCGGCTAATCGAGTTCGAACTGGTTTTTGTAATCCAGCTTGAGCGCCGGATTCTGATCGCTCTTACGCAGCACGCAATTGCCGATGACGAGCAATTCGATTTCGTTGCCCATGAAGCAGCGGAAGGCGTCTTCCGGCGTGCAGACAATCGGCTCGCCACGCACGTTGAAACTGGTATTGACCAGCACCGGGCAGCCGGTCTTGTCCTTGAAACGCGAGATCAGCTTGTGAAAGCGCGGATTGGTGTCGGCGTGGACCGTTTGCACGCGCGCGGAATAATCGATGTGCGTGACGGCGGGAATATCCGAGCGCACCACATTCAGCTTGTCGATACCGAAGAGCACCTCTTCCTCATTGGTCATGCGCCGCCGCCTTTCGCGCTTTACGTCCGCGACCAGCAGCATGTAAGGCGAATCGACGTCGAGCTCGAACCAGTCGGAAACGTCCTCGCGAAGCACGGCGGGCGCGAACGGCCGAAAGCTTTCGCGGTATTTTATTTGCAAATTGAGCATTTTTTGCATGCTCGGCGATCGCGGATCACCGAGGATCGAGCGGGCGCCGAGCGAGCGCGGTCCGAATTCCATGCGGCCCTGGATCCAGCCGACCGCGTCGCCCATGACAAGGGCGTTCGCCGCCTGCTCGATCACCTCCGGATCGGAATGCACCTCGAAATGCGCACCGACCTGATTGAGGCGGGCTTCCACGTCGTGTTGCGCGAAAGCCGGCCCCAGGAAAGCTCCTTGCATCAAGTCGCGGCTGCCGTTGAGCTTGCGCTCCCGGCCGAGGAATTGGTGCCACACCGCCAGCGCCGCGCCTACCGCGCCGCCGGCGTCGCCCGCGGCCGGCTGCACCCAGATATTTTTGAAGGCCCCGTCGCGCAAAATCTTACCGTTGGCCACGCAATTGAGCGCGACGCCGCCGGCGAGACATAGATTTTCGAGGCCCTGCTCGCGCGCCAGCGAACGCGTGAGCCGCAGCATGACCTCCTCGGCCACCTTCTGGATCGAGGCCGCGACGTTCATATGGAAGGGCGTGAGCATATCCTTGTTCGGATCGCGCACCGGCGCGCCGAACAGATCGGCGAATTTCTGGTTGGTCATGGTGAGACCGGTACAGTAATCGAAATAAGACAGATCGAGCCGGAACGACCCGTCCTCCTTAAGATCCATAAGACGATCGAGAATGCGGTCGGCGAATTCGGGCTGGCCGTACGGGGCGAGACCCATCACTTTGTATTCGCCCGAATTGACTTTGAAGCCGAGGTAATAGGTGAAAGCGGAATAGAGCAGCCCAAGCGAGTGCGGAAAGTGCATCTCCTTCAGGAGCTTCAAGTCCTTGCCGCGGCCGACCGCGGTAGAGCCCGTGCACCATTCGCCGACACCGTCCATCGTGAGGATTGCGGCCTCCTTGAACGGCGAGGCGTAGAATGCGCTCGCGGCGTGACTGACGTGATGTTCGGTGAACAATAATTTGTTCTGCCAGTCGAAGTCGGGCGCGAATTTCTTCAGTTCGTCGCGAATGACGTTCTTCTGGAACAGCTTTTCGCGAATCCAGACCGGGATGGCGGCGCTGAAGGATTGAAAACCGCGCGGCGCAAACGCCACATAGGTCTCCAGCAAACGCTCGAACTTGATGAAGGGCTTTTCGTAGAAGGCGACATAGTCGACGTCGTCGAGCGTGATGCCCTCCTCCTCGAGGCAATAGCCGATGGCGGAAACCGGGAATCGCGCGTCCTGTTTCTTCCGCGTAAAGCGCTCTTCCTGCGCGGCGGCGACAATGCGGCCGTCGACAAGCAGCGCGGCCGCGCTGTCGTGATAGAACGCCGAGATTCCAAGGACCCGCATCAGAACAACGTATAGATGAACGGCGCAACGGCCGTGCCTTGAACGAGAACGATCAGGCCGCCGAAGACCACGAGCATGACCAGGATCGGCATCAGCCAAAATTTCTTGCGGACCCGCAGGAAATTCCAAAGCTCGGCAAGGATTGACATGATGTCACTCGCGTTGTGGTGGTGTTTTGCGCTTTCAGTACTGGTTCTTCATCGATTGCGCGTCCGGCGGCGACGCTTCCCGTTCGATCCAATAGCTTTTGAGATCGGGGCGGCGCTTCAGCGACAGTAAATCGCTGCCGCGCCGGCGCATGATCCAGGCGATCGGCGTGATGCAAAGAAAGAAAATTGCGCCCATCACCAGCGGGCTCATCACCCGGTGCATCACATTGCCCAGCGCGAGCCAGGCGCGATTGGGCCAATGCAGGATTTGCGGCCGGACGAGGGCGGCGGCGGCGAAGACCAACGCAACGCCGAAGGCCCACCAGCGCGGCGACCCGTGATGCAGAAACGGGACGAACGCAATCGTAGTTAACGCCGCCGCGAAAACTAATCCAAAATTCCGGTCTGAGCTTTCAGGCCTTGGGCGCTCGATCTGCGGCTCGAGAACGTTAGCCATGAGATGGCTCTTTCATCAAAAATGACGGGTATTTCATTGCCTCCTAAGTGAAATGATTTAGCCTAAGTTTCCGTGGCTTTTGCAAAACGCTTTGGGCGTTGGTTAAGGCCCGGTTAATCGCCATCACTCAATGCCGACGATCGCCATGCGAACCTTCTCGGATCTTTTTTTCGCTCGGACCCGGTGCATCGACCCCAGTGTCGAAGCGCCGTCGGACGCCGCGGAAGGCAAGCACCCCGCATGAAGACAAAATCCCGCTCCGGCAGGCTCGTCGCAAACCTCTTGATCGTCGCCTTGACCACAGTGCTGACGATGGGAGCGCTTGAACTGCTCGTTCGCGCCTTCGTCACCGTGCGCAATGTGGGCCCCGCCTTCACGGTCTACGATCCGATCTACGACAAACGATTGAAAGCGGACCTTCACGCCACCCGCATTGCTCCGGAGTTCCGCTTCCGGATCAACACCAATTCGCTCGCGATGCGCGATCCGGAACCGACAAAACCGGTGACCGACGGAATCGCGTTCGTCGGCGACTCCTTCACCATGGGTTACGGGGTCGAGGACAACGAAGCTTTTCCCGCCATCATTCGCGCCGCGCTGCAACGCCGTGACGTGACCGTGCCGGTGCTCAACACCGGGATGGGCAACAACGGAAACGGCAGATGGGTTAAATTCTTCGAGCACGACGCGGCGAAACTTCGCCCGCGCATCGTCGTCTTCCAGGTCATGGCGAATGACTTCGACGACAACCTCGCAGAGCATCTTTTTGAGCTCGACGGCAAGGGCGGACTGCGCGAGCTGCCGATACCTCGCCCCGGCATCGCACGAAAGATGCAAACTCTGATCGATGACGTGCCGGGTCTGTCCTATTCCCGTCTGGTCGGTCTCGCATCGATGGCCGTGGAAGCGATGGAAGCCGGCGCGTCCACCGAATCCCTCGGTGACGTGCAGCCGGGCGATGACCTCACATTCGCCCTTGTCCGCACCGCAGTCGACAAAGCGCGGGCGACGGGCGCCGACGTGATCGGCGTGCTTGTCGGGCTGACCGGGGAAAGGCGCGCGAAAATGACCGAGATTTTCCGGCAGCGAGGGCTGACTTGCATCGATACTCCGAACAAAAATGATGCGCCCGATTTGTATTTCAAAGTGGACGGCCACTGGAACGCGGCCGGCCATCGGCGCGCCGCCGAACTGATACTGCCGCAAATTCTGCGCCGCCTCGATCAGTCGCAGAAGGGCGTGGAATAGATCGCTTTCTCTCTCATCCACACAGGCATGACGTGAGCCGGACACCGCAACCCTGTCTGACGAGACGCTCCGCCCTGCTCGGGCTGGCAAGCGTTGCGGTCGGATCGCCTACGATCATCGTACGGCCGCTCCCCGCCGGGGCCGATCCCAATCTTGAATCGGCGCCGCCGCTGCGCAGGCATTCACGCGTTTCCGGCATCAGATACGGATGTGCTGGCGCTGCTCCGAGCGTCCAAGACGATCGCATGCTGCTGGAAAGATTTGCAACCGAGGCAAACATCTTTGTCCCGGAAAGCGCGTTGAAATGGAACCAGACGGAGCCGCAACCGGGACAGTTCGACTTCGTCGAGGGCGACAGCATCGCCGCCTATGCGGCGCGCAAACAAATGGTGGTGCATGGGCATACGCTGGTCTGGTACGCGGCCATCCCGCAATGGGTCTCGCAGCTCACGTCCGAGCAAGAGGCCAAGGCCGCGCTGGAGCGCCATATCGCCGTCGAGGTTTCGCGATATCGCGGTAAAATCTGGGCCTGGGACGTCGTCAACGAGCCGATCGAGCCGGACGATGATCTCGAAAACAGCTATCGCAATTCAGTGTGGCTCCGCAGTCTCGGCCCGAACTACATAGATTTGTCGTTCCGCTTGGCGCGCGCCGCCGATCAGCGTGTGCCGTTGGGCTTGAGCGAGTACGGCATTGAATATGCGACGAGGACATCGCGCCGCCGCCGGCAGGCCCTGCTGACTTTGCTGCAAAAGCTGCGCGATCAAAACACGCCGATCGATTGCCTGGCGTTGCAATCGCATCTCGATGCCGGTCAAGTTCTCGATCATGTCGAGCTGACGAGCTTCCTGCGCGACGTGGTCAAGCTCGGCTACCGGCTGCTGATCACGGAACTGGACGTCAACGACGTCAAGATTCGCGGCACGGACCGGGAGCGCGATGCCGCCGTGGCGCGCCATCTCGATGAATATCTCGACATCGTATTTTCGGTGCAGCGGCCGATGTCGATAGCCACATGGGGTTTGAGCGACCGCTCCACGTGGCTGCGTGAATTTTACAAGCGGGCGGACGGATCGCCCCTGCGGCCGCTGCCGCTCGATGCCGATCTCAATCGAAAGCCGATGTGGGCGGTGCTAGCCCGCTATATGGCGCAATGACGGCACCGCGGATCGGGCGCCGGTTCCGCTTACGCTCCGCAGCGCATCACCTATGGTCGCGATTTCGCAGCCTAAATTGCGGGCGCTTTGCAGCGTGAATTCCAGTAGATCGGGCGATACTCCGAACCGGCTCGGCCTCTCCTCCACGTCGTGACTGGTGAAGACAAGCCATCCGTTCCGCCGCACGGTTTCGCCGACGATGTTCGCGATGCCTTGACGGTCGATCGAGGCGTTCTGCAGTTCGCAGGTCTTCAACGCGCCAAGGTCGGCGGCGCCGCAATTCACGCCGGGGACGAGAGAGCGGCAGCTATCGAAGCGTGCTTGCAGATAACGCTTGGCGCCAAACGACAGATCGCCGTACGGATAAGCGAAGTTGCGAACGGTCACGCGGCGATCGAGGCCATGCAGGAACGAGCGATTGCGCTCGAGCTCGGCGGCGAGCGCCTCGTGACCGATGCCGGCAACGTCGGCGTGAGAGAAAGTGTGGCAACCGATTTCGTGGCCGGCTACGCAAAGAGCGCGCAGCTGATCGACGCTCGCCAGCCGGCCGCCGGGGCTCGCGCGGCCGCATCCTCCGCCGGAAATGTAGTAGGTTCCGCGCGCCTGATGGCGTTCGAGCAACCGCGCTCCGGTCTCGCAGGCGGACGCCGGCGCATCATCGAACGTGAACGTCACCACCGGCGCGGCATTGCGCATCGTTAATGTTTTCGTGGCGATATTTCGCGCCAAAAGTCGCGACAGCTTGCGGCGCATTCGCGCAAGCCCGAATGGGCCGTAATGCTCGGGTCGCGGAAGCGCAAAACCCCCTATGACGTCGTCGGACGTAGCCAAATCGCAACCCTCTGCCGAGGCGCTCTGCTCGATACTGCCGGGACGGCGATGCTTATATCGGAGTTTCATTAAGCGATCTTTGATCGTTAACGGACAGGATTTGGCCGTTGCGGTTAAGGCCGCCGCTGCCTGCCGCGGTAGCGTTAACGATAACTAGTAGGACCCCTGCCACCGGGTCCGCCTTATACATGGCCCCGGCGAGCGAGCGCGAACAAGACAATGTACGAGACCATCGACAGCACGACCCGCGCCACCATCCTGCTGCCACCGGACGTACTGGCGAAGTTCGATGAATTGGCGAGCAGGATCGAGGCGCGAAGCCTGATCGTCTGGGGCGAGCACTGCTCGGAATGCGCTTATCCCAGCTGTTATACGTCGTGCGCATTTTACACGCCGCGCCGGGATGGTCATTGCCGTCGCTTTGCCAACGGCATCGAACAGGCGGCAGTCGGCGCCGTCGCGCTCGGCCGGATTAAATTCCGCAAGTGGCCCAAGCTGGAAGGGACGGGCTCCGTCCAGCTCCTTCCGGTGCGAGCCGCACGTTTTCGCGAACGTCTGGACCGTTTTGCTTCCTCGCTGATCAACACGATTGCGCCTTCGCGCGCGATCTACGCCCGATTCGCCAGACATTGGAATCGGTGGAAAGCCACCCCCTTAAGCGCTTCGCGCCCGGAGCGCATCGACGGATTTGTCGTTGAAGCGTGGCTTGAATCGGGTCCGCCGCTGCCTCTGACGGTCACTTTCGTCGACGCCAGCGAGAATGGACTGCTGCAGTCGGGCTTCGATCTGCAAGTCGGCTACAACCGTTTTGAGTTGCCATACGCCGAGATCGCCGCGCTGGTCGATCTGCGCAAACCGTTTCTCATTCAAATCGAACCCGTCGGCGACGCGATCGATCGCGAGATCACTTTCGGATTGATCGATTTTGCTCGCTTCACGCCTCAGCGTGTCGCAGACAAGAGCGGCAAGACGCCGCTTGCCGGCAATGCGAAGTCCGCGCGCAAAACGCGCACCGCCAAATGCGTCGTGTGGGACCTCGACGATACGCTCTGGCGCGGCACGCTTGCCGAAGACGGCCACGAGTCCCTGACCATCGACCCGGTCGTCCTGGCTACCATTGTCGAACTCGACCGGCGGGGTATCCTTCAGTCGATCGCCACCAAAAACGATCCCGACGCCACGCTCGCGGCGCTGGAGGCGTTAAAAATTCGCGATTATTTTCTGTTTCCTCAGATCGGGTGGGATCCCAAAAGCGTCTCGATCAAGCGCATCGCCGAGCTGCTCGACATCGGGTTGGATACGTTCGTCTTCATCGACGATCAGCCGTTCGAGCGCGGCGAGGTCGGCGAGACGCTCTCCGAAGTGACCGTGCTGCCGGCGAGCGATATCCCGACTTTGCTGACAAGCCCGCTATTCGACGTGCCGGCAACCCCGGAAAGCGCCAAGCGGCGCGCCATGTACCGGACCGAGGAACGTCGCCACGCAAGCTTTGCCGGTTCGGGCGCCGACTACCTGACGTTCCTGCGCCAATGCCGAATCCGCCTGGAAATTTCCGACCTCTCCGGGAGCCAAGCGGAGCGGGCCTATGAACTTTCGCAGCGCACCAATCAGCTCAATGTGTCTGGGACCAAGTATTCCCGCGACGATATCCAGGCGCTGATGATGCCGTCTTCGAAGTACCGAGCCTACGTGCTGCGCTGCGAAGACCGTTTTGGCGACTACGGCATCATCGGAATGTGCGTCGTCGATCACCAATTGGCGCGGCTGCAGTCGTTCATGATGAGCTGCCGGGTCCAGCGCAAGCGGGTCGAGCAGGCGTTTTTTGCCTGGCTGTCGCGGGAGTTGAGCGCCGATCGCCCGGGCGGCACCATCGCGGTCAACTACCAAAAGACTGAGCGCAACCAAGCGGTTGTCAAAATGCTCAAGCAGCTCGGATTTGAGTATCGCGCCGATAATGCCAATAAAGGCACATTCGTCAGATTGCTCGTCTTGCCGATCGGCGAAGACGACATCGTCGAGGTCGTCGACCTCACCACCGCGCGGTTTCACGAATTGAGCCGTTAACCTTTCATCTACCTGTCACATAGCCCGCGCAAAGTTGGGGCCCTTTCGAGCAAATGACGGCCCTCCATGAGTGAAGCCGCCATATTACCCGGCTCTATAGAACCCGCAGCCCGTAAGGGTCCGGACCTTAGCGGCGCCATTAATCCACTGACCGGCATTATCTTCGGGGGCGTTATCGCGGCCGTCCTGTTATTCGTCGCCTACAGCATCTACACCGACATCGACGCCACCGGCGCCAAAGTTACGAGTTACGCGCCGTTTTTCCTTCTCTTTGTCGCGCTGCTGATTGCGCTCGGCTTCGAGTTCGTCAACGGTTTTCACGATACCGCCAACGCCGTGGCGACCGTGATCTATACGCGTGCGCTGCCGGCGAACTTTGCCGTGGTTTGGTCGGGCCTGTTCAATCTGGCGGGGGTTTTGACCTCCTCTGGCGCCGTCGCCTTCGGCATCATCTCGCTGCTTCCTGTCGAACTGATCCTGCAAGTCGGCAGCCACGCCGGCTTCGCCATGGTCTTCGCCCTCTTGATCGCGGCCATCTTCTGGAATCTCGGAACCTGGGCCTTCGGCCTGCCGGCTTCCAGCTCGCACACCCTGATCGGCTCGATCATTGGTGTCGGCATCGCTAACGCGCTGCTACACGGCCGCAGCGGCACGTCGGGGGTCGATTGGGCGAAAGCCAAGGAAGTGGGCGAAGCGTTGCTGCTTTCGCCGCTGTTCGGTTTCGCGCTGGCCGCGGCCTTGTTGCTGCTGCTGCGGTCCATCATCCGCATTCCGGCGCTTTATGCCGAGCCGAAAGGCGATCAGCCGCCGCCCTGGTGGATTCGCGGCATCCTGATCCTGACCTGCACCCTGGTGAGCTTCTTCCACGGTTCCAACGACGGCCAGAAGGGCATGGGCCTGATCATGCTCATCCTGATCGGAACCGTGCCGACCGCCTATGCGCTCAACCGCGCCTTGCCCGACAACCAGTTGCAAATTTTCGCGACGCGGTCGCAGGCCGCGAGCACCGTGATCGAGCAAAAGGCGTCGGGCTTTAGCGTGCTCGGCAATCCGCGTCCGGCTGTAACCGCCTATGTCGCCAGCCACAGCATCAATGAGGGCACTTATCCCTCGTTGGCCGTGCTGGTGCGCGATATTTCCGACCAAGTCACCAAATACGGCTCGCTTGCCAGAATGCCGGTCGATAGTGTTGGCAACGCCCGCAACGACATGTATCTCGCCTCGGAAGCGATCCGCTTCCTCATGAAAGACAAGGAGAGCGACCTCACCCCGGACCAAGTGAGAACGCTGAATTCGTACAAGCTTTCGCTGGATGCGGCGACCAAGTTCATCCCGACCTGGGTCAAAATATCGGTGGCGATCGCGCTCGGCCTCGGAACGATGATCGGCTGGAAACGCATCGTCGTCACCGTCGGCGAGAAAATCGGCAAGACGCATTTGACCTATGCGCAAGGCGCCTGCGCCGAGATCACCGCCGCCGCGACGATCGCCGCCGCGGACATTTACGGATTACCGGTATCGACAACGCACGTGCTATCGTCAGGTATCGCTGGCACCATGGCGGCGAACGGCTCCGGACTGCAGCTCTCGACCATCCGCAATATCGCGCTGGCGTGGGTGCTGACGCTGCCGGCAGCCATGGTCATTTCCGGCACGCTGTACTGGGCATTCTCGGCAATCTTCTAAAGCGCATGAAATAACGCAGACTGCTGCACCTCCTCACAAGAGTGCCGGAATTTCCGGCGCTCTTTTTTTGCGCGGAACCGCCGGCATGCGTGTTCTTGTTCCATCACATTCTTGAAACGGAACCTTGTCGCAAAAATCGGAACAACATTCTTCCCCTTCGCGTTTTCCACTAAGTGGGTGAACTTAACGAGCCCGCGATGGAGGCTAATGATGAAGAAACTCGCAATTGGGCTTGTTGCCGCGGGCACGCTTTTCACCGCCACCGCGGTGCCGGCCATGGCTCAGATTGGCGTCTATGCTGGGCCGGGCGGCGTTGGCATCGGCGTCGGCGCGCCGGGTCCTTACTATTATGACGGGCCAGGGCCGTATTATCCGGGCTACTACGATTACGCCGGGTTGCATGAAAGCCTCGTTGCAGCGCACAACTGAAAAACTCGAGTGGTAGACACTGTCTTGTGAAGAGATCGCCCGGCTGCGGCAATGCTTGTTTGTGGCCTTAAGGCCGCGACTTTGTCATGATGCTGCGGGTGGAAACTTCGCGGCCTCCGTCATAGGTGCGCGGCCCGCGGTCCGATTGAACATACGTTGAGGGAGGCATCCATGGCTCTTTCACATCTTCTGGTCGGCGCAAGCTCGCATCCGGTAAGCCCAACGATCCGTCGCGTAGGACCAGCCGACTTGTTTCAGGCGCTCGCGCTCGGGTTCGACGATTTTGCCGCGATGCCAAGCCACGCCGTGTTTTTGTGCATCATTTATCCGTTGCTTGGCCTGTGGCTCATATCGCTCGCCTCGGGCTATTCCATGTTGCCGCTTGCGTTTCCGCTCGCCGCCGGCTTCGCCCTCATCGGACCGTTTGCGGCAATCGGGCTCTACGAACTGAGCCGCCGACGGGAAGCCGGGCTCGACACCTCGTCCAGTCATGCCTTCGACGTGCTGTACTCGCCTTCGTTCGGCGCGATCCTCGCGCTGGGACTGCTGCTCATGGCGATCTTTCTGATTTGGCTCGCGGTCGCTCAAGAGATCTACACCGCAGCCTTCGGCTATGCGGCGCCGGCCTCGATCGGCGAATTCGCCAACGATGTATTCACCACATCCGCCGGATGGACGCTGATTGTTGTCGGCACCGGCGTCGGCTTCCTGTTCGCCGTAGTGGCGCTGACGATCGGCGCCGTTTCCTTTCCGCTGTTGCTCGATCGTGACGTTGGCGCGGCGGTCGCACTTTTCACTTCGATCCGCGTAGTCGCCGCCAATCCGCTGACGATGGCATTGTGGGGCTTCATCGTCGCCGCGTTGCTGGTGATCGGCTCGCTGCCATTCTTCCTCGGCCTGACCGTGGTGATGCCGGTGCTCGGCCATGCGACCTGGCATCTCTATCGCAAGGCGGTCGAGCCTGATCTTGCACCGCATCCGGATGACCGGCCGCCTGACCGCGGCCGCCGGTATGCCGCGGATTTTCCAGCCTCCCTCTTCCCGACGCGTCGCGCGTAACGCCTTTCGGCACCGCCACGGCGCTTGCGCACCGGGATAATGCGGGCGACCGCCGGGACGAAACCGGCGGCGTTCGCGCTTTTGTCAGCGCGCCAGTTTGTCCGCGCGCGGCGAACGCTTATCATGCGCCCAACGATCGGGGGCCACTCCGGGCCGCGGGTGAACGCGGCAAATCAAGGAGCGGGGACGAGGGGGAAGCAGCTCCATGCTGGACGACCTGCTGCAGCGCAAGCCCTATAACGCGGTTACGGATTTCGTCGATACGCCGGTGGCGCGCGGCCTCGGCGAAAAAATCGCCTTCATCGATGCGGATCGTTCGCTCACTTACGGCGAGCTGCAAGCGCGCAGCTGCCGGTTTGCCGCGGCGCTCCGCGATCTCGGGCTGCGCCCGGAAGAGCGGCTCGCGCTGCTGCTGTACGACACCGTGGATTTTCCGGTCGCGTTCTGGGGCGGTGTGCGCGCCGGTATCGTGGTGCTGCCGCTCAATACGCTGCTCACCGCCGACCAATACGCCTACATCCTCGGTGACAGCCGCGCCTCGGCCATCGTCGCGGCGGTCCCGCTCGCCAAAGCGCTTCTGCCAATTCTCGATCGCCTGCCGCGGCTGCGCACCGTGATCCTGGTCAACGCCGGCGCCGACGAGCAGGCCGCGTTCGCCGACAGCGGCCGCGACGTGCGCGATTTCAGCGATCTCGCGGCGCGCGGATCGTCAACTGTGTTCAAGGCGCCGACGCTGTCCGATGAGGTTGCGTTCTGGATGTACACGTCCGGCTCGACCGGCGAGCCCAAGGGCGTCAAGCACATCCACACCACGCTGATGGCCGCGGCGCGGCTGATGGGGCAACGCGTCCTCGGCGTGCGCGAGGATGACGTCGTGTTCTCGGCGGCAAAGCTGTTCTTCTCTTACGGCATGGGTAACGCCATGGCGTTCCCGATGTCGGTCGGAGCGACCACCCTGCTGCTGCCGCGGCGGCCGACGCCCGAGGCGGTGTTCGAGATCATGCGCCAGCACCGGCCGACGCTCTTCTTCGGCGTGCCGACGCTCTATGCGTCGCTCTTGGCGCATCGGGACATGAACCGCGGCGCCGGCTCCGACCGTCTGCGGCTGGCTATCTCCGCCGGCGAAGCCCTGCCGGCACATCTCGGCGAGCGCTGGCGCGCCCTGGCGGGTGTCGATGTACTCGACGGCATCGGCTCGACCGAGATGTTCCAGACTTTTCTCTCCAATCAGCCCGGCGCGGTGCGTTTCGGCACCACCGGCAAGGCGGTGCCCGGCTACGAGCTCAAAATCGTCGACGAGGAGGCCCACGAAGCTGCCGACGGCGAGATCGGCGAACTCATCGTGCGCGGGCCGACCGCCGGCGAGGGCTATTGGAACCAGCGCGGAAAAAGCCGCCGCACCTTTGTCGGCGAATGGACCTATACCGGCGACAAATTTTTCCGCGACGCGGACGGCTATTACCATTATTGCGGGCGCACCGACGACATGTTCAAGGTCAGCGGCATGTGGGTGTCGCCGTTCGAGGTCGAGGCGGCGCTCGCTTCGCACGAAGCGGTGCTCGAAGCCGCCGTCATCGGCAAGGAAGACGCCGACGGCCTGATCAAGCCGAAGGCCTTCATCGTGCTGCGCGACGGCTATGCGCTCGACGACGGCTTGCTCGAAACTTTGCGGGTGCACGTGAAAACCTGCGCCGGCCCGTGGAAATATCCGCGCTGGATCGACATCCGCCCCGATTTGCCGCGCACGGCGACCGGAAAGATTCAGCGGTTCAAATTGCGCGAATTGGAGTCGTAGGCCGTCACAACACGAATAATTTTTGCGCGAGCCGCCGTGCCAGCACGCCGGCGACGCGGCGGCGATAATGGCCGGGCGTGAACGTCGTTTTCATCGCCATGATCTGGTCGCGCACCAGCGCGTCGAGGCCGGCGAATACGCGCGCGTCGAGCGGCCCGCCGCACAGTTTGTCGGTTCCGGAAAGCCGCACCGGCCGCGGATTGGTGCCGGTGAAGGCGACGCGCAGATCGGCGAGCGTGTCGCCGTCGCGTCGCAACGCCACGGCGACGCCGGTGACCGGATATTCGATCGACTTGCGGATGCGGATCTTGTCGTAGGCCGAGCGCAGGCCGGGCGTATTGTGGGCCTTGACCGCGACGATCACCTCGCCGTGCCGCAGCGACAGGAAGAATTTGCCGTCGCCGCGGGTTTCCGTCACCGGCTCGTCCTGGCGCGCATAGCCGATATAGAGATCGGCGAGCGGCATCGTCCGCCGTCCTGCGGGTCCGGCAACGTCGATCTCGGCGTCGAGCGTGAGCAGCGCCGGCGCGAGGTCGCCGCTGAACGTGGCGAAGCACACGCCGCGGCTTTTCGGCGCCACGTGGCAGATTTCGCCGGTGGTCTTGAGGCAGTGATGGTTGGCCTCGCGCCACCACTCGCTCTGATTGTAGAAAATGCAGCGGGTGTCGAGCGCGAGATTGCCGCCGACCGTTCCCATGTTGCGCTGGGTGGGACCGGCGATATGGCCGGCGGCCTGCGCCACAACCGGATAATGCCGCGCCACGCCTGCATGCGCGGCAAGCGCGGCAAGCGTCGCCGCCGTGCCGATTTCGAGCCCGCGTACATCCGCCTTGATGTCGCGTAATTCGCGCACGCCATTGATGTCGATGAGCACCGGCGGGGCGACGATGCCGCGCCGGATGTTGACCATCAAGTCGGTGCCGCCGCCAAGCACGCGGCCGTCTGGAAAAGCGGCGCGCGCTTCGATCAACTCGGCGAGCGTCCGCGGGCGGACGAGATCGAAGGACGGCAACGCATCCATCAGGCGCCGCCGTTGCCCTTGCGGCCCCGCGCGCGCTTTTCGAGCGCGGCGAAAACGCGGTCCGGCGTCACCGGCAAGTCGTTGAAGCGGAGCCCCGTGGCGTCGGCGATGGCGTTGGTCAGCGCCGGCAGGAACGCCGCCAACGAGCCCTCGCCGGCTTCCTTGGCGCCGAACGGCCCATGCGGGTCGTTGCTTTCGACGATGCCGACCTCGATCGGCGGCGAATCCTGGATCGTGGGCACGCGGTAATCGAGCATATTGGCCGTGAGCATGAGGCCTTGGTGATAGGCCGCTTCCTCGCTCATCGCCTGGCCCATGCCCATCCACACCGAACCCTGCACCTGGCCCTCGACGGAAAGCCGATTGAGCGCCTTGCCGCAATCGTGCGCCACCCAGACCTTGTCGACGGTGACCACGCCGGTCTCGTCGTCGACGCTGACTTCGACCACCTGCGCCGAGTAGCTGTAGCCCATGGTGCCGCCGATCGCGGCGCCGCGATATTTCTTGCCGCCGTGCGATTCGGGGATGGTCGAGTAGTTTCCGGTCACGGTGATGGTGCCGGTATCCTTGAGCGCTTCGGTGACCACCTCGTTGAAGGCCAGTCCCTTGTCCTGCACGCCGGCGCGGTAGAGTTCGCCCAGGCACTCGATCTCGCCCGGCTTGGCGTCAAGCTTACGCGCCGCCGCCGCGATCAGCACGGCCTTGAGATTGTTCGCCGCATCGATCGCGGCGTTGCCGACCATGAAAGTGACGCGCGAGGAATAGGAACCGTTGTCCTTCGGCACCACGTCACTGTCGCCGGTGACGATGCGGATGCGGGACAGATCGAGCCCGAGCACCTCGGCAACGCTCTGCACGAGGACGGTGGAGGAGCCCTGCCCGATCTCGGCGGCGCCGGTGAGCAGCACGATCGAACCGTCGAAATCGAGCTTGAGCTTGACCGTGGC
>Ga0316363_10001919_pt1 | contig 16990 bp, 11 predicted proteins | sample Sb_taG_3_FD_200459 | JGI IMG/M metagenome (GOLD analysis project Ga0316363, IMG submission 200459) | Peat soil microbial communities from Weissenstadt, Germany - Sb_50d_a_PC metaG (v2) (version 2) | ecosystem: Environmental > Terrestrial > Soil > Wetlands > Peat | place: Germany: Weissenstadt...
CGTCATCGAGGGTCCCACGTTGGTGCACGCTCTCGACGCCCATGCCGCGCATCCAGAGCCATTCACCGTCGACGACCTACTGCCGTATCGGACGGCACGGGAACCAGCTTGCCAACATCAGGCACTCAAGCGCCGCAAAATCATGAGGAAGGCGCGATCAAAGAAGAAACGGCCCATACTCTTGGCCGACTTGGAGCGGCGTTATCGGGAAACGCTGTAATTATAGCCCTATGGCGGACTGTTGAATAAAAATGCCACGCGGGTTCGTGCCCCCACGTGGCATTCTATTGGCAGACGTCACCGGCGGTGATCGGCTGATCAGGCCGCTGGTGTCGCCCATCAGAATATGAGCCCATCTTGCGGATGCGTTGGTGCTTTCGATCCTCATGCCGACGCAGTGATCCCTGTGTCAACGTGGCCGAACCGGCTCGCCTAATGGCTCCAGTTTAGAAGAAATGGGTCTATTGTTATTCAGGGCGAATTTGCGCACAGCGACTCCTTTCGCAACAGAGCGGAACTCAGTCGACAACCGTGATCGCTTGCCAGCATCCAAGTACGGCGTACCGTTCGAGACCTCGGTTGATGTGACGTGTGTCGGACGAATGCAAGCATGACGAGCTGGAACACCGCTTCGATGCAGGAGGGTGGCCAGCACCTTAAAGCCGACGACGAATGGGGTCAACGTCACGAGGAGGAGAACTATTGCCAGGAACAGCACCGGCCACAGGGGGACCACGAGCAGCACGGCCAGCATCCCCACGGCAAGCCACGGCAACATGGTCCCTAGGCCGGGTTCTGCCAAGCGCGTCTCCAGGAGTTTTGTGGCCGGTTGCGCCTGCGCGGGAGCGGCGATCTGCTTGCGCATAGGCGGCAACCAACCAGGCTTGACGGTTTGCTTGAAGGGAGGAGTCATCAGGGTAGTCATGATGTTTCTCCTTTGGCCTGGCCTCGGTCGGTGCCACTTGTGGCACTTGAGCCAGTAAATCCTTTGGCTCAGAGATACCAGGGCGGCACGCCAGGGAAGTAAAGTTCACATCGGACGATCCCGTCTCAAATTCAAACCTCAAAGCATATATTCTCATTACAGCATTTTAAACTTTCTGAATATTAGAAAAATCAGCATTTTACATGCCAGAATCCATATCTAATGATACGAATTTACATAAGTAACCACTGGAAAGCAGGTTGAGGAAATAAATCCAGCGCAAGCATCTGTGGAGAAATGGCCCCGGATGTAATCCAACCGCTCACCTTCCTGGGCCGAATGAGCATAGTTGGCAAATTGTACATCCTGAATTCCCCGGGTTATGGTTCACACGCTGAGCACGGGTGAAGGTCCTGGTTGACCCCTGGGCGCTCTGGGTGCCGAAAGATAGTTTCTGCCAGGCGCTGCTTCCGCCAGTCGAGGATCGTAGCTATCGGCTGAAGGTGGTGCAGATAGATCGGATCACGGCCCTGTTGCACTCGCGGCAGGAACAAGATCTGCTCCTGGATATGGGGCGCCAACTGCCTCAGGTTCATGATCTGCGCCATGCGAGCGGCCTCGCACACCCTCTCGTCTCGATCGGCTATCTAAAAGTTCTCTGTCTTGATCCGAGGTGAAGGCACCGCCACTAATACTGGACAGTGGACTGATATGCGCTCGAGCCAAAAATCTCAGTGCTTGGTGGCGACGTTGGAACGCCGATGGGTCGGCCCGCGGCTTCTTGAAGGCCCACGGTCGCTTCCGTCTTGAGGCCGGGTTGCCCGTCTGCAACACCCGCGCGTATGATTGCGGTGCATTGACCTCGTCCCTATCATCTAGCTTCCCCGGCCGCAACGCCACGGCGCAACGGCGTCCTCTGGGCGGAGGCAGACCGTCCGTTCAATCGACAACTCTGTCTGGCTGGTTCTGTCGCGGTCCCATCATCTCCGCTGAACTTTCCGGGTCCGCTGCGGCAAAAGAAGTAACCCGTTGGGTTTGCGCTGGGTTAGAATCGCCCGCATGTCCCACGTCACGCTTCTCCTTGACGCAGCCGCTGCCGGCGACCGCAAGGCCGCCGCGGACCTTCTACCGCTCGTGTTGAAGACGCGCGATTGCACGGCGCCGCCGACTTCGCCGGTCTCTGGATCGTGGCCCAGAATCGAGAACGTGGCGACGGGGTCCCAGGGCGGTTCACCTTCCCTTGCGGGATGTGCGGACAGGGCAGCAAGCAGGCCCAGCAAACCGGTAAGACTCGCCAAGTTGAGCAGGAACGGCAATAGTCGGTGTGTCGGCGTTCGTCGAACTGGTTGCATACTGATCCATTGGCAACGACACCGGAGGCCGATCGTGCGTCCACACACCGCTTCGCTGTTCGACTTCGATCTCTACGAGCCGCTGCCCATCCAAATCGAGGTATCCGACACACTGCTTACCTCCGACGCCGGACTGTTGCCGCTGCGGCAATTCTCGGCGAAGGCCACGTCAGATGAAAATGATAAATTGACAGGACCACAGGACGGCAGGCTTTTCATGGTGATCTCAGGAACCCGCCATCTTTTCAGGGAGATGCTTCATGAACACATTTGCTGAAACCACACGTCGTGATTTTATTCTCGGGAGTGTCGCGGCAGCGTCTGTGGCCTCGTTCATTCCGGCGCATGTGCTGGGTCGAGGGGGAAAGCTGCCGCCGAGTGAGAAGATCACGCTCGGAGTCATCGGGATTGGTCCACGCTGTACTTACGACCTGAAGGCGATGCTGCCTTTCCCGGATGTCCGGTGCTTGGCGATTGCCGACGTCCAGGCCAAGCGGCGACAGGCCGGCAAGACGCTGGTGGATCAGCACTACGGGAATAAAGACTGTGCTATCTATCGAGACTTCTGTGCACTGCTCGACCGCAAGGATCTCGACGCCGTGCTGATCGCGACCGGCGACCGCTGGCATGCAGCCGCCTCCATCCTAGCCGCGAAAGCCGGCAAGGACGTCTATAGCGAGAAGCCTTGTGGCATCACCATCGCCGCCTGCCAGGAGTTGGCCGACACCATGCATCGTGAGAAGCGGGTCTTCCAGGCCGGCACCCAGCGTCGCAGTGTCCCCAATTTTCAGAAGGCCGTGGAATGGGTCCATACCGGGAAGCTCGGCAGGCTTCACACCATGCACGCCTCAGTCTATCTTCCCGTGCTCGACAACTCTTGGCTGCCGGCCCAACCGACTCCGGCGCGTGACGTGGTAGATTGGAACCTGTGGCTCGGCCCGGCGGCGTGGCGCCCCTTCAATCAGCAGTACTGCGATGGCAAGTGGCGCGGGCAGTGGGACTTTGATTCCGGGGCCCGGCTGCTCGATTGGGGGGCCCACACGGTTGATCTGTGCCAGTGGGCCAACAAGGCCGACGATACGATGCCCATCGAGTACCAACCAACGGAGACGAACATCGTCTGCCACTATGCCAACGGCGTGAAGCTGATCATCGACTTCCTGAAGGCGCCGTTCGGAAATCGCTCTCCGCACTACCTGACGAGGCTGGGAACCTGTCCGGTGCGCTTCGTCGGCGATGAGGGCTCGGTCGAGACCGGCGACGAGGGCGAAATCGTCGCTCAGCCCGAAGCGCTCCAGAAGCAACTTCCGAAAGGGACCAAACGGGTCCTGGGACTGGACGTGACGGCTCATGCGCGCAATTTCTTCGATTGCATCCGGTCACGGCGCCTGACGGCCGCCAATCCCGACGTGATGCGGCGATCGCACATTGCCTGCCATGCCGCAGCCATCGCGTGGATCCTGGGGCGAAAACTGAAATTGGATCCCGTGAAAGAAGCGTTCATCGGCGACGAGGAAGCCAACCTGATGCGCTTTCGGCCAGCACGTCCCTGGTCGGCCTGAGACGCTCGGCACTGAGATTCCTGTCCTGCCGCAGCTTCCTCCGGATCGTGGCCGTGGGGCCTGGCGGCCTCATCCAACAACACCGAGGAGCGACCATGCGATCCCTGTCTTTCCTTCTCGCCACGGCGGCGCTGGCTGGGTCCGCATCTGCCGCGGAGCCGAATCAGCTCGATCATCGTCACACTTTTATCTACGTCAGCGTCGCCGCTGAGAAGCGTATTGCGATCTATCGGATGGACCGCGTGACGGGCAAGCTCGCTCCTCGCGGCGACACCAAGCTCGACGGTGAGCCCGGAGCATTGACGGTCGATCCTCAGAGGCAGTTCCTCTTCGCATCCCTTCGTTCGACGGGCCAGCTGACCTCCTTCCGAATCAACCGTGCGACCGGGATGCTAACGCACCGAAACACCGTGCCGGCCGGACCCGATCCAGCTTATCTAAGCACGGACGCCACCGGGCGACACCTGTTCGCAGCCTACTACGTCGATGCGAAGGTGACGGTCCATGCGATTGCCAGGGACGGTGCGCTGGGAGAGAAGCCGCTGCAGAGCCTCCCAACCGCCGACAAGGCGCACGCCATCGTGCTCGACCGGTCCAACCGCTTTGTGTTCGTGCCCCACACAGGCCCCGACGTGATTTTCCAGTTCGCCTTTGACCCCGGCAGGGGCGGGCTGACGGCCGGCTCACCGGCGCATCTCACGACGCCGAAAGGGACCGGCCCGCGGCATCTCCAGTTCCACCCGGCGCGGCCCATCGCCTACGTCGCCAACGAGCAGGGGAGCAGTGTGACCGTCTACGCCCTCGATACGAAGTCCGGCACGCTCCGGCCGCTGCAGACCGTCTCCACGCTGCCCGGTGAATTCCGTGGAATCAACGCCTGCGCCGAGATCAAGGTCCACCCCTCAGGGAAGTTCCTGTATGTCTCCAACCGCGGGCACGACAGCATCGCTGCCTTCGCGATCGATGATGGCAGGGTATCAGTGATCGGGCAGGAACCGACCGAGAAGACGCCGCGGTCGTTCGACCTCGATCCGACCGGGAAGTACCTCTTCGCGGCGGGGGAGTCATCGGGAAAGCTGGTCGCCTACCGTGTCGATGGCCAGAGCGGTCGCTTGAAGAAGCAAGAGGTTTACGAGGTCGGAAAGTCACCCTGGTGGGTGCTGGCCGTGGGCCTGTCCTCCCCTCCGGACAGGTCTGGCGAGAAGCCTGAAGGAAGGGTGAGTGGCAAGCCGGTCAAGGAGCTGTTCTTGCCGGGGGAGTCGTTTCTCGTCGAGGGCCGGCCCGCCTTCGTCCTTCTCCCACCCGAGAAGAAGCGCGTGAAGCCACAACCGTGGGTCCTCTATGCTCCCACACTGCCGGGCTTGCCTGACCAGCATGAGAAGGCGATGCACGAGCGTTTCCTCGACGCCGGAGTCGCCGTCGCCGGGATCGACGTGGGCGAGGCGTACGGTGGCACGAAGGGGAAGGAGCTGTTCACCGCTTTCCACCAGGAGATGACGGCACGGCGCGGCTTTGCGCCACGGCCCTGCCTGCTGGGCCGCAGCCGCGGCGGCCTGTGGGTGACAGGCTGGGCCGCCGACAACCCGGACAAGGTCGCGGGCCTCGCCGGCATTTACCCGGTGTTCGACCTCCGCAGCTACCCCGGCCTGGCGAAGGCCGGCCCCGCGTACGGATTGTCCGCGAAGGAACTGGAGGCGCGACTGGGCGAGTTCAACCCGATCGAGCGGGTCGGTCTCCTGGCAAAGGCACGGGTGCCGGCTCTGCTGATCCACGGCGACGAGGACAAGGTCGTACCGCTGAAGGAGAACTCGGCAGAGTTCGCGGCCCGGTACAATGCTGAGCGGGCGGAAGGGTTGGTGAAGCTGATCGTCGCGAAGCGTCAGGGACACAACTACTGGGAAGGATTCTTCCGCTGCCAGGAATTGATCGACTTCACGATCGCCCAGGCCTGGGCCGGGAAGGAAGCCAAGGGGAAAGAGAAGGAGTGAAGCCCGCCATGGCGTTCGACTCCCGTCAAGGCGAGATGTTACATCGACAGAGAAGCAACTGCGGGCGTTAGCCTCCGAACACTTCATCGGGATGACCGGGTGATTGACGAGAGACGGGGGCCCGCCGAAACTAACTTGAATCGATAATCGCCCCGGTGGACGAAGTCCGCAGGGACAAATCGGATGCCGCACAGTCCCCCGCGACGAGGAGTTTTCCGATGACCAGAAACCGCTGGACTCTTGCCTCCGCCCTGGCCACCCTAATCCTGTTCGCTGCGCCAGGCCCCGCTGCCGCGGCCGACCCGCTCGTCTTCGTCACTTCCTTCGCCCCGGGCGAGCGGGGCGGCATCCACGCGTACGAGTTCAGCACCAAGGATGGCAAGCTCAAGCCGGTCCGCCGAACCGCGGGTGCCGAGAACCCGTTCTTCCTGGCCCTCTCCCCGGACAGGAAGTACCTGTACTCGACCCACGCGAAGCAATTCGGCACAAAGGAGAACGAGCAGGTCGCGGCGTACGAGGTCGTCGGCCGGACCGGCGAGCTGAAGCTGCTCAACCGTCGGTCGGCCGAGGGCACTGCGGCGTGCTACCTGGACGTCGACAAGACGGGCAAGGCCATACTCGTGGCGAACTACTCCTCGGGGAGCGTGGCCTCGCTGCCGATCAAGGTCGACGGGTCGCTCGGCGAGGCAACGTCGTTCATCCGGCACCGGGGGTCGAGCGTGAACCCCCAAAGGCAGAAGGAACCGCACGCCCACTGCATCGTGGTCAGCCCGGACAACACGTACGCCTTTGCAGCCGACCTTGGGACCGACCAGATCTTCGGCTACAAGCTTGACGCAGCCGCGGCGAGGCTGACGCCGAACAAGCCTTCCTTCGCCAGATCGCCCGCCGGGGCCGGCCCCCGGCACTTGACTTTCCACTCGAACGGCAAGCGCGTCTACGCTATCAACGAGTTGCTGAACTCGGTCACCGTGTTTGACTACGACGCGGACTCCGGCACCCTGTCGGAGACACAGACGATCTCGACACTCCCGGACGGCTTCAAGGGCACCAGCTACTGCGCGGACGTGAAGGTCACCCCGGACGGCCGCTATCTCTATGGGACGAACCGCGGGCACGACAGCATCGCGATGTACAAGATCGGCGAGGACGGGCGGCTGTCGCTGATCGCCATCAAGCCAAGCCTCGGGAAGGGGCCGCAGAACCTGGCGATCTCGCCGGAGGGCGAGTGGCTCCTCTGTGCGAACATGCCGGGGAACAACGTGGCAGTGTTCCGGATCGACGCAAGGACTGGGCGGTTGATGTCGGCCGGCGAACCGGTCAATCAGCCGAGCCCGTCATGCATCATGCTCGTGCCGTGATCCTCGAAAATAACTTAGCCAAGCTCGACTTCTCCTTCGGAAGGTACCGAGCTCAAGGAGGCGTGAGCTTGCTCTTGTCCTTCCAGAGCTTTGTCGTTAGCTGAGGAAAGAGGGCGAAGGCATTCTCCCGTAGGATCTGCTTGCCGATCCGCAAGGCATAATCTTCGTGCAGATCGCCGCGGTCGGCTTTTTCCGCCAATACTTCCGCCAGGCAACGGCGCGTGAACTCCGTGGCACCGTAGATTCCCTCGGCATGGTTGCGGTCTGCGCCCCAGAAAATGCGGTTCGAAGGAATCACATCCAGCCATTCGTGATAGGCCCGCTTGGCCATTGAGTAATTGATGGTTGGCAGCCAACAAGAATCGACCCAAACATGCGAATATCGCATGGCGATGGCCTCCGTTTCACTGATCCAGGGATAGCCCCCGTGAAAGAGGATGAACTTGGTCTGGGGGTTGGCGTGGATGAGATCGACCAGCAGCATGGGATTGGAGCCCTCGATACGTGCGTCGCCCGTGTGGATCTGAAAAGGGAGACCGTATCTGGCGCTCAGGGCCGTGAGCTGCCAGAAGATAAAATCCTCGAAGGCCCGAATGTCCTCGGCTTTCAACGGTGGATTACTACTCGCTTGCCGGCATTTTCCGCGGGACCGAGGTGTTTCTCGATGAAAACCGCAATGCCACCATGTGGCAGGAATGGCCTGCTCAATCATCCCTTCGTGCGGGAACAGTCCTTGCATTTCGCCAAACTTCTGTTGGCTGACCCGAAGGCGAAGGACGCGAACCGGGTGGCACTTGGGTACCGCAGCGCTTTGGGGCGGGAGCCGCTTGTGGCCGAGTAAAAGGAGGTCGCCGACTTCCTCGCCGCCTAACAGAATCAAGCGAAGAGGAGAGGGCGAAAACCAGAAGAAGCACGGCTAGATGCGTGGCAAAGCTTCTGTCAGACGTTGTTCTGCCGCAACGAGTTCCTCTACGTGGATTAAACCCGAGAACCAACCATGACCATGCCGACACGCCGGGAAATTCTTCATCGTCTCGCCTGCGGCTTCGGAAGCATCGCCCTCTCCGGTCTGTTGGCCGATGTAGCCCGTAGTGAAGCGACCGCTGCCGATCCGTTGGCTCCGAAGAGCAGCGAAGCTCCAAAAGGTGTCGTGACCGCCACGGACGGATCGGTTCACGGGGCCGGCACTCTCTCCTCTCCCATCGTGGACCAACCCGGCAGTATACACATAGGCGGTTACAGGCGTCTCGCCAAGCGAGCACGCCTGTAACTGGCGTGTTGAACGGAGCCGAACCGAGACCTTTCCGACGCGACGTGGGCGAGCGTGGGCAAACTAAGATCGGTCAGCGTACGAGCCAGCATAAGAAAAAGACCCACCCCAGCAGCGGCAGTAGATTTACGATTATGGCGTAGCCGGCGTCTCGTTTGGCGAGTTCCGTTGGCCACCGTCCGGTGCTGCTGTCCTGGTGGCGGATGAAGAACGGGCGTAAGCGCTCTTCCTCGCCACGGACCTCCGCCATCGGAAGCAACTGTTCACCGTGAGTATTGCGCTTGCCGTACGGTGCCCGAATGTCGAGCTTGCCATCATGGAAAATGTTCAGGATCGACATTCCGTTAACGGCGCCGTACTGGTTCTTGAACCCATGCTTTTTGGCAACGTCGAGCGAACGCTTGAAGCTGTCCCTCGCGAGTCGAAGCTGCCAGCTAACGAGCATTTGGAACGAGCTTCCAACGCTTTATTCCGGGGATGGGTGGGTCGCATTGCCGGACGTCGTGGCTCAAGGTATGGCCGGCGACCTCCATCGAATGCTGGACACCGTTTTGCCGATGACCGTGAACTCCATCCGCTCGGCCGCGCCGATGAAGCCGTGCAGCACTTCGCCGCAATGCACGCCGATACCCATACCCAGCGTGACCTCACCCCGGCCCGCACGACGGGCGTTGAGGTCCTTCAGGGCCGTCTGCTTCTCCCAGGCCGTAAGCACGGCTTGCCGATACTGGTCTGGAGCGGGCTCCGGGCTGCCGAAGACGGCCAGGATCGCGTCGCCAATGTACTTGTCCACCGTGCCGTCGTGGGTGAAAAGAATCGGTCGAGGCGGCGGATGCGGGCGCGGATGTCACCATGAGGGAATGATAGCAGGTGGAGACTCGAGTCTCACCGATCACGAGCGGCAAGGCGACTACGAGTCTGATCGGGCCGCTCCTTCTGATCGGTCTTTTGATCCTCGGGTGTGGCCACCTCACGCGGAGAGAAGACTTTCTCGCATTTCGGACCCGCACGAGGCCGGCGACTGGCTGGAAATCCAACTCTAAGCGGGCGTCGCATATCGCGGTCTCGGTCAGACGGGGCGCCATTTTCTCAGTCAACTCGTTGCCCCGGTGAAGAGCGGGGCAATCGGCTCGCCTTCGTTCAGATGCATTGGGCGATTTAACGGGTCCGTGATCGCCGTCCGCGGATCAACTCCCAACGTCTGGTAAATGGTGGCTCCCAGATTGGAGGGGTAGTACGGACTGACCGCTGGGTAGGCGGCGATCTTGTCCGAACGGCCGATCAGCTGTCCGCCCCGCACTCCGGCCCCGGCAAAAAGGGCAAAGAACACGCCAGCCCAGTGGTCTCGGCCGTCCGGCACAAAGCTGGGCGTACCAACATTGCCTCCGAGCTTGGGCGTGCGCCCAAACTCCCCAACCATCACGACAAGGGTCTCGTCGAGCAGGCCCCGCGTTTCCAGGTCGTCGAGTAGCGCCGCCACTCCCTGATCCAGGGGGGGCAGCAAGCGGTCCTTGAGTTGCTTGAAGTTGCTGTTGTGCGTGTCCCAATTGTTCATGGATCCCATGTTGGCCTGGACGATCGGGAGGCCGGCCTCGATGAGACGCCGGGTCAACAACAGTGACTGCCCGAACAAGTGCCGTCCGTACCGCTGCCGCACACGGTCAGGCTCGCGGTCGATGGCAAATGCCCGGCTAACTCGGCTCGCGGTCAGTACGGAAAAAGCTTGATGCTGGAGGTCCCCGAACTCTCCCAGCGCTTGAGTGGCAGCCAGAGCAGCGCGCTGTCGATCCACCTGAGCGAGGAGACGCATGCGGTTGTCGAGGTCGCTAACGGAAAGCCCCACGGGAAGGCTCAGGTTTTCGACCCGAAATTCGGCCGCGTTCGGATCCTGCTTGACGTGCCAGGGGTCATGCTTCGCACCTAGAAACCCGGCATGCTGACCCGAGAAGCCGTAGCCGTTGTTCAGGTAGGTCGGGTGCATCACGCCGTTCGGAATGCCGTCGCGGCGGGGCCGCACGAAATCGAGTCCCGAGGCATAAGAGGGCCAGTCGTGCCGCGAGGCCATGTGCGTGGACCCGGGAGGCATCTTGTCGATGCCCGTGAGGACCATGTGGGTTGCGTGCTCGTGGCTCGGCAGACCGTGGGTCATGGAACGCACGATGGCAAACTTGTCGGAGCGCGACGCCAATTGAGGGAGGTGCTCGCAAATCTGAAGTCCCACCGTGCGGCTAGCGATCGGGCGGAACTCGCCGCGCACCTCGGCCGGTGCGTCGGGCTTCAAGTCGAACATGTCGAGGTGACTGGGGGCGCCAGTCAGAAAGATGAGGATGACGCTGCGCGGTGGTTTGGCAGCGGAGCGGCGCTCGCCTTCGGCGGCCTCGGTGCGACGGGCGAGCAGCGACGGAAGCCCTAAACCCAGCAGGCCCGAGTAACCGACCTGCAGCAGTTCCCGCCGTGTCACGCCCAGCAGGTGCCGATGGCCAACTCCTTCGCGCCCGCGAGCCGTTCGATTGTTGGCGTTCATTCTGTGCCTTTCACTTGGGGGGGGGCTGTTGGGCGCTCCGCTGACAAACTCGACTTCGAAGGTTGTTTCGGACACCACGGGATGTCCACCGCGTAAGGCCGTGGCTCGGGCAGTCAGTTGCCAGATGCCTATCAGGCGAGAATTGTCCTGCGTGTCGATGGGCCAGGTCGCGGCGGCTTCGTCCATGGGCCAGGCGAGTGGCTTTGCTGTGACAAGCCCCTTCAGATCCTCGGGCACGATCAGCTCCACGGTCACGGCCTCAGGGAGTTGCGGTGAACGAGCCAGCTTCAGGCGAATGTCAAAGGGTTTGCCGACCGGCGCCGTGATCTCTTCCGGCCCGTGCGAGAGCTTCATTAACGCCCCTTCGATCGACATGGTGATCTGCCCTTCCATCGCAGTCAGCACATGCCGCGGCCTGCCCTTCGCGTCCGGAACCTGGGCCATCGCGATGAGCCCCATCCGCGACGTTCGCGTCGTTTCCAGCCATTCCGGAACGAACACGGGATAGTCCACCTTGGTCTGGCCCGGTGCTACCGAGAAGGCGGGGCCGCGAATGCCCTGGCGATGCCGCTGCTGATTGCCGGCCATGTCGAGGATGACCTCTCCCGTGAACCCGTCGGTTCGTTCGATGAGGATCTCGGCGAGATGCGTGGAGCCTCGTGGGATCCGCCGTCCGCCATCGGCTTCGGCCGCCCTCACCTTGAAGGGTGGCTTCATGGTTGTGGCGATCAGGACACGGGGAACGAGATTGGCCTCGGCACGTCGCGGGGCAAGGTCGCCCTGGAAATCTCCGCAAACAGCCTGCGTGACGGTACGCTGGCCGACCTTCGCCGTGCCGACGATCTGAACCAACGAGGCGCTCGCCGGGGCATCCTTGGAGCATTCGAGACTGATGGGAAAGGTATCCGCAGTCGGCGGGATGACGAGTTCTTTCGGCACGGTCACCCCTGCTGGCAGACCCGTGAACGACAGGAAGACGGGCTCCTTGAAGCCTCCTTCGCGAACGATCCCCACCGTCAACGCGGCCTTACCGCCAATGGGCACATTGACGATCCCGCCAGTTCGCACTCGAAACCGCGTCGGCGGGCGTTTCGCCACAAGACGATAAACCGCGTCGGCGCCGGGCCGTTTTCCCGAGACGTCGCCAACGATGATTCGGTAGTCGCCATCGCTGGGCAGCGTGAACGGAACACGAACTTGACTGCTGCCGTCCAAGTCATCTTTCGCGACGAGTTGCTTGCCGTCGGGGCCGATGATGGTGAGCGTAACATTGAGAGGCGAACCAATCTGCAGGGCCTGGACGGCGACATCCCAAGCGTCGCCCTTTTTGCCGACGAGTGTGTAGGTATCGCGTTCGCCGCGTCGGCCGATCCGGCCCGTGACGGCGCCAGGAACCGTGAACCGGCGCTCCTTGGGGTCGGTCGTCGTCGGTTCGAGCTGCTCGGGATCGTCGCTCAACAGGAGCGGAATAGCCGGCGCGATTCCGTAGGGCGTTTCCAACCGATAGGTAAACGATTCGCGATCTGGGTCGTTCGGGAAGGCGACTTCTTTCGTCACACTTTCGAGCCTCGCCTGCCCCGTGGCGATGCCGATGCCGACGAACTCCACCGGGCGCTTGTCGCCCCGCCGACCTGCCGCCGGAATGGTGGTGATGACTCTCGGGCCGGGCGTGAGGGTAAGCCGATATGTGAAACAACGATAGCCGCGGTGATCGACGTCCCGGACGCAGACGGTGTAGGGTTTGCCCTTCTCCACTGCAAAGGTCAACGTCGGATCACGCCCTTCCGTATCAACGGCTTCAGCCACCTTGCTCCCGTCGATATCGCATATTTCGATGACTCCCAGGAAATCACTCCCCAATCGCCGGGCCGTCAGTTCGCATGTTACCGGGCCGCTTCGGGTCGCCCAGAATCGGTAGCGATCCACTTCCTCGATCCGCCGCAATCGGCCGTTGACCGTCACAGGGAGAGACGGAAGTTCTTGCGGCCCTCTTCGGGATTCGTCCTCGGTCACTTCGTTAGCGGTGCCGACCATGAACACGCCCCCGCTGCCGCCGCCGTTGGCATTTGCCACGCTCCAGTGAATCGGGCCAGGAAGCATGTTCGCCGGAAGGACGAAGCGGGCGGAGACTTCCCGAGGCAGACGCGGGTCATTAGCGAAGCTCTTGATGCCAAACCAGTACGGCGGCTCATGAAGCAGTACCACGCTCGGCTTGGAGAGCACTTCGAGCTTGACGCGGGGATCGTGAACGAAAAACTGGATGTCGGGAGTCCAATCGGCTCCACCGAGACGCACCTCGATCGTTGTCCCCGCTTTGCCGCCGGGAGGAAAGACATAACTATCCTGGCCGGGTGGTAGCTGGGCGAATGATGCCGGAGTCATTGCCGCTAGGGCGAAGAGGCTCAACAGGCTTCGAGATCGCCACGAAAGTGTTGCAAACATGAGGTCATCTCGGCGCGGGTCGTTCCTCATCAGATCAAGCCCTTGATGAGCTTGCCGCCTCAGACAATGGGCACAGGCCGCCCGAGGGGAGTGAGGTAGGTCTTGTCGCAGTCGATGCCCAGGAGGTGGAGGACGGTTCGCAGGATGTCGGCCACGCTCACCGGATCAGCGGTGGGCGCCGAGGCGTGTTTATCCGTGGCCCCGATCACCTGGCCTGGCTTGATGCCGCCGCCAGCGAACAGCACGCTCTGTGCCTGCGACCAGTGATCGCGGCCGGCCTTGTCGTTGATCCGCGGCGTGCGGCCCATTTCGCCCATCATCACCACGAGGGTACTATCGAGCATGCCACGATCTTGCAGGTCGGTCACGAGGGCACTGAATGCCTGGTCGGCATGCGGGATCAGGTCTTTCTCCAGGCTCGGGAAGCAGGAGAAGTGCGTATCCCAACTTCCGTGATCGACGCCAATGAAGCGGCACCCGGCTTCAGCCAGCCGACGGCTCAGGAGGGCACACTGACCGAGCGACGAATGCCCGTAGGCCGCCCGCAGTTTTTCCGGTTCGGAATTGAGATCGAATGCTTTGCGGGCCAGCGGCGAGGAGATCAGATCACGGGCCTTGTCGTAATACGTAGCCATCGTGCCGGCTCGACCGGCCGGCGTCATGTCCTTCTCCAATTCGAGCAAGGCCCTCTGGCGGCGCTGATTCCGTGATTCGCTGAGGCGCTCGTCAGGCTTCAGGTCTTTTACCTCGAAGTCGGGTTGCACGGGGTCCGACTCGATGACGAACGGTGCGTGCTCCGCGCCATAGAACCCTGGTCCGCCCGCGGTCAACGGGTGCGGCATATTGATGTAGGGCGGCATACTCCCTCTCGTGCCCAGCTCCCGCGACACAATGGACCCGAGTGACGGATATGTCTCGTTCACCGGCACCCTGGAGTTCGCCCCGTCGGCGAAGTTGGCCCGATATCCAGTCAGCACATAGTGATAGCCCGTCGTGTGGCCATTGTCGTTGTGACTGTGCGAGCGGAGGATGGTAAACTTGTCCGCAACCCGGGCGCAGCGGTGGCAGTGTTCGCCGACGATCGTACCGGTCACATTGGTCCTGATCGGCTTGAACGGCCCGCGAATCTCAGCGGGAGCATCTGGTTTCAGATCCCACATGTCGATCGTGGATGGGCCGCCCTGCAAGAACAGGAAGATACACGCCTTCGCCTTCGGCTCCGTCCCGTTCGACGCCGTGGCTTCCATCTGGAACAGAGTCGGTAGAGTTAGTCCACCGATGAATCCCGATGCGCCGAGTTTGAGAGCGTGACGACGGGTGATGCCGTCACAGAAGCCGCGCCGCCAAGTAGTGTCTTTGCTTCGCACGTAGGACCTCCGCTCAGACGGCTGGCGGGCAGAGCACCAGCAGCTCAATGGTTGTAAACGAACTCCTTGGTATTCAGCAGCGTCCACAGCACGTCTTCGACCGCTGCGCGCCGGTTCGTGCCCGTTTCACGAAACAAATCCAGCATGACCTCTCGGTCGACTCTTGTCGGCATACGCGCAAGGAGGCCGAGATAGAGGTCGTCGATGATCGCGGTCGGTGTCTTGTCGGAATCGGCGAGTTTGCGAGCCGTGCCGCGGCGTGAGTGAATCTTGGCCGCAATCTCCGGGGCGTTCATCTGGTGCAGGGCCTGGGCGATGCTCGGTTCGTTGCTGCGCTCACACTCGCACACACTGGCCCGTACGGGCCGACCGAAGAGCTTGAGGAAATACGAGGGCATGCGGTTGTCCCACAACTGGATGGCGCGGACTCCCTCCGGCCAGCCGTTGAACTTCTCCGGCACGTTGGTGGTTTGGCTGATCGCGTCCAGCAGGACCTCGGCCGGCAGCGTTCGTGGCATGGCGTGCGAGAAGTTTTGTTCGTCGCTCGCGTTCGCGTGGGTTTGCGGCCCGAGCTGGTAGACGCGCGAGTTGAGCACTGTCCGGACGAACGCCTTCAGGTCGTACTTTCCCTCCTTCAAGTGCCTGGCAAGGTCGTCGAGGAGCGGTTCATTGGTCGCCGGGTTCGTCGCCCGGAGATCGTCAATCGGGTCGATGAGCCCGCGCCCGAAGTAGTGCGCCCAGAGCCGGTTGACGATGGCCAGTGCGAGGAACGGATTATCCGGCGAGGTCATCCAGTCGGCGAGCACGCGGCGGCGATCGACCTGGTCCGCCAATGCGCGCGGTGAAGCTCCGAGGGCCCGCGTCGGGATCGGTTTCCCGGTGCGAGGGTGTTGCAGATCCTGTCCGGGGCCGGCCACGATCGTTTCGCCCCCGGGCCCCGCCTTCCGCGCGACGCCGGTGAAGAACCCTGCCAGCGCGACGTAGTCGTCTCGTCCCCATTTCTCGGACGGGTGGTGGTGGCACTGGGCGCACTCGATTCGCACGCCGAGAAACAGTTGGCTGATCGACCGGCTCATAAGGTCTGCCTTGTCGAGTGCCTTGAAGAGCCCGGCCGGCCCTTCGGCCGTCACGGCCCCTTTGGCCGTCACGATGTCACGGACGAATTCGTCGTACGGCCTGTTCTCGTCGAACTGCCGGCGGAGCCAGCGGGTCATGGCGACGGCGCCCGCCGCCGTGAGCGCATCCCGATCGACGCGCAGAAGGTCGGCCCACCGCATCGCCCAGTAATCGGCGTACTCCGGCCGGTCGAGGAGTTGGTCGATCAGTTTGGCCCGTTTATTCGGGTCGGCGCTCGCCAGGAACGCCCGGGCCTCTGCCGCCATGGGGAGCGTGCCAATAGTGTCCAGGAACACCCGCCGGAGGAACGTGGCGTCGTCGGCAAGATCGCTGGGCGGGATGCCGAGGCGTTCCAGTTTGTTCCAAACGTGCTTGTCGATGAAGTTCACTTCGGACGGACGGGGGAACTGCACCCCGGGACGAGGGAGCGTGACGTGGCAAACCGTCACTTGCCCCATGTACCGAACCAGAATCGCTGCCTCTCCGGGGATGTCGCCTCCCTGCACGTTACCGCGGCGATCCACGCCGGCAATGGTGGGCACGTTGGAATCGTACTCCGCCTCGGCAGTGACGCAACGCTGTCGGCCCTTTTCGTCGAGGGCCGTCACGCGCAACTGCTGTGCTCCCCGCGGAGCGAGGATCGTTTCCTTCGGCTCGACCTCAATGGCAACGACCGGGTAAACGTGCCCCGACCGCAAACTCATTCCCTCCGAAATCCAGCGCACGAGGCGCTTGTAGGGAAGCGTGTTTTCCTTGATCTTCTTTCCGCCGCCGTGCGGTATGCGTCCAGTGGCTTTCTGAATCAGCAGACTGTTCTCCGGCGATGAGGCAAGGACACGGCGGCCACGGCCTTCCATGACCAGGGCCTGATAGTCCGCTTCGGGATCGAACCCGAAGACGCTCAACTTGAAGCCGTTCTGCCCTTCCGCCTTGCCATGACAACCCCCACCATTGCACCTTAAGTTACCCCCCGAATTCTATACCTGAGTTCTCCAAAACTAAGTGAGCTTTCGGTTTTGTAAGGTTTTCACAGTGCGGGAGAAGAGTAGTCGGTATGCGCTCCGTGGCGAAGAAGGAGGCAAG
>Ga0316363_10001925_pt1 | contig 16952 bp, 15 predicted proteins | sample Sb_taG_3_FD_200459 | JGI IMG/M metagenome (GOLD analysis project Ga0316363, IMG submission 200459) | Peat soil microbial communities from Weissenstadt, Germany - Sb_50d_a_PC metaG (v2) (version 2) | ecosystem: Environmental > Terrestrial > Soil > Wetlands > Peat | place: Germany: Weissenstadt...
TCGCGCCACGGCATGGATGGCCTCCCTGAAAGCCGATTCCATGCAATGATGATGTGTCGGTAATGTCCCCGAACACCCGTCGGGGATGTTCCCGGGCTAAACACTTGTCCCGGCCATCCACGTCTTTACGCTCTGCAGCGCGACAGACGTGGATGCCCGGCATGACGAGTCCGAGGATGCCTCAATGTCTGAACTCTCCGAAGAACAGCGCCTGATGCGGCAGAGCTGCCGCGATTTCGTCGACGACGTCATCATTCCCTTCATCCGCGGCAATTGGCAGCGCGAATGGTCGATGACGCCGGAGGACCGGCTGCCGACGGAAATCCTGCAAGGCGCCGAGAAGGTCGGCATCCGCACGCTCGGCGTGCCCGAAGAGTTCGGCGGCATCGAGCTCGACCGGGCGAGCGAGGTGCAGACCTTTGCGCTGATCGCCGAGGAGATCGCCCGCGGCGATTCAGGCCTCGCCGACAAGCTGGTGCAGAACTGGAAAGTGTCGGTGCTGTTGCGCAACCTGGCGCCGCGCCACCTGCAGGAAAAATGGTTCAAGCGGCTGATGGCCGATCCGCAATTCCTGCTCGCCCATTGCCTGACCGAACCGCGCGGCGCCTCCGACCGCTGGCTGCCCTACAACGTGCCGGAAGCGGCGATGCAGACCCGCGCGGTGAAGCAAAACGGCGAATGGGTGATCAATGGCCGCAAGCAATTCATTTCCAATGGTTACGACGCCGGCCTGTTCGTGGTCTACGCCAACACCAATCCGCAAGTCGGCATGATGCAGGGCACTTCGAGCTTTCTGGTGCCGCGCGGCACGCCGGGGCTGACCATTGCGCGCTGCAACGAGACCGTCGGCTGCCGCTTCATGAACAACGGCGAGCTGGTATTCGAGGACATGCGCGTGCCGGCGGATCATCTCTTGGTCGAGGGTGACGCGCTGGGCAAGGCCGCGGTTTATTTCCGCCCCGGCAAGATCATCCAGGCGGCGAAAAATCTCGGCGTCGGCGTGCGCGCCTTCGAGCTCGCCGCCGATTACACGCAGAACTACGTGCAGGGCGGCCGTATCCTGATCAAGCATCAGGCGGTGGCGCTGCGGCTCGCCGACATGGCGACGCGCATCGAAGCCGTGCGCGCGCTGCTGGCACGTGCATCAAAAGCCGTCGACGACAACGCGCCGGACGCCGACACGCTGTGCAATATGGCAAAAGTGTTCGCCTCGGAGGAAATCCTCAAAGTCGCGCAACATGCGCTCGAACTGCACGGCGGCAACGGCGTCATGCTCGATTTCGGCGTCGAAAAGATTTTCCGCGACGCGGCGATATTTTTGCACATGGACGCCACCGTCGACATTTCGCGATTCAAGATCGTCAAATCGATGTTTCCGCATACCGCCGGCAAATATGCCGGGCCGGAAAGCTAAGACGAATGGCCCATCTCGACCGTTTGCTTCGAGACTTCGGTGCGGTGCAGTATGTTACGATTTACACCTATGCCGACGCGAAGAAGTAGTGGTCCGCAAGTGGAGGAACGACGATGATATCATGGCTTCGCATCGCGGCGGTATCCGCGTGTCTCGCCGCGGCACCAAACGCCCACGCGCAGACCTTTCCGTCGAAGCCGATCACCATCATCGTGCCGGCGTCGCCGGGAGGCGTGACCGATATGCTCGCGCGCATCCTCGCGCAGCACTTCAACGCCGACTGGGGCGCCCAAACGGTGGTCGAGAACAAGCCGGGCGCCAATAACCAGGTTGCCGCTGAATATGTGATGCACCAGCCGGGCGACGGCTACACGCTGTTCATCGGCCCGGAAACCACCTTCATCGTCAATCCGACGCTTTACCCCGACCTGCGCTACAAGCTCAGCGATTTCACCCCGATCACCGGTCTCGCGCAGATCAATCATGGGCTGATCCTGCATCCGTCGGTGCCGGCGAACAGCGTCAAGGAATTGGTCGCGCTCGCCAAGGCCGAGCTAGGCCAGCTGAATTACGGCACTTACGGCGTCGGCTCGAGCGGCCATCTCAATATGGAAATGTTCAAGACCGTCACCGGCACCAATCTGGTCGCCGTGCACTACAAGGGCGCGGCGCCGGCGATGCAGGACGTGATCGCCGGCCACATCCAATTGATGTTCATCAGCGTCGGCAACGCCGTGCCGCAATCGAAAGCCGGCGCGGTCAAATTCATCGCCATCGGCGCGCCGAAGCGCATGGCGCTGTTGCCGGACGTGCCGACCATCGCCGAGGCCGGTTATCCCGGCTTCACGGCGGTGTCGTGGTTCGCACTGTTCGGGCCGGCCAGCATTCCGCCCGACGTGGTCGCCAAAATCAACGGTGAGGTGCGCAAGATCTTCGCCGATCCGGCCGTTCAGAAGACGTTTCTCGACGCGCAATTTTTCGAATCTATCGTTGGTTCGCCGCAGGCACTGAGCGAGCGCATCCGCACCGAAGAGCCGCAATGGCGCAAGCTGATCCAGGCCGCGCACATCACGGCCGAATAGGTGGGATCGTTTGTCGGATCCTTTTCGGTCGGCCGCTCTCGGGGCAAAGCGGAGTCTCGTAGGTCGTCCGTCCGGCTTACTTGTGAGTTCACGCCCTAATTCCTCTGCGTCAGCCGGAAGCCGGCGATAACGATGGCAAGGCCGACGAGCTGCCAAACGCTCGGGAGCTCCCCCACCGTGACGGCGCCGACCACGAGCGTGAATACCGGCACCAGCGACGGATACAATGCCGCACGGCTGACGCCGAGCAGCTCCACCGCGCGGGTGAACAGATAAATGCCGCCGGCGCCAGCGAAAAAACCCTGCACGACGGCCTGCATGAAATTTTCCCAAAATCCGGCGGCCACCATGTTGTCGAAGCACAGCAGCAGCAGCAGCGGCAGGCCAGTGAGCGACAAGACGCTGGTGACCCCGGCCGCCCGCATCGGCGCGATCCGGAAGCGCCGCAACAGCATGCCGAAGATCGCAAACGAGGTCCCCGCGGCCACGAACAACAGGTCGCCGGTGATGCCTTGCGCGCCCATGGTGCTCAGCGCTTCGACGCCGATGACGCAAAGCCCGAGCACGATGGTCGACGCGCCGGCGACGCGGCGCCAGGGCAAAGCCTCCTTGAGCACGATCCGCGCCAGGATCAGCCCGCCGACGGCGGCGCAGGACGGCTGGATGATGGCGCCGTGGCCGAGCGGCACGAACACGTAGCCAAAATAGCTCCACAGCGCGAGCGGCAGACCGCCGAAGGCGGTCAGCAGAATGCCGTGCCGCCAGCCGACGCCGCCGAGATCACGGACGCCGCCGGAAGCGATGAAGGGGAGCAGCACCAGGCCAGGCCAGACGAAGCGATGCAGCGACAAAACCAACGGCGACAGGCCGACGAGCACGCCGTGGCGCGCGGCGACGAAGCCGAAGGACCAGAACAAAGCCGAGCCGGCGCCATACAGCACGCCCCACGCTGTCGCATGTTTTGACGGTGGAGACGGAGCAAGGGTCATTCAGCCGCGAATCATAATCCGTTGCGGCTTTGGAAAACAGCGCATGAAATTTTGAAGCCAGCTTCGCCGCACGCGAAGCCGAATTCACTCCAACCCGTCCACGTCGGCGTCCTTGAGCAGATCGAGCCCGCCCGCCGCCACGACCTTCCCGGCATCGAGCCGCACCACGGTGGTGGCGATGCGGCGCACTTCGGCAACCGTGTGGCTGACATAGACCATCGGGATTCCGGCATCATCACGCAGCCGCACCAGATAGGGCAGGATTTCGCGCTTGTGCGCGGCGTCCAGCGAGGCCAGCGGCTCGTCGAGCAGCAACAGACGCGGTCGCATCAACAGCGCGCGGCCGACGGCGACGCGCTGCCGCTCGCCGCCCGACAACATGCGCGGCCGCCGATCGAGCAGATGAGCGATATCGAGCAGCGTGACGATGCGCTCGAATTCCGACGCCTCGCGCGGGACCCCGCTCATCCGCCGGCCATAATCGAGGTTTTGCCGCACGCTGAGATGCGGGAACAGCCGGCCCTCCTGGAACACGTAGCCGATGCGGCGCCGATGTGGTGGCACGTCGATGCCGCGCGCGGCGTCGAACAACACCGTGTCGTCGATGGCGATCGCGCCGCGGTCAGGCGTGAGCAGGCCGGCGATCATATTCACGACCGACGTCTTTCCGGCTCCCGACGGCCCGAACAACGCAGTCACGCCGCGCGCCGCGTCGAAGCGCACGCCAAGTTTCAGCGCGCCAAGTTGCTTCTTCACGTCGACAGCGAGCACGATCACTCCCCGTGGAAGCGGACGCTGGCGCGCCGCGCGAGCCATTCCGAAGTGAAGAGCGCCGCAAATGCCAGCACGATGGCGATCAGGACCAGGCGGCCGGCAGCCGCATCGCCGCCGGGCACCTGGGTCAAGGTGTAGATCAGCGCCGAAATCGTCTGTGTCTCGCCGGGGATGTTCGACACGAAGGTGATCGTCGCGCCGAACTCGCCTAAGGCGCGCGCAAAGCACAGCACCACGCCGGCGATGATGCCCGGCAAGGCCAGCGGCAGGGTGACGGTGAGGAACACCCAAGACCTGTTGGCGCCCAGCGTCGCGGCGGCATCTTCGAGCTTGCGATCGATCGCCTCCAATGCCAGCCGGATCGGCCGCACCATCAATGGAAAGCCCATGATGCCGCACGCCAGCGCCGCGCCGGTCCAGCGGAACGAAAAGACGATACCGAAATGACTGTCCAAAAAGGCGCCGATCGGCGCCTTGCGGCCGAACCAGATGAGCAGGAGATAGCCGGTGACGACCGGCGGCATCACCAGGGGCAGGAAGACGACACCGTCGAGCACGCTCTTGCCCCAAAAATTGGTGCGGGCAAGCAGCCAGCCGATGGCGATGCCGAACGGCAGCGCACATGCGGTCGCGACCACGGCAATGCGCAACGACAGCGCGACTGCCGTCCATTCAGCGGGTGTGAGGTCGAGCACGGCGTGCCTGCGTGGCGTTCCCGCTCACGATGTCGGCTTCATCAGGACGGCGAAGCCGTAAGACTCGAAGATCGTCTTCGCCGCCTGCGAGCGCAGGAACGCCAGATATGCCGTCGCCTCGGGCTTGGCGCTCGCCGTCGCCGCGACCGGATAGATGATCGGGTCGTGGGAATCGTCCGGAAACACGCCGACGACTTTCACGCCCGGCTCGACCTTGGCGTCGGTCGAATAAACGATGCCGAGCGGCGCCTCGCCGCGGGCGACCAGCACCAAAGCGGCGCGAACATTCGCGGTCATCGCCATCTTCGGCTCGACCGACGACCAGACGCCAAGCTTCTCCAGCGCGGCCTGGGCGTAAAGCCCGACCGGCACAGCTTTGACGTCGCCAGTCGCGATCCGCCCGTCGCCGGCAAGCTTGGCGAGATCGAAACCGGGCGCGATCGTCACGTGGTCGATCTTGGAATCCTTGGACGCGATCAGCACCAGCGTGTTGCCGAGCAGATTCACTCTGGTGTCGTCCCTAATGAGCTTCTTTTGCGCGCCGTAGTCCATCCATTTCAGGTCGGCGGACACGAACACGTCGGCCGGCGCGCCGCCTTCGATCTGCTTCATCAGCGCCGAGCTGGCGTCATAGCTGGCGACGACTTTTATGCCGCTTTGTTTGGTGAAGGCGGTATCGACGTCATCGAGCGCGTTCTTCATCGAAGCGGCGGCAAAGACGGTGATGGATTTGTCTTGGGCAGTGGCGGAATGCGGTGACGCGGCAATGACGATGGTCGCGGCGATGGCCGCCAGGATGGCTTTTCCGGTGAGCACGACGGTTCTCCAACAGCTATCGGTGCGCCAACATTGCGCGCCGGACCACATGATCCGTGAGGTCGATACGACCGCCTCGGGGAACCGTCGTTCCGGGCATTGACGGCGCGCGCTCAGCGCACCGTCGGTCGCGGACCGACAATAGGCCGAAGGCCTTTGGCGGACAAGCGGGGGTGCTGCGCCACGTGGTCACCCTGGACCGGGAGTCATGCTATCCTTCGCGCAGAAGCGAGGGCCTATGAGCGCGGCAGAGCCGATCGAAGGCGAATACGACTACATCATCGTCGGCGCCGGCTCCGCCGGCTGCATTCTCGCCAACCGACTCTCCGCCGACGCCGGCAAACGCGTGCTCATCCTCGAAGCCGGCGGCCGCGACAACTGGATCTGGTTTCACATCCCGGTCGGCTATCTGTTCGCCATCGGCAATCCACGTTCCGACTGGTGTTTCAAGACCGAGCCCGAAGAGGGCCTCAACGGCCGCAGCCTCAATTATCCGCGCGGCAAAGTGATTGGCGGCTCGTCGTCGATCAACGCCATGATCTATATGCGCGGCCAGGCTGCCGACTACGATCACTGGCGCCAGCTCGGCTTGAGCGGCTGGGGCTGGGACGATGTGCTGCCGTATTTCAAGCGCCATGAAGATCATTTCCTCGGCGCGAGCGAGGCCCATGCGGTCGGCGGCGAATGGCACGTCGCGGCGCCGCGGGTGCGCTGGGACCTGCTCGATGCCTTTCGCGCCGCCGCCGAACAGGCCGGCATCAAATCCATCCCCGACTTCAACCGTGGCGACAACGAAGGCATCTGCGCCTTCCACGTCAATCAGAAGCGCGGCCGGCGCTGGTCGGCGGCCAGCGCCTTCCTCAAGCCGGCGCTCAAGCGCGCCAACCTACGGCTCGAAACCGGCTGCCTGGTCGAAAACATCGTGTTCGACGGCCGGCGTGCCGCCGGCGTGCGCTGGACGCAAGGCGGACAAGCGCGCATGGCGCGGTGTCGCGGCGAAGTCGTTCTCGCTGCCGGCTCGATCGGCTCGCCGCAGATCATGCTGTTGTCCGGCGTTGGCCCGGCGCAGCAATTGCGAGAGCTCGGCATCCCGGTCGTGCTCGACCGGCCGGGCGTCGGCGCCAATCTGCAGGACCATTTGCAGCTGCGCATGATCTACAAGGTCGACGGCATCACCACGCTCAACGAGCGCTATCACGCACCGCTCGGTTTTGCCCACATGCTCGCCGAATATGCGCTGTTGCGGCGCGGTCCGCTGACCATGGCGCCGTCGCAGCTTGGGCTATTCACCCGCTCCGACCGCGACCAGGAGCGCGCCAATCTGCAGTATCACGTCCAGCCGCTGTCGCTCGACCGCTTCGGCGAACCGCTGCACACGTTCCCGGCCTTCACCGCGAGCGTGTGCAATGTACGTCCGACCAGCCGCGGTTTTGTACGGCTACGCTCGCGCAATCCGGCCGAGGCGCCGCGCATAAAGCCGAATTATCTCGCCACCGATGAAGACCGCCGTATCGCCGCCAACGCCATCCGATTGACGCGGCGGATCGTGGCGCAGCCGGCGCTGAAAAATTATCATCCCGACGAATATTTGCCAGGGCCGCAGCTGCGCGATGACGACGAGCAGGCCTTGATCAAAGCCGCGGGCGACATCGGCACCACCATCTTTCATCCCATCGGCACCGCAAAGATGGGGCTTGCTAGCGATCCGATGACGGTGGTCGATGATCGCCTGCGCGTCGCCGGCATCGAGCGCCTGCGCGTCGTCGACGCCTCAGTGATGCCGACGATCACGTCGGGCAACACCAACGCACCGACCATGATGATCGCGGAAAAAGGCGCCGCCCTGATCCGCGCCGATGCCGGGGCCTAAATCGCCATGAACCCCGCGGCGCGCGCCAAGGTTATGCTGATCGACCCGGCGGCCGAATGGGCGCTGATCGCACGCGAGTCCGGCGATCCCGCTTATCTGTTGAGCCGTTACGTTGCGGTGCTGGCGCTTATTCCCGCCGTGTTCGGCTTCATCGGCTCCAATCTCATCGGCATGGTCGTCCCGGGAATGGGCCTGGTACGGGCGTCGCTGTTCAATGGCGGCTTCGGCGCGATCTTCGCCTATGCGCTGGCCTTCGCCACCGTGCTGGTGCTGGCGCTGATCGTCAATCTGTTGGCGCCGCTGTTCGGCGCGCAGAAGGATTTCGACAGCGCATTCAAGCTCGCGGTCTATTCCTACACGCCGGTGTGGCTCGCCGGAATTTTTCTGGTGCTGCCGGGCCTTCACTTTTTGATCTTGCTCGGCTTCTACGGCGCCTATGTGCTGCTGCTCGGCCTGCCGCGGCTGATGAAGGCGCCGGAGCAGAAGTCATATCTCTACGCCCTCGTCATCGTGGTTTGCGCCGCCGCGCTGACGCTCGGTGCCGCTGCCACGCAGCGCGCCGTGTTCAACACCGCCTTTTAGAGCATGATCCCGAAAAAGCCTGCCCTCGGACTTGATCCGAGGGTGGATACCGGTTCTCGGAAAAGATCATGCTCAAACCAAAGAACCTAAGGCGCCTTCACGACCTGCTTGCAGGCCGCCGGCAACGCAGCGAGCGTCGGTCCGGTCCGCGGTCCGGGCGGCTTTTCCGGCGGCTTCGGATGCAGCACGCCAGCGGTGAACCAATAATCGAGCGCATGGCCGCAACCGTCGCCGGGCGGCACCGGCTGCTGCGACTCGCATTGCGGACTGTCGGGCGGGCAGTTGAGCCGAACGTGGAAGTGCTCGGCATGCCCCCACCACGGCCGCACTTTGGCAAGCCATGCGCGATCCGAGCCGGCCTCGCTGCACATTTCCTTCTTGATCGCCGCGTTGACGAAAATGCGCGCGATCTCGGGATCCTCGGCGGCGGCCTTCACCAGCGCGGTGTGGGTCGGCGTCCAGAGGCTATGGTCGACGTCGCGACCGCTCGGCGCCACCATGTTGACGGCGCCGTTCATCTCGCGCTCCTCGCGGCTGAGCACATGGTCGGGCATCGGGCTGAACCAGATATCGGCATCGAGCCCGATCTGGTGGCTGGCATGGCCGCTCAGCATCGGACCGCCGCGGGGCTGCGCCATGTCGCCGATCAAAAGCCCGTTCCATCCGACCTTCTTGGCGTTCTCGCCAAACCGCTTGATGAAATCGATCAGCTCCGGGTTGCCCCAATTGCGATTGCGCGACAGCCGCATCACCTGCCAAGTCGGGCCCGTGATCGGCAGCTCCTCGGCGCCGGCCATGCAGCCCTTGGCGTAGCCGCCGATGGCGCGCGGCGGACCGGCGAGCGGCGTCAGCTTGCGGGCGAACAATTCTTTCGCCGGGATGTTCGGGGCGTCGGGATTGGCCAGCGGCGGCAGCGTCACCTTCTCGAGCGTGCCTGGCGGTGTCGTATCGACGGTGCTGGCTGCTCTGTTCTGCGTGCCGGCGTCTTGCGCTAGCACTGAACCGGCGCCGAGAACGAACAGCACGGCGAGCGCGCGTACCGGAGCGAGCATTATTTCATCTCCACGACGGACTTCGCCCCCGCCGTCGCCCGGTACGCCGCCGCACGGGCGCGGCGGCGATACGCTGCCGCGAGTCGTTCGTCCTGTCCAGTTACGAACAAGTCATCGCTTGCGCCGGTCAGCGCCAAAAGTCGCCGCTCCGTCGCCGCATGCGGCTCGACCGTGCCGTCATGCAGGATGTGGCCGATGGTGAGCCCGCGTTCGGCGAGCGAGCGCGCCACCAGGAGGCAACGATGACAATCGAGCGGCTCGCGTTCCGCGCACATCAGACAGACGCGATGCTGCGACCCTTCCGCAATCAGCCGATCGAGCGCGATTTGAAACTCCCGCTGCCGTGCCATCGCCTCATAGTCGGCAACGCCGTCGCGATAAAGCGCGGCATCCCGGGGACGGCCGCCGAGCGGTTCGCCGTACGCGAGATAGGCCATGCCATGCTGCGCCAGCGTCGCAGCCAGATTTTTACCCGAGAACCACGGGAAGCGGCGCGAGAGCGGCGTCGAGCGGACGTCGGCAATGGCGGTTACGCCGGCATGGCGCAGCATCCCAATGAAGCGCTCGGCGGGGATATTCGAATGGCCGATGCTGAACAGATCGAACGATGACATCGTGGAAAGTCTAGCGAAAAGCTCCGGCGGTTTCATGGCTGCTGGCTCATGGCAGATGATTAACCGTCGGTGTCGAGCCCGCTTTTTTGCAAGTTCCGGCGGCGCTACAATGCCACCCGCACCGTCGACGAAGGCTGTGCCGGGGGGCTTGCAATGCGTCGGTTGCTTTGCGCGACTGCCATCGCCGTATGGTTTTTAGCTTGCGGGATTTGCTGCGAGCGCGCCGAGGCCGCCGTCGTCGTCAATATCGACCGCGCCAGCCAGACCATGGAGGTCAGCGTCGACGGCATGCCGCGCTATAACTGGCGGGTGTCGACCGCCCGGCACGGCTACATCACGCCGCCCGGCACCTATCACCCGCAAATGATGGCGCGGCGCTGGTTCTCGCGACTCTATTACAATTCGCCGATGCCGTATTCGATTTTCTTCCATGGCGGCTACGCCATTCACGGCACCTACGAAATCTCGCGGCTGGGCGGACCGGCCTCGCACGGCTGCGTGCGGCTCGATCCGGACCACGCCGCCATCCTGTTCGAGCTGGTCGAGCGGGAAGGCATGAGCCGCACCACGATCGTGGTTCACTAAACTCGCCAATATTTCGCCGTCAGCACACCGCGCGCTTCTTGCGCGTGCGCGGCTTTTCGCGCCGAGGCCGATCCTGCCGCCCCGTCTCGTCCAACCTGAAATATATTCAATAAATTTTAGTCGACTTGAAGTTGAACAGACCGTGGATTTCGGCTAATCTCTTATCGTGCCTGCATACACGCCCTCCCTTCGGGAATGCAGGATTCTAAGGCAACGTGTTCCGTGCGACGCCTTCCGTGCGTGACGCTTAAGGCGGAGAAAAGCAAGACTTTTCAGAGGCATCGTTCAAGGAGCGTTGTGACTTCCAGCAGCCTGCGTGAGCAACCCAATCGAGGAGAATGGCTATGGAAATCCAGATCCCCAAGCACCTGAATCTGTCCGAGAAAGAGATCGAACGCCTCACCAAGGAACTCGGTGGCGAAGTGGTCGATACGGCGCGAGGCGCCCAGGCCGAAGCGGTGACCGCCGTCAAGGTGGTCGAAGAATCCGAGGTCGTGAAGCGACAAGTCAAAGCAAAAGTGACCGAGTAATCGCCGGTCGCTCCGTTCGGCGCCAACCGCATGGAGATTGAGCATGACTGACGCGGGCTCCCCGTTCGGGCCCGCGGTGCCGGATTCGGCATCGCAGGCTTTCGCATGCAGCCAAGGCGACCTGAGGGTTCGACAGTCTCCGCAGCAATTTTCAGTTTGCCTGATCACGGCCCTGACGATTGCCGATTTCGTCGATCTGACCGCAACCGTCTCGGCGCGTCAGAACGTCGGCGCACAAATCGGCGTATTCACGCTGGCTGCCGTTCTGCGTCAGCACGGTTACGCCGTCGATGTCGTCAATCTCGACGAGTACTTCCTTGACTACCTCAAGCCCGAAATGGGCGGGCCGACAAGCGGCCTGACCGAAAGCGAAACGGTCGAGCCAACGTCTTTGCTGGCCTTTGTGCTCAAGCGCCTTTCGACGTTTTCGCCTGACGTGTTCGGATTGAGTTCGATTTGCAGTTCCTACCCGTTGACGCTGCGGCTCGCTCGCGAGCTCAAGAAGATCAACCCAGACGTCCCGGTGGTTCTCGGAGGACCGCAAGCATCGGTCGTCGACGTGGCCACCATGAACGCGTTCCTGTACGTCGACGCCGTGGTCCGGGGCGAGGCTGACGAGTCGCTGCCCATCGTGCTCGACCGCCTGCGCCGCCGGGCTTCGCTCGACAACATTGCGGGCGTCACTTTCAGGCGAGGACACGACGTCGTCCGCAATCCGAACGGCCCAGTGGTTGAGGATCTCGACCGGGTGCCGCTGCCCGCGTTCGATCTCGATGCCAAGCTCAAGGATCGCGACGGCATTCACCTCGAAATCGGCCGCGGATGTCCGTTCGCTTGTACGTTCTGTTCCACCAACGATTTTTTCAGGCGCAACTTTCGCCTGAAATCGACTGGTCAGACCATTGCCGAAATGCGGTCCATCAAGCAGCAATACGGCATTACTTACTTCAGCATGATTCACGACATGTACACGGTCAATCGCAAGAAGGTCGTCGAGTTCTGCGATGCCCTATTGGCGTGCGGCGAGGAATACACCTGGGGATGCAGCGCGCGAACCGATTGCATTGACGACGAGTTGATCGGTCTCATGGCCAAGGCGGGGTGCCACGGCATTTTCTTCGGTATCGAGACCGGCTCGGCGCGGCTGCAAAAGGAGATCAACAAGAAACTGGACCTGGAGGAAGCCTGGGCACGCATCAAATGCGGCGACGCCAACGGCGTTCAGATGGCCGTGGCCTTGATCACCGGCTTTCCGGATGAAACTCGCGATGATCTGAGGGACACAATCCATTTTTTCATAGAGTCGTTGCGGTATGACCATGCGGAACCGCAGCTTTCCCTGCTGGCGCCCCTTGCAGCCACGCCGATCTACGAGAATCACAAAGCCGCGCTGGTGTTCGACGATATTTTCTCCGACATGTCGCATCAGGGATGGCGGCAGGATCGAGAAGATCTTGAATTGATCAAACTCCATCCAGACGTATTTCCCAATTTCTATGCGGTGCCGATGAAATGGTTGGACCGTTCGTACGTGAAGGACGTCCACGACTTCATCACGTATCTCGCCACATGGTTCCGGTGGCTGCCGGTGGGCATCCTTCAGGACAGCGGCGACCTTTTGGAGGTATTCGACGACTGGAAGCAATGGCTCGCAGATCGGCGCGCCAGCAGACCGGCACCGGATACCGGCATTGCTCCGTATTACACCCATCGCGAGTTCCGACGGGAGTTCATCGAATTCGTCCGCACCTGGTATTGCGATCACAGGGCGGCGGCGCCGGCGGCCGTGATGGCGCTCGCCGACGCTGAAGGATGGGGCACGGCCACGCGCAAGGCGCCGCCGCCGAAAGAGGTCGAGGAAGTCGACGAACTCGATACCGGTGCGTTTGCGTATCTCCGCAAGCCGACTACGATCATCAAGGTCGGAGTGGACTACAAACAGCTCGTAGCGGCGCTGCGGTCCAAGCGGAATCTGTCGCAGGTGCCGATAAGAGACATAACGCTTGCGTTTCGTGCGGCTACCGCCGGGCGGGTGGACGTCTGGCAAATCTCGCCGCTGTCCGGCGCGTTACTTGATAAATGCGACGGGACCCGCAGTGTAGAACAAATCGCCGCCGAGTTCGCCGACGCACATCCCGGCGTCGACGGAATTCCACCGGCAAAGGTCGCCATGTTCGGGCTCGTGCTGCTGCAACGGCAGGGCTTCATCGGGCTTTCGCGTAATGTCTTGCAGCAGACTGCGGGCCCCGATGAGGCCAGCGAGGTCGTCGGCCGTTTTGTCCCGCCGCCGCAACTCTCCGCCAACCAGCAGCCCTGGCCGGTACCTGCGACCGCTGCCTGAACGACGCAGCCTCGCGGCCGGCCGACATTGGTAACCTCGCCAATCCGCGAAGCGACGTTTTTGGACCGGCGGGTCTTCCAGCCAATACCGCGTTGCGATGTCGCTATCGGCGACATCGACGGCGCCTGGTCGCCGATTATCTATCGACCCCGGCGGCAACGGCCGCTAAAAAGGGCCGCAACGGGATAGGCCATGACGACGACAAAGACGCTCGGCGGCGTGATCGCCGCCATCACCACCGCGATCGACGACAAGGGCGAGCCCGATAGCGCGCGCTCGACCACGCTGGCCCGCTTCCTGCTCGCCAATGGCTGCGACGGGCTCAACGTGCTCGGCACCACCGGCGAAGCAACCTCGTTCTCGGTGGACCAGCGCAAGCGCGTCATGAGCGCTTACGCGGCAAGCGGCCTGCCGCTCGATCGGATGATGGTCGGCACCGGCGCCGCCGCGCTGGCCGACGCCATCGCGCTGACCAGGCATGCCGCCGAGCTCGGCTTCGCCGGCGCGCTGGTGCTGCCGCCATTCTATTACAAAGGCGTGCCCGACGACGGTCTGGTGGCCTATATCGACGCCATCGTTGCCGCCACCGCGGCGCGGCCGATCCCGATCTACCTCTATCATTTCCCGGCCCAGTCGGGCCTGCACTGGCATGTCGCGCTGATCCGGCGCCTGCTCGACGGCTACGGCGAGCGCATCGTCGGCTTGAAGGATTCGTCCGGCGACATGGCGTATGCCCGCGAGGCCGCGAGCGTTTCGCCGCGCTTCAAGGTGTTCCCCTCGACCGAGGCGGCGCTGCCGGAAGCCCGTTCCGGCCCGTTCGCCGGCTGCATCTCGGCAACCGCCAATCTCAACGCCGATCTGTGCGCCCGCGCCTATCGTTCGGCCGACACCGCGGCGCTCGCCGAAGCGGTCGCGATCCGCAAGCTGTTCGACGGCAAGGCGCTGGTGTCCGGCATCAAGGCGCTGGTCGCCCATATTCATGACGAGCCGCAATGGGCCCGCATGGCGCCGCCGCTCGCGGCCTTTCCGGCGGCCGACCGCGCCGCCGTCACGGCCGGCTACGAGGCGGTACGCGCCAAGCGCGTGGCATAGCGGGGAAAATAGCCCTGCGTTGACGCCGCCGCCCCATCCCCCTATAAGCGCGACGAAAGGCGTCGGGCGTTTGGCCTGCGCTTCCTCACGACACACCGATTGAACAGGTTCACGCCCGATACGCCATGGCTAATACAAAATCCGCCAAGAAGGCCGCTCGCCAGATTGCCCGCCGCACCGTGATTAATAAGTCGCGGCGCACGCGCATGCGCAGCGCCGTGCGCAAAGTCGAAGAAGCGATCACGGCCGGCGACCGCACCGCGGCCGTCGCCGCCATGGCCGAAGCCGAGCCGGCGCTCGTCCGTGCCGCGCGCACCGGCATTGTCCATCGCAACGCCGCCCGCCGGAAAGTCTCGCGGCTTGCCCACCGCATTGCCAAGCTCGGCAAATAGCCGCTAGACTGATCGGGTTAGCGCGTGGCGCTTAGAGCGCAGCGCGGGATAACGATTCGAAGTTTGCAGGTCCGCGCTCGGCGTCCGCGTACGTAGATTTACGGACGGCGATTACTCGCGATTCGCGGTGGATCGCCATCAAACTGTTGCAGAATCGTCGCTTAAGTCCGTGAAAATAGGTGCAAAACCCATCTGCGCTTTTTACGCGCGTCTGCGGCGTCGGGTTTTATTTGCTCCGTGCGCTTGCGACGAGGGTTACCCCAAAAAATTGAAAACGAGAATTGTTGTACGATGAAAGACTTATTGCCCACATGAAATTCGGGGGTTGGAGTCATCCCCGATTCCGTTGAGTCGGATTTATTTGGTCCGTTGTTTGGTCACGCTCGATTTTGGGCTACTTTTGGCTGTCATCGAATTGTAATCAGCCCGTTGAGTCAATGTCTTGTGGGAGTCATCTGCACCGCAGCCCGGCCCTGCCTCGGTAAGAAGTCCAATGTTGGCGCGGTTTTCCCTATTGCGAGCCGAAAACTGCGTGCTACGTTTTTCTTCCCTTCGGTTTCGAAGGTTATCACAAACGGGTTGACTGGAAGCTCATCGGGAAAATGGGTGCGGGAGAGCTGTGTCCAACTGCGTGCGGCTCTGACGTCACCATAGTCGAGAATTCTCAACGAGAAAACCTGCTTATGGGCGTTGCGAAGCAGGTGAAACACGCAGGCAGCTTCTGACCGTCGCGCAAAACGTCGAGCGTGGCAGTCAGTGACAACCATCGGCCTGGGAGCGATGGAGGTGGGGGGCATGATGACGACAATCCAGCCATTGGACCGACCATTGGAATTGGCAGCGGGGGCCGATTTGCCCAGAGTCTGTTGGCCCAGAACCTGTCGGCCCAGAATCTGTTGGCCTTTTGTCCTCACATTTCAGCCCGGCACCACCAAACCCAGCGGCTGAACCTCTCCGCTACCGATCGGCGGCTGCGATCGATCGATCGGCACCCGCGCCACCCCTTTCGCTATGTCAGTTGCGTTTGCCAGTACCAGCATGGTGGGGCCTGCCTCGCCTGAGTTGCTCGGTTGAACTCTGACCTCCGAAGAAAAAAGCAGGCCAAAATGACGAGCACAGACCGGGAGCGCTGGCAGCGGGTCAAGGACCAGCTCCGTAATCAACTCGGCGAGGACGTCTTCACCAGCTGGTTCGGCCGCATGGAACTCGACGCCGCGGAAAACGGCACGGTGCGGCTGTCGGTGCCGACGCGTTTCCTGCGGACCTGGATCCAGGCGCATTACAGCGAGCACGTGCTGGCCAAATGGCAGGCCGAGGATATCACCATCAGCCGCTTGGAGCTGAGCGTTCGCTCGGCGGCGATCCGCCCGCCGGTGGTGAAGCCCAAGCCGGCAGAGCCGGCGGCGCTGTCGCGCGAACTGCGCGAAATGAACGGCGTCGAAACCCGCGCCAGCGTACCGTTCATGAGCGTGCACGAGGCGCTTGGCGGCTCGCCGCTCGATCCGCGCCTGACCTTCGAGAATTTCATCGTCGGCCGTTCGAACACCCTGGCGCATGCCGCGGCAAAGCAAGTCGCCACCAGCCGGCGCGGCGAACAGCTGATGTTCAACCCGCTCTATATCCACGCCGCCGTGGGGTTGGGCAAAACCCATCTGCTGCAAGCGATCACCTGGGCCGGCAACGGCGCCGACCGCAAAGTGCTCTATTTGACCGCAGAGCGCTTCATGTACGGCTTTGTCTCGGCGCTGAAGACCCAGACGACGCTGGCGTTCAAGGAAGCCGTGCGCGCCATCGACGTGCTGGTGATCGACGACCTGCAATTCCTGCAGGGGCGTTCGACCCAAGCCGAGTTCTGCCACACGCTCAATACGCTGATCGACGCCGGCAGGCAGGTCGTGATTGCCAGCGACCGGCCGCCATCGGACCTGGAAAGCCTCGACGACCGCGTCCGTTCCCGGCTCGCCGGCGGACTGGTGGTGGAGATCGGTTCGCTCGGTGAGGAATTGCGCCTCGAAATCCTCAAGAGCCGGACCGCCGCCGCCCGCCTCTATCATCCCGGCTTCGAAGTGCCGGCGCCGGTGCTTGCCTACATCGCCAAGGCGGTGACCCATAACGGCCGCGACC
>Ga0316363_10001932_pt1 | contig 16908 bp, 13 predicted proteins | sample Sb_taG_3_FD_200459 | JGI IMG/M metagenome (GOLD analysis project Ga0316363, IMG submission 200459) | Peat soil microbial communities from Weissenstadt, Germany - Sb_50d_a_PC metaG (v2) (version 2) | ecosystem: Environmental > Terrestrial > Soil > Wetlands > Peat | place: Germany: Weissenstadt...
TGAAGAACTTCGCCCGCGCCGGCGATCTGGTCATCGCCATCAGCGGCTCGGGCAATTCCCCAAATGTTTTGAGGGCAGTCGAATATGCCAATCGCATCGCGTGCCGCACCATCGGGCTGACCGGGCGCGACGGCGGCCGTCTTGGCAGCCTGGTGCAACTGAACATCCTTGCGGCGAATCCACATATGGGACGTATCGAAGATATTCACATGTTCGTTTGCCACATGCTTGCGTATTCCTTTATGGAAGACGACTGCAGATCCGCGGGTCGCATTGATGGGATATAAGATTCCGCTCTTCCGCATCCGTTCGATGCGAATTGCGCCGAGGAAAGAAAGGAACTTCTCACGACCGCACATCATCTCGATGAACTGCATAAGATGTGTGCCTTGGAACCACAGGACGCGATATTGTTGTTTTCCGTAAACACCGATCACATGCAATTTTATTTACGAATCACCGGCTTGGCTCGTTGCCCAAGCCTGTACCATGCGATTGAAAAGGAGCAGATACTCATCTTCAGCTGGTTTCATGACCGCGCCGCTCACCGGTACATTCGGCCTCACAGGTTTCATTCGATGTTAGCCGAAGCTTTATGCAGCGGTGATTCGCAGATGATTGTTCTGCGCCCACACGACCGCGCAGCCGTTGAAGCCCGCGCCATTAGTGGCAAGGACTCTTTGGTCGGGGCAGTTGTTATTCATGTGCAACAGAAGGGTAGTGTTTCCGGTTGAACGAAGCGGATCATGCCTTCAGCAATTCTCGATATAGGTTGTGAACAAAAGTTACGTTATCGCATTGTAGGTAATGCATCGCACCGCCCATCCGCGAGAAACTCTTGCAGAAACGCAAGTAGTAGGCCGGATTCGTCTTGGGAGGTTCACCTTTGGACCAATCCCATCCGCCAGAATCCTGGAGATCCACAACGTAGATGGAATGACCACTTAGTGCCTCGCGCCCTGCTTGCAGCCGCAGATTGTTGACGCAGCTAATGCTCTTTTCAAAGACCTGCGGTCCCATGATGGCGGAGCCGACGGAAAGGGCGACTCCGTTTTCCAAACGGTCGAGCGAACCGCCGAATAATTTGAAATCCCATTCCCCTGCGCGGCCAATGACGCCTCCGTTGAAGATCGGGTGATTGGAAATGATATCGTAGCCGATGCCCGGATGCACGGTCAGAGGCACTCCGTGTCGCCATGCTGAAGCCAGGATCGAGGCATGTTTCCAGCGATGAATTACGGTGTTGCGACCTGGTTGAACATGGCCGGTAATCAAGGCTCTTAAAAGATCGACTCGGGCTGCACTATGCGGGTGAGACGGTTCGGCACGAATCGCGGCTTCCAGATGCGTTGCCAACGGAACAGTGGCCCCATCCTCACAAATGAACTTTCCTAAAGAACAGCCGTAACCCAGGCCGCTTAATGCTCCCACCATGATGGCCAAATGAATATTAGTCGCCGTTTCGTGCCATGTCCCAAAAGTGCCACTGGCCATGTTCATCTCAACGCTCTCTGTACTGGCGCCGAACCATGCGTACTCCCAATCGTGAATTGTGCCCGCACCATTGGTGGCCAAGTGAGTCAGCCAGCCTTTCTCCATCATGCGGTCAAGTATCAACGCGGCCCCATTGCGTAGAAGGTGCGCCCCATAGATGAGCATCACACTGGCTTGCTGATCGCGGGCGCGCAGAATGTCCGCGACACTTCGAGCGACCAGTGGAATCAAGTCCGGTCGCAGTTCTTTTGGCTCGCTCTCCGGATCAATCAGAATGTCGTCCGCTCGCGTTAAGCTTTTCCTCTGCGCGAGAGGAAAGACCTGGAGTCGGCTCAGATCCAACGGCTGGACGGGAGAGTTCACAGCCACCTTATTTGGATTGATATTTCCCATTTGACTGTTTGCCCACGACCGGCGTGGGCCTTTCTCGTGATTTTCTTCCTGTTCCACAGATTTGCAACTCCTTTTTCCAGTCCGTTCCTCGGTTTTTCTCTGGCAAATGGGAGGTTCGCCGCGATTTGCGACTTCCTACACGCGTTTCCACCCCATGCGCAGACACCTCTTCCTTGCGACAGGCTGGCTGGTGTTGAGGACAACGATCGTGTTGGGGTTGACGGCGGCGACTTTGTCAACTAGCTTGTTCTGATCGCGCGACAAGCCGAAGACGGGCTTCTGACGCGCCCAAAGGAAGACCACGGCAAGTTTGGCCTTTTTCGCGGCAGAAATTGCCGCCGCGTGATCCGCCACGCGCTGCTCCCGCGTGTACCAATTGAGGCGTATCTGTGCGGGCTCATTGGAGGTGTCCGGGCGAATATGAATATCGATTGCAAGCGGACCGGCGATCAGGTCAACCGAACAGCGCACGTTCTCAGGGCCATCTATCGTGGGAACAACGTTGTTCTGGCTTACTTGGAAAGAGTCTCCATGGTTGGCGCCTTGAACGGTACCGGTATCGCCCATTGGTTTGCGGTCGATGAAGAATTTTGCGTCGTTGCCCAATGCCTGGAGATAGAGCCAATAGTCGCCTGCGTGCGGAATAGTATGCGTGCCCCTCCAAGAGAACCGCACTTTCATTCCCATCCTTCGATCACCAGTCTCCGCGCGTTTTCAATCCGCGGCATGGCCCTGACCCCTGCCGCCCTTTTTGGGGACTTGGTCCCCATTTCCATCGCTCCCGACCAGTTCCAGGCGACGCGGATGTCCGAGAGCTACAAACAATTCAAATGCCGGTTCTTGAAACATTAAATTGATATATCAATATCGTTTTGGTTGTCAAGCGAAATCTCGGCGATAATATACCTGACAAGATAAGCTGAGGCTGAAAAGCCAGTTCATCTCCACTGACGCCATCATTTGCTGTTTTCGTCAGGCGGAAGCTCTTTGTCCGCTTGGTAGGGGATACCAAAGTTGGCTGGTCTGGTTGTGTCTTAAACCCGCGTTGACCGGATTTCATCCCTTCGAGTGTTCTTCGGGATCGCTATCGTCCAGCGGCCGCATTTCGTTTGTCAGATTATCGATCTCATTTGCAAAGCGGCGCTCCTGCTCCGCTGTGAATCGAGGCAGCGGCATAACGGTAATCGTACCGAGACTTCAAGCTGGCATCTTGACGAACTTGGATTCGCCTTCTTTGCGCGGCATCTTGCTTATACGTTTTAGAAATTGGTCGCTGGTTTCTTCGGGCAGTATTTCGATTTCGCGCGCCTGCAGTGCTTCGGCTTGCTTCTCTTCGCTCTGCTCCGATTCGTTTGGCGCTCGCTCTGTTGCTGTCTTTCCTCGAACAACTGGAGCAATCCTTCCTTGCCGCCCTTCTGGTATACCTCGAACGTTTCTCGGAGTTGCTGTTCTGTCGGCACCACGATGGGTCTACATCTTCCGATTCAATGAATGTTGCGGTTTCTGGCTTGGGCTGGCGCAGATTGATGTAGACAATCCAAACTGTAGCGGCGACGAACACAAGAGCCACGACAGCCGGGATGAGGTAAGGAACGAACGCGTCCATCTATCCCCCAGTGCGAGTATGGTAGCGCAAAAAGTGCAGAGATTGACTCTACATTACAAACTACGGAAGAATAGGAAAGACGAATCCGGAACCGGGAGTCTGGAGATGGGAGGGTTCACCAATCGTACAGAAACAACCTACCAGCGACCAGATTCAAAAACTGACCAAACTAGCAAAAAGCACACCTATTTCTGTCGTCAAGTCCAAGAAGATTTACGTGGAGCCCGCAGGAGTTGCGCTAAAGGCCGCGAAAAAGGCTCGGAAAAAGGCGGCAAAGAGGGCTTCCAAGAGACCGATAGCGAAGTCGTAGTAGCTCCGTCCAGATGAGTTACGGACACGTGGCCTTCTCAAGCAACGCGACTCGTGCATTTACATCGTTCCCGATACGCAGATTGCCAGTCTTATGGAAAGTTCGGTACGTGCTCGGGTGGCTTGCTCGAGACAATACCCATTCCTTCACGCACGACGTAGAACCTGTCGGCGGAAAGATTGGTCAGTGTTTCTTTCTTTCCGTTCGGCCACATTACTTCAACCTGGTCGATGTGATCGTGATTGCCGAGCCCGAAGTGGATGCGCAGGTCGTTCTGCGAAAGATAGCTTCCACCGCTCTGCACTTCGCCCAGTTGCACCAAGTCACCCGCTGTCGCCCGCACCCGCGCATTCAGCGCCAGGCGATTGCACTTCACTCCTTCCAGCTGAAAACTGATCCAATGATTCGGCGGCCCTCCTTCCGGGCGCAGAATCATTGGCTCGCCCTTTAGGTTCTCCACCACCGCTTCCATCCGTCCGTCGTTGAACAAATCTCCCACCGCAACGCCGCGGCTCACCTGCGGCTTCTCCAGCGCCGGCCCAACCCGTCGGCTCACGTTCTTGAACGTCCCATCGCGCTGATTCAGAAACAGCAGCTTCGGTTCAAGATAGCGGGTCGATGTGTGCGTGCTGTCCACTTGCGGATACACGTGACCATTCACCAGAAAAAGATCCTGCCAGCCGTCGTTGCTGAAGTCCACAAACGCATCGCCCCATCCCACATAACCCTGCGTGCCCCGCGCAATACCGGACGCTATCGAAACGTCGTTGAAGTTCATGTTGCCCTCGTTCTCATACAGAGCGGCATACTCTATGTCGAAGTGCGAAATCAGCAGTGACATGCGGCCTGCGTGCAGATAGTCACCCAGCGCCACACCCATATTCGCCTGCTCCACGCCGTCTTCGTTCGCGGCCACGCCGCTGAGCAGGCCTTCGTCATCAAACTTGCCCTTGCCGTCGCCATGGTACAAGTAGTTCGCCTCGCCGTCGTTTGCCACAAACAGATCAAGCTTCCCATCATTGTCAAAGTCCGACCAGATCGCAGTTAATCCGTAGCGCTGCTCCGAATCGTCCACTCCAGCACTCTTCGAGACATCGGTGAAGGTCCCGTCGCCGTTATTGTGGTAAAGATTGTCAGGGGCCCCCTTCAGTCCGCGCGGACCGCACTGCACATCCAATCCCAGGTACTTGCACGACTTGATCGAGTTGCTCGAACCGAACGCCGGCAGGTTGTCCAGGTGAAAATCCACGTAGTGCGAGACGAACAAATCTGCCCAGCCGTCGCTGTCATAATCTCCAAACGCCGCACCCGTCGCCCAGCCGTGATCGCTGCCCAATCCGCTGGGCTTGGTTGCGTCGGTAAAGGTTCCATCGCCATTATTCCGATACAGCACTACGCCGTCCAGGCACGTCACCAGCAGGTCCGGCCGCCCATCGTTGTTATAGTCGCCCACCGCCGCGCCCATCGCCCAGCATGGATACGCTACGCCCGCCTTGTCGGTCACGTCCGTGAACGTGCCGTCGTGGTTGTTGTGGTAGAGTGCGCTCCGCCCCCTCACTCCGTGCAGCACCATCTCCACGCTCTGCGCATTCGTGAAATAAATGTCAGGCCAGCCATCACCGTCGTAGTCAATCAGCGCCACGCCTCCGCTCATTGACTCGGCAATAAACTTCGCCTCTGGGCTTGACTGGTGGTCAAAACGAATCCCCGTCTCCGCGGTGATGTCCACCAGTTGCGGATAGTTTGGAAGCGGGCCCGTCTCCGCCCGCTCGGCCTCGGCCTTCTCCCGCTCCGCCGCAGACAGCGGTGTCGCTGTCCCCATCTGTGCCATCGCCGCCGCGTGCGCGCACAGCAGCGCAAACGCTACGAACAACGGCAGAAGCCCCCGCCTCCGCATCCTCATGGCCGACGCAATCCTTTGCGTTTCAGAACTACTCCTCATCCGGCTCGTCTGCGTGAATCTCATTCGGCACAATGAACAGATCTTTCAATTGAGCGCGTAGCTTGTCTTTCAGGTCTTTCAGTTTCTTATAGATTTCAATTTCCCGCTTCGCATCGTCCATCCGTCCTTCCTTGCGATACAGTGTGCCCAGACGATAGTGCGCAATTGCATTCGTCGGATCGTCCTGGAGGGTCTGCTCCAGCAGCGGCAGAGCCTTGTCCGTCTCGTTCAGCTCGATCAGCGTCTTCGCCAGCCCCAGTTTGGCGTCCGCTTCACCTGGCTGCAGCTTCACCGCTTTGCTGTATTCCTCAAAGGACTTCTGGAAATCTCCCCTCTGCGCGTCCATCTCTCCCAGCCGGCACAGCAGCTTCTCGTCCTGCGGATTCTCCTTGAGTGCGGCAAGGTACTCCTGCTCGGCTTCCTTCTTCACCACCATATCCTGCGACGTGTGCAGCAGCTCCGCCAACTCAAAATGCACGCCCGGCAAATGCGGATCGATGGCAATCGCCTTGCGATAGTCAGCAATCGCGTCGTTTGTCTTGCCTTCCCGTGTCTCTTCGTGCGCCATCATCTGGAGCATCTGCGCCGATTCCGGCGCATGAATCGCCAACGCCAGCATCGACTCGCCCGCCAGATCCGTGTACGTGCGGTACGCCGCATACAGTACCTCCGGGTCGTTCGGCGTTGCCTTCCGCAACTTCGCCAGCACGGACGCCGCCTCGTCAAGATCACCGGTTTGCGTATACAGACTTACCAGTTCAAGACCCACCTGCACTTTGAACTTTTGATCCGGGATCAAGGGAAACGATGCTTCCAGGTCTTTGCGTCCCTGATCAAAATCCAGCGTACTTACTTCCGCCAGACCCAACAATCCCTGAACCTTCGTCAGATCCGGCTTCCCTAAAAGAGCGGCGCGAAAATGAGGGATGGAGTCCGCCAGCTTTCCTTGGAAGAATAGAAGAACCCCCAGGTTGCCCTGCGCGTCCACGTTGCTCGGATCGATCGCCACCAGTTTCTGCAACTCTGGAATGGCCAGGTCTGGGCGCCGCACCTGAAGATACTGTTGCGCCATGCGCGAATGAAGATTAATTTGGTCCTGGTTGCTTGGCGGCGCCTGGCACAGAGACAAAATGTGGGGGGCGGGGAGCAAAAACAGTGTGAGCAATATAGATTTGGCGGGCATAGCGCTTAAATCATACCTATATCTAGGCACCGCGCACAACGGCGCGATCAGTACCGCTGAATGCACAAGATGCATAACATGCTGGGGAAGATGCGGAAGCGCGACTTCGAGACGGTCAAAACTGCTGCCCAAGCATTTTACCTGACCCCGGCCGCTAGGCCGATGCCGCCCTCGCGCGCCGCTTGCAGAGTGAGCATTCCACGATGTTCAAGCAACTGGGCCGCGACCTGCCGGAGCTGCCGGTCTTCTTCGCCTTCGCGAAGTATTAATGGCGGAGGCTTCGCACCACCAATATCGAGCGCTGCTTCGTCGAAATCCGGCGCCACACCCACTCGGCGGTCTGCTTCATCAGTGTGCAGTCCCTAGACCGCAGCATCTGCTGCATCTTTCAGAGATTCAACCTGGAACGGAAGACCCGCATCCTCGGCGCTTTAACACAAGCAGTTTGATTCCACCTCGGCAAAAAGAAACTTGACAGCGAGCTGCCTTTGATATATCACTTATTATCGAGTGATTCGGTCGCGCTGTTTTCAACTCCAGCGGTGTTTGGTTGTTTGTTCCGGTTTGATTTGAATACAGGGGACGCAAGTATGGCCGGAGTAGTACTCATGAATCGGAGAGAATTTGTTGCATCCGCAGCGGCTTTGGCGGCAGCCTCTGCGTATCGGGGCTTGGCGCAGACGCCGGAGCGGTCCCATGGATTCCCAGCCTCGGAGTTAATGTACGAGCCTTATGCCGAGAATACGCCAATCGCTGAGTATCATTGGGCACCGGCGAGTGCCTACGAAGCCTTCCAGGATATGAAGTTCGGGATCCGGATTCACTGGGGAATCTATTCGATATGGCATCGCGGCGCCGAGTCCTGGCCCTTCCTCCCCATGTCTTTTGAAGATCGCCAAACCTACAACAACCTCTATAAGACCTGGAATCCCGCGGGCTTCGATGCCGACGCATGGATGGACGCTTTCAAGGAAAGCGGCATGAAGATGTTTGCGTTCACCACCAAGCATCACGAAGGCTTCTCCATGTTCGACACCAGGACAAGGGTGAAGAGCCGAGCCAACTGGACAGCCGCAGGAGGCCCGAAAATTGAGCCCTGCGACCTTGCATACTCCATCATGGAGACGCCATTCCGACGGGATATCGTGAAGGAACTTTGCGACGCTGCGCACAAACGGGAGATCAAGATCGATCTCTATTTCTCGCATCCTGATTGGTATGACGCGGACTTCCGGCCTTATGTCGCGCACCCGCTGCAAATTCCTTCGTCAACCCAATGGATGACCCAGCGCGACGTCGAATTCACGCGGCAGCGGCTGGGGAATCATGCCGCGATCGTTCCCGAACCTACGGATGCGGGGGTGAATCGCATGATGGAGAGGCATCGTGCGCAACTGGTCGAGCTGCTGACCAACTATGGAAAGATAGACATGATGTGCCTGGACATGTGGCTAGGGCCGCGTGTCTGGCCTGAGCTGCGCAAGACCGTGCTGAAGCTGCGCCAGATTCAGCCCGATGTGATGCTGCGCGACCGAGGAATCGGGAACTACGGCGACTACTACACGCCGGAGCGCGTGGTTCCGGGATCGCAGGAAGCGTCCGATAAGCCGTGGTTCACCATTTACCCTCTGGGCACCGACTTCTCCTATGACCCGGATGCCGCAAAGTACAAAGGCACGGAGTGGATCGTGCGTAACCTAGCCGACGCGGTGGCCAAGGGCGGCGGATTCATGATCGGCGTGGGTCCCAGCGCGCACGGCGAGTTTCATCCGGAAGCGATCCGTCAGATGAAAGATGCGGGGGCATGGCTGAAGGTGAATGGCGAAGCGATCTATGCGACTCGTACACGCGAGGGCCCGCTCTGGTCCGAGGGCGAGACAGTTCGTTATACGCGATCAAAGGACTCGCGATTTGTCTACGCTATCTTGACCGAATGGCCAGGAAGGCAGGTTGTACTGGAGGCGGTGCAGCCTAAACCAGGTTCGAAGGTGAGTCTGTTGGGCTCGAGCGCGGAGTTGTCATGGAACTTCGATTTTGCCAAAGGGACAACGATCGCCCTTCCGGAGAATCTGCAGCAACCGGACAACAGACCCTGCGACTATGCATGGAGCCTGAAATTCCAAGTAGTGGGAGCGTAAATGGTGCAAGCTGCCGGATCTGCCCACTCCTCAGCAATGGCAAAGGTTCGTTTGGGCGCTGCCGGTTCCGTACGCTCCAATCGGCTTTCGGTCGGCGAGCGTCCGGGATCCGTGGCTATATCGGCTGAGAGAGAACTGCTGTCGCTATGCGCTCCACGCAACCACACGGGGATAGAGATGCAGGGCTCAATTTCATTCAGGGGGTAAAGGAACATGAGAAGACGTACATTCATCACAAGAGCGGCGATGGGGGTAACAGCCTTCGCTAGTGGAGCGTTGCCTGCTCTCGGAACTGAATGGCCGGCGGCAGGCGAACCTGGCAGTGCTGCGGTCCCACCGGCAGCAGATACGGCTGCATTTGTAGGACGCCCAGTCCGCATCGTAAGCATCGGGTTTCACGGCGAGCGCATGCCTCTGGAGCAGATCGTAAAACATGTCGATGAGGAGGGGGCGCGAGGCGTCGATGTTATTGCCTTGCCGGAGACGTGTCGAGGACAGAATGCGTCGAGTGAAGAGCCCTTGAACGGTCCAACGGTTAGGGCAATGGCGGCGCTGGCCGCAAAACATCACACTTACATCGTCGTTCCCATTGATCGGCGAGACGAAGAGAAGAGACTAAATACCGCCGTACTCCTGGATCGTGCGGGCCGTGTCGTATGTCACTATGACAAATTGTTTCCCTACTGGGCGGAGTACGACTTGATTCCGCCCGTCAGCCCGGGATATGCATCCGCGGTATATGATGCGGATTTTGGCCGCATGGGGCTTGCAATCTGCTTCGATGCCAATTTCCCCGAGGTATGGAAGCGCTTGTCAGAGCAGCAGGCCGAGGTCGTTATATGGCCCAGCGCATACTCCGCGGGCAGCTCGCTCCAGGCTCATGCAATCAATCACCACTATTACATCGTAACTGCAACGGCAACACCCGATTGTATTGCCTATGATATTACGGGTGAGCGGCTCCTGCATGAATCGACTAAAGAGGTGAATGTCAGCCGTATAACTCTGGATTTGGACCGTGGTATTTATCATGAAAATTTCAATCTCGAAAAGCGCGACAAGTTGCTTAAAGAACATGGTCAGGATCTGGTCCAAGAGAAGTGGATGGAGCTGGAATCGTGGTTTGTGCTGAAGGCAAAGCGGCCTGGTGTAAGCGCGAGAGCATTGGCCCGGCAGTACGGCCTCGAAGAGCTTCGGCATTATATTGAGCGCAGCCAGGTAGCGATCGACAAACGTCGTGGCTGGGAATTTGCCGCCAAAGCCGTTTTTCCGGAAAAGACCGTAGATGAGTTACAGGCCTTTGCAGCGCAAAAGGGGACATAGGCTTAAGGCGCCGCTGCCGCGAATCGAATAATGGCCGGGCGCCTCGCGAAAGAAGAAGGTTCTGCATATTTGCGCACTGACATACGCGGTACAGTTCGAAAGTGGGAGATGAAGTGCAGAGACGTACGTTCTTAAAGAAGTCGGCGATGGGGATCGGTACTCTTGCTGGAGTGTACGGGGGAGTGCTGAAGGCAGAGGAAGTAATCGGCAACCCGCACTCCGTCATGACGGCGTACTCAAGCGGTGGTGGGGTGGACCCCGCTTGGGGAGTCAACGCAGTTGTCCTCAAGTCGCCTTGGAAGGACGTGCCTTCCGTCGATGACATGCTTGCCGACCGTGGGCATACTCTTTCATTGAGCCGGTTTTATCGCGTCGGCGGTGAAAATCTACCTGCCACGCCGACTGAGTGCCGCATTGCCCATAACAGCGTCGCGCTCTTTATTCTGTTCCGCTGCACGGAAGACGACATGTCTTTCCCTTCCGCTAATCTGGATGCGAATGTCTGGCCAGAGGCAGATTGGTATGCGAGGCGCGGCCTGCCCTCCGGGCCAACGGGATTACAGTCTAACTGGCCTCCCAATCCCGATGAAGTGGACTTTTTGATTCAGCCCGACAAGGACGTTCCGTCCTATTACCAGTTTGCGGCAACACCACAAGGTTTGACATTCGGTTGCAGCCGCTCACTGGCCCCTAATAATGATGTGACTGCTGATGAATCCGCAGCTGTTCGCCATTCTTTAGTCCGCCCCAGCAAGGTCGAAGCGTTTAAAGCGAGTGTAGCCAGGAAAACCAATGAATGGCTGGCGTTTTTCCAAATACCGTGGCAGACATTGGGAGGAAAGCCGAAGTCCCAGTTCGGCTTTCTGCCGATGCGGACAAGGTGGCGCGATGGTCAGTTCAGCAGCCCGGTGGCGATTGACATCAATGAAGGTATGCCCGTTGACCTGCTGATCGAAACCCATTTCCCCGGTTCCGCACAGGTTGCGAACTCGCAAAGTAGTTTGTGCCAGTTGCCCTCCGGCATACTCCGCTGGCAAAGGCCGGCACTAAGTGCGTATCCGAGCGCCGAAACATGCCAGCAAATCTGGCAAATGGAATCGTCATTAACCACTCCTACCGATAAGAAAAATCTGGCGCAGCGGCTCTTCCTCACGCAGAGGTGGATGGACTTGATGATGCAGGAGGGCTTCACGCCGCTTCCGCGAGCTTGGGGGGTTATAGAGAATGACCTGACTTTGGCCCTTTTTCGGCAAAAGGTGAATGCCGCCTTGCGGAAGAATGATTCGGAGCGGGCGTACCAGTTAGTAGACACCTATCTGAGCCAGTTGGATAAGATGTCACACTGGTGGTATGCCGATGGCTCGCCCGGCAATCTTCTGAATGAGGAGTGGAAGCCGGTTACAAGCGCGGATAACATGGAAGCACAGGGTAAAACGCTGTTGATGCAGTGCTTGGCGGACGGTCATAAAGTTGACCTGCGTTTGGTCTTGCCATCGGCGGGCGGCGTAAGAATCTACGGCCGTGACGAAGGTTACTGGAGGCCGGCCGATCTGCTGCCACTAACAGCTAACATGACCTCAGACTCATGTTCCATCGATACCGCCGATGGCAAGGTCGTTATCCACCGGAGGCCGTTTACGATTTCTTTCTATGACCTTACCGGGGTGGAGGTGACGCAGATCGGCGCCAATGGGCTAGCTTTCCGGTTTGGCCCGAATGGCCAGATACTCGCCGTAGATTTTAAACATCGTCTTGATCAAGGCGAGGCTATTTATGGCTTTGGTGAAAAGTACGATCGTTTTAACCAGAATGGGAATGTGTTAACACTCTGGGGAACGGATGACTGGGTTGGGAACGGTGTCGGCACGGCCAACACGACTTACAAGCCCTTGCCGGTTTTTCACAGTTCCAGAGCTTATATGGTTTTCAGCAACTCGTCCTATCGTTTAAGGGCGGACATAGGGAAAACGGACCCAAGCCAATGCCGTCTCACCCAACTAGGTCCGATATTCGACTATTACTTCTGGTTTGGTACACCCGCAAATTCGTTGCACTCCTATACCGCTCTGACAGGAAGGACTCCGTTGCCGCCCAAATGGGCATTTGAGCCGTGGATGGGTAGAGGCGGTGGTGCCTGGGCGAGCGGTCAGCTACACGATGCGGTCGCGGAAGAACAGAGTGTTACGAAGCGATTTGCGGAATTGGACATCCCTCATTCGGCGATCTATGCCGAGGGTCCCTCCGCCCTTTCCCCCGATTTGAATGAGTTCATGGCTGCGCGCGGGATTCGGGTGTTGGGTTACTTCATGCCCGCGATTGGGCTATCACGACAAAAATCTCATATGCCTAGCTTAAATCCTAATGAACTCCCGATTCTGCACTGTGGAACCGAAGATCAGACCCGGACTCTTGGTTACGTCGATTTCACCAATCCAAACGCTATGGAACTCTGCCGGCAGGCGTTGAGGCAGGCTCTGGATCTTGGCGAGGCGGGAAGCATGGTGGATTACGGTGATTTGGTACCGGATGACGCCACGTTTTACGACGGAGAGCATGGGGCTGAGATGCACAATTTCTACTACTATGACTACCAACGAACTGTCAGTGAGGTATTCCGGGAGAAACGTGGGAACGATTTCATTTTGTATAGCAGAGGGGCTGCACCCGGCACGCAAAGGTGGGTCGGTCAATTTGCTGGCGATCACCCAGCCAACTTCAACGGACTTAAACACGTTTTGACCGGCGCGCTGAACTTGTGCGCCTGCGGTTATTCCAACTGGGGCAGCGACCTTGGCGGATATTTCGGTTTTCCGCAGCCAGCTGTTTATATGCGCTGGTTCCAATTCGGGTGCTTCAGTCCTTTGATGCGCCCTCATGGCACGGCGCCTCGCGAACCGTGGTATTTTGGTGAGGCAGCAGTATCGAACTATAAGTTTCTCGCCTGGACGCGAGAGAACATATTGAATTACACCTACAATGCTGCGGCAATTGCTCATGAGACAGGTACTCCCATCATGCGATCCATGCCGGTGGCCTTTCCGGATGAAGGACACTTGGCTGCCGTCCCAGATCAATACATGTTTGGACCGGACTTACTGGTCGCGCCGGTGGTCAACGAAGATACCTTTAGAACTATTTTGTTTCCATCCGGAGTGTGGACGAGCTTGTGGGACGGCAAAACAGTCTCCGGACCAGCCACGCTCAAGGTTGACGCGCCATTAGATACGATCCCTGTCTATTTAAAGCCAGGGGCCGTCGTGCCGGTACAACTGAATCGGGAACTGCAGTTCGGCAGGAGCATGACAAGCAGTCATGTCAACGCTCTGGTTGTTACTTCTCCAAATGAAAATGAGAAAACCTCTCTGCTCAACGCGTGCGGCGAACTTGCAAAAGTGGCCGTGCAATCTAAGGCCGGCGGTTTTTGCTGGATGATCGAGAACCTTCCCGAAATGAGCTACTTGCTGGTTTATGGCACGGCCTCCGCAGCCTCCGTAACGGTAGATGGCAAAGTTTTGCCAAATGTGACGACAGCCAATCTTGAGTCGATGCCGATTGGCTGGGCAACCGACTTGGCCGGCAACCGGCTCGTGATTCACCTGCCATCGCGCCAAATTGAACACAGCGAACCAATAACGGAGATTGAAATAGACTTCAACCCGAGCAACGGTTTCCGCACTCTGCAAGTGGACGCAGGCAAAATCGCCGGTAATATCCATTCTTTACTGGGCGTGAACGGCGCGCCCTTTCCGGTAATGGCTGGACTTCCCAATCTCGTACGGCAATACAGCGATCTGCGCATCAGCCAGGTTCGAACTCACGATTTGATGGGTCCCGCGGATATAGATTCGAAGTTCGTATACACAAACCAGGAATTGACAGACCTGATTCCCGATCCCGCGCAGCGCGCCGGGGTGGTGAAGGCGGGCAATGCGAGCATCATCTTCCCCGACATGAGCGCCGACCCCGATAAGCCCGAGAGCTACAATTTCGGTCCGACCGACAAGGCGCTCGCCGCCATTCGAGCCAGCGGCGCGGAAATCTACTATCGCGTGGGACGCAGTTATGGCGCCGACTTTAGCCCGCCGGACGATTTCGACAAGTATGCCAACGTGGTGAAACACATTGCCATGCATTACAACCAAGGCTGGGCAAACGGGTTCCACTACCAGATCCGCTACTGGGAGTTCTGGAATGAGCCGGAGGGCTTCTGGACTGGAACTCCGGAGCAGTTTTATTCTCTGTACGAAAAAACGGCGCGGGCCTTGAAGTCGACCGATCCCACGCTCAAAGTGGGCGGCAACGGACAGGAAGCTCCTTACGGCTATGGGCCTTACCGCGATGGCTTTTTCGATTACTGCGCCGCGCACAAGTTGCCGTTGGATTTTTACTCATGGCACCACTACGCCAGAACCAGCGACCCCTACGATGCGGTTCGGCTCGCCAGGCAAATACGCGGCGTCCTCGACGCACATGGGTTTCCCAAAGCGGAGAGCATTCTCTCTGAATGGAATTTGAAGGCCGACTATACGAAAGCCGCGAAGGCCGAACTTGAAGGCGCGCACAACGCCGCTTACATCGGCGCGGTTCTGTGTTACGGTCAGGACGCTCCCCTCGATAAAGCGCATTTTTATCGCGGCGACGCGGCCTGGATGGGACTCTTCGATTTGCAAGGACAGTATTTCAAGATTGCTTATACCTTCAAGGCCATGGGAAAGATGCCGGACACGCCGCAGCGTCTTGCGGTCGAGGGAACGGATACGTTCGGCTTCGCCGCGCTTGCGGGCCGCTCCACGGATGACAAGACCGTGCAGATATTCATCGCCAATTACGCGATTCCGGACCGCCTGCTTGCGAAAATGCATACGGCCGCCAGCGCCCAGACACCCGACCGGCGGGGCCGTATATGGCTTCCACACCGCACAGATATCGTTTACCGCGATAACGCCGGTTACGATCTCACGGTGAGCAATTTACCCTGGGGCGAAAAGGCGTTCAGCCTCAAGCGTCACCGGATAAGCGCGACCCAGAACCTGGAACTGGTCGAGAGGAAATCCGGCAACCGCGGCAGTATGAGATTGTCACATCCGCTGCCCACCGATACCGTCGAGTTGATCGTTCTGGAGCGCGAGTAAGCAAGGCGGGATTTTAGAGCGGTTTTCCATTAGTGTGTGGCATTTCCGACTGGGAGGATCCATGAATTCTCGAGAACGAACGCTTGCTGCGATTAACGGATTGCCGCACGACCGGGTTCCAGTAGCGCAGCATAATTTCGCCTTTGCAGCCCGGCATGTTGGGATGAGCATGAAGGAGTTTGCATATCATCCCGAAAGGGCCGCACAGGCTCTGGCGGACACTGCGCATGACTTTGGGTACGACTGCATCATCATAGACTTCGATACCTGCACACTAGCCGAGGCAATGGGGGCAACAATCACATTCCCGGGGGACGAGCCCGCGCGGGTTACCAAGTCGCCGCTGGCGACGATTCAGGAAGCAGTTCATCTGAAAATTCCCGATCCGCAGCGGGATGGGCGCCTACCTCTGTGGCTGGAAACGACACGCATCCTGCGGCGTATCGTAGGAGAGGATTTTGCCATCATGGGGCGGGCTGACCAAGGTCCATATGGTTTGCTCGGCCTCCTGCGAGATCCGCAGATGTTGATGATGGACCTTATTGAGCAACCCGAAGAAGACATCTTTGCCGGATTGGATATCTGCCAGACTGCCGGGGTGGCTTTTGCAAAAGCTCAACTTGCCGCGGGGGCAGATCTAACGTCCATCGGGGACGGTCTGTCGGGCGAATCGTTGATTTCACCAGCCATGTACCGCCGATTTTCGCAACCTTTCGAGCGGCGGTATAAAGAACAACTCGGCGGGGGCCTTCTGTCGCTTCATATTTGCGGCCGTTCAAACCATATCATTGAAGATATGGTATCCACTAGTTCGGAAGTGTTAGAACTTGATCATCACAATGACATGGATCGTTCGTTTGGAATTGTTGCCAACCGCTGCTGCGTCTTTGGCAATATCGATCCTTCGTCGGTTCTCTTTTCCGGCGCCCCCAACTTCGTCAGGGAAAAGTGCCGTGAGGTAATCGAATCCGCCAAGCTGCGCCATGCGCGATTCGTGCTTTGCCCCGGATGTCTGGTCATGGCCACGACACCGCCTGAAAATGTTCAGGCGATGACCGACGCCGCGAGAGAGTTCGGAAGCTGGGAGGAATGCGCATGAAGCAGGATGTACTTCAGTTGAATTGATTACCGTCTTGTGGTGTGTTGCCGTCTGAGTCTCGGGGGGTCTCTCACGTTCGGTTCATGTTAGGTGTGTCTAGTCCATAAATAACTTGCATAGTGGCCGGATTGAGATAGCTTGGACCCTATCTCTAGGACGCCCCAAAGCCACGTTGGAGCTGACCTCGGAGGATTTGTCTCCTGCAACGGCAGTCTGTAGCATTTTTTGAGAATTGAAGGACCGGGAACGATGCGACCCAACTCTAGGCTGATTAAAGCCACTCTAACA
>Ga0316363_10001941_pt1 | contig 16860 bp, 18 predicted proteins | sample Sb_taG_3_FD_200459 | JGI IMG/M metagenome (GOLD analysis project Ga0316363, IMG submission 200459) | Peat soil microbial communities from Weissenstadt, Germany - Sb_50d_a_PC metaG (v2) (version 2) | ecosystem: Environmental > Terrestrial > Soil > Wetlands > Peat | place: Germany: Weissenstadt...
CAGGCCCACGTCGGCGCCCTCGTGCACCGCGCGCAGCACCCGGCGGACGAAGGCAGGGTGCAGGAACGGCATGTCGGTGGAGCTGACGAAGGCCGCCTCGGCGCGGCCGGCGAGCGCGCCCAGGCCGGCGGCCAGGCCCTGCACCGGTCCCTTGCCCTCCCGCGGGTCGTCCACTATCTCGACGTCCGGGGGCAGCGGGGGAAGCTCCTGGCCCGGGGCGCGGACCACGACGACCGGGCCGCCGGTCGCCCGCGCGAGGATGCCGACGGTGCGGCGCAGCAGCGTGGACCCGTGCCACTCCAGGCCCGCCTTGGGCGAGCCCATCCGGGACGACCGCCCGCCGGCCAGCACCACGCCCGCCGAACCCGGCATGCCCTCATGCTAGCCCTGCGCCGCATTTGCCCATGTGGTCTGATCGTGCGAGCGCGCCTGGCTGCCAGACCTGGCTGCCGGTTCGCCGGGCAGCGTCAGGCGCCTGGTTCTGGGACGTAGTGCCGGCTCTGGTCCGCTGGGTCGACCCACACCCGCATGACGGCGCGCGTGGTGGGGTCGCGGAACCGCTCGTCCGTCGGGATCCACCCGGCGGCCGGCTTGTCGGCGTGGGCGTGGCCACGCCGACGCTTGACGCGACGCGGCGCGGCAGTGCCGGATTCGGGGCCCGGCGCGGAGACTCCCGGCAGGTCGGCGACTGCCGCGGCTGCCTCGTCCAGGTACTGCGCGCTCAGCACCATCCCGACCCGGCGGTCCAGCTCGTCCAGGCCGAACAGGCCCACCGCGTAGTGCTCGCGCAGCAGCGCGACCAGCCGCTCGCGGTCGGCGTCGGCGGCCAGCGGCCGCGGGCCGCCCGGACCGGGCACGCTACCCCGTGGGCCGGACGACGACCGCGGTCCCGTAGGCCACGATCTCCGTCAGCTGCTGGCTGATCTCGGAGGAGTCGAACCGCATCGCGACGATCGCGTTCGCGCCGAGCAGCCGCGCGTTGTCGATCATGCGGTCGATGGCGTGGCGGCGGCTGTCCTCGAGCAGCGAGGTGTACTGGGGCACCTCGCCCTGGCGCAGCGCGGTGAGCCCGGCGCCGAAGGACTTCGCGAAGCCCATGCTGCGCACGACAAGCCCGAAGGTAAGTCCCAGGTCCCGCTCGATGGTCATGCCGGGGAGCCCGAGGGTGGTGGTGACCGGAAGCGTCGCTGGCGAAGACTCTGACATGAACGGCATCATACGGAAGAAACCCTCGAAGAAAGGGGGAGCCGATGCGACTGGCCGTCTGCGCTGAGATGGTCTTCGTCGACCTGCCCGTCACCGAGCGGGTCCGGCGGATCGCCGAGGCCGGTTTCGACGCCGAGATATGGGACTGGACCCGCCATGACATCGACGCCCTGGCCGCCACCGGGGCGACGTTCTCGTCCATGACCGGCTACATCCGGGGCGACTTCGGCGACGGCGCCGACGAACTGGTCCGCACCGCCGAGCAGTCGATCGCGGTCGCCGCCAGGCTCGGCTGCCCCCGGCTGAACCTGCACGGCACCGGCCTGGACAGCGAGGGCCTCCCGGTGGTTCCCGGGCCCGAGATGCCGGGCCCGCTGTGGATATCGGCCGCGCGCACCCTGACCCGGCTCGGCGAGCTGGCCGAACGGGCCGGGATCACCTTCTGCCTGGAGAACCTCAACACCGCCGTCGACCACCCCGGCGTCCCGTTCGCGCGGGCCGCCGACACGCTCGCCCTGGTCGAGGCGGTCGGCCACCCGCGGATCCGGCTGATGCTCGACCTGTACCACGCCCAGATCGGCGAGGGGAACCTCATCGAGCTGGTCCGCCGGGCCGGCCCGCTGATCGGCGAGATCCAGGTCGCCGACGTGCCCGGCCGGTGCGAGCCGGGGACCGGGGAGATCAACTATCCGGCCGTCGCCGCTGCCCTGGCCGACATGGGCTACGCCGGCACCGTCGGCCTGGAAGCCTGGGCCGCCGACGGCGACACCGACCGCGCCCTGACCCGGTTCCGGACCGCCTTCGCCCCGCCGGCGGCCGTTTCCGCGGAGACGCGGTAAGGCTCAAGGGCGACGGGTGCCGGGGCTCGTAGGTCGGGATGGGCCATAGCTTTAGATCCCATGACCCGGGCTCGCATCGTATGGCCGACGCTGATCGCCATGTGCGGCCTGCCGTTCGCCGGCAAGTCAGTCCTGGCCACGTCGCTGAGCCACGAACTGGGCATCAGGCTGCTGTCGTACGATTTTGAGATCTACCTGCCCCATCGGCACCTCGTACCGCCCGGCTCGTCGGTGGCGGCCGAGTACGACTTCGTCCAGGAGATCGGCCGCAGGCAGATAGGCGCAATCCTGGCCGCCGGCGAGTCCCTGATCTATGACGACCTGCTGCTGGAGCGAGCCGACCGGCGGAAGCTGGCCGCCGTGACCCACCATCACCGGGCCGACTTCGTGCTTGTCTACCTCGACACTCCGCTGGAGGTGATCGATCAGCGCCAGGCGGAGAATGCGCGGACGAGGACGCGGCACAGCGTCCCCGAGGCCGACATGCGGCTGGACGCTTCGCTGCTGGAGCCGCCAGACCCCGCCGAGCAGGCGATCTCCGTCCGGCCGGGCGATGACCTGACCGACGTCCTGACCAGGATCACGGCCAGCCTCGGGCGAGGAGGACAAGCGTCTCTGTTACCGGATAACGTCGTGGCGACCATTAGGTCCTCTCCGCTTGACGGGCGAAGGCCGTCGGTCCGATCGGCGAAGTAGCGCTCGGCGAGCAAGGTTCCCGGCACGTGCCGGGCGTCTTTGAAGCCGGCTTCGCGGGCCAATACCAGCATTTCCGGCGGGGTGTAGAAGCTGATGAACGGCGTTCCGGATGCGCGCGCGCCTTTCTCGGATGCCTGGAGTCCGGAGCGATCGGCGTCGTGGAGAAGTTCGGTCGGCAGCAGGAACGTCATCGCCAGCGTCGAGCCGGGGGCGAACCCGGCGATCTGGCACAAGGTGGCCGCGGTGGCGTCCTTGGTGAGGTACATGGTGACGCCGGCGGAGACGACCACCGCTGGCCGACCGGGATCGAAGCCCGCGGCGAACACTTGCTCCCACCAGGATCCGCTCGCCTCGAAGTCCACCGGCACGAGCCGCAGCCAGCCGGGGATGCCGTAGCCGAGCTCGGTCAGGCGCTGGCGCTTCCAGGCCTGATGGCCAGGCTGATCGACCTCGAACACCTGCAGGCTGGCGGCGATTTCGGGCCTGCGCTGGGCGAAGGTGTCCAGGCCGGCCCCCAGCACGACGTACTGGGCGACACCGCGGCCGACCTGCTCGGCCACCAGGTCCTCGATGAAACGAGCACGAGCCACGATGGCCGCCCGGTACCCGCTGGTGGCGCGCGGGTCCATGTCCGGGCGGCGGCGCCAGCCGTCATCAGGAGCGGCGAGCTGAAGGCCGATCTCGTCCTCGAGCACGTGCGGCGGCGGGTCGAGGAGGACGTGCATCGCGCGCCACAGGGCCACCCGCACCGCGGTGCCGTCCGGCGCCGCGGTTTGCCCGGCTGCCATGGTGTTCTCGCCCCTGGCGGTCATTTCTTGGCCGGAGCCTGGAGGCTCCACAGCCGCCCGTCGGGGTCACGGACGGTCATCTCCCTGGTCCCGTAGTGCGTGTTCTCGAACGGCGTGACCACCTCGACGGCAGGATCGGGACGGAACGCATCCGCATCGGGCACCTTCAGCACGATCTGCACCCCGGGCTCCCGGTCCTCGGGGACCTCCGCGATGAACACGTAAGGACCGTCGCCGTTACGGAGCTGACCGGAACTGTGGTCGGTCGAGAACTCCAACTCGAAGCCCAGCGCCTGGAAGAACTTCGCCGCCTTGCCCCAGTTATGAGTCTCCAGGAACACGGCCTCGATCCCTTCGGTCGTCACGTCAGGTCCCCTTCCCTAGATGATTGCTGTCGCGGCCCGCGGGCGTCGTCGAGGTAGGCGCGCAGCGCGTCAGCGACCAGCGCCGACAGCGACAGGCCCGACTCGATGGCGTGGTGCTTGACCTGCCTGATCAGCCCGACCGGCAGGTACACGTTGAACTGCTTGACCTCCTCGTCGCCCATGGTCCGATGCTAGCAAGCTAGCAACCTAGCCACAAGCCGGGTCGGTGGAGTGAGCGGGCGCGGAGACGCCCTTGGAGCTCACAACAAGCCGCTGAACGCTTTCCTGGCCCGGGCGACCGCGGTTTACCAGGACATGACCTGGGAGCCGAAGGAGTCGTTCAAAGCGGTCGCGAACTACTACGCGGCCCACGAGGAGCGGCGGGCGTTCCCGAAACCGTAGCCGGTGAGCGCGCCGGCTCATCTGGCGGGGATCCTTCGGGATCTAGGTGCGGCAGGATCTTGTCCAGCCAGCGCGGCGTCCACCAGTTGTAGCGGCCGAGCAGGAACATGGTGGCCGGGACGATGACCAGCCGGATGACGGACGCGTCGATGAGAATGCTGGCGCCCAGGCCCAAGGCGAGCATCTTCACCACCGGGCTGGTGGACAGCAGGAAGGAGAAGAAGACGCTGGTCATGATCAGCGCGGCGCAGCTGATGACGCGGCCGGTGGCGGCCAGGCCGTGCGCGACGCTGGCGTGGTTGTCGCCGGTGCACAGCCAGGCCTCGCGCACCCGGGACAGCAGGAAGACCTCGTAGTCCATGGACAGGCCGAACACGATGGCGAACATCATCATCGGCACATAGGACTCGATCGGCACCTTCTCGCTGACGCCGAGCAGCGAGCCGCCCCAGCCTCACTGGAACACCGCGACGACGACGCCGTACGCGGCGCCGATCGACAGCAGGTTGAGGAGGGCGGCCTTGACCGCCAGGACCGGGCTGCGGAAGGTCAGCAGGAGCAGCATGAAGGCCGCCGCGATGACCACGACGATGATGACCGGCAGGCGGTTGCTGACCTGGCCGGTGAACTGGAGCTGGCCGGCCAGCGAGCCGGTGACGTACCCGGTCGCGCCGGCCTTGGCCAGCGTCGCGGGCAGGACCTGGTCCTGCAGGGTGTTCATCAGCTGGTCGGTGGCGCTGGCCTGGGGATCGGTGCGCGGCTGGACGGTGGCGTAGAGCACCGCGCCGTCGGGCGTGGCCTGCACCGGCGTGACCGAGGCGACATCCGGCGTGGCGGCCAGCGCCGAACCCAGCGCGGACGCCAGGGACTGCTGTTCGGCGGCGGTCGTGCCCGGCCGGAGCTGGGCCACCACGGTGAGCGGGCCGTTGGCGCCGGGGCCGAACCCGGCGCTGATGGCGTCGTAGGCCTGCTTGCTGGTGTAGCTGGCGGGGTTCGCGCCGGCGTCCACGTGGCCCACTTGCATGGAGAAGAACGGGATGGCCAGTACGGCGAGGACCGCCGTCCCGGCTGATAGGTAGCGCCAGGGGTGAGAGCCGATCCGTTCGGCATAATCCTGCCACCCCGCGTGCTCGGCCGATGCCTCGGCGGCCGGGCGGCGGCGGACCCGGAGCCGGTCGACGTTCCGCCCGGCCAGCCCGAGCAGGGCCGGGACGATGGTGACGGCGCCGAGGGCGGCGACCGCCACTGTGAGGCCCGCGGCCAGGCCCAGCTTGCCGATGAAGGTGATGCCGGACGCGTACAGGCCGAGCAGGGCGATCACCACGGTGCTGGCCGCGATGAGCACGGCCTGGCCGCTGGTGGCCAGCGCGCGGCCGGCCGCGTCGGCGGGTTCGGCGCCGTCCATGACCAGCTGGCGGTGCCGGGTGGTGAGGAACAGGGCGTAGTCGATGCCGACGCCGAGGCCCATCATGATGGCCAGCGTGGGCGAGACGGTCGCGAACATCGTCGCCGTGGCGAGCATGCCCAGCAGCCCCAGGCCGGCCAGGGCCCCGGCCAGGGCGCTGATGATCGGCAGGCCGGCCGCGTAGACGCTGCCGAACCCGACCAGCAGCACGATCAGTGCGGCCGCGATCCCGATCTCTTCGGAGCGGGTGTCCTTGCTCTTCGGCTGGGCCGCGACGCCGAGCTGCCCGCCGTAGCTGACGCTGACGCCCGCGGCCCGCGCCGGGGCGACCGCCTGGTCGACCGTGCGCACGTAAGCCGATCCCAGGGTCTGCGGGTTGACCGAGAAGTGCACCGTCGCGTAGGCGATCCGGCCGCCGGGTGCGGTGGTGGCGGCCGCCAGCAGGTCGCTCGCCGACAGCACGTGCGGCAGGTGGCGGACTCCTGCCACCGACTGCTCGATCGCGTTGCTCTTGCCGGCCAGGGAGCCGGAGCCGACCGTAAAGACGAGCTGGCCGGTCTGCCCGCCGGCCGCGGGCAGGTGTGCCTGGAGCAGGCTGGCCCCCTGCTGGGCGGGCGTGCCGGGCAGCGAGAAGTCGTCGGAGTAGACGCCGCCGAGCGCCTGCTGGCCGAACGTGACCCCCGCCAGCAGGACCAGCCAGGCGACGACGACCAGCACCGAGTGGCGGGCACACCAGCGGCCGGTACGGTACAACAGGCCATCATGGCCAACCTGAGATAGCATGATTATTAAGATAGCAACATTATCTGAATAGGGAAGCAATGTGAACGAGGAGAACGGGACTCCGCGGCGCCGCCTGACCCGTGCCGAGGCCAAGGTCCAGACCCGGGAGCGGCTGCTCGACGCGGCCGCGCACTTGTTCGCCAGCCAGGGCTTCGCCGACACCGGCGTGGAGGAGATCGCCGAGTCGGCCGGGTACTCGGTCGGGGCGCTGTACTCCAACTTCGACAACAAGGAGCAGCTGTTCCTGGAGTTGCTGTCCACGCGGCTGTCCGACCGGATCAGTTCGGTCGCCGAGATCCTCGATGCCGACACCGGAGGCGAGGACCCGCTCGGCAACCTGTCCCGGCTGCTGGTGCAGGCCGCCGACAGGAACGCCGAATTCGTCGCGCTGCAGGCCGAGTTCTGGCTGCATGCGGTGCGTAACCCCGAGTTCATGGCGGCGATGGCCACGCAGCTGCGAGAGCAAGTGGACGCGCTGGAGCGCCTCGTCGCCGCCGCGCTGGAGCAGCGCGGCGGCGAGGTCCCCGGGGTTTCGGCCCGGACGGTGACGATCGTGGTGGTCAGTCTGTTCCAGGGACTGGTCCGGCGGCGTCTCATCGAGCCGGACAGCGTGCCCGACGATCTTTTCGGCCAGGCGCTGCGCTGGCTGTTCGCCGGGCTGCGCGCCACGGCCAGCACTGGGGCGCATCCTGATAGTGGCGCGGGATCTAATGCTTAACGGGTTAAGCGCGGAAGAGACCAATGACCAAGATCACGACCGTGATCGTCGCCACAAATGCGCCTCCTCCTGTGAGGATTGCCGCAGGAACCTTATCTCCATCGAGCCATGCCAGGATTCCTGCGCCCACGCCGATGAACAACGCGAATACAGCGCCTATTGCCAGCCATATCGGTGTCAGGGGCCCACTTGACGATTCAGGCATAGTTGCCCTACATTCCTTGACTCTTGTCCAGCTACCCACGGGATTAAAGGAGGGTTTGCGGTAACCAGGCCAGAGTATGGCCGTCCCGAAGCCTCAGACGTTACGAAAATCTAGGCTCTTCCGGCGGCGGTAAGAGTTCGCCGGATATCTCCGACGAAGGTAGCCCACGCGTTCGGAGAGAAGCGTAGGTGCGGGCCGACTATCGCTTTGCTGTCACGAACGCCGGCCTGCCCTCTGGCCAGGTATGAAAGCATTCGCGCGAATCGCTACAGGCAGGCGGCTCGTGATGCGCCGGGCAATTCAAACTGACCTATTATAACTATAATTTCCGCTGATCACGGGATGAAGAAAATATGCGGTAACCGGTCCAGGGGATGGCCGTCCCGAGGTACTGGCCGTTACGGGATTAAGTCTCTCCCCGCAGCGGTAAGAGTTCCCCGGATATCTCCGACGAAGGTAGCCCACGCGTTCAGGGAGAAGCGCAGGTGCGGGTCGGCGAGCGCTTTGCTGTCGCGGACGCCGACCTGCCCCCTGGCCAGGGTGGCGACCTCAACGCAGTCGCCATTGCTCCCGCTGAACGAGCTTTTCCGCCAGTACCCGCCGGGCGGGTGGGCTTCGCCGGAGTTATCCGCTTCCTCCGGGCTATTATCTCTCATCCGTATCCTTTCTCTTCGATTCCAGCGCATTCCACGCTGGAATACTTACCTATCCGGCCTCGGCAGATAACTTCCACAACTGCCGAGTTGTACGCACGATGAACTCCCGGGACTCCTCAGGTCCGAGAGACTCTTGCGCGAGGTGCTCGAAGGCTCGCCTGAACTCGTACGTGTCAGTCTCGCCTTCGACGTATAGATAGCCGCCAAAGCTTTCAATGCTGACTACATCAGGCAACTGGGTTTCGTGCGCCCGGCCGAACTCCAGGATCTGGAAGGAGTCCACCGCGAGCCCCTTCGGTCCGGCTAGAGGCAAGATTCGCAGCGTGACGTTCGGCTGCTCCGCGACTGCCGCGAGGTGCTGAAGTTGCTCGTACATCACGGCGCGGTCGCCCCACTGCCTGCGCAGGACTGCCTCGTCGACGATGGCCGCCAACTCCAGTGGCGGATCGCCGACCAGCAGGCGCTGCCGGATCACGCGCGTCTGCACGCGGCGCTCGATTACCGTCGGAGGCAATGCCCTCACATCTTGATACCCAGAAAAGATCTCTCGGGCGTACTGCTCGGTCTGTAGCAGTCCCGGGATGACGATTGTCTGCCATTGCCGCACCGAGGCGGCCCCGGCCTCTAGCGCGATGAACGCCAGATGTTCCTCGGTCAGGATATCGGAATATGCATCCCACCAGCCCTTTTGCATAGCCTCTTCGGCAAGGGCGAGCAACTGCCCACGGCGATCGCCGCGAACGTCATAGACATCGAGCAGGCGCTCGACCTCGCTGGGGTTGAGCCCGCCGTGCGCAAGCTCATACCGGCTGACCTTCGCCTTGGACCACCCAAGAGCATTTCCTACGGCCTCGGCCTTCCGGCCCGATTCCTCCCGGAGACGGCGAAGCTCGGCAGCAAGACGGCGCCGACTGACTTCCGGGCTCCGAGAGGTAGACATCCTGTCCCCTGCTCTTTCCGATACGCAGGCAAAATGCGGGACCAGTGTGTCATAGGTGCACTACCGTTGTAGACGACACGCCCAAGATTCTCAGGAAGATGACCGTCGCGACTCTTGATGAGAGTCTCACTGTGACTCACAATGTAGTCATCAGGCGAGAATTCTCGCAAGATCATAGGCGGCGGAATGACAGGCGGGCGCGGCGAACAAAGATTCGCTCGACCTGTGGTTTCTCCCGGCCTGTCATCGACCCGTCCGGGGTCCCTTCGCCGCCAACGGAACCGCCTGGCCGCTGCCCGCCCAGGGCATCGTCGACTCGCTCAGGCCCGGAGCCCTCCCTGGCTCCCCGGTCCTGGTTGATGTGGGAACCGTGTGCCGACCGGCGGGCACGTTACTCTCGGTTCACATCGCCAAAAACGGCACGGCCGGTGATGCCACACCGGCCGTGCTGAATCCCCAGACCTGACCTGCTTGAGGAGAGGACTAATGGACCCACTTATGGTACATGGAGCACTAGCGGCTGGCTACCCCTAGTGACTGCCAGCCTAGTTCTTCCAGGCTCACCGGGCATCCGCCCAGCCATGTTCCCTCGGGATCCTATGCCTGCTCCGTGGGCCGGTCTGCCATAGCCATACGGTGACAGACCTCAGGAGAAATGATGGCCCCAGTACCAGGCTCACCGCATGATCTTCAGTCCATCGGCCTTTGGGTCATGCTCATCGTGGCCCTGTGTGTCTTCTACGTTCGCCTGGCTGTCCGGATTGCCGTTATCGCATTCATCGGACTCAGCATCTACGGCGCGATCCTGTTCGTCGAAGGACTGCAGCACACAGTCAGATAGCACCTGGCCTGCCCACCGAACTCGACTCGGTCGGCAGGCCAGTCACTTCGGGCCAGGGGACGGCCATCCCCTGGCCCGGCTACCCCATCCTCATCCCGTGATCAGCGAATCATGGAGACGATGGCGCAGCCGACATTAGCAGCGCGCCCCGGTCGTCCGTCCGCCGACTGGGTATACAGGGCGTTACCATCGGCTGGTGCTGCCGTTCTCCGCTCAGACCCGCACTGCCAACCTCACCCGGATGGCCGAGGACCGGTTCGACGTGCTGGTCATCGGGGGCGGGATCACCGGCGTGGGCATCGCCCTGGACGCCGCGGCGCGCGGCCTGTCGGTGGCCCTGGTGGAGAAGGACGACTTCGCGGCCGGGACCTCGGGGCGCTCCTCCCGGCTGGTGCACGGCGGCCTGCGCTACCTGGAGCACGGCGAGTTCGGCCTGGTCATCCAGTCGCTGCGGGAGCGGGGCATCCTGTTCCGGCTGGCACCGCACCTGGTCCGGCCGGTACCGATGTACATGCTGGCCGGTGACCTGCGCAGCCGGGCCACGTACCGGGTCGGGCTGACCGGGTACGAGCTGCTGGCGGCCGGCCGGAACATCGGCTACCACCGGTCGGTGAGCGCCGGGCAGGTCCGCGCGGCCATCCCAGGGCTGGGTGCCCGGCCGCGCGGCTTCCGGTACTTCGAGTGCCAGGTGGACGACGCCCGGCTGACCATCGAGGTGGCCCGGACGGCGCAGGCGGCCGGCGCGCGGCTGGCCAACCACGCCCGGGTGAGCGGGCTTCTCGGCGACGGCCGGGTGACCGGCGCGGTCGTGACGGACGAGATGACCGGGCAGCGGTTCGAGGTCCGGGCCAGGGCCGTGGTCAACGCGGCCGGGGTCTGGGCCGACCAGGTCACGCGGCTGGCCGGGGCTGGGCTGGCCGGGGCTGGGCTGGCCGGAGTGGGCGGAGCTGGCGGCGTGCGGCTGCTGCCGAGCAAGGGCGTGCACCTGGTGTTCGCCCCGGGGGCGATCCGGACCACTGCAGCGCTGGTCGCGCCGTCGGGGGCGGACGACGGGCGGTACATCTTCATCGTCCCGTGGGAGGACCGGGTGTACGCCGGGACGACCGACAGCCCCTATACGGGCGACCTGGATCACCCGGCGGTCGACGCGGCCGACCGTGACTACATCGTGTCGGCGGTGGCCCCGAACTTCCCGGGCGTGACCGAGCGCGACGTGGTGTCGTCCTGGGCCGGGCTGCGCCCACTGCTGAGCCAGGACGAAGAGCTGGGCGACGCCCGGACCAGCGACCTGTCCAGGAACCACGCGATCTTCACCGATCCGCCCGGCCTGTTCACCATCACCGGCGGGAAGCTGACCACGTACCGGGCCATGGCCGAGGACCTGGTGAACCGGGTGGCCGCCGCACTCAGTGATGCCGCGCTCGGCGGGGCCAGGGGGGCCGGGCCGTGCCGGACCCGGAGCATCCCGCTCGGGCTGCACGGGTCGCCGGTCGCGGCCGTGCGGCTGGCCCGGACCGAGGTGGCCTGGCTAGGCCTGCCGCCGCAGGCGGCCGCCCGGCTGGTGCAGCGCTACGGCGACGACTGGCGCGAGGCGATCCGCATGATCAGCGAGGATCGATCGCTCGGCGAGCCGGTGGTGGGCACCCTGCCCGTCCTGGGCGTCGAGGTGGCCCTGGCCCGCAGCCGGGAGATGGCCCTCACCGACGAGGACGTGTTCGTGCGCCGGACCCGGCTCACGACCCGCGACGCGTCCCTCCGGCTCACACCTTCAGGCGGATGACACCGGGAATGATCCCGAACGAAGCGGGCGTCGTGCCTAGCATCTCCCCGTCCGCCTCGACCGGGAAGGGCCGGTCCGCTTCGACGTGCACCCGGCGGGCGTGCAGTTCAGCGATGTTGCGGTGCGGAAGATGCGTCCCGGAGTACACCTTCGGCAGCGTGGTGAAGGCATCGGACTTCGGCCCGGTCATGACGAGCACGTCGAGCAGGCAGTCGCCGGGGTCGGATTTCGGCGAGATCTGCATGCCGCCGCCGTAGAACCGGCAGTTCGCCACCACCACGTTGAACGCCCGCCAGGCGAACACCTGGCCGTCCACGTCGAACCGCACCGCCGCCGGGCGGAAGCCCGGCAGCGTCAGCCAGAAGCCGCTGGCGTACCGGGCGGCGCCGAGGAACCGGCTGAGCCCGGCCGCCCGGGCCACCACCGCGCCGCCCAGGCCGGCTTCGGCGATGTTGACGAAGTACCTGGTCTTTTCCGAGTCGCCGTCATAGCAGGTGACACTGCCCACGTCGATGGTGCGGACGCGGTCCCCGGCCAGGTGCCGGGCGGCTTGCCCGGCGTCGCCCGGCAGCCCGAACGAGCGGACGAAATCACACCCGGAGCCGGCCGCCACGACCCCGAGCACGGCATCGGGCGCGATCGGCCGGCCGCCGGAGATCATCCCGTTGACCACCTCGTGGACGGTCCCGTCGCCGCCGACGGCGACCAGGTAGCGCTCGCCGGCCAGCAGGGCGTCCCGGGCGGCCTCGGTGGCGTGGCCGGGATGAGTGGTCCGCACGATGCGGTAACCGAGCCCCTCGTCCCGCAGGACGCGCTCGACCTGCGGGAGCGCCGCGTCTACCCTCCCCCGCCCGGCCCGCGGGTTGGCGATCACCACCAGCGGGCCGAAGGGGCTGGTCATGGCAGCAGGACCCGCGGGTTCATGACCCCGGCCGGGTCGAGGGCCGCCTTGATCCGCCTCAGGACCTCCACGCCGGTCTCGCCGAGCTCGGCGGGCAGGTAACCGGCCTTCAGGCGGCCGACGCCGTGATGGTGTGTGATGGTTCCGCCCACGGCGGCACAGCTTCGCACAGCCTGATCCCAGGCCGCAAGGTACCGCGCCTCGGCGTCCCGGTCGTCGGTGCCGCTGACCAGGAACGTGAAGTACAGCGACGAGCCGGACGGGTACAGGTGGGACAGGTGACAGCCCACCGCCTGGGCATGCGCGGCCAGGGCCTCCCGGATACTTGCGTACAGCTTCGGCACCGCGGACCACAGCCCGGCGACCTCGAAGGTGTCCACGACCACCCCGGAGCCGAACGCGCGCCCGGGCCCCATGATCTGGGCGTACGTCTGCACCGCGTCGTTGCGGTGCTGCCACCAGTGCTCGCCGTACCGGGCGCCGAGCTCACCCGACGCCCCGGCCTGCTGCAGCGCCTCGCCGGCCGCCTGTTTCCTGGCGGCCAGCCCAGGCAGGCCGGCCGGGAAGCCGAGCAGCCCCACGCACCCGCCGGCATGGCCGAGCGCCCCGAAGCTCAGCTGGGCGTCGGTCTCGTCGTACCCGCGGATGACGGCGGCCCCGGCCTGTGCGCGCACGGCTTGCCTGAGCCCGCCGGCCAGCGCGGCGAAGCTGGGAAAGGCGAAGGCCAGCCAGTCCCAGCCCGCGGGCCGGGCGCGGCAGGCCAGCGTCGCCTCGGTGACCACCGCGAGCGTCCCCTCGGACCCGACCAGGAGCCGCCGCAGGTCCGGCCCGGCCGCCGAGCGCGGCACCGGCTTGCAGCGCAGGATCTCGCCCTCCGGGAGGACCGCGGTCAGCCCGAGCAGCACGTCCTCGATCGCCCCGAATCCCGTGGACGCCTGCCCGGCCGAAGACGCGGCGATCCAGCCGCCCACCGTGGAGATGGCGATCGACTGCGGGTAGAGGCCGACCGTCAGCCCGTGTCCGGCCAGGGCCTCCTCGAGCTGGTCGCCGCGCACTCCGGCCTCGACGTGGGCGACCTGCGACACCAGGTCGACGTCGGTGATCCGGTTCATCCGGGACAAGTCCAGGACCACCGACCCGGCCGCGGCCTGCGCCCCGCCGCACACGCCCGAGCCGCCCCCGCGGGGAATCACGGCCGTGAACGTCTGCGACGCCCAGGTCAGGATCGTGGCCACCTCCTCGGTGCTGGCCGGGAAGACCACCGCGGCGGGGACGGGAAGCTCGTCCCCCCGGATGCGCCGCAGCAGCGCCAGCGCCCAGGAATCGATGGCCCGCTCGCGCAGGGTCTCCGCGTCGGTCCGCACCGTGCCGTCGGGCAGTCGGCTCACCAGCATGTCCAGGGGGTTCACGAGGCGGATCGTAACCCACGAGGCCGACCAGGGCATCGGCTAGGGTTTTGCCCGGGCGCGCTAAACCGCCCCGGAAAGCGATCGTAATCCCAGTGGCATTGATTATCCGTGCGCGCCCAGCTCGGCACGATACCGCTCTCCCGCATGCCCGGCGCCCCGCACGCCCGGCAGGTGCCCGCCACCGCTTTCCCGCATGTCCCATGCGCCCCGCACGCCCGCCCCGCAACCCGCGCCGGTAACCTGCACAGGGCGAAAGGAGAACCATGCCAGCGATCCCCGCATCCCACCGTGACCTGCTCGATGGCCAGTTCGCGACCCTGGCCACGATCGGCCCGGACGGCCGTCCGCAGCTCTCAGAAGTCTGGTTCCTCGCCGAGGACGACACGATCGGCCTCTCGCTTAATACCAGCCGGCAGAAGACGAAGAACTTGCTGGCGAATCCCGCCGCGAACCTGTTCCTCCTTGACCTGGCGAACCCCTACCGCTACCTGGAGATCCGCGGCGATGCCGAGATCTCACCAGATGATGACTACTCCTTCGCCGCCAGCGTCGGCGCGAAGTACCACGCGAACCCACGGGACCATGACCAGCCTGGCCAGTCGCGCGTCAAGGTCATCATCCGCCCGGTGCGAGTCAATGCGGTCGACATGGGGACCTGACCGGCGCTGCTGACCCCGGCACGAACCGGGCGAGTCGATACGCCACCCAGCGCCGCGGCGAAGCACATGGAAGGACGCCTGTTCGATGCTCCGTATTGACTAGGTCGCCTAGAAGAAAGCGTCGGGCAGGGGCCACGGGTGAGGGCCGTGGCCCTTGGGGGCCAGGTCACGATTGTGGCGGGATTGCGGGGAACTCCAGGGCTGCCCGGCATTGACTTTGACCAGGCCCGGGGTTTTGCCTGGGGTATAGCCAGATCCGATTCCATCAGGCCGCTGGCTGCTGCTCCTGGTGGGCCCGACCCGATCGAGTATGCGCCAGCCGACCCGGCCGGAGGGAGCAGCATCATGCAAGAGTTCAACAGGGGCAGCGTCCGGGCTAACCAGCTGACGTTCGAGTACCTGACGCAAGGAGACGGCCCGCTAGCGCTATGCGTTCATGGTTTCCCTGACTCGCCGTACAGCTACCGTTACCTGCTCCCGGCGCTAGCGGACGCCGGGTACCGGGCGGTGGCCCCGTTCAACCGCGGGTTCGCGCCGACCGAACTTCCCGATGACCGCCACCACGTGCACTCCAGCACGATGGTCGCCGACCAGATCGCGCTGCACGAGGCGCTCGGCGGCGACGCCGACGCGATCCTGATCGCGCATGACTGGGGCGCGGTCGGGGCCTGGGGGGCGGCCGGCAAGGAACCAGGGCGATGGCGGCGCTGCGTCGTCCTCAACATCCCGCCGTTCGCGATCTTCGGCGAGAACATCGTCACCTACGACCAGATCAAGCGCTCGTTCTACTTCTGGTACTTCCAGATGCAGCGGGTCTGCGAGCAGATCATCTCGGCCGATGACTTCGCGTTCATCGACCGGATCTGGGCCGACTGGTCCCCCGGCTACGACGCCTCCGAGGACCTGCCCAAAGTCAAGGAATGCATCCGCGAACCCGAGCATTTCCAGGCCGCCCTGGGCTACTACTGGGGACAGTTCGACCCCGCCCGGTTCGGCTCACCGGAATGGGCCGCCGAGCAGGCCGCGGCCTGGGGCAAGGACATCACCCAGCCGACCTTGTACCTGCACGGCACCCAGGACGGCTGCCACGGCATGACCCAGGAACAGGTCAGCCGGGTCCCGCAGCACTGCGGCCCCGGATCGCAGTCCGAGCTGATCGACGGCGTCGGCCACTTCCTGATGGTGCAACGCCCCACCGACATCAACAAGCGGATCGTGGACTTCCTCGCCGGATAGCACCATAGCCCGCCATAGGCGGGTCGACTAGGCCAGCACGCCGGCCCGCTCGAGGTCGGGCAGCATGCGGTGGAGCTCTTTCCTGGAGCTGACGCCGAGGTTACCGGCTTGGCATGGCGGCCTCGAGCGGGTTCAGGTGAGCGTTGCTCCTCGGGCCCGGGGGCCATACGCGATGTGAGACCGGCGGCGCCGCTCAGTCTCTTCCCGAGCCGGAGAAGATCCGCAGGAAGAACAGGAAGACGTTCAGGACGTCCAGGAAGATGGACGCGGCCAGGAAGGGCGCGGAGGCGATGTCGCTGGAGCGCCGCAGCCGCTGGAAGTCGAACATGGTGAAGCCCGCGAAGATCACCAGGCCGATCACCGAGTAGATCAGCGAGCCGTGCGGGATGTGCACGAAGATCAGCACGATGCCGAACACGATCAGCGCCAGCAGCGCCCAGAAACAGACCCGCACGATCGCCGACAGATCCCGCTCGGTGGCATAGCCGGCCGCCCCGAACCCGGCGATGAACAACGCCGTGGCCCCGCCCGCCTGCCACAGCGCACTCGGATCCACGCTCGCGTAATAGGCGAGCGTCGGCGCCACCGCCACCCCGATCAGCAGCCCGAAGACGGCGAGCAGCGCGACCGTCAGCTGGGAGGACCTGCGCGCCGCGAACCGCATGCCGATCAGGCAGGCGAAGGCGCCGATGAATGCCGCGAAGCCCGCGCCGTAGGACAGGTTGCGGCCCAGGTAGGCGCCGGCCGCGAAGAGAGCCGCCGTCGCCGCGACGTACGCCATCGTCTGCGCGAACAAGGTATGAGTTCGAGTTGACGCCCCGAACCCCTCATAGCGAAGTGACGCACTCATGACATCCTGCCCTTTCCGCCGCTTTGGCTCTTCAGCGATTTTACGGGTGTTCTCGATGTGGCTTCGTGGCCGCCAGCCGGCCGCCAGCCCACCAGCTGGTGATGAGGGCGGCGTAGTCGGCGGCGGCGTCTTCCCAAGTGAAGTGGCCCGCCTCGACAATATCGAGCTTGCTGTGGGGTTC
>Ga0316363_10001947_pt1 | contig 16824 bp, 10 predicted proteins | sample Sb_taG_3_FD_200459 | JGI IMG/M metagenome (GOLD analysis project Ga0316363, IMG submission 200459) | Peat soil microbial communities from Weissenstadt, Germany - Sb_50d_a_PC metaG (v2) (version 2) | ecosystem: Environmental > Terrestrial > Soil > Wetlands > Peat | place: Germany: Weissenstadt...
CAAGCCAGCGCTGCCGCCGCCGAGTTTCAGAAGATTTTGGATCACAACGGCATCGTCTGGAACTGCTGGACTGGAGCGTTGGCGCATCTGGGAGTAGCGCGTGCCAACGCCTTGGAGTCGGGAACTTCGCAGGGAGCGGACGCTGACGCCGCCCGCGTCCGCGCGCTCAACGCCTACAAGGATTTCCTCACGCTCTGGAAAGACGCAGACCCCAACATCCCCATCTTCAAACAGGCCAAGGCGGAGTACGCGAAGCTGCAATAGCAGCGTGGTGATCTTCCAATCATGCCTGACCTGCTTGCAGGAGAAATAACCATCGCCCGGCGTGATGGAAGAGGAATGTTCGACAAACCGACTGGCGTAAAAGAAATTGTCCGTACTTTCTGGAGCCCGAAGGTCTCTATGCTCCGACACCGATTGATTCTGAGCACAATTGACCAGTTGCGAGGTTGCAAACCGCGTTATGCTGCCTGTCAGATTGTGAGGTTCTATGCTTCAAAAAGCTCTGTTCGATGCGGCGCAAACATTTGATGGTTACTTGCGAGACAAGGAATACTATGCAGGCGAGGTGCGAATGAAACTCGTTGCGATTCGCGATCAAATGGAAGCACTCCGGCGGACTCTCGATCACGTTCGTGATTAGAAGAGGGATTCAAATACCAGCATTGACGGGATCTTGTGCGGATTCACGGTGCGGGTGCGACGGTGCGGTGAGGGTCGGGCTACGAGGCATCTTGCGAAAGCGGAGGGAGTATTTAGGCGTATAAGTATATGGAGTTAACCAGAACGGAGTGGAGCGAATGCCCGAGTCCATTGACTGGCCGCCGATGCATAGGGCGCGGCCTCGCCGTCGCCGTCGTTTCCTGCTCATTGTCGCCGTCCTCGCTGGCATCGTCTTCGGCGGTCGGACCGCGTTGTCGTATTACCTGGATGTGCTCTGGTTCGGGTCGCTCGGCTACGGGCACGTGTTCTGGAAAACACTGAGCTTACAGTGGGGAATATTCACGGCTTTTGCAGCCGCCACGTTTCTCATTCTGTACGGATCGTTTCTGGCGCTGAAGCGGGCGCATCTCCCCGATTTGCCGAGCGGTCATACGATTTTCATCGGCAGACAACCGGTGAAGCTGCCGGTTGAGCCTGTCCTGCGTCTCATCGCGCTCGGCGTCTCGCTCGCCATTGCCGCTGCAACCGGCGCCGGCATGATGGCGGAGTGGCCAACGCTCGCGCTCTTCTGGTACGCGCCCCCCACTGCTGACGTCGTGGACCCGATTTTTGGCAAGCCTCTGAACTTCTTTCTGTTCACCCTGCCCGCGTGGCAACTCATCGTCGGCTGGCTGCTGACGCTGGCAATAATTACGTGCGTACTCGCCGTTTTCTTCATCCTCATCACCGGCGGGACCGGCGTGCTCGCCCGTCGCAGCAGCTACGTCACATTGTCTTGGCGCGGCTTCTCGATAGCATTCGCATTCTTGTTGCTAGTCCTCGCGGCGCTTGCATATCTCGGCCGATTCGAGCGGTTGTTCGACGACCATACGATTTTCGGGGGTGTGACCTACACTGACGCGCACGTCATGCTCACAGGGATGCTTGTCGTCTGTACCGCACTCATTCTCGGCGCGGTGATCGCAGCCGTTAACGCAGTGTCGATGCAACGCGGGCGCTGGCTGGTCGTGGCTGTGGTTCCGGCCGCGGTCTGTTATGCCGCTCTTCAGGTAGTGGGCTGGTACGTCAGCAGCTTTATCGTCAAACCGAACGAACTGGTTCGCGAGAAACCCTACATCGTCTACAACACCGATCTAACGCGCCAGGCCTACGGATTGAACCAAGTCGCGCAGCGCGAGTTTCCGGCTGAGACGACCGTCGACGCGGCCGACCCGGCAAACAATCAGGCTACACTTCAGAACATCCGGCTCTGGGACTGGCATGCTCTGCAGGACACGCTGCGCCAAATTCAAGAAATCCGCACTTACTACGACTTTCCCGACATTGATATTGATCGCTATGAAATTGACGGCACAACTCGCGAGGTGATGTTGGCCGGGCGCGAGTTGAACGTGGACAAGCTTCCGGAGAGCAGCCGCAATTGGATTAACGAGAAACTGATCTACACTCACGGCTACGGCATCACCATGAACCCGGTCAATGGCTTCACGGCGGAAGGGCTGCCCACGCTGATTTTGAGCAACATGCCGGTCCAGAGCACGGTGCGTAGTTTAGCCGTGAAGCGTCCAGAGATCTATTTCGGCGAGTTGACCAACACTGATGTCTACGTGAAGACCCGACAGCAGGAATTCAACTACCCCCAGGGCGCGACTAACAACCTCACTTCGTATGAAGGCAACGGCGGCATTCTTCTCGGCGGTTTCTTCCGCCGCATGATCATCGCGCTCGATCAAAACGATCTCGCAAAGCTACCGTTCAGCGATGACGTGAACAAAAATAGCCGGCTGCTGATGCGCCGCAACATACGCGATCGCGTAATGGCGTTAGCGCCGTTCCTCACCTATGATCCAGATGCGTACATCGTGCTCGACGACGATGGCCGTCTGTCCTGGATCATGGATGCGTTCACGGTTTCAGACAGCTATCCCTACTCGACCCATTATCGTCTCGATAACAATTCCATCAACTACATGCGCAACAGCGTCAAGGTGGTCGTCGACGCCTACGACGGTACAACCACGTTCTACGTGTTCGACCCGGATGATCCGATCATCGCAGCCTACCGCCGCATCTTTCCGAGTCTGTTCAAGGATGCGGCCATGATGCCGCCCGGGCTGCGCAAACACGTACGCTACCCCGAGTTGTTGCTTAAATTGCAGGCGGAAGTGTACGGCCTGTATCACATGACGGATCCGGAAGCGTTCTACAACCGTGAGGATCTGTGGACCGTCGCCACCGAAGTTGGTATGAGCGAGGACGGTCAGCAAGTAACGCAAGCGATGCAGCCGAACTTCGTGCTGATGAAACTCCCGGGCGAAACCGGCGAGGAATTCGTGGAGATTCTGCCCTTCACCCCGGCCAACCGGAATAACCTGATTGGCTGGATTGCTGGCCGCAGCGACGGCGCGCAATACGGCACTTCGGTAGTCTACAACTTTCCCAAGACAAAGCTGGTCGATGGACCGCTGCAAATCGAGGCGCGAATCGATCAGAATGCGCAGCTTTCCGGACAATTGACATTGTGGAATCAGCAAGGTTCGCACGTGCGGCGCGGGGCGTTGCTAGTGATTCCAACCGGACGCGCGCTGTTGTATGCGGAACCGATTTACCTGCAGGCCGAGCGGAGTCCGATGCCCGAGTTGCGCCTGGTGGTGCTCGCACTGCAAGATCGGCTCGCGTACGGACCAACCTTCGAGTCGGCGATGGCGGCCCTTTTTGGCGGAGCGGTCTCGTCCTTGACGGCCTCATCAACGACTGCCGCAGTAGTCCCGGCGGAACCGGTGCAAGGCGCACCGGCATCCGCCGCATCGCCCCAGCCCGCAGCGGATCTCAACGCGCTCATCGCCGAAGCAGCCAAAGACCTTGCCGACTACCAGCGCCTGACAGCGGAAGGCAAACTCGGCGAGGCTGGGCAGAAGCTTGAAGAATTAAAGCGCGCACTCGACAAGCTGAACAGGCGTAAGAAATAGTCTCGCTGCGGTGCTACGCGGTTGGCTCTCTCGGAGTCTTCAAGAAGGACGAACTCGTGCAAGCTCGCTCGTATTTCAGCTGCTCTACTGGCTTTCATCTTGACTGGGATGATGCCATTGCATGGCCAAGATCAGTCCCCGGGTGTTGGCGCATCGAGACCAATCGCAACGGATCGGTCTTTCCACACTTGAGCGGTTCTTCGGCGGCCACGGCAATCGTCAGTTATCCCCTCCGCAACTGGAGTCGCTTTTGTCCGGATTGTAAATCCGTTTGGGCTGGCTGTCGCAGCATCCCCTGGTTACATCAGTTGCCGCGTCCACCTTCCGCCGGGATGCAAAAGAGAAGCCGCCCAAAACGTTCCGTACCTCAAGCTGGGTCGTAGAATGAAAGATCGAGCCACCTTTCCGTTGCCGACACGGGATGGGCATAAAATGGTGTCGTTCGAGGTTAAGAAGGATGAAGAATGAAAAAACATTCTTGATCTCAACGGTCCAAGGAGATACCGCATGCGTCGCCTGTTGCTTGTTTTGCTGTTGGTGAGTTGGTTTGTAGCCGCTCAGCAAGCGAAAACCCAGGGCCATCCGACTTCTGCCCGCGCCTCGGGCAAGACGCTGTTCCAGCAGTACTGTGCTTCGTGCCACGGCGACGACGCGAAGGGAGCGGGACCGGCGGCGGTCGCGTTCAAAGTTCAGCCTCCGGACCTGACCGCGCTGAGCCGACAAAACCACGGCAAATTTCCCAGGGACCGGGTGGATCAGGCCATCCGCGGGGACCGCATGCAGGGCGCCCACGGCTCCACCGATATGCCGGTTTGGGGTCCTGTGTTTCTGGCCCTGACTGGCATGAACCAGGCCGAAGTGGAAAGGCGCATCAGCGATCTGACGGAGCACATCAAGTCAGTGCAGGTGAAGTAAGGCCCGGCAAAACGTCCGCCAGTCTCTCGAATCTGCCCGTCACATCACGAAGCATCTTGCCGTTGTTGTCGCAAAATCTCGGTTACACTCACTTGACCGCGTCGCGAGTGCTATGGCCTGGTTAGAACAGTTACGGATGTGAGCCGAGAGTGCGGCTGGCGATGTCTAATCGATTGTGGGTTTTCTTACAAATACCTTTGAGCTTATGCTCGCAACCGCTCGGAGAGGTGTGGCGAACCGTTGCAAGTTGATTCGCAATTCCGTGCTTAGCCTTTGCTGCTTGTTGCCGAGTCTATATCTGAATAAACCGGTGCAACAGAACGATGCAGTTCTTGACAACATCCACCGACGGCTTACGAACGTCGCGAGGCTGACGTCTCACAAGCCGATCGTCTTTGTCGTTGAGATCACGCACTCGGGCCTGTCTTTCAAGGCGTCTGCAAATCCGCGGTAAATCAGAGCGTCGACTTCACGATTTCCCGCCAGCTGGCCACGGGTGGAGAGGGCGAATTGAGCTGAGTATGGCAGAACGATCCAACCAGACTCCGATAGGCTGGCAGTGCAACGAGGGTACGATGAGTGTTGCTGGAAAGGCGTCACGAGAACCGTTATGACGGACAACGGGCCAGAGTTGAGCAATCCAGTCGTTCGCTCTCGCCGATCTCATCGAGTGTTGTCACGTTCCTTCATCATATTCGGGCTAATCATCGTTGGGGCGCTTGCCTTGATTGGCTTTCTGAACGTGAATGGATGGAGGGCGCTGGTTCTCGCGAGATTGCTACGCACCGACAACTATCCCGTTGTTGTCCCTGCGCCGGTGAACTTTCAGCCTCGTGTTCCCCATGGATTCAAAGTTTCTGTATTTGCCCGTGGGTTCAGCGAACCACGGTGGTTGGCTGTCGCTCTCAACGGTGATGTGTTTGTGGCTGACTCCGCCGCTGGAAAAGTGATTGTCTTGCGCGACTCGAAGGAGCAGGGAAGTGGTCAGTCTCGCGAAATCTTTGCTGATCACTTGAACCTCCCGTTTGGTATTGCTTTTCATGACGAGTACGTTTACATCGCCAACACAAATGAAGTCCTGCGCTTTCGCTTTGATCCGCTGACGTCGAAGCGGCTGGGCGATGCGGAGCACGTTCTTGACCTGCCGGGGATGGGCTACAACCAGCATTGGACGCGGTCTCTGGCCTTTAGTCCAGACGGCCAGAAGCTGTTTGTCTCCGTGGGATCGAGCGACAATATCTCGGTTGAGTCCGATTCACGCCGGGCTGCGATCCTGGTGGCCGACCCCAATGGCAGAAACATGCGAATCTTTGCCAGCGGATTGCGGAACGCTGTCGGAATCGGTTTCAACCCGGAGTCTGGTCATCTGTGGGCTGCGGTGAATGAACGCGATGATCTTGGCGATGATGTTCCACCGGATTATTTCACCCGTATCGTCGACGGTGGTTTCTACGGTTTTCCTTACTCGTATGTCGGCGGCCACGTGGACAATCGCGTGCCGTCCAGGCCGGACCTGGTCGCAAAAGCGTTGGTACCAGATCTGCTGCTCGACGCGCACGTTGCGCCGCTGCAGTTTTTGTTCTACGAGGGACAACAGTTTCCTTCCGCCTATTTGCATGGTGCATTCATTGCGGAGCACGGTTCCTGGAATCGACGCGTTCGGAGCGGCTACCAGGTTGTGTTCATTCCGTTCCGCAATGGCCTGCCTGCTGGGGAAGCCACCCCGTTCTTTTCGGGATTTGTGCCTGATCCCGCTGGCAAGAATGTTTATGGGCGAATCGTGGGCGTGGCACTGGAACGGGATGGCTCGCTGTTAATTTCAGACGATGGTGGAAAGCTTATCTGGCACGTCCGCTACGAACCTGATCTTGGTCTCAACCAGCCCCTCACTGGACCTTTCATGCCGTGATTACCGGTCTTGAAGCCCGATAGAGCTGCCCGGCAAGCGCTCCCAAACCCAGGCAAACCACGCCCAGGTGAACGAGCCCGCCAAGATACGGGATGAACCCAACGATGGTGAGGATCAATAGTCCCACCAGGAGCCCAAGCAACCAATCGCCCTTCGTGCCTCCGGACGGCTTCAGAAGTATTCGCCCCAGGAAGGCTCCAACCCAAATTTTCGCCAGGTAGATTGCAGCCAAATACAGCGCGACCAACATTAGCGAGAGCGGGAGGCCAACCAGGGTTGTGGCTATGACGACGATGGCTACCGGCATGCCCGCCAGGACCCCAACCCCCAGTCCTAGACTGAGCCAGCCTGAGCCCACTAACTGAGTCGTGGCCTGGAAGAAGCCGGGGAACAGAAGCATGCCGAGCCACCCCACCAGTATGGCGCTAGCGAACCAGACAGCTTGGTGAAAGTAGAATCTGGGGCGCGTGAAGCTACTCTCCCTCACCCTCACCTCGATGTCACGCTTACCCCCGATGGTCGCGCCGTCGGCGATGTGCACTTCCTTCAACTGGCGCACGCGAGCGCTCAGGTTGCCACCGACCCGGGCCGTGTTCGTCAGCGTTAGGCTGCGACCGACCATCGTCAGATCGCGGCCGATACTGCCGCTCACATCGGTACTGCCACTCGTCACGATATCTACACTGCGCTTCACCTCGCCCTCGAGGCTGACGTCGCCGACAGCAGCCACGATACCCTCACCCACGCGGCCACGGTCATCAATATGCAAGGATTGCACCAGGCCGTAGATGCTGTGGCCCAATTGCCCCTCCAAGTCGAGCGTGTGCGAAAGGGTGTAGATGTGGCCTTCCACGGTTCCGCTGACCTCGGTCCTCTGGGCGAAACTGATTAGGTCGCCCTTCACCGTACCCCGCACCTCCACGGTCCGGCCAAAAGTCAGCAAGTCTCCATTGACCACGCCATCGACGCGCACCATGTTAGCGGTGGCCACAAGAGTGTCGTCTACAGTCTCGTTCGCTGCCACCGTGACGAACTCACCGTGACGCCGTTCCAGGGCAAAGCTGGGCAACGACAACGCAAGCAACACGATCAGCAGGCGCAGGCCAGGATAGTGTGGCCGCCCTCGGCGTCCAAGTAGCAGTGCGCTGCCGCCCAACAGCAACAGCAAACAAATCCAACCCACGACCGCAGCATAATCAGCTAGCATGGCAGTACCTCCGTGTGCAAAGTAGTAAAAAAAGTGGAAGATCAGGTTCGTGCGGCCGTTTACGCTGAAGGGATTGAACCATTCCAGCGCTGCCGGAATATCCAGCTCATTGAACCAACCGGAAATGATCGAACCTAGCGCCAGGACAGCGGCCAGGATCGCCAGGTCGCCCCACCCCCAGGACCAGCGCCGAGGGGAGAATCCCGCCGGGATGGCTGCTTCTTCCGGAAGCTCGTTGAGACTTTCACTTAGAACGCGGTTCTCAGCACGCAATGCGTCCACTAGCGCCCGGCAGCGCTGGCACGTGGTCAGGTGGTCTCGCAGGCGCCGCATCTCGTCCGCCGCCAGTTCGCCGTCCGCCGCGAGGGCGCAGGTCTGTTCCGAATAACATTCCATGATCACTTGCTCCAATGGGGCAACCGTCGGCGCAGCTCCTGCTTTGCCCGAAAGATCAGCGCCGCCACGTAGTTCCTTTCCAGGCCCAACTGCTGCGCGATTTCGTCATAGCTCAGTTCGCTGTAATAGCGCAGGACCAGCGGCACGCGGTAATTGTCCGGCAGGCGTGCGATAGCGTCCCGCACCTTCGCCCTCTCTTCCTTGCTTATGACGGCACCCAGCGGCGAGGGCTCCGAACTGGCTGCCTCGATGATTGCGGCTCCGTCTTCAACTTCCACAATCACCCGCCGCCCCCGCTGCCGGCGCCGCAAAGCGTCAATGCATTGGTTGCCAGCTACCCGTAGCAGCCACCTGGGGAACGGTATCGAACGGTCGTAGCTCTCGACGGAGCGCTGTAGCTTGAGGAAAACTTCACTGGTGGCATCCTCTGCGCTCTCCCGTGAGTTCAGCATGTAACGGCACAGTCCGAATACGCGCCGGACATAACGGCGATAGATTTCCCCGAGAGCCTCGGCATCGTGACCGCGTGCGCACTCGATTACGCTCTCCAAGTCCATCCCCTCGATCTGCCTGGTTCCGCCCTCTCGGGGCTGCGGTTCTTTCGCCATGTTCCTTTTGGCGTCCATAAAGCAGTACGCTGCAGATCGAAGGATGTTACACACATTTTAGGGGACGAGGGGAACCCAAGGCTGGACGCCTGGCCCGGTTCTTGCAAGGTTTGTCTGGCCCACCGTAGTCAAGGGGAAAGCTGTTGGACTAGACCTTCCGGGATGCCAGTTCCATATCGGGGATAGCTGTCGAAATCACATTACACTCAGATCCCGTCAATGAGTGCAACCGAGAGTGCTGTTGCATCCTAGCGCGATTTTGTTTTTGCTAATTTGGCGCGCGTGAGTTTTTCACGGCACGCCAGCAAGGTTTCAGATCGTATCGAAATCGGAGGTCATAAACCACTGTGCCTGCTGGCGCAACTAGCGGCAAGATAAAGGTGACCACGCCACCGTCGCTACAGTTGTCGGGACCATATTCATACTTCCTTTGTTCTACCAACCCGGCAGGTGAAGTCGTTTAGCTCAATTACTCCATGTAAGACCGCGTCGAACAGCCTCCTTTTGTGCCGATGCACCCTAAGAATCTGACAATCGATTGCTGTTTTCTGCAACCCGAGTTCCGGACACTACACAAGTCTTTATAATGAGCGGAGCGCGTCGAAGGTATGGCGCGAACCGTCTTCGTACGGCCATGACAATGATTCTTGCGGGAGATGTTGGAGGCACGAAGTGCAATCTCGGTTTGTTTCTCGAGGAAGGACCTGTGCTTCGTCCAATCTTCCAGCTCCGTCTTGTGACGCGAAACTATGCGGGGCTTGAAAGTGTGATCGAAGATTTCCTCCAACAGGCCGCCGCATCAGGCGAGGGTACACTAGGGCAGACGATTGACGCCGCCGGTTTCGGTCTGGCGGGAGTGGTCGTAGATGGATGTCTTCACGCGGAAAACCTGCGTTGGGCCTTGGACGTTCCGGCGCTGACGCGGAAACTGAACCTGAAAAACATAGTCCTGTTGAACGACGTCACAGCAACCGCTTTGAGTTTGGATCGGCTGTCTGCGAGTGACTTGGTCCAGCTGAATCATGGAACTCCCCAGAAGAATGCGACGCGTGCGGTGATAGCGGCAGGAACCGGCTTAGGAGAGGCCATTCTTTTCTGGGACGGCCAACAATATCGGGTGGAGCGGTCCGAAGCAGGGCAAGGAGATTTTGCGCCGCGAACCGATCGAGAAATCGAGCTGCTGCACCACCTAAAAAACCGGTTGCCTCACGTGTCCTGTGAAGAAATTGTCGCCGGAAGGGGTTTCCTTAGGATTCATGAATTCCTGAACCCTTCGGTGCGTCACGCATCGTTCGACGCTCCCGAAGGCAATGCGGCAAGTGAAATCACGCAGCGGGGATTGGCGCAATCCTGCCCCATTTGCGTGGAGACGCTGGCATTCTGGACCGAAATATATGGCGCGATGGCGGGGAACTTTGCTTTGCAGACTCTGGCCCTCGGGGGCGTCTACGTGGCAGGCGGCATCGCCGCAAAAGTTCTGCCCAAGCTTAAAGAGGGTGCGTTTATCCAGGCTTTTCGCGGAAACGGCAAGCTTGCATCGGTGCTGGCGCGCATTCCAATATCAGTCGTCGTGAATGAGGACGCGCCCATGTTGGGGGCTGCCTATCAGGCCCTTATCAGTTGCCGGTCCACCCGCGATACTAAAGACATGGAAATCACGGCTGGGCGAATTGGCTAACTCTAACGAAACCTTCGGATCAACAGATTGTAGCGGTCTGATCGATACAGGCCGAGCACATAAACCGTTGCCTTGCCTTTTGTCGAATAGATGACTTGGCGCATCCGGAGCAGTGGATGCCCGCGCGGAACCTGTAGATGGTGAGCCGTCGTTGAATCGGCAGCAGTCGCATCCACTTCTTCATCGGCATAGGCAAGCTGGATTTCGTGGTCGCGCTCCAGAATGGAAAACAGCGATCCGCGCCCCAGGGACGTGCGGGTCAGATCGGGGTACTCTTCGGCCGAGAAATAGCAGGTTTCCATGGCGAAGGGTTCGTCATTTCCTAACCGGAGCCGCGCGACCTTGTTCAGGCGCGTGTTGTCTAGCAAAGCCAGGCGCGCGGCCACTTCCCGCTCGTTGTCGACTACGTTGAACATTAGAATCTTCGAGCGAGCCGTCAAATTTCGCCCGGCCATCAACTCAGTGAAGCCCATCAGTTTGTTGAAGTGAATCTTGGGCGGGGCCACAAAGGTTCCAGCACCCCGCCGGCGCTGTACCACCCCTTCCTGTTCGAGGGTAGTCAAGGCGTGGCGGGCCGTCATAAGACTGACTCCATGGACCTTCGCCAATTCCCGTTCCGACTCGACTGCGTCGCCCGGTTGCAACTCCCCGCCTTCGATACGTTTCAGAATCGTAGCTTGAATCTTCTTGTATGCGGGCATTCCATTCTGACGGCTGTCTGCCATGAGTGATCCCCGAAATGACGGTAATTCCATTTTGCCGCCGTTTATGTGCTATAGAGCTAGAGCGACTGCGGCCACAAACCACCCCAATTGAGACTCCTCCCTTGACATCGCCAAGCGCTATAGAGCGTAGTGAACTCCCGGTAGAGGCTCACACCTTAACCTCATTGCCTAGAGTTGTAAAGAGCCGAATGAGATTCGCGCATTGGCGAGGTGGCAAACATTATGAGTTTTAGGACATAACAATTCAATTTGTGGAATTTAGTTGTGCTCCTGTTTGCTGGCCGGGCTATGGAACAGCAGCTTGCGGAAGGGCGGCTACACGGTCCGCTATAGATCAAAATTGGTCCTCCTGACAGGGAGAATTATGGCTTCTTGCATTTTTTTCTTGACGACCGTGCTCCAACTACTATATAGCATCTTCAACTGGTTTTGCATTGTGGGTGTGGAGTTGGTTCCCGGGGAAGCGTTTTTCCAGGAGGTTCTGTGATGCGAAAGTTGATGAGCGTTGGGTTCACCCTGCTGTTGATTGGATTCCTAAGCGTTCTGGAGCCTGCATGGGGTCAGGAAGTAACCGCAGCCATCACCGGAACTGTGATCGATCCGACCGGAGCTCCTGTCAACAGTGCCCTGGTCACAGCAAGAGATACCGACCGGGGAACGATCTGGACTGCACACACCGATGCCTCCGGTATTTTCACCATAACGCGCATTCCAGTGGGGAACTATTCAGTATCGGTGGAGTCTGCCGGCTTTGAAAAAGCTGTGTACCCTCCATTCGTTCTCACCCTCAACCAGACGGCGAATTTAAACTTCCAATTAAAGGTTGGCTCGGTTTCGAGCACCGTCGAGGTTACAGGCGCAGCTCCAATCCTGCAGACCCAGAGCACCGAGGTCAGCACCGTCATCGATGCCAGCACCAACGTGAGCTTGCCCCTCGCATCGCGCAACTACTTGCAGTTAACGCTGCTGGCGCCCGGCGTGACCAACGTCAACCCCGACGGCATGAGGCAGCCCCAGAGCATGTTGGACTCTGGACGGCCGTACATCAATGGCAATCGCGAGCAGGCCAATGAATTCCTGCTGGATGGGCAACTCAACAGCGAAGACAAAAACAACGAAACTGCCTACCAGCCGGGCGTAGATGCGATCCAGGAATTCAATCTCATCACCCAGAACGCGTCCGCCGAATTCGGCAACTATGAAGGTGGTGTGGTCAGCGCCAGCATCAAGTCAGGGACGAATGCCTTTCATGGAGATGTGTTCGAGTTCCTGCGCAACGACTGGTTCGACGCCAACAACGCGGCCGCAGGATGGTCGCAGGGAGTAACCGCCGACGAAGGTCTTCTGGGTTTTGCCGCGAATGGCGTGGCCAACAAGCCCGAGCTTCGCTACAACCAGTTCGGCGGCACCATCGGTGGGCCGATTATTAAGAACAAGCTGTTCTTCTTCGCCGATTACCAGGGTCAGCGGTTCGTAACCGGAGGTCCGACAGGGGCGCAGTTGTTGACCGCAGACGCGCGTGCCGGCAACTTCGCACAGCTTTGCAACTCCAGTTTCGTTGGTGGCATCTGCCAGGACACTGCCGCAGACACTAAAGGAAATCTTTTCTACGCCAACCAGTTGGTTGTGCCGGGCACGGGTGGGGGGTATCCGTTCTATGTGAACCCGGCGCAGAACCCTAATCCAGGAGGGCAACCGACTCCCATCCCCAACAACAATCTGCCTGCGGCAGGAATCGCGATCAGCCCGGTGGCTAAGAGCCTGTTCCAGAACGCGGGCTATCCACTGCCCCAGGTTAACAGTCTTATCGGCAACAATGACTTCTTCAATAGCGGCCACGCCCTTAACAACAATCAGGGAGACCTCAAGATTGACTACAACCTTTCCAGCAAGGACCATCTGTTCGGTCGCTATTCACAGATGAACTTGCAGCAGATTCCCACCACTGGCCTGCCCTTCGCAGCAATCGGAGACGGTGGTCTGATAAAAGGCGGCTCGGGCGAGCCGGTGACGAACGTGGTTGTGGACTGGACCCACACCGTGACCCCCAATCTGCTGAATGAAGTGCGGGTCGGGTTCAACGCGGTCAAGTTCACGCAAAATACGACGCCGACGACTGGGCTGGGAGACATCAGCGATCAGTTGGGCATTACCGGCGCCAACAGCCAGTCACCGGGGTTGATCTATATAAATATTCCGGGCAACGGCGTAGGAGCGAACGCTGGCCTTGGACAGCAAAACATCGTTCAAATCTTTCACGACACACAGATTCAGATCGAAGACAATGTAATTCTCACTCGAGGCCGCCAGACCATCAAAACCGGCTTTCAATATGTGCGGGAACGGCAGAATTACATCTATCCCGGCAACAACGGTGCGCTGGGCAGTCTGAACATCAGCACGTTGACGGGTTCGGGACTGGCAGACTTTTGGATGGGAAATGTGGGCAGCCAGTCCAATCGAGACACGGGAGGCGCCAGCACACTGGATCAGCTGCGCGGCAATGTTTATGCCGCCTACGTACAGGACGACTGGCGGATCAAGAGTACACTCACCCTGAACCTCGGCCTGCGTTTTGAGGATCACACGCCGCTTTCCGAAGTGAACAGTCGGCTGGTGAACTTCGGCCTCTTAACGGGAACGATCTACACGCCAAATGGCATAGACGGGACTGCGAAGTTCAGCAATCCGGCACTCTACAACAATTATCTGGGCATCGGCGACTGGCAGCCCCGGATTGGTTTTGCCTGGTCACCGGCGATATGGGGCGGCAAGACAGTGATCCGCGGCGGTTTTGGGATCTCCACATTTACCGAGGGAGGCGGCGGCAACGAGGAACTCACGCAGAACCTTCCTTATGGGATTGTGCAGCAGTCCGCCGCCGCGGGGATCGGAGCCATTACTCAGGGGTTTGGGCCGGCGCCCAATTGCACCACCATCAACTTTGCCTGCTACGCGGGATTGCGGGTCAGAATTTATGACCAGAATTTCAAGCCGGCGATGAATAACCAGTGGAACCTGACGCTGCAAAGGCAACTCACTAATTCGCTGACCTTCCAGATCGGATATGTGGGGCAGCGCGGCGCGCACCTGCTGAATTTTCAAGATGAGGCGCAGTCTATTCCTTTGAACGCGCAAGGGCAGATTGCAGGTCCTGGACAGCCGATCGTCAAGGTGCTTCCGGGGCCGACTCTCGGCGGTGGAACTGCCGGCTCGTTGTACTTGGCCGACAACCCCCAATTCAATCCCGCAGGTTGCGGAACCACCATAACCACCAACCCGCCCTGCGGTCACGAAGCGCTTGCCGGAACCAACATGTCCAACTCTGACCAGAAGTATGATGCACTACAGGCGGTACTACAAAAGCGGATGAGCACGGGCTTGGAAGGCCAGCTCGCATACACCTGGTCGAAATGCATGAGCAACTCGCCGGGATACTTCGGAACAGGATTCGGCAGCACCAATGCCACCAGTTCAGGAGGGCAGCCTGGGTTCGAGAACATCTACAACCCACGGATGAATTGGGGACCCTGCTACTTCGACCAAACCCATATTTTTAGCAGCTATGTGACCTATCAACTTCCGGTGGGCCGTGGAAAGCAGTTTGGACACGACATGAACCCGGTGCTGAACGGGATTGTGGGCAACTGGGAGATCGGAACGATTCTGACCCTGCATAGCGGAAATGCTCTGACCCTGAACGAGTTCGGGGGCTGGGGCCTGGGCGGCAACGCAGACAATACTAATGGAGTCGATCCTTATACTCTGGCTGGACTGCCTAATTGCAACGGTCCAGTTCAGGTGATCAATAAGAGAGTGAACGCCACGCCTACAGCGCCGGCGTATATCCAGTGGTTTAACACCAGCAACATTTCTAATCCTCTCACTGGCGCTCAACTCCAGGCAGAGGGCATTCCCGGAGCCGTGGGTTCCTTTGGGACCTGCTCAGTGGGCAACGTGCGCGGGCCGCGATACGCGGATGTGGATCTGAGCCTACACAAGGCTTTTCCCATCACCGAAGGTTCGAGGCTGGAATTCCGGTTTGAGGCGTTGAACGCCTTCAACCATCCAGTGTGGACTTTCTCAGGAGGACCGGCGAACGGTTCGTTTGATCCCGGAGCGCCGGGAGGACCTTCGGGAGGTCCCGGCTCGAGCAATGCGAACTTTGGCAACATCACCGGGTCGCAAGGAGCACGGCAGCTGCAAGTGGCTTTGAAATTCTACTTCTAGGGAGTACGCTGGTCGTGAGCATGGCAGGTGCTTCGGCGCCTGCCATATCTCTTTAGTAATGGGTGGGAATCCTCTTTTTGCGGGCAGTTGAGGCCCCTCTTTCAGGCCCGGTTTCCAACCATCGATGATGTTGTTTTGGGTTTACAATCGCGTCATGGTTAGAGTCGCTGGTCCCGTCCTTGTCCGTCTTATTCTGCCGGGTTTCCTCTTGATAAGTTCCGCAATTCCTTCGGCTCAAGTAGCTAAGAAGTCAGCATCCCCTGCGCCAGACGTGGCCCAGCGCGGCACGAGTCTTGCTGAGCGCGGTCATTGCGGTGAGGCGCTGCCCCTGCTGAAGAAAGCCAATCATCAGGTCACGGACCGGGATCTGAAGAAAAGAGTCGGACTGGACGGCTTGCATTGCGCCATGACCGGCAATGCTCCCTTTGAGTCGCTGGAGTTCCTTGAGGTGCTGGGCCGTGATTTCCCTAATGATCCGGAAATCCTCTACGCCGCGACTCACGCATATTCAGACTTGTCGGTTCGCGCCTCTGAGGGTCTCTTGCGCGAGGCGCCGTTCTCTTATCAAGTTCACCTGCTGAAGGCTGAGGCTTTGGAAAGTCAGGAAAAATGGGACCAGGCCGCGGCCGAATATCGCAAGATCCTGGAGATCAATCCGCTTCTGCCGGGTATCCACGCCCGGCTGGGCCGCGCTCTGCTATCCACGCCACAGCCCACGCCAGAGGTCATTGCGGAAGTGAAGAGAAATTTCGAGCAGGAACTTGAGATTGACCCTCGCAATGCCAGCGCGGAATACGTTCTGGGAGAGCTGGCGAAGGATGACAATGATTTGCCCACGGCCATCCGTCATTATTCTCAGGCCACGAAGCTGGATGTGGACTTTGCCGACGCTTATCTGGGCCTCGGTTCGGCGCTGGTCTCGGTGAAGCGCTTCACCGACGCGATTCCACCGCTTGAGACCTACGAGAAGCTCGCTCCTGACAGCCCTACCGGGCATTTCCAATTGGCGCTTGCGTACGCCGGCGTTGGCCGCAAAGACGACGCCAACCGGGAAGCGGCTCTGCAACGCCAAAGTGCCGAGAGCCTGGAACAGGCAAAGCGGAAGGCGCAGTTAAGCATGCAGCCCAGCCAACCCTGAAGGCAGCAGCCGAGATCACCGTTCCGATGTCAACGAAAACAAGATTACCCAGCAACTGGCTCTTCCGCCGCAGAGATTTTCTCAGAACGCTGGCCGGCGCTGCGGTCTTCACCGGATTTCCGCACCTTGTCCGCGCAGCCGACAAACCCACCTATCCCTTCTCCGAAGTCCCGCCCTCCCTTAGCGGCATCACCTGGACGCACACCGCCGGCAAGTCTCCCGACAAATATCTGCCGGAAGTCAGCGGAGCAGGTTGCGCTTTCCTCGACTACGACAACGACGGCTGGATGGATATTTATCTGGTGAACAGCGGCCGCGCTGACTTCTTCACTCCCAAGCAAGCCTTGCGCAATGCGCTCTACCGCAACAATCGCGATGGCACCTTT
>Ga0316363_10001960_pt1 | contig 16726 bp, 15 predicted proteins | sample Sb_taG_3_FD_200459 | JGI IMG/M metagenome (GOLD analysis project Ga0316363, IMG submission 200459) | Peat soil microbial communities from Weissenstadt, Germany - Sb_50d_a_PC metaG (v2) (version 2) | ecosystem: Environmental > Terrestrial > Soil > Wetlands > Peat | place: Germany: Weissenstadt...
GACGTGGACGATGGCCGGCAACAACACGGGCGGCAATGGAAATCTGTTCATCTCCGCGGCGGCGTTGTCCAGTGGAGGCAGCATCGCGCCGCCCCCGGCGACGCACTTTTCGGTCACGGCGCCGGCTTCCGCCAACCAGGGCGTGCCCGTCAACTTCACGGTGACGGCGCTCGATTCCAACAACCAAACGGTCACGGGGTACACGGGAACTGTGAAGTTTTCGAGCAGCGACAATGCGGCCACGCTGCCGCCGAACATGTCTCTGGCCAACGGTGTAGGGACCTTCCCGGCCACGATGGAGACCTTGGGCGGCCAGACCCTCACCGCCACCGATGCCTCCAACTCATCCCTCACGGGGATGACCAGCGCCGCGATCGTAGTCAACGCGACGCGATTGGTCTTCACGGCGGCGCCGCCGGCGGCCACGGTGGGAACGGCGTTCAATTTTACGGTGACGGCCGAGGACGCGAACAATAACACACTCGCGGGCTTCGCGGACACGGTTAAGTTCACGAGCACCGACAATGCGGCCACGCTGCCTGCGAACCACACCCTGAGCAATGGCGTGGGAGCCTTCCAGGCAACGCTGAATACCGCCGGCGGCAAGACCATCACCGCCACCGATGCCGCGAATGGGACGGTCTCGGGAACCTCGGCGGCGATCCTGGTTTCAGCCGCCGGGAGTGGGCCGTTCCTCAGCGGAACCCCGACCCCGAATGTCTCCCTCGATCTGACCACCACGGGAATGTTGGACTGGGTTCACTGGGGCAACAGTCTGGCCATTGGCGATATGGGCATCACTCGCAAGAGCGGCGGCAACATGATCGGCACGTTGACGCAGGTCTTGCCGCCGGCTGGACAAATACAACCGACCTTTACTCTGTACAACTACGACAGCCGGTCCCTCACCTGGACTGACGGCAATCCCACGCAGACGGCTGCCGGCGACGGATCGGGGTTCAAGGTCTATGATGTGTATGGACCCCCCAACAACTACGGCTGGAGCCTGACGTTTCCGGCCGGGACCGGCGCCAATACCGTGGTGCTCTACCTGGGCGGAATGTCCTGCGGGGGCACGTTGACGGCCACGCTGGGCGATCCTTCGGCAACGTTCCCCGGCTACACATTCCCCGCGCAGAGCGCGCCGTGGGATCTGAACTACACCCTGAGCTTCGAGGCGGCGTCTGCGACGACGCTGACGGTGACGTGGACGATGGCCGGCAACATGGGCGGCGGTGGAAATCTGTACATCTCCGCGGCGGCGTTGTCCAGTGGCGGCAGCAACGGGCCAGGGCCCGCCACGCACTTCGCAGTGACGCCGGCCGTGACCACGGCAACGGCGGGAACGGCCATCAACTTTACCGTCACGGCGCAGGACGCCAACAACAACACCGTCACGGGTTACACCGGCACGGTGCATTTCACCAGCACCGACGGCGCGGCCACCCTGCCCTCCAACAACTCCACGCTTACCGGCGGCACCGGCAGCTTCAACGTCATCTTCAACACCCCGGGCGGCCAGACCATCACCGCGACCGATACGGTCACTTCCACGATCACGGGAACTTCCACTTCAATTGCGGTCACGGGCACAGTTGGCGGGACGAACCCATTCGTGCAGCAGGGCGGGAAGCTCGTAGGAAGCAATCCGATTCAGAGCGCCAACGAGATTTTGCAGGGAGCGAGCGTAGCGATCTCGGCGGATGGGAGCACCGCGGCGGTCGGGGCGCCTGAAGATAACGGCGGAGGACTGACCCAAGGTATAGGAGCAGTCTACGTGTACTCCCGCGCCAACGGTGTCTGGACGCAACAGGGAGGCAAGCTCATTGGCACCGGAGCCAGCAGCCAGGCAGGCGTGGGACAAGCGCAGGGAAGCGGGGTGGCCCTATCCGCGGACGGTAATACGCTGGTCGAAACCGGCCTGTTTGACATCGGTCTTCACAACGGTTCGGCATGGGTATTCACCCGAAGCAACGGCGCATGGACGCAACTCGGAAGCAAATTCCAGGCCAGTGGCAACATGGGTGCCGGGGCAGCGCTCTCGGCAGACGGAAATACCCTGATGCTGGCGGGAACCGTAGGCACCCAGACGCCTACTGCGTTCATCTTTAGCCGCAGCGGCAGCACCTGGACCCAACAGGCCAGCCTTGTCGTGTCGAGCGCGATCGGGGCCTTCGTGACAACGGACTCGATTGCGCTTTCCGGGGATGGCAATACCGCCCTGATCGGCGCGACTTCGGAGAACAATTACGTGGGCGCAGCTTGGGTTTTCACACGGAGCGGCGGCGCCTGGACTCAGCAAGCGAAGCTTACCGGCAGCGGCGCGGCTGGTGGGATCGGGCCGGACCAGGGTAAATCCGTAGCGCTTTCCGCGGACGGCAATACCGCGCTCGTCGGCGGTTTTCTCGACAACAACGCCGCTGGGGCGGTCTGGGTATACACGCGAAGCGGCACTACCTGGACACAGCAGGGCAGCAAGCTCATAGGCACGGGCGCGGCTAACGGCAACGGCAGCGGCGCGGACCAGGGCGTTTCCGTATCGCTCTCGGCTGACGGAAACACGGCCATATGGGGTGGCGACAACGACAACAACACCGCCGGAGCCGTTTGGGTGTTCACGAGAAGCAACGGAACCTGGACACAGTTGGGCAGCAAGCTGGTAGGCACCGGTGGGGCTTCCTCTGCCAATCAGGGCATTGCGGTGGCGATTTCGGGTGACGGAAACACACTCATCGAGGGCGGGCCGTATGACGGCGGATACGGCAGCAGCAATACGGGCGCGGCTTGGGTCTTCGCGCGGTCCGCGCAATCGGGCGGGACGGGGCCCGCCACGCACTTCGCAGTGACGCCGGCCGCGACGACGGCAACGGCGGGACAGGCGATTGGGTTCACGGTGACCGCGCAGGACGCCAACAACAACACCGTCACCAGCTACACGGGGCCCGCTGGACCCGTGACGTTCACGAGCAGCGACACGAACGCTGCGTGGCAGGCAGGTAACACCGCTAACTTGACCAATGGCGCGGGAACCTTCCTGGTGACGTTGAACACCTTGGGAACCCAGACGATCACGGCGACCGGCACGGGGATCACGGGAACTTCCGCGGGCATCGCGGTGACCGCCGCTCCGGCCAGTTGCACCTATACCATCGCCGGCCCGGTGGCGAACAGCCCGACTGCCGCCGGGGTGGACGGCAGCTTCAATGTCATCACCGGGGCGGGGTGCCCGTGGACGGCGACGGCTTCCTACATTGTCACCCCGAGTTCTCCATGGATCGTCTTCGCTCCCGCTGCGGGCAGCGCGGTCAGCTACTCCATCCTCGCCAATACGGGCACGGCCCGCTCGGCGACGATCAGCGTAGGCGGCCATAGCTTCCCAGTGACCCAGGGCGGCGGAGCTACGGCTCCTGCGGGCGGAGGCACGGGGACCTGGACTCCTGCGGGCACCGGCGATTGCTCGGGCAGCGATGTGGCCGCGACTACGGGATCGGTTCCCGACACCGCCCAGTGTACGGCCTCGTTTGCGGGTTTCACGGCGGAATGCTACAGCAGCGGGTGCACCTACAAGAACGTCTCCACGGCGGCATGCAAGGGCGGCTCGTTCCCGGCCCAGCAGTACACCTGCGTACCCAGCGGCGGGACCAGCAGCGCACCCACGGTGACTTACCTGAATCTGCAGGCCCTTTCGGACTCGGGAGTAAACGACGACGAGGGCGTAGCTTGGAACACCTACACGGCCGGCTATGCTCTCGGCGTTACGGCGCCGACCCTGGGCAGCGGTTTCCTAAACGCCGCCGATCGTTCCGTTCAACTCTCCGCGGGTACTTACTATCTGTATGGAACCGTCGCCCAGACCGGTGCAGGAGTGATCGGCTATAGCCAGACAGTGGGCCCCTATCTCAAAGTCTCCGCCAACTGGAGCGACGGCCATCAGGAGTCGTACGTGTTCAGCCCTCCCGCCTCGGGGAACGGAGCCTGGACGCAACTGTCAGCCTACAATACCGGGACGCTTGAGAACAGCCTCAAGAACCTCACCCTCTGCGGCACCGGCATCACCAACGCCAATCGCGTCAGCCAGGAGGCCCTGCAGCCTGGTCCCCTCCCCAACTGGGTTCTCGATATCGGTATCCTGACACAGTGCACCAGCGGCCCCACCACCACTTCGCCTGGAGGCACCAGCCCCGCGGCCGGCAACGGCTACGGCCAGACCATGACCTACACGTTCGGCGACCCGTTGGGATACCAGAACATCACCGTGGTTGACATTCTGATCAACAACGCTCTCGACGGAGTGGGCGCCTGCTACATAGCCTACAGTCAGCCGTTGAATGTCCTCTACCTGGTGCAGGATGCGGGCCCGGGCGGCGCGAACGGCGGACTCCTCCTGGGGATTACGCTGGGCGCAACCGGCAGTGTGAGCAACAGCCAATGCACCGTCAGCGCCGCCGGATCGTCAGCCGGCGGCACCGGCAACACCCTGAACCTGACTCTGATTATCACGTTTAACTCCAACTTCGGCGGAAACATGGTAACTTACCTGGCGGCGGGAAATCTCCAGGGCGCGAATTCCGGATGGCACGCGCTGGGCACGTGGGCAGTGCCGGCGACTACCACGGGCACGATCCAAGTGGTCAGTCTGACGCCGCCACGCGGAGCGGCGCCCGCGGGCACGCCGCAGACCTTCATGACCACTTTGACCGACTCGGTTGGCGCCGGCGACTTCGGGGTGGTGAACGTATTGGTCAATAACTTCGTCGACGGGCGGCAGGCGTGTTACCTGGCCTATGTGGCGTCGTCCAACTCACTATTCCTGGTGGATGACGGCGGCGATGCGGGTGGACCGTACGCCGGGGGGATCGTGCTCAATGGAAGCTCCACGGCGATTCAGAACAGCCAGTGCTCGATCAGCGCCGCGGGGTCGTCGGCTGTGGCGAACGGGAACGCACTGACACTGACATTGAACATTACGTTCCTGCCGGCGTTCAAAGGGGATCACGTGGTGTGGGTAGCGGGGCGGGATCGGGCGAGCGGGAATAACACCAACTGGCAGGCGATGGGGACGTACACGGTGCAATGACGCGTAGCGGCCACAATGGCGCAATATTCCGATCTCGGAATTTGCTGCGGCTTTTTACTCCGGTAATCTGAGTTGAAGACGATGGCGGAAAATCGCGCGCGCAGAAGGCATGGCACGTAGGCAGGTCTTCATGCTCAGCGCCCCCACCGAAACAGCTATGATCGGAAACATGATGCCGCTCCGCGAGCAGGTCTTGGCCACGCTTCGGCAGCACGAAAAAGAACTCAGGGCCGCAGGTGTTCTGCATCTTTCCCTGTTCGGCTCCACGGCGCGGGGCGAACATCGCGCCGGCTCTGATATCGATCTGCTGGCCGCGTTTGATCGGGGTTGCGATCTGTCTCTTCTGGATGTGGTGCGCATCGAGAGGCAGCTTGCCAACCTCCTTGGCCAACCGGTAGACCTGGTTGAGGAAGGAACACTCCAACCGCGCCTGCAGAAAAGCGTGGAGGCTGAGGCGGTTCGTGCCTTCTAGCGACCCCCGTACGGCGTTTTCAGGATATTCCGGACAACATCGTCCGCATCGAGCGGTTCACCGCCGGCTTGAACCTGCAAGCATTCCGCGAAAACGAACAGGTCCTCTTCGCCGTCGGACCGTCCATAGAGGTGATGACCATCAACTGGCAAGACGTAATCACAAGCGTCCGGGCGCTACTGCGTGATCGCTTTTTCAAGGAGTGATTCTTTTGAGATCATCCTCGTCAAGGTCGCTGGGTAGCCCGACGCGCATGAAGAACCGAGCAAAGGCCGAGAGAGATGCTCACGGTAGGGAGGCAGCAGGCAGAGGTGATCTGAAGCCCGCAGGTGTTCCCGGACGAAGCCAATCGGAAGGGAATAGACGTTGCGAAAATCTGCTATCCTCAGACCCCGCTCGAACCCCGGTAAACCGCAATGAGCAAGGAGGTGGAAAGGTGGTTGCCTGCCGTCACGGATTGTTTTTTAGATCGAGCTTCTTCTCAAATTCGGCAGCGCGGTACAACGGGCACAACATTACATGTTTGAGGGTAGCCGTGCCGTCTTTCTTTACCTGCACGTCACAACTTTGAGACATGACGATGAGATTTAATGTTTTCCAGTTCACCGTTGGTGCGGGGTCGTCAATTCGGAGTGTGTCGGGTGGAAAAAACACAGGGCAATCCTGAAGGATGTGGCCCTGCTCGATTGCACCGTTACTTTTATCGATGCGCTGATACCAAGGATATGGGGAGTCCCTCATTCCTCAGGCGGAACTGAAACCGGGGATTCCTCAACGTGTTGCAGGCGAACGCGAAGCGTGCCGGAGGGATAGGACGATTCATCCGCGGCGGGACCATCCCAGGTGATTGTGGTGTCTTCCTTCGCTTCCAGTCCCGCGAACAGGTCTTCCGGCACAGGCAGGTTGATCGTTGCCATGGGGCCCTCACCTTGAGCATACCGCATAGAGAACCACCTTGTCGGTGGCTTGCCTGATCGTCCACCTGACGATCAGGCGCTCGATTACGGGCCACCGACTACTCATTTCGCAGTACGCCTCCGAGCGGTTCCGGGGGCTCTCATGACTGAAACCGAATTTCAGGCAGAGTAGGGGCTGGTGCTGAGGGTCGGCTACCGCCAGCCCACGAGCTTCAAGATGGGGATGATGATGTTGCGGGCGCCGCACGCAAGGCAACGGATAATCCAGTCGCCCGGCGTCTGGCTCGGGGGATGTGGTGGAGGGCCCGGCCACAATGTGCGCAGTTGTAGGGCATGGGAGTGGGGGTTACTTGGAACGCGACGCGGCCTCCCTAAACTAAACGTCCGCTCCGGCCGATCTATCCTCCAGGTACGGTTTGCATGCAGTTTGGTCTTCCCAAGATAGCGGCGCTGATCCGTCTGCGGCGGGTGGTCACGATCCTGCGATGAAGATCCTGACCCTGCTGGGCACGCGCCCCGAGATCATCCGCCTGAGCGGCGTCATCGCTTTGCTGGACGCCCACGCGGACCACGTCCTGGCCGACACCGGCCAGAACTACGACGAGCGGCTCAGCCGCATTTTCTTCGACCAGCTCGGCGTGCGCGCCCCGGATGTCTTCCTGGGCGTGCGGGCGCCCGGTTTCGCCGGCCAGATCGGACAGATCCTGGAACGCGCCGAAGGATTGTTCCTGGAGCACCGCCCCGACCGCCTGCTGGTCCTGGGCGACACCAACAGCGGCCTCGCCGCGCTGATCGCCCGCCGCCTGGGCATCCCGGTCTACCACATGGAGGCCGGCAACCGCTGCTACGACGACCGCGTGCCCGAAGAAGTCAACCGCCGGGTGATCGATCATTCCAGCACGGTGCTGCTGCCGTACACCGAACGAAGCCGCCAGAACCTGCTGGCCGAGGGCATCCCCGGCAGCCGGATTTACGTCACCGGCAACCCCATCAAGCAGGTGATCGACCGCTTCGCGCCCCAAATCGCCCAAAGCCGCGCACTCGAGGAATACGGACTCGCTCCCGGCAAATTTTTCCTGGCGACCGCGCACCGCAGCGAGAACGTCGACAGCCCCGTCCGTTTGCGCAGCCTCCTCGAGGGGCTCGAAGAACTCGCCAGCGAGTACGGTTATCCGGTGGTGTACCCGCTGCATCCGCGCACGCGCTCGCGGGCCGAAGCCGCAGGCATCGAGCTCGCGGGGAACGGCATTCACTTCCTCCCGCCGCTGGGCTTCTTCGATTTCATCCGGCTCGAGCAGAGCGCTTTTTGCATTCTTTCCGACAGCGGCACGGTGCAGGAAGAGGCCTGCCTCTTCGGAGTCCCCAACGTCACCCTGCGCGAGGTGACGGAGCGGCCCGAAACCCTGGAGTGCGGCTCCAACATCCTGTGCGGCGTCGACCCGCGGGCCATCTCGAGCGCCGTCCGCCTGGTGACTCGCGAGCGGCGCACCTGGCAGCCCCCCAGGGAGTATCTCGAATCGGGGGTAGCCGAAACGGTCTGCCGCATCGTGCTCGGATTCCGCCTGCCGGACACTGCCGAGACGGTCTGGAGGGGTACGTGCGCATCCTGATGCTCACCCAATGGTTCCATCCCGAACCGGCTTTCAAGGGTCTGGAGTTCGCGCGCAAGCTGGTGGAGCGCGGGCACGAAGTGGAGGTGCTGACGGGCTTCCCCAATTATCCGGGCGGCCAACTCTATCCCGGATACCGCGTACGGCTCTGGCAGAAGGAATCGATGGATGGAATCCCGGTAGTCCGCGTGCCGCTCTACCCCAGTCACGATCGCTCGGCGGTGCGGCGTACCTTGAACTATTTGAGCTTCGCGCTCGCGGCCACGGTTTTAGGCCCCGCGCTGGTGCGGCGTCCCGACGTGATTTACGCCTACCACCCGCCGGGAACGGTGGGGCTGCCGGCTCTGGCGCTGAGCCGCTGGTTCTCCGCCCCGGTGGTCTACGATGTGAACGATCTCTGGCCCGACACGGTCGTATCCACGGGCATGCTCGGAAGTGGGTTGGCCTTCCGCCTCCTCGGCCGCTTTTGCCGTTTCGTCTACCGGCACGCGGATCGCGTCACGGTGGTCACGCCGGGATTTCGCCGGACCCTAATCGAGCGCGGCGTGGCCGCCGATAAAGTGGATGTGATCTATAACTGGGCCCAGGAGCGGCAGCCGGCGGCGGCCGGCAGCCACTGCCCGGACGGCAAGTTCACCGTCGTGTTTGCCGGGAATATGGGATTGGCCCAAGGGCTGGATGCCGTGTTGGAGGCGGCTGGCCGGTGCGCCGTCACGGCGCCCAGGGTGCGGTTCCTGTTGGTGGGCGCGGGGGTCGACGTGGATCGGCTCAAGCGGCGCGCGGGCGAGATGCGCCTGGCGAATGTGGAGTTTCTGGGATGGCAGCCGCTCGCCGATACGCAGGCGATTCTCAGCGCCGCCGATGCCCTGCTGGTGCACTTGAAAGACGACCCCCTGTTTGCCATCACGATTCCTTCGAAGACCCAGGCTTACCTGGCCGCGGGGCGGCCCATCGTCATGGCCGTGCGCGGCGATGCGGCGGACCTGGTGGCGCGGGCGGGCGCCGGGGTCTTAGCCGAGCCCGGCAATCCGGAGAGCATCGCGGAAGCCGTCCGGCGCCTCGCCACTATCCCCGCCGAGGAGCGCGATCGCATGGGGCAATCCGGCAGGGAATTTTACGAGAACGTGCTCCACATGGACCGGGCCGTGGAAAAGTTCGATACGCTCTTCCGCGGCGCGGCGCCGCCCGTACGAGACACTTTTTACACCCGCTACGGCAAACGCATCCTGGATCTGGCGGTGGTGCTGCCGGCCATCGTGGGGCTTTCCCCATGGCTGTTATTCGCCGGCCTCCTGGTGCGCTGGGGATCACCCGGGCCAATCCTGTTCGCGCAGAAGCGCCTCGGGCGAAATGGCCGGTTGTTTACGCTTTACAAGTTCCGGACCATGACCCACAAACCTCGTATTCCCACCGGAGAAGTCTGGCCGGCGGACGCGGAAGTGACGGCCGCCGGCAGGCTTTTGCGCCGGTTGAAGATGGACGAGTTGCCGCAACTGTTCAGCGTGCTGAAAGGAGAAATGTCCCTCGTCGGTCCGCGGCCGGGGCTGCCGGGCTCCGCCGCTCCAGAAGGCCCCGCGGCACTCCGGCTGCTGGTTCCGCCAGGGCTCACCGGCCTGGCACAGGTGAACGGAAACATCCACCTGAGCTGGCCGGAGCGCTACCGGTACGACGCGGAATATGTGGGACGTGTAAGTTTCGCCTTCGACCTGGGCATCATCTTCAAAACCCTGGCCGTGCTGGCGCTCGGTGAAGGCCGCTTTGTCCGCCGCCCGAACATCGCGAGGAGTGGGGACTTCTGAATATGGCCGATCCGCGCATTGTGCTCGCCGGGAGTGTAACCAGTTCGGTCCGGACCCTGGAAGGCCTGATCCGCAACGGCGCCCACGTTACCGGAGTGCTCGGGCTCGCGGAATCCAAGTCCGGCTCCGTGTCGGGGTACCGGCGGCTGGAGCGTCCGGCAGCCTTGGCTGGGATTCCCTATTTGGATTTCGAGGACATCAACGCGGAAGACGTCTATGGTGCGGTGGATGCCTGGGCGCCCGATCTATTGTTCACGATCGGGCTCTCCCAGATGGTCAAGCCGCGGCTGCTGGGCTTACCCCGCACCGGCTCCGTCGGCTTCCACCCTACGTGGTTGCCCCAAGGCAGGGGGCGCGCCCCCCTGGCATGGCTGGTCCTGGACGGAGTGCCTGGCGCCGCCACTTTTTTCCTGATGGACGCGGATGTGGATGCAGGACCGATCCTGGTCCAGGAGCCATTCTGCGCAGGCCCCGGCGACTACGCCTCGGATGTCGAGTGGAACATGCTCCAGGCGATCGACCGCGCCTTGGACCGGTGGATCCCCCGGTTACGGGCGGGGGAGTGGGCAGGCCTGCCGCAGGATCACGAACGGGCCACCTACAATGGCCGGCGTACCCCACAGGACGGCCTCATCCATTGGGACCGGCCCGCGAGTGAAATTTACGCCATGATCCGTGCCGCGTCCAGGCCCCATCCCGGCGCCTATACCTACATCCAGGGCTGCCGCTTGACCATATGGCGGGCCACGCCCGTTAACGCCGCACGTTACCGCGGTGTAGCCGGCCGGATTCTGGACGTGAACCCGGATGGACATTTCCTGGTCCAAACGGGAGTGGGCCTGATCCTGGTTGAGGAGTATGCAGTGGACGAGCCTGCAGCCTGCGCTTCTCCGCGCATCCGGACCGGCCTGAAGCTGGGCTACGAACCCCAGGATGAAATTCACCGGCTGCGGCAAATCGTCGCCGGCCTCGAGCGGCAGGTGACCGAACTGCGCCGCGCTATGGTTCCGGAGCTGACTCAATGAAGAACATTCTGGTGGTCGCGACCCACCCCGACGACGAAGTCCTGGGGTGCGGAGGGGTAATCGCCCGGCACGCCCGTACCGGGGATCGAGTCCACGTGATCGTGGTCACGCGCGGTATGCCCGAACGGTTTTCACCGGCAGTGGTCGAGGAGTCCCGCCGCGAGCTTGCCGCGGCCCATGCCATTCTCGGTGTCTGCTCGGTGAGGTTTCTGGATTTCCCCGCGCCGTGCCTGGACGTCACCCCGGGTTATCTCATCGCCGAGGCGATCCATTCGGCAGTCGCCGAGCTGCGGCCCGAGGTGGTCTACCTGCCGCACCACGGAGACATCCATGGAGATCATCGCGCCGTCAATCTGGCGGTCATGGTCGCCACGCGCCCCAACGGAGCGCCATCCGTGGCGAAACTGTTGGCTTATGAGACGCTCTCGGAAACCGAATGGGCCATCCCCAATCATGCCCATACGTTCCAGCCGACGGTTTTTGCCGATATCACGGAGTACCTGCCGGACAAGCTCAAGGCCATGGAGTGTTATCGGTCGCAACTGAAAGCTGCGCCCCATGCGCGATCCCTGGAGGCCATCCGCGCGCTAGCCACCTACCGCGGGCACACCGTCCATCTCCCCGCGGCCGAAGCCTTTGCGCTGCTGCGAGAGGTTGTGGTTTGAGGCGCGGCCCCATGCATAGGAAATTGCTGCTGTGGGGAGCGGGGGGCCACGCCAAGGTGGTCCTGGAGATTGCCAGGGCCTCCCACGCGATCGCGGATATCGGCTTTCTGGACGACGACGAGAGGAAACACGGATCCTGGTTTCGCGGATGCCCGGTTCTGGGAGGCTTTCCGTGCCTGCCCTCCCTCAGCGGACAAGACTGGCGCTTCCTGGTCGCGATCGGAGACAACCAACTGCGGGCGTCCCGATATGCGGCGGCGATCGGCGAGGGGCTGACGCCCGCGACCCTGGTTCACCCCTCCGCCATCCTCTCGCCTAGCGCCGCCATCGGAGACGGAACCGTGGTAATGGCGGGCGCGGTGATCAACGCGGACGCGCGAGTGGGGCGGAACTGCATCGTCAATACGGGCGCGATCATCGAGCACGATTGTGCGATCGGCGACCACGTGCACATCTCGCCCGGAGCGGTATTGGGTGGCGCCGCCGGAGTCGGCAGCTTCACCCTCATCGGTACCGGGGCCATTGCACTGCCCGGCGCCGAAATCGGAGAGGGGGCGGTGGTGGGAGCCGGAGCGGTAGTTTTGCGCGGGGTGCCTGCCTATGCCACCGCGGTCGGCGTGCCCGCAAAAGTCATCGGAAACCCCGGCCGCCCATGTCCCGGGTTCGATCCATCCCGTGCCGGCTGGGAAGCGGCCGGGAGGCTGGGAGGAGCCCATTGAACCGCATCCTTCTCTCCGTCCCCCACATGAGCGGCCGCGAACAGCGCTACATTGCCGAGGCCTTCGCCTCCAACTGGCTGTCCACCGTGGGGCCGAACTTGGAGGCTTTCGAGCGGGATTTCGAAACGCGTTTCGGCCTGCCCGCCGTGGCCGTATCGAGCGGCACCGCGGCCCTCCACCTGGGATTGCGCGCGCTCGGCGTCTCTCCCGGAGATGCAGTCTTCTGTTCCGACCTGACCTTCGTCGCCAGCGTGAACCCGGTGCGCTATCTGGGCGCCCAGCCGGTCCTCATCGACAGCGAGCCGCGCACCTGGAACATGGATCCCCGGCTGCTGGCCCGCGCCCTGGCCGAACACGCCGCCCGCGGGCATCTTCCCAAGGCCGTCATCGTGGTCCACCTGTTCGGACAGTCGGCCGACATGGACCCCATCCTGGAAGCCTGCGCGCCGTACGGCGTGCCGGTCCTGGAGGATGCCGCCGAAGCCCTGGGCGCGCTCTACAAAGGCCGCCCCGCCGGCACCCTGGGAGACGCGGCTATCTTTTCTTTCAACGGCAACAAAATCATCACAACCACGGGCGGCGGCATGCTGGTGTCGCGCCGGCCCGAAATCGTTGACAAGGCGCGTTTCTGGGCCACCCAGGCGCGCGATCCCGGGATAGCCTACGAGCACTCCGAACTGGGCTACAACTACCGCATGAGCAACGTGCTGGCGGGCATCGGACGCGCCCAGCTCGAAGTCCTGGACGAACGCGTCGCCCAGCGGCGCGCCGTGGCGTCCCGCTACCACGCGGCCTTGGCCGATCTTCCCGGAATCGCGCCCATGCCGCAGGCCCCCTGGGGACTGCACACCCGCTGGCTGAGCTGCTTCCTGATCGATGAGGCGGTGTGCGGATGTTCGCGCGACGGCCTGATCGGCTCGCTGGCGGAGGCCGGGATCGAATCGCGGCCGGTGTGGAAGCCCATGCACCTGCAGCCTCTCTATGCGTCGTGCGCCTGTTACGGCGGGGCGGTCTCCGAAGATCTGTTCCGCCGCGGCATCTGCCTCCCCAGCTCCAGCAGCCTCACCGCTTCCGAACAGGCGGCGGTCGTCCGGCAGGTGCGGGAAACAGCGTTCAGCGGTCGGCTTTCAGCTCTCGGGCAGCGGCTGTCGGATCGATCGGCGGCAACCGTTGCCGAGCCGCAGCCTGCGGGCAGGACCGCTCGCTGACGCGCGTCCCGCGACTGCTTTCCGACCCACTATGGGTGGGGCCGGAGGTTGGGTTCGAGAGCTGTTCACCCACGAAATGACGGAACGAACCCAAATGACAAATGCATTTGTCGTTTTGCGGGGGCGGTTCGAGCGGAATCAAGGAGTTGGGGGAGGCGGGGGACAAATGCATTTGTGGTTTCCGGGTTCCGTTACTGGGCGACGGTCTGGGCGATCTCCTGGAGGTGTTGGATGGCGGGTCAGCTCCCGGCTCTCAGCCAGCGGCTGTCGGATCAACCGGCGGCAACCCGTTGCCGAGCCGCAGACTGGGGCACAGAACTTATGACGTATTGCCGGACCGCTCGCGGGACGCGTGTTCAAGGCCGCGCGTTCCGAGTAGAGGTATGGCAACGATTCGCAGGAAAATGGGCCACTTAAAAGGACAAGAGAAAAAATGAAACAGCCCATCCGATGAGCGACCTTGACACCCCCTCCCCGTCCGCTATACTGCCCACAGAGGCAGTAAACCAATTCCTCATGACTTTCGTTGTCAAAACCAAACCCGGCACCCTGCCGGATGAAGTGTGCCAGCAGGCCGGCATCAAGATCGGGGACATGCTGGAGTTCAAGGTTTCCGGCGGCGTGGTCACCGTCGTGCCCAAACTCCCCGCCGCAGACGATGAGTACACCCCAGAGCAGCGCCGCATCATCGATGCCCAACTGGCCGAGGGACTGGCCGACATCAAGGCCGGCCGGGTGTCCCGAGCGTTTGAAACCCACGCAGAGTTTATCGCCGACCTTCACAAGGCAGCCAAGAGGCTCAACGCCAAGAAAACCAAACGTCCCATTCGATGAAGATCCGCCGCAGCACACATTTTGACCGGCGTTTACAGCAAGGCCTCCAAAGAGATCCGGGCAGCGTTTGACAAGCAATCGCTGCTGTTGCTCCAGAACCTTCACCACCCCTCCCTCCGCGGCAAGAAATTCGGAGGCGCCGAAGATCTTTGGCAGGCTCGCGTCAACAAGGATTGGCGCTTTTATTTTTTGATCCAGGGCGACGTTTATTATCTGGTGGACATCATCCCCCATCCCAAGTAAGCACCACTTGCCGGCCTTGCCGCAAGTATCCGGCGCGCCCGCCGGGGGCAGAGCTGACTCCTGTCTCCGGTCTCCCCGGCGCTGTAACGCCTAAACTTAATCCCCTATCCGGCCGATCTGTCTCTCAGGAGCGACATTGCGCAGTCTGCCCAAGCTCGCCAACTTTTTCACCGGAGTCTTCCGGGGCCGTTTGGCTTATATCTGTACCATCCGCACCGCTCAACTGGGCTGCTTCCTCATCGCCGGCATCACGGCCTTCATGCTGCGCTTCGGCGACCGTTGCCGAGCCGCATTCTGCGGTACAAAACTCATGACGAAAAAGGGTAAGCGCGGGGTAAAAGGCAGGCTCAATCACCACAGCCATACTAATTCCATCACCTCCCCGTCTGCTTCTCAAGTACCGTAGATTTCGGTGATGGTGGCCGAGTGCACGGCCGCGGTGTTACTTTCTTTTGGCCAGGGCCTTAGCTTCAAGGAGAATTCTGCCGAACGTCCATTCCCGAAACGGGTCAGACCTACGTCCCTCGCGGTCGATGATCACCAACCCCGGGAGAATGGCGTCGCGCGGCAAAAGATTGAATTCCAGCCGTTTATTAACAATTACCGGAAAGGTATAACCCTTGGCTCTCATATACGTTCTGACACGAGACACATCATCGTCAACACTGAACGTGAGCACTTGGATGGCTCGGTCACGTTTTACTTCTGCGTTGAACGCCTGTAGGGCGGGGAGGTACTGATGGCAGGGGGGGAAATCAACAGCCCAAGTGCCGATGACGGTTATCTTGCTGTGCATGTCCGAGGTGTGCCAGACCCGGTTGGTGAGATCTTTTGCCTCGAAGTCAGCAAGGGGAATATGAAATGAGAGGGTGTCCGAGATAGGCTCTGGAACTGGTTCGAACGGCGACCGCTGTTGTCCGGCGGCTGGCGAGCCCACGACAAAACACATGGCGAAGGTGGATATCCACTTGACCACAGCCTGCCCTCTCGTACTAATTCTCCGACGGCTTCTCTGCGTGGTCGATCACAAGGATCTCAACTCGGTCTTTGGTTGACTCCAGCCTTAACCCGAGTTGCTCCTGCACCGCGGTCACAAGGCTCGGGGGCGGTTCCGAAGGCTGACTCGGTTCGCTGCCGCCGAGCGCAACCCCCGTATTTCCTTGATTGCCGTTCGCCTCCGATGCAAAGTCGAGGTCGAAGTCATATTTTCTAGTCAACCCGGTCTTGTCGACGACTGGGCGGGCCAATTGCCTTTCTAGGAGTGCAGCCACGTCGGCGAGCGACTGTACCCTCCCCGAAATCCGCACGCGCCCGTTCATCTGCATCATTGCCCTGGCGCTATGTCCCGGCGGTAGCTGTGGAAAGCCAGCGGCGTCCCTCGTTATCGGACCTTCAGTTGCATCGGGATTCTCTATCGACTCTTTCATCCTCAGTCCACTCTTGCCAATCACCAGCACATAAACGGGTAGCTGTTTCATCTCGCTGCGGAGTTTTAGCTGGAACCGCTCATTCAATAGCGTCTTGAGCATTTCCTTGGCGTCGGCTGTCGTCAGAGCCCCCCCCTTCCGCCTTTGCATCAATATCATACAGCACTTCGGCCGTCCAGTTCGCCGAGGTTGCCCCTGCCGACAGCTGGTAATCTTTCACGTTGTACGCGTATAGGATAAGGCCCCATAAGCTCAGGCCCGCCACCGCAATCCTATTGCCAGAAATGGAAATTCCTTGGCGTCCACCGGCCTGCTGGCCCGTAAATCTATGTTGCCTGATTGAGGCCACCTCAACGGCCGCAGACACCCCGCGGACTTGGCCACAGAGCCGTGACGGCACAATACTCAGGCCGCCAAGGCCGCCGGCTATCACCATACCCGCGATGCGCAGCAATCGTCCCTTTCCAAAAAACACCTTGTGCACCATGTCATGCGTCATATTACCCTCCTGCGCTCCTGGATCGGCCTCCTACAAGTATACTCGCATACCCGCATTCCCCGCGCCGGGTACACAGCCCTCAATTGGCGCATTGGCTCTACGTGTCACGGCCCACCCGAATTTTCGGGCTGGATGCGCTTTAAAGCGGATCCCCACATCGCTGCGGCGCTCTTTGGGTGGGAGAGTGCTGAGGTAGAGGAGATGAGCCCTGAAGAGTACTGTGCTCGGGGA
>Ga0316363_10001963_pt1 | contig 16712 bp, 15 predicted proteins | sample Sb_taG_3_FD_200459 | JGI IMG/M metagenome (GOLD analysis project Ga0316363, IMG submission 200459) | Peat soil microbial communities from Weissenstadt, Germany - Sb_50d_a_PC metaG (v2) (version 2) | ecosystem: Environmental > Terrestrial > Soil > Wetlands > Peat | place: Germany: Weissenstadt...
CCGAGGCGATAACGTCGCTGAATTCGATGGCGTCGAACAGCACCGGCTCGCCGCCGATCAGCGCGATATTGCCGAGGTGAAGATCGCCGTGGACGCGGCGTACGAGCCCGCGCCGGCCGCGCTCGCTCAACAGCGGCGCGATGCGCTGATAATAGGCGCGGCTTTTTTCGGCCTGCGCCGCTGTGTCCGCGGCCGGAAAGATTTCCGGGTAGCTCCGAAACGTCTCGACGTGCTCGTCGATATAGGCGCCGAGCGCCTTGATCCACGGCTCGGCATCGACGACGGGTGCGGTCTCGTGGGCTGCGGCAACGGCGCGGCCGAGCGCATCGGCGAGATCGTCGTCGATCTCATTGGCAAGATGATCGAGCGTGCGGTTCTCGTCGAAGCGCACCATGTCGACCGCCCATTCGACCGGCTCGCCGTCGCCGCCGATCGCCAGCCGGCCATTTTCGTCGCGCGTGATGGCGACGACGCCGCGATAAAGTTTTGGCGCCAGCCGCCGGTTGACTTCGATCTCCTTTTCGCAGGCGCGTTTACGCTTTTCGAGCGTGGAAAAATCGAGAAACGGAAAGCGCACCGCGCGTTTGAGCTTTAGCGCACGGTCGCCGGCGAGAAACACCGAAGCTGCGTGCGTGTCGATGCGCCTGACCTTCTCAGTCCCGCCGCCATAGGCCGCGGGATCGGCGAGAAACGCCAGCACGTCCTGTTGCGTTTTCGCCGCCTCGTCCATGCCGCCAAAACCCTGTTAGCAAAGGTTCAGTTCTGCTTTAGATAGTGCACCGGCCTGACGGTATCCCGCACCTGCCATGAATAAAAAGGGCAGGGACCGCAAAGGAGACGCCCATGCGCGCCAAGGACAATATGCGCTCCGCCGCCGAGGTTCTGGTCGACCAATTGCGCATCCACGGCGTGCGCCACGTCTTCTGCGTGCCAGGCGAGAGCTATCTGGCGGTGCTCGATGCGTTTCACGATGCCGATCTCGCGGTCACTGTCTGCCGCCAGGAGGGCGGCGCCTGCATGATGGCGGAAGCGGTCGGCAAGGTGACCGGCCAGCCCGGCGTCTGTTTCGTCACCCGCGGGCCCGGCGCCACCAATGCCTCGCCGGGCATCCACATCGCGCGCCAGGATTCCTCACCGCTCGTCATGTTCGTCGGCCAGGTGGCGCGCGAAATGCGCGAGCGCGAAGCATTTCAAGAGGTCGACTACCGCGCTTATTTCGGTTCGATGACCAAATGGGCGACCGAAATCGACGATCCGGCGCGCGTGCCCGAGATCGTGTCGCGCGCCTTCCACACCGCGGCCAACGGCCGGCCGGGGCCGGTCGTGGTCGGCATCCCCGAGGACATGCTGGTCGAGCGCATCGCCGTGTCCGACGCGCCGCCGTTCGCGCTGATCGAGACCTCGCCCGGCGATACCGAGATGGCGAAGTTCGCGCACATGCTCGCCGGCGCCCACGCGCCGATCATGCTGCTCGGCGGCAGCCGCTGGTCGCAAGCGGCCAGCGACGGCATCGGCCGCTTTGCGCAGAAATATGCGCTGCCGGTATGCACCACGTTCCGCCGCGGCCATTTGTTCGACGCGTTGCATCCCTGCTACGCCGGCGATCTCGGCATCGGTCCCAATCCAAAGCTGCTCGAGCGCATCAAGGCGGCCGATCTCGTCATCATGGTCGGCGGCCGGCTCGGCGAATTGCCGTCGCAGAGCTATACGCTGTTCGACATTCCCCGCCCGCAGATACCGTTCGTCCACGTGCATCCGGGCGCCGAAGAGCTCGGCCGCGTCTACAGTCCGCATCTCGCCATTCACGCGACGCCGACCGCGTTCGCCGCGGCGCTCGACAATCTCGATTTGAAAGAGGCGCAGCCCGGGCAGGCCGAAGCTGCCCACGCCGATTATCTGGCATGGACGGAAATGCCGACCGAGCAGCCGGGCGGCGTCAATTTCGGCGCGGTCATGGTGTGGCTGCGCGAATATCTGCCGCCCAACGCCATCCTGTGCAACGGCGCCGGCAATTATGCGGCGTGGATTCACCGCTTCTTCCGCTTCCGCCGCTTCGGCTCGCATGTCGCCCCGGCCTCGGGCTCGATGGGTTATGGCGTGCCGGCGGCATTGGCGATGAAGCGGCTGCATCCCGACCGGCCGGTGGTGTGCCTCGCCGGCGACGGCGACTTTCTGATGAACGGCCAGGAATTCGCCACCGCCGTGCAATACGGCGCGCCGTTCGTCACCATCATCGCCGACAACGGCATGTACGGCACCATCCGCATGCATCAGGAGCGCGAATATCCCGGCCGCGTCTCGGCGACCGAATTGCGCAATCCGGATTTTCCGGCCTACGCGCGCGCCTTCGGCGGCTTCGGCGTCTCGGTCGAGCGCACCGAGGATTTCCCTGACGCATTCAAGCAGGCGCAAGGCTGCGGCAAGCCGGCGATCATCCGCTTGGCCATCGACGGCGAAGCCATCACGCCGACGACGACGATCGCAAAAATTCGCGCCAGATCGTTGGCGGAGAAGAAACGCTGAACCGGACCCAAGCGGCGACATCTCGCCGCTTCGCGCGCCTGGGCAAATGGGCTAGGCTGGTCGCAGAGCTGCCAGCGGAACTTGCCGGCTTCCGTGGAATCAAAGGCAGCGACTTTGCCGCGGCAGGCGAGCACTTCTGAAATATTTCGACGTTTGGTTCTCGGGGCACTTTCTGCGTTCGCGGAAGGCGCCAATGCTCGTGGGAGATCACGATGAAGCTTCCCCGCCGCAGATTTTTGCATTTGGCGGCCGGCGCAGGCGCGCTGCCGGCGGTTTCGCGCTTGGCTTGGGCGGAAGACTATCCGACACGTCCTATCCATCTCATCGTGGGCTTCACGCCGGGGGCGGCGGCCGACGTCACCGCGCGCCTGCTGGGCGAAAGCATGGGACCGCTGCTCGGCCAGCAAATCGCGGTCGAGAACAAGCCGGGCGGCGGATCGAGCATCGCCGCCGATTATGTCGCACACGCCGCCAAGGATGGCTACACGCTGTTCCTGGCAACCTTGTCCATTATCATCAACCAGATCATCAATCCCAACGCGGCCTTCGATATGCAGCGGGATCTGGCGCCGATCGCGCTGCTCTCCCAAGGAGCCGTGGTGCTGGTCGTCAATCCCGACAGCGACATACACAGCGTCGCCGACCTCATTGCTCTGGCCAAGGCGAAGCCCGGCCAAGTGCTCCATGCCACCGTGGTAGGCAGCCTGCCGCACCTGGCGAGCGAGCTGTTCGCGCAGCGCGCCGGCATCAAATTCACCCAGGTGCCCTATCAAGGCAGCCCGCAGACCGTGACCGACGTCATCGCCGGCCGCGCATTGTGCACGTTCTCGCCGGCCTCGACCGTGGTCGGCCAGATCGCGGCGGGCAAGCTCAGAGCGCTGGCGGTCGCCGCCAACAAACGCTCCAGCGCGCTGCCCGACGTGCCGACCATGGCGGAAGCCGGCATACCCGATTTCGACACCAGTCTCTGGTTTGGTCTCCTGGCGCCCGCAGCCACGCCGCGTCCGGTGATCGACAAACTCGCCGCTGCTGCACAAAAGGCGATTCATGCGCCGCAGACCGTGGCAACGCTGGCCAAGCAGGGTTTTGTCCCGCTCGAAGGCGGGCCGGATAAATTTGCCGACTACATCCGCAGCGAAACCGCGCGCTGGACCGCGGTCGCGGGCGCTGCCGGACTGAGGAGCTAGAGCGCCAACGCAGGCGGCTTCGTCACTCCGCCTTGATGCCGGCCGCCTTGATGATCGGCCACCATTTCTCGATCTCGGCCTTCTGGAATGCGTGCAGCGCTTGCGGCGTTTGTTGCTCGGGCGGATAGATGACCTGCGCCAGATCGAGGAGTTTTTGCCGCGTATCGGGATCGGCCAAGGCGGCGACCATGGCGGCGTTGAGCTTGGCGATGATCGGTGCCGGCGTGCCCTTGGGCGCCCACAGCGCGTGCCAGAATGAAAAGTAATAGCCGGGCAGTCCCGCTTCGTCGGTGGTCGGGATATCGGGCGCCACCGCGATGCGCTCCTTGGCGGTGACGGCGTAAGCTTTCAGATCGCCGGACTTCACGTGCGGCAGCGATACCGCGGGCGTGTCGAGCTGGATGTCGGTGATGCCGGCGAGCAGATCTTGCGTGGCCAGCCCGGCGCTGCGGTACGACACCATCTGCCACTTCACGCCGATCAGATTCTCCATCAGCACACCGGCGACGTGGCTCGGCGAGCCGACGCCCGAGGTGCCCATGGTCACCTTGTCAGGGTTGGCTTTGATCCAGGCGACCAGTTCCTTCAGATTGTTTGCCGGCATGGTTTTGCGGGCGTCGATCAGGAACGGCTGCGTCACCGCGAGCGCCACCGGCTCGAAATCGGTCAGAAAATCGAAGCCGAGATTATAAATGGCGCCGTTGGCGACATTGGTGCCCCACATGCCCCACAGCACCGTATAGCCGTCGGGCGCCGAGCGCTCGGCGCGGGTGACGCCGATGGTGCCGGCAGCGCCGCTGACGTTTTCCACCACCACGGTCTGGCCCAGCGTGGCGCTCATGGCCTTGGCCATGATGCGGCCGAGCGTATCGGTCGAGCCGCCGGGTGCGAGCGGCACGATCATGGTGATTGGCCGGTCCGGATAACTTTGCGCGCCGGCGGGCATGGCGGCGGCAAAGCTCAAAGCGGTGACGGCCGCGGCGAATATGCATCTCATGTTTTCCTCCCAGCGCGAGCGCAGGGCTTCCTATGCCAGAGGATTTTTCCGCTCCAAAGGGCAAAGCGCGCGCTGCGACGGTATAGCCGAACGTTGCCGGTGATTTTGAATCGTGGTTCACTTGTTACGGCAAACGTTGCCGATTCCATCTTGCGAAGAATCGATGCCTTATCGTCGCACCGAAAACGTCGCGCGCCGGCTCGCCGCCCGCCACGCGGCGATCATCGCCGCGGCGCGGGAAGCGGCGAGCGAAGGCGGCATGGCGGCGGTGCAGATCGCAGCCGTAGCGCAACGCGCCGGCATCGCCGCCGGCACGGTCTATCGCTATTTTCCGGGCAAGACCGATCTGGTCACGGCGCTGCTGACCGAAATCTCCGAGCGTGAAATCGGCGCGCTGCGCCGCGCCGCCGATGTCGCGCCGGGCCCACTGTCGGCGCTGTCGGCGGCGATTATGACTTTTGCGGCCAGGGCGCTGCGCCACAGGCGTCTTGCCTATGCGGCGATCGCCGAGCCAGTCGAGGCCGAGCTCGACGCGTCGCGGCTCGGCTTTCGCAAAGCGCTGGCGGCTGAATTCGCGACCCTCATCGCGGCAGCCGTCGCGCATCTGCCGGAGCAGGACGCGGCGCTCAGCGCCGCCGCGTTGGTCGGATTGCTCATCGAAGGCTTGATCGGGCCGCTGGCGCCTGACGCAACGGGCCGCGAGCGCGCCGTGGTGCAGTCGCTGGCGCTTGTGGCGCTACGCGCGCTCGGCGTCGCCGATGCGCGGGCGCGGGGGCTGGTGGTGATGGCGGACAACAGATGACGGACGGCGGACGACAGACAAGGAGGAGGCTCCTTCTGACGTCCGTCGTCCGTCCTCTGTCGTCCGGTCTCAATGCGACAACAGCACCGGCGCCGTCATCGAACGCAGGATCGAGTGCGTCACGCCACCGAGTATGAATTCGCGTAGCCGCGAATGGCCGTAGCCGCCCATGACAATGAAATCCGTGCCGTTGTCGGCGACATGGGACAATAGCACGTCGGCGACGTCGATATTGCCGCGGCTGATGCGCTTGACGTCGACCTTGAGCCCGTGACGCGCCAGGTGCTGACCCATGTCGGCGCCTTCGATCTCGTCCTCTTTGCCGCGCTCGTTGGCGACTATGACGACTTCGACCTTGCCGGCCTTTGTGAGGATCGGCATGGCGTCGGCGATGGCGCGCGCCGCCTGACGGCCGCCGTCCCAGCACACCATGACGCGGTCGAGCTTGAGCGGCGCTTTTTGGATATAGGGCACGACGATCATCGGCCGGCCGGATTGGAACAGCGTGCTTTCGGCGATCAGCTCTTCGACCTCGTTACCCTGCGGTTCGGCCTGGGGGACGATGGCGAGATCGAAGCGCCGGGCGATGCGGGCGAACTGGTCGCCGGCGCCGGCGGCGCTGGCGCTGAGCGTGATCGGCTCGGCCGAGACGCCGGTGCGCGCGGTCGATGCGGCGAACCGGTCGATGGCGGCTTTCGCCGCGGCCTGGTTGTCGGCGAGCTGCGTCTCGATGACTTCGGCCGGGATATAGCCGGTGCCCGAAATCGGCACGATCGGATCGAATACGAATGCGATCCCGGCAATGTGGGCGCCAAGGGTGTCGGCTATGGAAACGGCATAGTCGCCGACGACACCACCGTCCTCGCGCGTGCTGAGATTGACGACAATGTCCTTGATCATGACGGCGTCTCCTCGCTGCCGCAGGGCAGCCGATACTTATTATAGCGGCTTTATGTCATGCCCGCTGTCGATTGCTTTTGCGCCAAATCAAACCGCCGGCCTCATGCGTCCGGCTACTTTTTCTTGATGCTGCCGTCGGCGTTGAACTGGCTGACATAGGCCCACAGATCGTTGATCTCCTGCTCGTTCTTGATGCCGGCGAAGATCATCTTGGTGCCGGGCACCTTGGCGCGGGGGTCCTTGATGTAGTCCTTGAACTCCGCCTCGTTCCAGACGATGCCGGAATTCTTGTTGGCGTCGGAATAGGAGAAATCGGGGACGCTACCGGAATGCCGGCCGTCGATGCCGTTGAGCTCGGGGCCGATCTTGTTCTGTGCGTCGTCGCCGATTGCGTGGCAGGGCAGGCATTTGTGGAACGAAATCTCGCCCTTAGCTACGTCCTGCGCCGACGCCGTACAGGCCGATGCGGCAATCAACGCGGCCGCTACAATCACCGTCCTCATTATCAAGTCTCCCTTTCGCCTATCGTACCGGTCGCGCCCCAGGCGGCCTCGAATTTGCGCCGCAGCCGTTCAAGCGGCCGGAGCGCTACCTGTCAACGGCCAAAATAGCCGCCCTGCCGCGCACTTCGCCCGCAAGACCGCTAGGTCCCTCGGGCGCTGTTGCGCGGTACGGCCGGGCATTTCCGGCTATAATGCTAACTGAGGAAACGCCGGAGTGGTTCGATGCCGGTTTTGATGCCGCTGTTCGATGACGCGGTGATTAAGCGGCGCGCCGAGATCGTCGCTGCGCTTAAGCGCATCGTGCCCGGCGAGGGCGTGATCGCCTCGGAAGCGGCGATGCGGCCCTACGAGAGCGATGGGCTCACCGCCTATCGGCAGCTGCCCATGGTGGTGGTGCTGCCGGAGACCACCGCGCAGGTCTCGGCCGTGCTTGCCTACTGCCACCGCGAAGGCATCAAAGTGGTGCCGCGCGGGGCGGGCACCTCGCTGTCGGGCGGCGCGTTGCCGCTCGGCGACGGCGTGCTGCTTGGCATGGCCAAGTTCAAGCGCATCCGCGAGATCGACTTCGACAATCGCGTCACCGTGGTCGAGCCCGGCGTCACCAATCTCGCGGTGTCGCAGGCGGTCGAGCAGGCCGGCTTCTATTACGCGCCCGATCCGTCGTCGCAAATCGCATGCACCATCGGCGGCAATGTGGCGGAGAATTCCGGCGGCGTGCATTGCCTCAAATACGGCATGACCACCAACAACCTGCTCGGCTGCGAGCTGGTCTTGATGACCGGCGAGGTGGTGCGGCTCGGCGGCAAGCACCTGGATGCCGGCGGCTATGATCTCCTCGGCGTCGTCACCGGTTCCGAGGGCTTACTCGGCGTCGTCACCGAAATCACCGTGCGCATCCTGAAGAAACCGCAGAGCGCGCGCGCGGCGCTGATCGGCTTCAACAAATCCGAGGACGGCGGCGAATGCGTCGCGCGCATCATCGGCTCCGGCATCATTCCCGGCGGCATGGAGATGATGGACCGGCCGGCGATCCATGCGGTGGAAGAATTTGTCCATGCCGGCTATCCGCTCGACGTTGAGGCGCTGTTGATCGTCGAGCTCGATGGCCCGCGCGCCGAAGTCGATCACCTGCTCGAGCGCGTGCAGGAGATCGCCAAGGCCTGCCGCGCGGTGACCTGCCGCGTCTCCAATTCCGAAGAAGAGCGCCTGCTGTTCTGGGCCGGGCGCAAGGCAGCGTTCCCCGCGGTCGGCCGCATCTCGCCGGATTATCTCTGCATGGACGGCACCATTCCACGCGCGAAATTGCCGCTGGTGCTGCAACGCATGCAGGAGATGTCGGCGAAATACGCACTCCGCGTCGCCAATGTCTTCCATGCCGGCGACGGCAATCTGCATCCATTGATCCTTTATGACGCCAACAATCCCGGCGAGCTCGAACGCGCCGAGCAATTCGGCGCCGATATTCTGCGCCTGTGCGTCGAGGTCGGCGGCGTGCTCACAGGCGAGCACGGCGTCGGCGTCGAAAAGCGCGACCTGATGCCGGTGATGTTTTCCGAGATCGATCTCAACCAGCAGCAGCGCCTCAAATGCGCCTTCGACGACAAGAGTCTGCTCAATCCCGGCAAAGTGTTCCCGACGCTGCATCGCTGCGCCGAGCTCGGCCGCATGCACGTGCATGCCGGGCGGGTGGCATTTCCCGATATTCCGCGGTTTTAGTGCGCGCCAAAAAGTACATGTCATGAAATTCGGCCTGTTCAGCTCGGCGCAAGCCAACACCAACGATCTGCCCGCGCAGACCGGTCAGGGCTTTCGCGACTATCTCGATTTCAACGTCGAGGCCGAGGCGCTCGGCTTTCAGTCGAGTTTTCTGGTCGAGCATCATTTCACCGGCTGGAACCAGGTGTCGGCGACCTTGATGCTGTTGATGGCGGTTGCCATGCGGACCACGACGTTGCGGCTCGGCTCTGCCGTGATCGTGCTGCCCTGGCACAATCCGGTGCTGCTCGCCGAGCAGGCGGCTACGCTTGATCTGATCTCCGGCGGCCGCTTCGATTTCGGCATCGGCAAGGGCTACCGGCACAGCGAGTTCAAGGGTTTTCAGATCGCGCCGGACGAGGCCGAGGCGCGCTTCGAGGAGGCCGTCACGGTGATGACGCGGGCGTGGACGACGCGGCAGCGCTTCTCCCATCGCGGCCGCTTCTGGCATTTCGAAGATATCGTCGTCGAGCCGCCGCCGGCGCAGCAGCCGCATCCGCCGCTGTGGGTGGCGGCCGGCAGCGAACAGTCGATCCGCCGCGCCGCGGCACGCGGCTTCAACCTGATCCTCGACCAATATGCCAGTGCCGAACAAATCACCGAGCGCGTCGGCTTCTACAAAGCCGAGCGCAAGGCGCAAGGATTTGGTTTCGACCCAATGCAGGTGGCGGTGGCGCGCCAGCTCTATGTCGCCAACGATGAGGCCGACAAGCAAGCCGCGCTCAAGCGCCAGGCCGCTTATACCCAACGCACCGTCGATGTCTCGCGCCAGCCTGCGGGCAAAGGCGGCTCGCACGTGCTCGCCTATGCCGACAAGGCCGGCGGCACCGAGGAGCATGCGCTCTACGGCACGCCGGATGAAATCTGCGAAAACCTCGCCATCTTGCAGAAGGCCGGCGTGGCCTATGTGCTGCTGACCGTCGCCGGCGGCAGCGCGCAGTTGCGGCGCTTTGCGGGGGACATCATGCCGGCCTTCGCCGGTTCGGCGCCCGTCGCCGACGCGGCGGAGTGATCGCGCCATGGCCGATCCTCTCAAACCGCGCGATGCCGCCGAGGTCGAGCAGGCGATCCGTTCGGCGCTCGTCGACGGCAAGGCGCTCGAAGTCGTCGGCCACGGCACCAAGCGCGCCATCGGCCGCGCCGCGCAATGGGACGCCACCCTCGACCTCTCGGCGCTCACCGGCGTCACGCTCTATGAGCCGGAGGAATTGGTACTGTCGGCGCGAGCCGGCGCGCCGCTTGCGGAAATCGAGGCGCTCGTCGCGGCAAGCAAACAAGAGCTTGCCTTCGAGCCGATGGATTATGGGCCGCTGCTTGGAACCACGCCCGGCGCCGCCACTATCGGCGGCGTGCTGGCGGCGAACTTATCGGGCCCGCGCCGCATCAAGGCCGGCGCGGCGCGCGATCATTTCCTCGGCTTTACGGCGGTGTCCGGCCGCGGCGAAACCTTCAAGTCCGGCGGCCGCGTGGTCAAGAACGTCACCGGCTATGACCTCTGCAAGCTCATCGCCGGCTCGTGGGGCACGCTCGCGGCCATGACCGACGTGACCATCAAGACGCTGCCGCGGGCCGAGACCGAGGCGACGGTGCTGGTGCTGAAGCTCGACGACGCAACGGCCAGAAAGGTCATGACGGCGGCCACGGGTTCCTTCGCCGACGTTTCGGCGGCGGCGCATCTGCCGGCCATTGCCGCAGCGCGCATTGCCGAGATCGCACCTGCGCAAACCGCAGTGACCGCGTTCCGCATCGAAGGCGTCGCGCCTTCGGTGGCCGAGCGCAAGGCGGTGCTGGAAAAACTCCTGGCGCCCTTCGGCACGCTCGGTTCGCTCGACGAGGCGGCATCGCGGGCGCTATGGCGCGCGGTTCGTGACGTGACGCCGTTCGCGGCGGCCAGTCCGGCGGGGACCCGCGACCTCTGGCGCATCTCGACGGCGCCGACCCAGGGCACCGACATCGGCCGCACGCTCGCTGAAAAAGCCGACGCCGAGCTTTTTTACGACTGGGCCGGCGGCCTCATCTGGGCGGCTTTACCGGCTGCGAACGACGCCCACGCGCCGCTGGTCCGCGCCGCAGTCGCGTCCGCGGGCGGCCACGCCACGCTCATTCGCGCGCCGGCGGCCGTGCGCGCCACAGTCGAAGTCTTTACGCCCGAAGAGCCGGCGCTTGCCGCGCTGACGGCGCGGGTGCGGGGAGGCTTTGATCCGCAAGGCGTGCTTAATGCCGGGCGCATGTGGGCGGGCGTGTAGCCATGCAGACCAATTTCACGCTGGCGCAACTCGCCGATCCGGATACCGCAGACTCGGAAAAAATCCTGCGCGCCTGCGTCCATTGCGGCTTCTGCACCGCGACCTGCCCGACCTATGTGCTCGACGGCAACGAACTCGATTCGCCGCGCGGGCGCATCTACCTGATCAAGGAGATGCTGGAGCACGACCGGCCGGCGACCGCCGACGTCGTCGTGCACATCGACCGCTGCCTGTCGTGCCTCGCCTGCATGACCACCTGTCCGTCGGGCGTGCACTACATGCATCTGGTCGACCACGCCCGCGTCCATATCCAAGACACCTATGAGCGCCCGCCGCTCGAGCGTCTGCTGCGCGGGATGCTGGCTTGGCTCTTGCCGTATCCGGTGCGGTTCCGGCTGGCGCTCCTTGCGGCGCTGCCGGCAAAACCGTTGGCGCCGCTTCTCGAAGCGATCGGGCTTAAGCGGCTCGCCGCCATGCTCCAGCTGGCACCGTGGCGGGGGCCGCAGCGTCCGCTCGGGCCGCAGATTTTTCCGGCTGTGGGTGCGCGCAAGGGCCGCGTCACCTTGCTTGCCGGCTGCGTCAACGACGTGATGGCGCCACAAATCAACGCCGCCACCATCGCCGTGCTGACGCGCCACGGCATCGAGGTGGTGCTGGCCGAGGGCGCCGGCTGTTGCGGCTCGCTGGTCCACCACATGGGCCGCGACGACGCCGCGCTTGAGCAGGCGCGCGCCAATATCGACGCCTGGACCGCGCTCGAAGGTCTCGATGCCATCGTCATAAACACCTCTGGTTGTGGCACGACGGTGAAGGATTACGGCTTCATGCTGCGGACCGATCCGGCCTATGCCGAGCGCGCCGCCCGCATTTCAGGCCTGACCAAGGACATTTCGGAATATCTCGCCGTGCTGCCGCTCAAGCCCGCTGACGGCGCTCCGCAACTTGTCGTGGCGTACCATGCCGCGTGCTCATTGCAGCACGGCCAGCGCGTCAACCGGCAGCCCAAGGAGCTGCTCCTTAAGCTCGGCTTTAAGGTGTTGGACGTGCCCGATGGTCATCTGTGCTGCGGCTCGGCCGGCGTCTACAATATTTTGCAGCCCGACTTTGCAAGACGGTTGCGCGAGCGCAAAGTCGGGACTATCGAGAGATTGCGACCTGATGTTATTGCAGCAGGTAATATCGGCTGCATCACGCAGATCGCGGCGGGCACTAAGCTTCCAGCCGTCCATACGGTCGAGTTGATCGATTGGGCCACCGGGGGGGCATGTCCACCCGCACTCCGGGCGAGCTGATTTCATATCGGTAGCAACGATCGGGAGGTCGATCATGGCAAAGAAAGCAAAGGCGAAGAAGAAACCGGGCAAGAAGAAAAAAGCAGCTCCGGCACGCAAAAAGAAGAAAGTCGTGAAGCATGCGAAGAAGCCGGCGCTGAAGAAAAAGAAGAAGGCAAAGGCCGCCCCGAAGCCTCAACCCAAGCCCCGACCGAAGCCGAAGGCCCCGCCGTCGCCAGCACCCGGTGCAGGGGCTACGCCGGCTGTGACTACTACTCCCAATCCAAGCCCGGCTCCGCCGCCGTTTGCGCCGCCGTCGTCGGGCTCGGGTTCTGGCAGCGGCAACTAGCCGTTTCGCCCCATCTGACAGCGCGGCGTTTGGCCTTTGCCTGACGCCGCGTTTGATTGCGCCAAGCCGCATTGCAACGGCCCGGCGAGACCAATAGCATTGGCGGCACATAAGGATGGCCGGCGCGTTGACGCCGGCCCGTGGCCGGTGATGGCCGGCTGTTTCCGTTTCCGGGAGGTGCGTTATGCCGACCTACAACATTCTGCTCATGGGCGCGTCCTATGGCTCGCTGCTCGCCTCGAAGCTCTTGTTTGGCGGTCATAAGCTGCATTTGGTCTGCCTGCCGGCGGAAGCCGACCTGATCAATGCCGAGGGCTTTCGCGTGCGCTTGCCGGTGCGTGGCCGCAAGGATCCGGTCGTGCTCGACTCACGAAAGCTTCCCGGCGCTGTGACCGCCGGGCCGGCCACGGGCGTCAACCCCAAAGACTACGATTTGGTCGGCCTGTGCATGCAGGAGCCGCAGTACCGCTCGGCGGGCGTGCGCGAACTGCTCGATGCAGTCGCCAGATCGCGCGTGCCGTGCATGTCGATCATGAACATGCCGCCGCTGCCCTACGTCAAGCGCATTCCCGGCCTGGACTACGATGCGCTCAAGCCGGCCTATACCGACCCGACGGTGTGGGACTCGTTCGATCCCAAGACTATCACGCTGAACAGCCCCGATCCGCAGGCGATCCGCCCGCCGGACGAGAAGGTCAACGTGCTGATGGTGACGCTGCCGACCAACTTCAAATGCGCGCGATTCGACGATGAAAAATCGACCGCCATCCTGCGCCAGCTGCAGGACGAGATCGAGGCGATCCGTTTTGATCCCGGCGACGGCACCAAGATCGAGCTGCCGGTAAAACTCAAGGTCTACGATTCGATCTTCGTGCCGCTGGCCAAATGGTCGATGCTGCTCGCGGGCAATTATCGCTGCGTCACCAAGGACGGCATGCGCACTGCGCAAGAGGCGGTATGGAGCGACCTCGAAACCTCGCGCTCGGTCTACAATTTCGTCTTCGATCTTTGCGTCAAGCTTGGCGCCAAGCCCGAGGACCTGGTGCCGTTCGAGAAATACGCCGCCGCGGCGCAATCGTTGGTGCGTCCGGCTTCGGCGGCGCGTGCGCTGCAAAACGGCGCTCCCTATATCGAACGCGCCGACAAGCTGGTTCAGCTCATCGCCCGGCAGAAGGGCTTGAGCCACCCGGCGATCGACGCCCAGGTGGCGCTGGTCGACGCCCGCCTCGAGGCCAATCGCAAGAAGGCAGCGTAGGCAGTCCGGATTTCGGGCTACGCGAGCTCGACGTCCTGCCAGAATCCGAAGCGGCCGCCAACCGCGCTCATCTCCGGCCGCGGCGCCTCGTAGGACCACGCGGCGCGGGAGTGGCGCTTGCCGTCGATGACGACGTCGTAGAACTGCACGCCATGGGGGCATTTGAGGTCGTCCGCAGTCTTCGCGGTCTTTTGCAGCCAATCCATGCGCACCGCGCCGGGCGGAAAGTACTGATAGCCCTTGCAATCGATGACATCGTTGCTCTGGGCAACTACCTGGCCGTCGACAACTGCCTTCATGACCGAATCTCCTGCGCCGCCACGCTCTCTATTTGGGGATCATAGCGGAAAAGCCCAGCTCACTAGCGTTGGCCGGCGCTGCCGCCGTACCGCGTTATCCACAGTGAGACGGAAATAGCGATTGTCGCCCTATCACCGGTTGCTTCTAGCGCCCCCGAAATAGCAAAAAGCCCCCCAAAAAAATCGCCGCACCAACAAAAGTGTAGCACCGATGCAACACTCCCTAATAATATCTAAAATATAGCTAAAAATACATAAAATGTCGGCAGTTGCCACTTTTTTAGACTTGGCTGATCGGCCTCTGCATTGAAAACTCCGATCCTGTCAGTTGCGATTTCGCTTTGACAAAACGGTGCTGTAGCCGGCCTTCGGGGACATCGTCGTCCGGCACAGGGGACAAAAGGGGCCTACGATGAAAAAAGTAGCTTATTCATTAGTTCTGGCGGCGGGGTTGGCGTCCTCTTCCGTCATGGCAGCCGATATGGCCGTGAAGGCTCCGCCTGCGGCGGCTCCTCCACCGTCACCATGGGACGTCGTGGTCACCGCGGCCTTGATGACCGACTACAACTTCCGCGGCGTCAGCCAATCGAACCATAAGCCGTCGACACAGGCCGGCTTCGAAATGCGCTACAACTGGAATTCCAACTGGCAGAGCTACGGCGGCATCTCGGGCGAGAGCATCAACTTCCCGAATAACGCGGCTGCCGAAATCGACTTCTACGGCGGTATCCGCCCGACCTTCGACAAGCTCGCCCTCGATTTCGGCGCTTGGTACTACTACTACCCGGGCGGCCAGTGCTTTAACACGCCGGCGCTGTGCACCGGCCTTGGCGGTGGCAATGCTGTGTTCCCGTTCACTGTGCCCGGCACCACGCTAGCCCCGCTTGGCGGCAACGTCGCCAAGGAGAACGCCAGCTTTTGGGAAGTGTACGGCAAGGGCACCTACACCATCAACGATCAATGGTCGGTCAACTTTCAGGAGTGGTACTCGCCGTCAGTCGTCAACACCGGCGCTTGGGGCGCTTATTCGGTCGGCAACATCACCTACACCGCTCCGAGCGCTTGGTTTCAGAACGGGATTGGCATGTACGCCTCCGTCGATCTCGGTTACTGGGACCTCGGCACCAGCGACTTGTTCTATGCCGCACCGCCGGCCTTCCCTGCTGGCGTGAAGTACACCAGCTACACCAACTGGGACGTGGGCATGGGCATCACCTACAAGGTGCTCACGCTTGATCTGCGCTACTACGACTCGAACCTGACCAAGGCGCAGTGCAACGTGTTCACCAGCGCGCAGAACGCGACGTTCTCAACGAGCAACATCACGGCGCAAAACCCGAACGGTCTCGGCACCAATTGGTGTAGCGCGGCCTTCATCGCGAAACTCTCGGCTTCGGTCGACTTCGCCACCAACCTGAAATAGGAGCGGTCGATGTCGAAATATCCAACCCAATTTGCTCTTCAAAGGGGGCTAGTTATGACACGTAGTATCATCCTGGGCGGACTTGCGATTTCGGCGCTGCTGATCGCTCTGCCTCTTGGCGCCGCCAGCGCCGCCGACATGCCAGTCAAGGCGCCAGCGCCGCCGCCACCGCCGGCGTTCGATTGGAACGGCTTCTATGTGGGCGCCTATGCCGGTGCCGCGTGGATGGACCAAGCCACCACTTCGGATCCGTGTAATCCTGCGTTTAGTGCCTGTGTCGTTGGCGTGAATGGCAATGCTGGCGGTCCCTTTGCTACAAGCCTTATCTACGATATGGGCCCCAGCTTCATCGGCGGCGGCAGAATTGGTTACAATTGGCAGCCCACGCCCTTTACCCTCCTCGGTTTGGAAAATGACCTTGGCTACCTTCATCTGAAGGGCTCTATCGTGATGGATCCAACCGCCGTCGCGGCGGGCCTGCAGGCTGAGACGGGTACTACAAAACTGGGCAATTGGTACGACGCCTTCACGGCGCGGGTCGGTGCCGTCGACGGTCATGCCATGTTTTATGTGAAGGGCGGCGGCGTCGTGGTGAGAGACACCACCGGCGTGACCTTCAGCCCCGGTACGGCGGTGCTGAATACGACGACCACCAAGACCCTAGATGGCTGGGTGGCGGGCGGCGGTATCGAATACGGTATCGACATGCACTGGAGCTTGCGCGCGGAATATCTGGTTCTTGGCGTCGCTCAGAACGTCACAACCTGCGGAACGGGCTCTACGGGTGGTGTTGTTATTCCAGGCTCGTTCTGCAGCGTCAGCCATAGTCCAGACGTGCAGACGATCACCGTCGGCTTGAACTATCGCTTCCGCTAGAAAACGGATAGACGCAGTTTTGGCGCCAGGCCCCGGATAATTTCCGGGGCCTGTTGCTTGTGCGGCCGGCATGGGCATCGACTTTAAGGTGGAAGTCCTCTCGTAAGCCGGTCACAGCGAGCGAAGCGCGGTATTGCAGGGGGCGTGGAGCTAGACGCTTCACGCCCCCGATGCCGAGTGCGTCTGGATTGCTTTGTTGCTGCGCTCCTCGCAATGCCGCCCTATTCGGCCGCCGAGACCAGCGGCACATCGCGCACGTCGTAGCGGTTCTGCTCGCGGATGAAGGCGACGCGACGGCGATGGAATGCGCCAAGCGTCGAACGATG
>Ga0316363_10001966_pt1 | contig 16697 bp, 11 predicted proteins | sample Sb_taG_3_FD_200459 | JGI IMG/M metagenome (GOLD analysis project Ga0316363, IMG submission 200459) | Peat soil microbial communities from Weissenstadt, Germany - Sb_50d_a_PC metaG (v2) (version 2) | ecosystem: Environmental > Terrestrial > Soil > Wetlands > Peat | place: Germany: Weissenstadt...
TCCCATCTCCATCCTCGCCATCGGCTTGGCGCGCGTCTACCAGCGGCGCTCCACCGTGCTGGAGAACATGATCATCACCGGCATGGGCGGCGCCTCCGCCGCCGTGGTGTCCGGTGCCGTCTTCACCGTGCCGGCGCTTTACATCCTCCACCTCGACCCGCATCCGGCGCAGACCATCTTCATTTGTCTGGCCGGCGGTTGCCTGGGCGTGCTCTTCGTCATTCCGCTGCGGCGCTACTTTGTGCGCGAAATGCACGGCAAGTTCCCGTTTCCCGAGGCCACGGCGATCACCGAAGTCCTCGTTACCGGAGAGAAAGGTGGATCGCAAGCCAAACTGCTGCTCCAGGCCACCGTCATCGCCGCGCTTTATGACTTCTTTGTCACCACCTTCCACGTCTGGAAGGAGTACCTGAACTTCCAGTTCGTGCCCGCGGTGCGCTCCCTGGCCGAGCGTGGGCGCATGGTCTTCAATTTCGACGCTGTCAGCTTCATCCTCGGCCTGGGCTACGTGATGGGCCTGCGCATTGCCCTGATCTTTTGCGCCGGCGGCATTCTGGTGAACTTCGTGCTCGTCCCGATGATCTGGTTCATCGGCAGCCACATGGGCGACGTCACTGTCTATCCCGCGACCATCCCCATTTCGCACATGACGGCCGCCGAGATCTACCGCTATTACGTGCGCTTCATCGGCGTCGGCGCCATCGCGACCGCCGGCCTCGTCGGCATTCTCAAGTCGCTGCGCGTGGTTGCCGGATCGTTTGCCATCGCCCTGCATGCCTTCCGCCACGGCGAAGCGCCGCACATGGAACGCACCGATCGTGACATCCCCATCATCGCCATCCTCCTCGGCGTGGTGCTGGGGGCAATCGCAGTGGCCGCCTTCTTCGGACTCCTTCATGTTTCGTGGACCGTGGTCGCCGTGGGCCTGGCGCTGACGCTGCTCTTTTCATTCTTCTTCACCACGGTGGCTGCCAACGCCATCGCCACCACGGCAAACAACCCGGCCAGCGGCATGACGTTGCTGACCGTCATCGTCTCCGCGGTGGTGTTGCTGAAGTTCGGGCTCTCCGGGGCCACCGGCATGTTCTTCGTGATGGCCCTGGCCGGCATGGTCTGTGTAGCCCTGTGCGCCTCGGGACAGTTCATCACCGACCTGAAAGCCGGCTACTGGCTCGGGTCCACGCCTTCGGCGCAGGAAAAGGTGAAGTTTATCGGGGTCGTCGCGGCGGCAATCACCGCGGGGTTAACCATCATCCTGCTGGCCAAGGCCTTCCAGTTCGGAGAGGCCGTGCCCGGCGACCCGCGGCAGGTCCTGGTGGCGCCCCAGGCCTCCGCCTTGAAAGCCGTGGTGTCGGGATTCATGAGCGGCCAGCCGGTCGCCTATATGTTGTTCGGCATCGGCGCCATGGTCACCGTGGTGTTGGAGATGCTCGGCCTCTCTTCCATGGTCTTCGCGCTGGGAATCTATTTGCCGCTGCAGCTGACCACGCCGATCTTGGCCGGCGGATTCCTCTCGCACCTGGTGAACAAGCGCGCGGAGAAGGCCGGCGGCCAGCACGGCAATACCATCCGCGAGCGCGGCATCATCATTGCGGGCGGCTTGATGGCGGGCGGCGCACTCGGCGGAGTGATTGGGGCGGCGCTGCGCGTGCTGCCGCACTTCAAGGAAGAGTGGATTCAGACGCCGTTCTACGCGAACGATGCGGTGTCGCAAAGCGTTTCCGCCCTGCTGTTTGTTGGCCTGTGTCTGTATGTATGGTTCGGCTCGCTGAGGAAAATATCCGCAGGAGAAAAGTGAGGAGCGATCAATGGACGCGATAGGACGATTTGTAGCAGATGCAGTTCTCGGCATCGACACGCTTTGGGGTGGCGATGTCATGTGTCCTTCTGGCACGGGACGATTCATCGCCGACTCGTGGTTCTCGGATGAGCCGCTACCTCCAGCCTACAAGGCTCCGGCGGCGGCGCGGGTGCGGGAGACGGGCGGCGTTTCCGGCAAGAACGTCGATCGTCAGGCGGTGGAGGAGTACCTGCGCCAGGTGGATCTCCCGCAAGCCATCGCCGGAATTCGCGATGAGGCCCGGAAGATCGAGGGTCGGAAGATCAAGCCCCGGAAGATCGATGCTCGAAAGATCGAGGGCATGCGCAGTCAGTATCTCGAAGGCCTGTCGCTTTGCCTGGAGACGATGTGGGACCTGGCCATGGAAGTTCTCGGGAAAGGCAAGCCAGTTCCATACGCCCGGTGTGTCGAGTCCTCGACGGGCCGGCCGCCGGAACCCTCTAGCCCCGCAACAAAGCGCGAGCGTGTAGCCGAATTGTTGGGCCGCGCCGGTTACTCAACCTCCAGTTCTGCCGGCCTTCTCGGGGCGGTCGATTCATGGCGGCGGGAACGGGTGGTTCCGATGGCTGCTGTCCGTGCTCTTGGCGCGGCAATGATTGCCCACTTTGACCGCCTAAGCGCAGCCAACTTGCTGCCCTATCTTCCCCAGGATCTCGTGTCCGTGCCGCGGGCCAATATTGAATTCCTGCCCATCAAGGACGCATGGTTTTCGGGCTCGATGAACTACATTGGGCGAGCGCGGAAGGCGGACGGCAGTCCGCAGTACGAAGCCACTTACGAGATCAACGCTTCGCTGCAGATCTCGGTACCGGAGTTCGAGCAACTGGTGAGCCACGAAGTCGTGCCCGGGCATGTTACGACGTTTGCCTACTTACAGAATCTCTATGTCCGCGGGAAAGCAGGCTTCGAAGCCTCGGTATTAACCATGAACACTCGTGCGGCCACCCTGTTCGAGGGCATCGCGAACAATGCCATTCTAATCGCCCATGGCGTAACCGAAATCGAGCAACTACCCGACGAAGATTTGCAGATCGGCGTACTGCTGGCATTACTGCAGGATGACGCCAAGAATCAATCGTCATATCTAACCTGGGGAGAAAAAGTGCAGCGCGAGAAAGTGGCGGCCACACTTCGTCAGGATTTCCTCGTCACGGAAGAGCGCGCAGACAAGCTTTCTGGCGCCTGGGGTCAACATCCATTACTGGGCCGAATGTATCTTCCGGCTTATCGGGCGGGAACGGAGCGCGTCGCACAATTGCGCCGCACTTACCCGGCGGATCGCATTCTACCGGCAATCTACGGCTGCTCCGGGTTAGCCGATATCGTGACTATCGACGAGATGTTGAAGCGAGAGTAGCTCAGGTACTTGGGACGACGCATGACTTCACTTAACCGGGACGCTTGCCTTTGCCTCTTTATAACTCGTGATTAGACCTGTTTTCATAAATCGGTTTTGGGTAGGGAACGGCTTCAGCCGTGCCGTTCAGAGTCTGGAAGAATGCGGGCTTTAGCCCCTGAGGGACGTGCCTTCCGAGCTAAAAGGCATTTATGATTCGCTCTAACAGTACCGGCGCTACTTTCGCCCGTCTGTGAGCTCGGTCACGGTGGCAGAAATATCTTTAGGAGGAATATCTATAAACGGTGGGCGCCGAGCGGTATGTCCTTCTAATCTTTCAGCGGCACCATGGTTTGATCGCCACGGCAAAAAGTCGCAACTTTCAAGAAGCCTCCTTGCGCCTGGGGCAAGGTCACCACCGGTCCGTAGCAATACACGGCGTGCCCGGTTGCGGCGAAGTACCATTGCCCTCCCTTTTTCTTTGCCGGTTGCTGGCTGGGGGTGGGAGAGAACTGGGCTGGTGGTGCCAACCTGGGAACGGGAAGAGACAAGACTAGGGCTAGGGCCAGGGTCTTCATGATTGGGTCTCGCTTGCCTCGCGGCCACCACATAAGGCCGCGTTTCACAGAACCGCTTCTCTTCTTCTCTTTGAAATCTGAATCCAAAAAATCTGAATCTAAAACCCGAATCGCTTTCGCTGATCCGCACTTCTCACGCTAGTACGACCGCTAGATCGCCCGAGTGCAGCGCCGCATATCCTGTAAATCCGCGGCCGGCCTCCCGGGAGCTTCCTTCATGGAGTGCGCCGATTTACCGTGTCGTTTTGTTTCTTTGTCCGATCCTTTTGTCCCGGCCGCAGGATTGCCGGAATCCGCGTCTTTGTGCTCCGCCTGCGCAGACGCCTTGTCGTGGGACCGTTTGCTGTCGTCACGAGCCAGCTTGCCTTTCAGCGTGGCCAGTTGGGTACTGTCCTTCAACATCTCACGGATTAAACTGCGCTGCGATTCGATGGTCTGACCCTGCTCGAAAACCAGCATGGTCAGAATGCCGTAGGAGACGATGAACAAAATCACCAGCAGCGGCAGTATGACTGCTGGCCGCGTCGTCGTCTTAAGAGCTGCTACGCACTCCGCGCTGTGAATGACAGTCAAAGTTTGCCCCCAGCTCGCCCCATACGCTCCGGACCTCACAAAGGAGCACTGCACCCATGAAACCATACGAATAGAAGAGTGTAAGTATGTGTTGCGAATGGGGTTACTAGGCGGAGACGGGATCGGGCTGAGCCCACGGATGCAAGCATCTGCACTTTATGAGTAACCAACCCAGCGTCTTTTTCAAATTTCAAGGGAACCGGCTGTCTGCGGGAAAATTCGTTTGACCGCAACATTCGGATAGTCCGCGCAGCGCGACTGCCCTATGTTACCTGCATGGCCACCAATGCGATACCTTCAGAAGAAGAAACGATGAAGCCAACTTCACAACAAACCGTAGTCCAAACCGCGGCCCAAACAGCAGTTCAAATAAACGACCGCCGCTGGCAAGCCGTCGTCAATCGCGACGGCTCCCTCGACGGCAGGTTCGTTTTCGGCGTTTCGAGCACCGGCATATTCTGCCGTCCGTCGTGTCCCGCCAAGCGCCCGCGCCGCGAGAATGTGAGCTTCTTCGACCATGCCCTCCAAGCCGAGCAGGCCGGCTATCGAGCCTGCCTGCGCTGCCGTCCGAAGGCGGTGGACGGAAATCCGCAATCCGCGCTGGTTCGGTCGATTTGCCGCTACATCGAGCAGCACATCCTCGCTCAACATATCGAAGATCAACATTTGCAGAAGGAAGACCGCCTGACGCTGAGCTTGCTGGCCAAGGAATTTCGCCGCAGTCCCTTCCACTTGCAGCGAACCTTCAAATCGGTTCTCGGCGTGTCGCCAAAAGCCTACATGGACGCCTGCCGCCTCCGGCAGGTGAAACAAAATTTACAAGCGGGCCACTCCGTGACCACCGCGCTCTACGCCGCCGGATACGGCTCCAGCAGCCGTCTCTACGAGCGCACCGCCACGCAGCTCGGCATGACCCCGGAGAAGTACCGCCGAGGCGCCGTGGCCGCCGTCGTTCGCTATACAATCGTTCGCTACACCATCGCCGGCTCGCCTCTCGGACGCATGCTGATCGCCGCCACCGACAAGGGCATCTGCGCCATTCAGTTCGGCGATTCCGAGCAGCAGCTCCTGCAAGGCTTGATGCGTGAGTTTCCTTTCGCCGTTCGCCGCCGCGACGATGCCGCCATGTCTCAATGGCGAGAGAACCTCACCCGCCTCATTCAAGGGCATGAGATTAATCCCTCGCTTCCGCTCGACATCCGGGCTACCGCGTTTCAACGCCGAGTCTGGGAATGCCTGCAAAGAATTCCCCGCGGAGAAACCCGCTCCTACAGCGCCGTAGCGAAAAAGATCGGCATGCCGAAAGCCACCCGAGCCGTAGCCCGAGCCTGCGCCACCAACCCGGTAGCAGTAGCAATCCCATGCCACCGCGTAATCCGGCAAGATGGCGAATTAGGCGGCTACCGCTGGGGCATCGAGCGCAAAGAGCAACTGCTCGCGATGGAGAAAGAGGCCGGCGCGTAGAGCGTCTCAATACCCACTAACCCCATGATTCCAATAGCCAGGGGGGAGGGGGTAGGAAACACGGGTTCAACACCTTAGGAGTAAACAGTCAAGGGCTCGCGGCGCTGGTGGGTCGCGGCGGTCGAGCGCCTACTCCGCCTGCTTCGTGATATTCAGAAGCACGCCAACGCACATCAGGGTCACGAACAGCGACGACCCACCGTAGGAAACGAACGGCAGCGGAATCCCTTTCGTCGGCATCATGCCCAGCACGACGCTGATGTTGATGAAAGCCTGGAGCACGATCATGCTGGTGATTCCGACGGCCAGGAAGCGGCTGAAATTATCCTGCGTGCGCAGCGCCGCGCGCGTGCCGCGCCAGAGGAAGATCGCAAACAGAATGATGACGGTGAGCGCTCCGACCAGGCCCAACTCCTCGGCGGTGACCGCGAAAATAAAATCCGTGTGCGGTTCGGGCAGATAAAACAATTTTTGCTTCCCTTCCATCAGCCCGAGTCCAGTCACACCTCCGGTCGAGACTGCAATCAGCGACTGGATAATGTGAAAGCCAAACCCCTTGGGGTCGGCGTAGGGATTCAGAAAGGCCATAATGCGGTCCTTCCGGTACGCCACGTGAAAGATCAAAAAATAAAGCGGCAGCAGCGCGGACGCGAAGGCGTATCCGAAGTAGCGCAGGCGAATGCCGGCCACGAACAGGACGCAAGCGGTAATGCCCGCGCAGGCGATGGCGGTGCCGAGGTCTGGCTGAAAAACAATCAGTCCGAGAAAAGCTACGGTGGGCACCACTGCGGGAATTAGCGTATTACGCCAGTCGTCCATGGCCTTGGTTTTGTTTTCGAGAAACCACGCGAGAAACAGGATGAGCGCGGGCTTGGCCAACTCCGAAGGCTGCAACGAAACTGGACCTACGTGAAACCAGCGGTGTGTGCCGTGGGCGCGGTCAAGAAAAAAAACCGAGATGAGCAGAAGCGTGGTAAAGCCTAGAAACGAGAAAACCAGCGCCGGATGTTGCAGGCGTTTGTAATCCACCTTCATGGCCACGACCATCACGGCGAGTCCCGCAACGGCCCATACCAGTTGCTTCAGCAGGAATTCGTAGGCCGACCCAAATCGCTCCTTGGCCATAACGGCGGAAGCGCTGAAGATCATGACCAGCCCGATAAAGACCAGGATCGTGGTCACGGTGAACATCCAGCGATCGACGCTGACCCGCTTGGCCATAGAGAATCTATTTCACCACGGAGACACAGAGACATGGAGGAGTTTCGGTAGCGGATTTTGCGGAGGGGATAACTGAGTTGGTTCCAACCTAGGATTCGCATCAGGGATTCGTATCAGGGTATCGCTTTAGCGATACCACACATTCTTCGAAACCAACCGCCCCTTTAGGGGCTGCGTTGTCGTCATCGCTAATGCGATGACCTGATACGAATCTCGCACTACTTGGATCGAGACATCGCCAGGGAATGCACTGTCTCTTTGAACACTCGGCCGCGGTGTTCGTAATTCTGGAACTGATCAAAGCTGGCGCAGGCCGGAGCAAGAAGAATAACGTCGCCGGCCACAGCGGATTCGCTGGCGCGTCTGACTGCGTTTTCCAGGGTCTCAGCATGTTCGACTTCGGCAGCACCCTGGATTTGCGATTCGATCTTGGCGGCCGCGGCTCCTATGGTGTAGACGCGCTTCACCCGCTGCCGCAACAAATCAGTGAGCACAGTGTAGTCACTGCCCTTATCTTTGCCCCCGAGAATCAGGTGCAGATGAACGCTCGCCGGGAACGCTTCCAGCGCCTTGATGGTTGCGTCAACGTTCGTGGCTTTGGAGTCGTTGTAGTAATCCACGCCCGCGACCCTGGCCACGAATTCCAGTCGGTGCTCGACGGCCTTGAAATTCCGGACAGCCTGGCGGATCTGTTCGGGCTGGCAGCCGACAAGCATGCCGATAGAAACTCCCGCGAGCACATTTTCCAGGTTGTGCGCGCCCTTCAGCGGTACGTCCGCAAGCGGCATGATCTCGCGTTCGCTATGGCCGTCCCGGAAAAGGATATGCGTGCCACGGACAAAGGCTCCTTTTTCAATCTCCTGGTTTCGGCTGAACCAGAACAACTGCGCGCGAGTACTGTCCGACAGGCCAGCGGTGGTGGGTTCATCGGCGTTGAGGACGGAGAAGTCATCGGCACGTTGGTTCTCAAAGACGCGCGCTTTGGCGCCGACGTAATTGACAAAAGTCTTGTGACGATCGAGATGGTCGGGCGTGATGTTCAGAATGACCGCGATCCGAGGACGAAATTCAACGATCGTTTCCAGCTGAAAACTGGATACTTCCAGCACGGTCCAGGTCGCAGGCCCAGCCTGATCCACAAGACTGATGGCCGGCGTGCCGATATTACCGCCAACCACTGTGGAGAACTTTCCGGCGGCAATAATCTCCCCGGCCAATGAAGTGGTCGTGGTTTTGCCGTTGGCTCCGGTAATGGCGACGATCGGACCGGCCAGAAATCGCGCCGCGAGTTCGATTTCGCCGATGACCGGCTCTCCCAGGTTGCGCGCCTGCACCAGTTGCGGCGTATCGACCGGCACACCTGGGCTAAGGATGATCAAGTCTTGCCCACGAAAAGTGCGGTCGCCGTGGCCACCGGTTTCGACCGTGATCCCATGCTCCAGCAGGAGCAGGATTTCATTGCGAAGCTCGGATGCGGGCTTGGAATCCGACACCGTAACGCGGGCGCCGCGCGACTTCAGAAAGAGCGCGGAGGCCACGCCGGATTTGCCAAGACCAACCACCAGCACGCGTTTGTTGTTCAAGTCCATCAAATTCATTTCACCACGGAGACACAGAGACACGGAGAAAAAACAAACAAGATTTGGTTTTCTCCGTGTCTCCGTGCCTCCGTGGTGGATTCTTTCTATCGCAGTTTTAATGTCGTCAGCGCAAAGAGCGCGAACACCAGCGATGCGATCCAGAAGCGCACAATCACCTTCGACTCCGACCAGCCCAGCAGTTCGAAGTGATGGTGAATCGGCGCCATCTTGAAAATGCGTTTCTTGCGCAGCTTGTAGGAACCAACCTGCAAGATCACCGAGAGCGCCTCGATGACGAAAATACCTCCGATGAACGGCAGCAGCAGCTCCTGTTTGATCATGACAGCTACGGTGCCGATCGCGCCACCCAGAGCCAGCGAGCCGACATCGCCCATAAACACTTCCGCTGGGTGCGCGTTGTACCAGAGAAATCCGATGGAAGAACCGACCATGGCTCCGCAAAAAATGGTGAGCTCACCGATCTGCGGCATACGCTGCAATTCGAGGTAGGTGGCAAACGTGGCGTGGCCGCTGAGGTAGGTGAGAACCGCGAGCGCTCCGGCCGCGATCACCGTACAGCCAATGGCGAGCCCGTCAAGGCCGTCGGTAAGATTCACCGCGTTGCTCGATCCGACAATCACAAGCACAACGAAGGCCAAGAACGGCAGGAAGGCCAGCGGCCAGAGGTGGGGATGAACCGCCCATCTTTCGATCACCAGGTCCGGATGGAACTGCTTGAAGAACGGGACCATCAGCCTGGTGGAGTACTCTCCGCTGTGCTGCAAAGCGATCAGTGCGATCGCGATCAGGATGCTGGCCGCGGCCTGAAAGCCCAGCTTGACGCGCGCGGTAAGACCGAGATTGCGGCGATGAACGACCTTCAGGTAGTCGTCGGCAAAACCGATCGCAGCGAAGGCCAGCGTGGCAAACACAGCGATCCAGACGAACGGATTACTCAGGTCCGCCCAGAGCAATGTCGGCACCAGGATGGCGATGGCGATCAGCAACCCGCCCATGGTCGGCGTACCCGCTTTTTTCTGATGAGCCTGTGGCCCCTCTTCGCGGATGTACTGCCCGATCTGGAAATCTTGCAGACGCCGAATCACGAGGGGCCCGACGATCAGGCCAGTGAAAAGGGCGGTAAGACTGGCAAAGGCTGTGCGAAACGTCAGGTAACGAAAAATGCGGAATGGCGGAACATAATGGTAGAGCTTCAGGTAGAGCAGCCAGTAGAGCAATCCGCCTCCGACACCAGCTGTCAGCTGTCAGCTGTCAGCTCTCAGTTATTAGTTCCCTGCGCCTGGGGCGTTGGGAATACCGTTTCTTAGTCTCCACGTCTCCAGCGCTTTTTCCAGTTTTACGCCGCGGGACGCTTTCAGCAATACGACATCGCCCTCGCGAGTCTCGCGCGCGAGCCACTCGCCGGCGTCTTCTGGCGTCGCGACGAATTCCGCTTCCAACCCCGCGTCGCGAGCCGCTTCCACCATCGGCTTCGCCAAGCCCCGCACGCCGAGCAGAAAGTCAAGTTTACTTCCCGCCATATAACGCCCGCACTCGCGATGCAGTTGCTCGCCGGTCGGGCCGAGTTCCAACATCTCGCCGGCGACAACGATCCGGCGCTGGGCGGGCATGGCAGCCAGAGTATCGACGGCAGCCATAACCGCCTTCGGACTTGAATTGTAGCAATCGTACAGCACGGTAATGTTACCCACTTGAACGACCTGTCCGCGCTTGTCGGCGGGCTGGAGGGACGGCAGAGCTGCGGCGATCTCGGACGGCGTAATGCCGTGCTCAAGCGCGATGGCAGCCGCGGCGAGCACGTTGTAGACGTTGTGCTTGCCGAGCAACGGACTCTGCACTAACTGGCGCACTTCGCGGCTAACGAGATCGAAGCGCGTGCCTTCGGGTCCAAGCACCTCGATGTTTTCCGCCCTCACGTCCGCAGGAACAACTGCCGTCGGCTTCAATCCGAACAGGACGACCTTGCCCTTGAAGTCGCGGCCGAACTGGCACACATATTCATCGTCGGCATTCAGCACCGCCGTGCCGCCGTGCGGAAGAGCTTCGATCAGTTCATATTTCGCGCGCGCGATTCCGGCGATTGAGTCGAAGCTCTCCAAATGCACGGGGGCGACGTTGGTGACCACGGCCTGGTTCGGCAGGGCAATGCGAGCCAGGGCGGAGATTTCGCCGGGATGAGACATCCCCATCTCGACCACGGCGAGATCGTATTCCGGCTCGATAGTCAGCAGCCCGAGGGGCAGGCCAAAATGATTGTTGAAATTTCCTTTGGTGTGATGCACGCGGTACTTGATCGCGAGCAAATGGGCCATCGCTTCTTTGGTAGTGGTCTTGCCCATCGAGCCGGTGACGCCGATGGCAGTCTTGCCCCAAATTTTTCGGACCGCCGTCGCCAGCGTCTGGAGCGCGACGAGCGTGTCGTCGACGGCGAGCAAGCCGGCGGGGTTGGAATAGCGCGCCAACTGATCTTTCCGAACCACCGCGGCAATCGCGCCCCGGCTCAGTGCCTGTTCGACGAAGTCGTGACCGTCGAGGCGTTCGCCTTTGACAGCAAAGAAGAGTTCGCCGGGTTGCACGGTGCGGGAGTCGATGGAATATCCCTGGGCCATGGCGCGACCGTCGTATTGGCCAGCGGCAGCTTGGCCGGTCGAGGCTTGCTCGGTCGGAGCAACGAATTCGCCGATGCGGGAGAGAAGAAGTTTCATGCCGTCTTCCCCGCGGTGCCAGCGTTCGCGGCATTTTTGCAGTCGTAGCCGAGGGCCTTCAGGTTCTCGCAGGCAACGTCCACATCGTCGAACGGAATCGTTCCCTCTTTTGTGATCTGCACTTTTTCGTGCCCCTTGCCCGCAAGCAGCACGATGTCGCCGGGAGCTGCCTGCTGGAAAGCGAGAGCAATGGCCTTGCGCCGATCCGGCTCCATGGAATATTTTGCGCCCGACTTCTGCAATCCGACCAGCGCATCGTTGATGATGGCCAGCGGATCTTCAGACCGCGGGTTGTCGGAAGTGAGCACGACGAAGTCGCTGCCCTTGCCCGCGGCCTCGCCCATCAAAGGACGCTTGGCGCGGTCGCGATCTCCGCCGCAGCCGAAAAGTGTAATGACCCTGCCCTTGAGGCCGGCGCGAGCGACAAAATCGCGAGCCAGCGCGGTAAGGTTGCGGAGCGCGTCATCGGTGTGCGCATAATCCACCACCACCGTGAAGGGCTGGCCGCAATCCACGCGTTCGAAACGGCCGGGAACGCTTGTGAGGTCGAAGACTCCCTTGGCGATCGCCTCGGCCGAACAATCGCGCGCATGCCCGGCAGCAGAAGCTGCGAGCACGTTATAAACATTCACATTGCCGATCAGCGGAGACCACATGGCGACCTTACCCGAGGGCGTGACCATTTGAAACCGGGTTCCCCGCGGCGTGATTTCGACGGACTCGGCACGAAAATCGCAGTCGCCAGAGGTCAGACCGTAAGAGAGCACCAGCGCGCTCTTCTTTTTGCAAAACTTCCAGAGCTGCCGGCCCGATTCATCGTCAACGTTAAGAACGGCGGCGCGCGGAGGGTCGGTCCCGCAGCCTTCGAAAAGTATCTGCTTGGCGCGGAAGTAATTTTCCATCGTGCCGTGGTAGTCGAGATGGTCGCGAGTGAGATTCGTGAATACGGCCACATCAAAAGGAATTCCAAAAACGCGCTGTTGCTCCAGCGCGTGCGATGACACTTCCATTACCGCCTCGGTGACTCCCAGGCCCAGACCCTCCGACAAAAGCCGGTTCAACTCGAGCGCTTCCGGCGTGGTGTGCGGAGCTGCGAGAATCTTCCCGGCAACGTGATATTCGATGGTTCCGACCAGCGCGGTCTTGCGTCCGGCCGCTTGGAATATCGATTCGATCAGGAAGGCGGTCGTGCTCTTTCCGTTCGTGCCTGTAATTCCAGTATTCGCAATTCGCTCGGCAGGACGTTTGTAGAAATTCGCGCTCAGGCGGGCGAGCGCACGGCGCCCATGCACGACCTGCGCCCAGGCAATCGCGGGACGCGGCGCTTCGGCCGCGGAGTCGGTGACGATGGCAACCGCTCCGGCAGCGATGGCCTGATCGATGAACCGATTGCCGTCGCTGGTCTCACCCTTCATGGCGACAAAAACAGTTCCCGGGCGCACCCGTCGCGAATCGTATTCCACCCCGGCAACGGCCGGGTTTCCGCTCTGCGAGAGAACCTCGGCGCCCTGCAGGAGCTGTTGGAATGTCATTGGAGTGATTATAAATAGCCAGCGTTGTGGTTCCCTGTGTTCCCCTGTGTCCTCTGTGTCCTCTGTGGTTCAAAGCTTCACTTCTCGGAAAGCAAGCCTATCTGCCGAAACGCACGGTAACCCGCGATCCCGCCGCCACGTGCGCGCCGGGCTGGGGCGATTGTTCGCGGGCGACTCCGCTGCCGATGGCGTCGAGGTCGAGCCCGGCATCCTGCGCCGCCTCAATCGCACCGCGCAGATTCTTTCCGATGAAGGATGGAACCTGGATCCCTCCCTCTTCCACGTCGAGCACCACTGTTCCACTGGTCGGCGATTTCTGCGCGGGTGAATTCTCGGATTGCGCGGCAGATTGTGCAGCCGACGAACTCGCAGCCGCTGTCGTCAAGCCGCTCAGCGCCTGGTGATCCGCATCTCTCGCGGTCATCGCGGCGGGAACGACCTGGGCTCTAATCGCGCCGGGCTTGACCGCGGTTGGCATAACGGCCGTCTCATTGGCTTCGGCCACATCCAGGCTGGCCCCCAGGTGATCGGGCGAGCTTTCTTCCAGGCTAGCATCGGGAACATCGCGGCGAGCCAGCAGCACCTGGCGGCTGGGCGGAAGCTGAACATCATGCGGAACGTGCAGATACTCGAGTACCTGCTGCGTGATCCGCTGAAAGACCGGCGCCGAAACCTGGCCTCCCTGGTGCAGGCCGACAGCAGAGTCGAGGATCACCACCACCGCGATTTGCGGATCGTTGATGGGAGCAAATCCGGCAAAAGACGCCACATACTTCGTCTTCGAGTAAGCGCCGGTGGCGGGGTCCACCTTCTGAGCCGTGCCGGTTTTGCCCGCCGAACTGTAGCCCTCGAGAATAGCTTTGCGCCCGGTACCGTGGAGCACCACTCCCTGCAGCATCTGTCGCATCTCGGCTGCGGTCAGAGATGAAATCACCCGCGTCCCCTCGGCGGGCTGGAACACGATCGTTTGGGGAGTATTCTGCGGCGCAATCGTACCGGCCGCGATTGTCCCGGCCGCGATTGTCCCAGCAACGATGCGCGCCGGGACGCGCACCCCGTCGTTGGCAATCGTCGAAATCAAGGAAGCGAGCTGCAGCGCCGAAATGCCAATCTCCTGCCCCATGGAGATCGCGCCAATAGAAACCTTCGACCACCGGTCCACAGGCTTCGTCAGCCCGGGCGTTTCGCTCGGAAGCTCGATTCCTGTCCGCTGACCGAATCCGAAGGCCCGAATGTATTTGTAGAGCCGCTCGTCGCCGAGCCGCAGCGCGACTTTGATGGCGCCGACGTCGCTCGACTCCGCAATAATGTCGGAGACCGAGAGCAGGCCATGCGGCCTGCTGTCGCGGATGCGCATGCCATTGATCACAATCGATCCCATCTGGCAGTCAAACATTTCGTCGGGTCGCGTAATCTTCTCTTCCAGGCCGGCGGAGATGGTTACCATCTTGAAAGTCGAGCCGGGCTCGTAGATGTCGCTGACGGCGCGGTCTTTCAGCGCGTCGTTCTTAATTTCCTTCCGAATATTCGGATTGAATGTGGGCCGGTTGGTGAGAGCCAGAACCTCGCCGGTGTGAGGATTTTCCACGATCACTGTGCCGGAAATGGCGTGGGTCTCTTCCATCCCGCGCTCGAGTTCCCGTTCGGCAATGTACTGGATGTTCTGATCGATGGTGAGGACGACGCTATGGCCGGCTTCAGGCTCCTTTTCCACACTGGCAAACCAGCGCTTGCGCGCGTCGACGGAAATCATCAGCTTGCCGGGTTTGCCCTGCAGTTGCTGGTTGAATTGTCTCTCCAGTCCGCTCAGGCCCTGATCGTCGGTGCCAACGTACCCCAGAATTTGCGCCGCCAGTTCGCGCTTCGGATAAAAGCGCTTGGGTTCTTTCTGGTAGTGGATACCTTGCAAATTCAGCGCGCGGATGCGCTCAATCACTTCGGCGTCGGCCTTGCGCGCCACCCAGCAAAAGGTCTTGTGGGCGCTGCAGTCAGCGAGCACGACGCGCGGATCGTCTTGCGTAATGCGCGCGATCAGGCTGATGGTATTGGCAAGGTCGGGAGCTTCCGAGGGCACCACGAAAGCCGAGTCCACCTGGATGGACATAGCCAGCTCACGCCCAGCGCGATCGTAGATGACGCCGCGCTTCGGCGAGAGATCGAAACTGCGTTGTTGTTGATGCTGGGCGCGGCGTTCGAAATCGCCGTAGCAGAAGATTTGCAGATAAACCAGGCGCAGGCAGATGGCCAGCAGCCAGAGGCACAGCAATCCAGACAAGGCATAGAGCCTGAACCTTGCGTCGTTCGAAGAGGTACTCGCCGCCACTTCCAGTCCTCAGAAACTTTCGGCGGCCCCGAAGAGCCGCCGCAAAACAACTGACTTCCCGTAGAGACGCGGCTTGCCGCGTCTCCTGCCGCGGAGTGAGACGGGGCAAGGCCCGTCTCGACAGGAGAAGAACTACCGCGCCGATACCACCGCGACCGGAGTCACGCTGGCCATCACCGGCGTAGCCGCATCGGTGCCGGCGTCCATGCGCAGCACCTGGCCCGGCTGCGGCGATTGCAGGCCGAGCTTGCGCGCCATCACATCAATTCGCTCCGGATCGCGCAGCGACGCCTCTTCCAGGCGCAGGGCCCGGTTCATTTCTGTGAGACCCTCGCGCTCCGACCGCAGCGTCTCGATCTTGTACCCGTATTCAATTGCGCGGAAATGCTGCAGCGCGTATCCCATCACCAGCAGGAACAAGCAACCGAGCGCAAGTCCGAAGGATTTCATCTCGCGCGCGCGGCGCGGATCTTCGACTTTGACCAGGCGAGAGTTATCGATGGTCTTGCGGAAATAAATTTCCGGGGTCCCCAGCCAGCAGGACTTGCGCCGACTGAAAGGAGCTGCGCTTTGCATGGCCACGGCGCTCATGATTTATGCCACTCCAAAAAATTTGGAATCGTAGTCTGCGTTTTCCTGAACGGAAGGGAACCAGGGTTCGACGAGCATGGGTTCGAGGGCCAATGCTTCGACGACCAAGGCTCTGTCCGCTTGCGCCGTCCTTTCCGCGCGCTCGACCGTTGCCATCAGATCTTCAATAAGAGTGCCGGTGAATGTCATTTCGAATATTCCAGTTTTCTTCTCCGGACACGGCCTTGTTCTGTTTTTCTTGGCCGCTCCGGAAAAACTCCACCACAGAGTTGCGGCCTGCTCATACAGAACGGCCGCTCTTTCAAAAATCTTTACCCGGCACGCCTTACCATCACCGCACCGGGAGCCCGGCAGTTTCTCCGGACAAACTCAAACTTGACCAACTCAAACTTTTTCGGCGGCGCGCATCTTGGCACTGCGCGACCGCGGATTGCGATCTATCTCTTCCCCGCTGGCCGTCACCGGCTTCTTGGTCAGCAGCCGGTACCAGCCCTGCTTCGCACCCTCGCGAAGCGCATCCTTGACGATCCTGTCTTCGAGCGAGTGGAAGCTGATCACCACCAGCCTTCCTCCCAGCCTTAGCAAGCCCGGCGCCGCTTCCAGCAGCGCCTGCAGATCGTCCAGTTCACGGTTTACGAAGATTCGGAGAGCTTGAAAGGTTCGGGTCGCCGGATGAATCCGCTCGTGTTTCATTGACCGGGCCGCGGCTGATATCACTTCGACAAGTTGCTTCGTCGTGCGTATCGGCCGCGACCGGACAATGGCTCTGGCGATTCTCCGCGACCTCCTTTCCTCACCGAATTCGTAAATCACATCGGCCAGCTCGCGCTCGTCGATGTGGTTTACCACTTGTTCGGCGGTCTCGCCGGACATCGGGTTCATCCGCATGTCCAGCGGTCCTTCCGCCTGAAAACTAAATCCCCGCGCCGGGTC